>RKMJ01000062.1_pt1 | contig 166698 bp, 161 predicted proteins | sample 2174201 | NCBI WGS metagenome assembly RKMJ01 (sample SAMN10236717, study PRJNA505202) | synthetic metagenome | isolation source: mock community containing 12 organisms: Thioclava sp. ES.032, Psychrobacter... | place: USA: Walnut Creek | collected 2015-10-01 | reverse complement strand
GAGCAGGAGCAGGAGCAGGAGCAGGAGCAGGAGCAGGAGCAGGAGCAGGAGCAGGAGCAGTCTAATCAAGATACGCCTGAACTGAGCGACATCGCCATTCAAGCCGCTGAACAAATCGCACTGAAATCGCCGAATGACCTTCCCCGCGGGCATTTTTATCTCCCCGAGGAAGGTGATGTGATCGGCGAGCGTTATACCGTCACTATCGAAGACCAGGAAGACACCCTGGTTGATGTCGCACGACGCCATAATATCGGCTTTGAAGAAATCCGCATGGCGAACCCTGACGTGAGCCTATGGGTGCCCGGCGAAGGCACCGAGGTGGTGATTCCAGCGCAGTACATTCTGCCACCGGGCGAGCGTGAAGGTATTGTGGTTAACCTTTCAGAGCTCAGGCTTTACTACTATCCCGCCGATAAGCCCGGCATTGTTGAAACATACCCGGTGAGCGTAGGTCGCGAGGAATTTGCGACTCCAGTAGGAGAAACCAAGACCACCGTTAAGGTGAAAGATCCCGCCTGGTCACCGCCCGAGTCTATGCGCCGGGAAGCAGCCGAACGTGGTGATCCAGCACCCTCGGTAGTGCCCCCTGGTCCGGATAACCCGCTGGGCGAACATGCGATTCTGCTGGGTCTTCCTAGCTACTTGATCCACGGTACTAATCGGCCGGACGGCGTTGGAATGCGGGTCAGCCGTGGCTGCATTCGCATGTACCCAGAAGATATCAAGTCTCTTTATGAGCGCGTCCCCAGCGGCACGAAGGTTAATTTGATTGACGCGCCGTTTAAAGCTGGCTGGGCCTCGGATGGCACTCTCTTTGTCCAGTCGTATCCGCAGCTTGAAGAGAACCTTGAGAATTTTGAACCGCTGTTGGAAGCCATCAAACGCGTTTCCGAGCTTACCGAAGATGACAACATCCCAGTTGACTACGCCCAGGTACGGCGCGCCGTAGAATCGCCCAACGGCCGCTTTGTGGCTCTGTATGGCCCCCAAGCACCCGTCGAACCAGAAGAGCCTGCCGCTGAGGACGAAGAAACCGATCTTCTAGAGCAGGGTATTTTTGAACGAATTGAACTAACTGACCGACGCGACGAGGATGATGATGCGTAAGCCTCTGTTTATCTTCATCCACAACCACTAAATACAAAAAACCCCGCCGAGGCGGGGTTTTTTGCATGCCTAGTGATTGCAAAGAGCCAAGCTCCCACAACCGCTAAATCATATTATTTCTGCATAGAACGCTCGAACATGCGCTCCATTTCTTCACGGTTCTGCTCAGACATCTGCAGGGCAGCTTGCGCGTCGCGCTGAGCTTGGTTTGCAGTGTTCAGAGCTTGTGAAGAATTGCTACGTGCTTCAGAGGCGTCAGCTTGTGCTGATTCAGCTGTCATGCGGACTTCTTCCAGTGCACCAGTAGATGCACAACCAGCCAGAATGGCCAGTGAAGCGGCGGCAGCAGACATCTTCAGAGTTGTCTTAAAAGTCATAATGTTCTCCTTGAATCTTCCTTGGGTACAACGTTAGGGGTATGACAAACGTAAGCCTACGAGGTGAGCCTAGATTTGTCTACCTGCGGTGCAGGTTCTTAACAGTGACTTGTGCCGCGAAGCACGTAAGTCAAACACTGTTTTATTATAGTCCACAGTGGTTGTCTATAGCCACGAGTTTAAAACCTCGAACTTCCTTCAACAACACCAGCTTAGCGGATCACTACGCGAGTGCCAACCTCGACTAACTCAGTCAGGCGCTCAATTTGCGAATTGCTTACCGCTACGCAGCCTTGTGTCCAATGATAACGGCCATGAATATCTGGATCCGCTTCGCCAAGCCCATGAATACCAATGGCACCGCCCAGTACTGTATCCTGCGGCGGCTCACGGTGGCGACGATAATAATCGAAATAGGCATCATAATCTGCCTGAGAATAAATGCCATTTTGCAGCGCCATACGCGCATGGGTAGGCGTCGGATAATTGACCCCCATAAAAATATGCCATTTGCTATCGTGGTTGAAGCGATTGATGCGAAATTCGCCTAGTGGCGTAGCTTTATCTCCGCGCACCCGCTGGGTACTCGCGCCCCCGCGTCCTAATGATATAGGCCTGAACTCCTCGACCACTTGGTGGCCACGGTAAATTGATAGCGTTACTGCCTTATCATCGACCAGCACCCATAGCTCACCAGGCTCGCGGGGCACAGCGGCGTTTTCAAGCTCCGCGGCAACCAGATCGGGATAGACTTCGGATGCCAAAGTAACGCTGGCAGCCGCACTTGCGGCAACAGGCCAGCTTACGGCTAATGCTAGGAAACGGCGGCGGGTGACCGGCTTCATTCAATACTCTCACACAGGACGTGGATAATGACGAGATGCCACTTTCAGCAGCTTTATACCTTACCTAGAGGTTATTACCAATAGGCTAGGCGCTAGACACCTTGCAGCTCTTCAATGCTTGCCACAATGCGCCTTAGCTCAGCATTGTGCCCTTCCGCCAAGGCGTTAAAAAATTCGGCTTCTGGTTCAATTACCGCCCGATTGGCACGATGACGATAAAGCGCTTCCAGGCTACGATTCGCTTCGATGGCCGTTTTCATCACGGCGTCGATTGAGTTACCCAGAGGCTTATCGGCTAAATGTTCCAATTGTGGTGGTTGAGGAAAATCGCTGGGGTCGTCAAACCACGTCTCAAGCACATCGCGTTTTTCATGTTCTTCATCGAAAACAGCGCGCAAGCCTGCCTGCATACGCGTTTCATGATCTGCTAGGTAGGTGAGCACCATCTGCAGTCGTTCGCTTTCAGCAGCGGCTGCCTTGGCACGGTACTGATCAGCTAACTGCCCATGGTAACCCTCTACCCAGGCGATTAGATCTTTCACTTGGTTGTAGCGCATTAAATCTCCCATTTTCCATCGCATCGTTCACCCATGCGACCCACTGAGCCGCCCTCTACCACTCCTGGCTGGTTTCACGAAGGGCGGCGACTTCACGCTTAGCCGCATTGAGATGGGTTATAAGCTGCTCACGAAAGCTGGCCTGATCACCTACCGCAATCATCCCCGGATGGGGAGCACGACGCTTGGCTGCCCCGTCGCTGCTATGCAATTTGTCGAGCTGCATCACCAGCCAACACAGCCAGCTATCTTGATCGTGAGCAAGATCACGCAGTCGCTGGAGCTCCGCCATCGCCGGCCCCTCGTCGGACAACAGATAACGCCATTCGTGCTGTGTTAAACGGGCATGCTCCGTGACTTCACGCAGCAACGATGTAAGCGCCAACTCAAACAGGGCAAGCGCACCTTCTTCCTGCGCCATGCCCCGCGCGATGGCATGCTCGTCTTCTTCGCTCGAAGACAACGCCAAAAGCTCAGCTTGATAGAGCAGTTGATTGGTGCGCGAACGATCACTCATTTTTTGCGCTTATCCTCGACGTGCCATTTACCACCTTCAAAGGTCGCTTTCCAGCCCGTGGCCTTACCGTCCTCATCGGTCATCACATACTGCTCTTTAAACTTACGCGAGTAACGAATCTGCGTGGGGCGACCGTCTGGATCTTCGCTGGGTGCGTTGAGAATAAAGTGATATTTTTCGGGCAGCTCGTCGGCATGGGCTTTGAGCTCTTTGACCAGCGGCGGACGCGTTTCACGATTTTTAGGAAACTTGCTGGCGGCCAAAAACAGCCCACTTGCGCCGTCACGAAGCACATAATGGTCGTCGACTTTTTGACAGGCAAGCTCAGGCATCGGAATAGGATCCATCTTAGGCGGTGCCACTTCGCCACTTCTCAACAGTTTCCGGGTGTTTTTACATTCGCTGTTAGTACACCCGAAATATTTACCAAAGCGGCCCGATTTCAACTGCATATCCGCGCCACACTTATCGCATTCAATAAGCGGACCATCGTAGCCCTTGATCTTAAATTTGCCGGTTTCGACCTCGTACCCTTCGCAATCCGGGCTATTACCACAGATATGCAGTTTGCGGGTTTCATCGATCAAATAATTATCCATCGCCGTGCTGCAAATCGGGCAACGACGCTTGGCACGCAGAGCGTTAGTTTCCGCCTCTTCATCAGCATCGGCGGCTACGGCTTCTTCGCCAGGAATTAGATCAATGGTGGTTTTGCAGCGTTCCTTGGGCGGCAGATTATATCCGCTGCAACCGAGGAAAACGCCCGTCGAAGCCGTTCGTATCTGCATTTTTCGACCGCAACTCGGGCAGTCAATATCGGTGGGTACTGGCTGATTGGGGCGCATGCCGTCTTCGCTTTCGGCCTGGGCCAGTTCCTCACGAAACTCTTCATAAAAGGCATCCAGCAACGCCTGCCAGTTACGCTCCCCTTCGGCTACTTCGTCAAGACTGTCTTCCATACGGGCGGTAAACGAGAAATCCATCAAATCAGGGAAGGATTCCTTCAGGCGCTCTGTCACAATATCGCCAAGCTTTTCGGCGTAAAAGCGACGATTTTGGAGCTGAACATAGCCGCGATCTTGAATCGTCGAAATAATCGAAGCATACGTCGATGGACGCCCAATGCCCTGCTTTTCAAGCTCTTTAACCAAGCTCGCCTCCGTGTAGCGAGCCGGCGGCTTGGTGAAGTGCTGCTGAGGATCAAGCGCATCAAGTGCCATTGGTGTACCGGTCGGCAGGTCAGGCAGACGCTGATCTTCGTTTTTACCACTGGGTTTCATTACCCGCGTATAACCGTCGAACTTCAGCACACGACCTTTAGCGCGTAGCTCGTAGCCGTCTACCTCAACGCTCAGCGTACTGGATAGGTATTCCGCAGGCGTCATCTGACACGCCACAAACTGCCGCCAAATAAGCTCGTACAGCCGCTCGGCGTCGCGCTCCATACCCGCCAAGTCGGTCGCTAGGCGATCAACGCTGGAAGGACGAATCGCTTCGTGCGCCTCCTGGGCGCTTTCTTTGCTGCTGTAGCGATTGGCGTCCTCGGGCAAATAACGTGGCCCATATTCTTCACCGATAAAGGTACGCACGCTTTCCACCGCATCTTTGGAAAGATTGGTGGAATCAGTACGCATATAGGTGATGTAGCCCGCCTCATAAAGCCGCTGGGCCATTGTCATGGTCTTTTTAACTGAGAAACCTAACCGCCCGCTCGCCGCTTGCTGAAGCGTAGAAGTGATAAAAGGCGCCGTGGGCTTGGAGCTGGTGGGCTTATCTTCCCGCGAGGTGATCGACAGCTTGGCTTTTTTGAGCTGTTCAATGCGCGCCAGGGTGTCTTTTTCAGACGTTGGGCGAAAGGCCTTGCCGTCCTGGCGTACCAGCGCAAAGCGTACCTGCTCGCCTTCCGGCGAGGCGAGGTCCGCATGAACATCCCAAAACTCTTCGGGGATAAAGGCGCGTATTTCGCGCTCGCGCTCGACGATCAAGCGAACAGCAACGGACTGCACACGGCCTGCCGAAAGCCCACGGGCGATTTTAGCCCACAGCAGCGGCGATAGCATAAAACCCACCACACGGTCGAGAAACCGTCTGGCCTGCTGGGCTTCAACGCGCGGAATATTTAGCGCGCCCGGGGCTTTGAAAGCATCCTGGATGGCGTTTTTGGTAATCTCGTTGAACACCACCCGCTTGTAGCGACTATCATCACCGCCAATCGTTTCGCGCAAGTGCCAGGCAATCGCCTCACCCTCGCGGTCCAAATCCGTCGCCAGATAAACGGCGTCGGCCTTTTCGGCTAGTTTCTTGAGTTCAGCAACGACTTTTTCCTTACCTGGCAACACTTCATAGTGCGCTTCCCAGCCGTTATTCGGGTCGATACCCATACGCCGTATCAGCTGATCCTGGGCCTTGCGCTTTTTGTATTCGGCCTTATCTTCCGCCGACATTTTGCGAGTTGCCGCGGCTTGGCGCGCGCGCTCTTTAGGGTCAGAGGCCGCCTTGCCCGAGCCGCTGGTCGGCAGGTCACGGATATGACCCACGCTCGACTTTACGATGAAATCGTTGCCGAGGTATTTATTGATCGTCTTCGCTTTAGCTGGCGACTCGACGATGACCAGTGACTTGCCCATAGTGCTCCACTTTCTTAGTGCACACGCAGACGGTGCGATGAAAACGTTGCCGCCACAGCCCTCAGAGGCCGCGCGGTCGGAAAAATGCGCCTACCCTACCCCAGCCCATTGCGAAGCGCCAGTGGTGAGCACGAGGATACAGTCGTGTTGATGGTGACGAGCATCGCCCTTTTCAATCAAAGCGTAGCTAGACACTAGACTGCCGTTAGCGCAACGGCAACCCAAAAATCCTGAGCTTTAAACGCAAACGCCCCTGCCAATGGGCAGGGGCGCAGCGCGCATTCAACGTCATTACTCGTCTTTAGGCGGGGTCTTGCGTTTCGTTGGCGTGGCTTTTTTGGCACTCGCCGTCGCCGGCTTGGCCGCAGGCGTCTTAGCCACTTCCTTGGCAGCCTGCTGCGGGGCTTGCGGAGTTGACGCCACCTGCTTCTGGACAGGCGGGCGGGCCTGGTCGAACAGCTCGCTGACCTGGGACAGGCGTGATGCGACATGCTCAGACAGCTCACCGCTCGCCGACAGCACATCTTCCAGATGCGACATATGCGCGTCGATCTCGTCGTTGCTTTGCCCCTTCAACAGGGCCGGCAAGGCATTGAGCGCCTGCTCGCGGTCCAGCTTCAGGATAAAGAACTGTTCACGCACCAACTGCTTGAAGTCGCACAGCTTGGCGTTGGGCTCAAGAGCCGCCCGTGATGCGCGTAGCCGCTTGAAATTGCGCTCGTCGGTGGCCGGCGCCCCACCCAGAATATAGATCAGGGCGCGCATGACGGCTTCGTGAGAGCCACCCTTGGCAATCTTGGCGCGCAGTTCGTCCTGGCGCTGCTCTATAAAGCGACGGTGCTCGGGCTCGGCGCCGGGACGGCGGCGGTGCACATGCGCGTCGCCGTAGAGACCGACAGCCGCTTGCAGGAGGGGTTGGCCGTAGATATCCATGAACAACCGTTCGGTGGCGCTATCCCGCGCATCGCGAAAAGCGTTGAGCCCGGTGACGATCTGATCCGACGCCATGGTTTCCACCGCCTTGAACAGGTTGTCTTCACCCACCGGGTGACGCGACTGACGCACCTGTTCGGCCATTACCGGCAACGGCACGGTCAGGGGGTTACGATCCGAAAGCAGCTTGTAGCCCAGCCGAATGGGATGCATGCGACGAATCCAGCGGGCGGCTTCCGGCGTCATGACCGCCTGCAACCAGGGCTGCATGTACAAACGGTAAAGGCCAAGATTGATTTCAGAAATCCGCGCCACCGTGGCAAACCGGCGGTCGTCCTCCGGCTTGTGCATGACCTCGCGGTCCAGCTCGTCGAAATCGCGCGGGGCAAACTCGAGCAGGTAGTCGCGCTCGATCAGCTCGCCTTCGTCGTGATCATCAGCATGGGTGATCGTGGTTTCGTAGAGCCCCGGCGGCATCACATCGATATAATCCATGTTAGCCGTGAACTCGGTATGTTCCTTGCGCGACACGCTGCTCGACACGAAGATACCCAGGTGACCGGTGGTATCATGCTGACAGTAAACGATGGTCTGCTCGTTGGCGATGATATCGCTTTCGTCTTCGTAGAGATCACGAATCCAGCCCAGCGCCTGGGGCGGCGGAGTAATATCGTCGCCGCGCGAACAGAACACCACGACCGGCGAGCGCACGTTGCGTAGATCGATCCGGCGACCGTCGCGGGTTACCAGTTGCGCAGTCGACAAGCGATTGCCGACAAACAGGTTATCGACGATGTACTGGATCTCTTCGCCACCCAGCACCACATGGCCGCCCCACCAGCGCTCGAACTCGAGATAGCGGTTTGACTCGGTATCCACGTTGGCAAACAGATGGTACTGCTTTTTCCAGTAGGTATTCGCCGGATTGAGACGTTCAAAATTCTGCACCAGCCAGGCACCATCGAACAGGCCATTCCCCAGATCGCTGGTCATTGCGGTTATCCAGCTGCCGCCAGTCATTCCGCCGGTATAGCGCATCGGCGCCTTGCCATGCTCGCCTGCCCAATACGAGAGCGGCGCGCCGGCGATCAGAATCGGGCCGAAAACGTCAGGCTCGAGGGCAGCGGCCATCATGATCTGCCAGCCAGCCTGGCAATTGCCAACCACCATGGGCTTTTCAGTGGTTTCAGGGTGACGCTCAATCACGTGACGGAGAAACGCTACCTCAGACTCGACCACGTCCTCTACCGTCTGGCCAGGCTCGGGAAACGGCAAGAAGCCGATAAAATAGCAGGGGTGCCCTGCTTTTAATGCCACGCCGAGCTCGCTGTCGGGCTTAAAGCCGCCGATACCTGGCCCATGCCCAGCACGCGGATCAACCACCACAAAGGGGCGTTTCAGAGGGTCAATCTCGATACCCTTGGGTGGCAGCACACGTAATAACTCGTAATTGGTGGGCTGCGGCAAGGTGCGCCCATCCACCAATACTTCGGTGTCAAAGCCCAGCACGTTGGGCTTGGTTTGCTCCATGTGCTCCAGGTATTGATTGCCACGCTCGCGCATCACATCAATGTAAAGCACGCTACGTTCAACGCTGTCTCGCCAGTAGTCAAAGGCGGCACGCCCAAACCCGAAAGGGTCAAACAGCGACGCCATCGCATCAGTAACAGATGCCGTCGCATCAGTAACAGATGCCGTCGCTTTCTCTTGGCTGGCTGATGGGCGAGCTTGAGTTGGCATTAGAGGGTTAGCGAAGAAGTTCATAGAGTCTCCCATTGGGTTAATGCGGAAGCATCGAACCCGAAAGCAATGATGCTGCAATGCAATATAGTTTAGGACAATCACCGCGAAAGGTCGATGCCTACCGACGACTCATTGGTATAACCTATTACCCAGGGTTTGAAAGCCAGTGCATTATCGGCCACTACACTGCCACGACGTAGCCTGCATACCCATAGCAACGTCTAGCCAGCGGTGTCGTGCAAAAGGCAAGGTATGTTACATTATGCCCTACTACATACGTATCAATCGGCACGCAGTCGAACATGGCTTACCTCGCCGCATGACATTGCTTGCCGCCCAGTAGAGAGGCTCTCTCGCTATGAGCAATAACACCTCGCCACGTGTCCCCAGCGGTGAAAAATTCCGCAATGAACACGGTATGACGGTGATTAAAGATGGCATGAAGCAGCGTAAAGTTGAGATTGATGCCCCTTCTTTAGATCGTAAGCCCAAGTGGCTGCGCGCTCAGATCCCGGGCGGCGAGCGCTTTGAGGCAGTGAAAAAGAACGTCGCCACCCATCGGCTAAGTACCGTATGCGCTGAATCCCATTGCCCTAACATGGGCGAGTGTTGGAGCAACGGCACTGCAACGATCATGCTAATGGGGTCGGTGTGCACACGCGCCTGCCGGTTTTGTGCCGTTGATACAGGCAACCCGCAAGGCTGGCTCGACGCTGAAGAGCCTGACAACACGGCAAAATCTGTCGAGTTGATGGGTTTGCGCTACATCGTACTCACCTCGGTTGACCGCGATGACTTGGACGACGGTGGTGCCAGCCACTACGCCAACTGTATCCGCGCCATTAAAGCGCGCACCCCAGAAGTAGTTGTTGAAGCTTTAACGCCGGATTTCGACGGGGTTCCTGCGGCCATTGAACAAGTCGCCGACTCGGGGCTAGAAGTTTTTGCGCAAAACGTTGAAACAGTTGAACGCCTGACCAGTCGCGTGCGTGATCCGCGGGCTGGTTACCGTAAGACGCTGGATGTCCTGGCTCACGCAAAACGGTATCGTCCCGACGTGATTACCAAAACCAGCCTAATGCTCGGTCTGGGCGAAACCGACGAAGAGATACTTCAGACGTTCGATGATCTTCGCGAGATAGGCGTCGATATCGTCACGTTGGGGCAATATCTACGCCCAACCAAAAACCACCTGCCGGTGGAGCGCTGGGTCACCCCCGAAGAATTTGATCGTTATCGTGAAATCGGACTTGAGAAAGGCTTTATGGAAGTGCCGTCGGGACCGCTTGTTCGCTCAAGCTACCGTGCCGACCGCGTGTTTGAAAAGAACAACCTTGGGTTGGCCTCACCAGCAAAGGTACCCGGACAAGAAGCGCCAGACCCCAACCTAATTCCGGCACTTAACGTCGGTTAAGCAATCCGCTTGCCGCCACCGCTACTCGGTTAGTGTTGGCGGCTCAGCGCCCGCCACCAGAGAACGATCTAGCTGCTTCGCCAGTGCCTTGGCCAATTGCTCGCCTACCCGATGATCGCTGGGTAACGTCACCCAATCGGCTAAGCGGGTCATCGGCATACCCGCATAGCCGCAGGGGTTAATGTACGAGAAAGGCGTCAGATCACCGTCCACGTTTAGTGCAACACCGTGAAAGCTTGCCCCGCGACGAATACGCAGCCCTAGAGAAGCAATCTTGGCCTCCCCCGCATCGCCCGCCACATACACGCCTGGCGCATCGGGCCGCGCCCTCGCCGGCACGCCATAAGCGGCCAGCACGCTAATCACGGCATTTTCCAATGCGGTCACCAGCGTGCGTACACCTAATTGGCCACGGCGCACATCAAGCAGCGGATACAGCACCACCTGCCCTGGGCCATGGTAGGTCACCTGCCCGCCTCGGTCGGTTTGCACAACAGGAATGTCGCCCGGCATTAATACATGCTCAGGCTTACCGGCCTGACCTTGGGTGAAAACCGGGTCGTGCTCTACCAGCCAAAACTGGTCAGCCGTTTGTGCGTCTCGGTTATCGGTCAACGAGCGCATGGCTTGCCAAACTGGCAGATAAGGCTTGCGCCCAAGCACATGTAGCTCGATGGGCGGCATGGCCATTACACCACCATATGCACAAGGCCAGTGGCTTTAAGCTCGTCGAATAATTGGCTCAACTGCTGCTCACCGGTTGCCGTGATGGTGACCCGCACCGACTGAAAACGACCGTTGCGGCTATCGACGACGTGCATGGTCGTTTCATCAAAGTCCGGCGCATGGCGGACAATCACCTGACAAACCCGCGCCGGAAAATCTTCTGTCGCATCGCCCACCACTTTTAGCGGATATTGGCACGGAAAGCTGATTGTCGGCGATGCTTGAGGCGCTGGCTGGCGCATATCACGGAAGCTTTTTTGTCCACCTTTTGACATAACAAACCCAATGATTTAGCAAATAATGTCCCGCCCACGCATACGGGGCGGCTCGCTACTAGTCAGTAAAATTGCTGATTAGGTTGGAGAAAAAGCGACGTACCTGATCAAGCAATTGCTTGAAAAAGCCGCCTTCCTCAACGTCTTCCAGCGCCACTAGCTGCCTTTCACCGACAACGTCGTCGCCCATATGAATCTCTAGCGTTCCCACTTCATCACCTACGGCGAGCGGTGCCTGGAGTTCAGAGTTGAGATTTAGGCGCGCGCGCAGTTCGTCGTTACGGTTACGGGGCAACGTCATGGTCACGTCCTCATCAACCCCTACGCGAACTTCGTTTATATCACCGCCCCATATACGTGGTTTAGCCAGCACAGCTCCACGCTCATAGAGGTTCATGGTTTCAAAAAAACGGAAACCGTAGCTAAGCAGTTTTTGGGTTTCCTGAGCACGGGCCTCTTCAGACTCCGTTCCCATGACCACAGAAATCAGACGCATATCGTCACGTTTGGCGGATGAAACCAACCCATACCCCGCCTCGGAGGTCCAGCCGGTTTTTAAACCGTCAACGGAAGGGTCACGCCATAGCAGACGGTTACGGTTAGGTTGCTCAATACCGCCATAAGTAAAGTTGCGCTGTGAATAAATTGCGTAATGCTCTGGGTAATCGTTGACGATATGCTGGGTCAGCAACGCCATATCATGGGCGGATGAATAGTGGTTTTCCCCCGGCAGTCCGGTAGGGTTTTCAAAGTTAGAGTTCTTCATGCCCAACCGCGAAGCATGCTGATTCATCAAATCAGCAAACGGGGCTTCGCCGCCGGCCAGATGCTCGGCCATGGCGACGCTGGCGTCGTTACCGGAAACAATCACAATGCCATGCAACAGATCTTCAACGGCGACTTGTTCGCCGACTTCAACAAACATCTTGGAACCGCCAGTGCGCCACGCATTTTCACTGATGCTCACTTGGTCCTCAAGGTTAATGCTGCCCCGATCTAGCTCACGCTCAACCAGGTAGGCGGTCATTAATTTGGTCAAACTAGCGGGCGGCAGACGCTCATCAGAATTCTTCTCCGCCAGGATTTCGCCACTATCCGCATCCATCAGTATCCACGAACTGGCAGCCAGTTGCGGCGGTGCTGGAATAATCGTTTGAGGCTCTGGCACATCTTGAGCGCTGACAGACGGGGTAACCACAATCGCGGCGGCTAATACACATAGCCGCGCGGAAGAAAACAAAGCGTGAAACACATTCATGATGACATTCTCATTGACTTGAAAAAACGCGGCCAACGGCACGCGCCTGGATAATAATGGTGCGCAATTATCGCACGATAAATACGTCGGTAAAGCCCGCATCTTGTAACGCTTTGCGAGCGTCACTTTCTTGGTCAGCAGCAACCGGACCTACCTGCACCCGGAAAACGTCATCGTCTTCTTTTACACGCACATCGTGGGGTAACCTATCGCTCAGTTGCGCCTGCATTTGCTGAGCTGTCTGAGGATTGCCTAACGCGGCTATCTGCAGGTAAAGCGCATCGTCACTGGGCGTTTTCTCTTCAGCCGGTTCACTCGATGGCGAAGCCGGTGGTTCTTCGGAAACATCGCTTGAAGCAGTTGCTTGCGTTGATGAGCTGCCTGAACGCTCCGCCTGCCATTGCTCTGGGTCAATCGCTTCGACCTTCACCGCGCCAGTACCTTCGTCCAAGATATCCAGCTTGGACGCCGCCGCATAAGAAAGGTCAATTTCACGATCACTATGGAAAGGGCCACGGTCATTCACCCGCACGATCACCGACTCTCCGGTTTCTTCGCTGGTAACTCGAACAAAAGACGGCAGCGGTAATGATCGGTGTGCCGCCGACATTTTATACATGTCGTAAATTTCGCCATTTGAGGTGGCGTAGCCATGGAATTTTTCGCCGTACCAGGAAGCGCGACCACGCTTGCTGTATCCCTTGGCATCAGACAAAACCTGATAGGTCTTGCCCCACACTTCGTAGGTTGAACGGTTACCCGCTGTTGAACGCGGTTCATTGCGGGGCTCGGCATCGGGCACTTCAGAGACATCCGGTGGCTCAAGCGGATAGGCATCACCACTCATAGCATATCGGCCACCTGAGGTCTCACGGTCGGCAGGTGGCTCGGAAGTGGTGCTCGAGCGTTTTTCCGACGCAGGGCCTGACGTGCTTGGCTCATGGCTGGCACAGCCACTTAACAATGCCAGCACGACAGCCGTGCCTGCTAACCGCTGATAGCCCTTAACTTGATCCATTATGTATCACCCTCGCCCTGACTCCCCGTCGTTTGCGAACCTGTCATTTCAGCTTCAATGGCCTCGGCCAGCTCAGCCACGGCCATGGCATATAAATGGCTATGATTGTAGCGGGTAATCACGTAAAAATTGTGATCGCCAAGCCGATACGTCAATTGACCATCACTACGGGTCAGCACTAGCGGTGATACTGCGGCGTTATCATCTAGCGCTATGTTGGTTGTAATACCCGCCGCTTCCAGCGTGCCCAACGACGTATCGGGTGGTGTTGTTTGATTCACGGAAAGATCAGCAGGCGCTTTATCCGGCCCTTCAGCGGGATAGTAGACATCACCACCTGCTTGCCAGCCGTGTTCCGCAAAATAGTTGGCAACGCTACCAATTGCGTCCACCGGGTTGTTCCACAAATCTCGCTGACCGTCATCGTCGAAGTCAACGGCGTAGGCCTGATAGCTTGTCGGAATAAACTGTGGGTAACCCATTGCCCCGGCGTAGGAACCCATCAGCGTTGTAGGGTCAACCTGCTGCTCGTAGGCAATTTGCAAAAAAGCCGCCAGCTCACGGTAGAAAAAATCGCCCCGCGAAGGGTGTTCAAACGCCAGTGTTGCCAATGAATCCAGCACCGGATGTTGGCCGCGATGTCGTCCATAATAGGTTTCGACACCAATAATCGCAGTAATAATATTGCGGGGAACGCCGTAAACGTCTTCCGCTTTAGCTAGCGCATCACCATGAGTCTGCTGGAACGCAACGCCTTCTTCAATACGCCGCTGGGTAATAAAAATATCTCGATACTCATGCCATTCCAGATTACGTTCAGCCGCTCCCTCCATGGCATCTAACACCGACTGGCGCAGCTTGGCATGTCGCAGTTGGCGGGTTAACCAGTCACCTGGCAACCCGTCTTCCTCAAGGCTTTCCACAAGCGAGCGTGCGCCTTCATGGTGCTGCGGGTCAAAATCTGTCGCGTCCTCCGCCAAGAGGGGCAGCGCTATGCTGCCGAACACGAAGCTCACAATGCCGACACTTGCCATCCTTCTGGCTTTACTCATTCACTCACTGCTCCTGTGAAATGCATTCTGCTTTGCCTCTCGCCCTGCTAGCGTGGAAGAAGCCGACGATGCGCGTGGATCGACATGAGAATACCGAAGCCTACCAGCAAGGTCACGCTTGAGGTGCCGCCATAACTGACTAATGGCAAAGGAACCCCAACCACCGGCAAAATACCGCTCACCATGCCGACATTGACAAACACATAGATAAAAAACGTCAGGATAATACTGCCCGCGATTAAACGGCCAAAGGTATTTTGAGATTCGCTGGCCAACCAGAGACCTCGCCCGACAATCAGTAGATACAGAAAGATAAATACCACCAAGCCGATAAGGCCTAATTCCTCGCCCAGCACGGCCACAATAAAGTCAGTGTGGGGCTCGGGTAAAAATTCGAGCTGTGACTGGGTCCCCTGCAGCCAGCCCTTGCCGAACACCCCGCCGCTACCAATCGCGGTGGTCGACTGGATAATATTCCAGCCTGACCCTAGCGGGTCGGTATCAGGGTTAAGGAAGGTCAACACACGCTGACGCTGATAGTTGTGCAGGTTCATCCACAACAAGGGGAAACCTGCCGCCAGTAACGCACAGACCAAGCCGATCAACCGCCACGACAAGCCGGCTAACAGAACGACAATGATCGCGGCACTGGCCACCAGTAACGAGGTGCCCAAATCTGGCTGGGCGGCAATCAACGCCACTGGTAGACCAATAATCAGCGCGCAGACCGCAATGTCTCTCAATCTGGGGGGCAGTTCACACCGATAAAGATACGCTGCGACCATCATTGGCACGGCAAGCTTCATCATTTCCGAGGGTTGAAAACGTATGACGCCGGGGATCACCAGCCAGCGCTGTGCGCCCATGCCAATATCGCCAACAATTTCTACCGCGAACAGCATTAGCACGCCGACCCCATAAGCCACCGGCGCCCAGCGCAAGAAGAAAATCGGCGAAAACTGGGCTACCACCAACATCGCCATCAAGGCGACGCCAAAGCGGATGGCTTGGGCAATAACCACATTCATGTTCTGGCCTGAGGCGCTATAGATTACCAACAGACCACTGCCCATCAGGATCAGCAATAAACCCAACAGCCAAGGGTCTAGGTGAATACGCTCCCATATACTTTGGCGCTTGGGGATCCCACCGCTAGGGCGCACCGGGCGGCCGCGCATTGAACGACTTATTGCCTGCCATGGCATGATTAGTTCCCCTCCACGTTACTGGTATCGGTTTCCAGAGTCTCGCGCACTTGATCGACTTCAGGGGCGTCGTCATCCAACAACCATTCATCGGTCATTGCCCGAGCCAAGTGCGCCGCATGGGTACTACCACCACCGGCGTTTTCGACGATCACCGCCACCGCAATTTCAGGGTCTTCAACGGGGGCAAACGCCATGAACAGCGCATGGTCACGCAGGCGCTCTTCCAACTCATCGGCCTCATAACGCTGGTCTTGGCCAAGCGAGAAGACCTGAGCAGTCCCCGACTTACCGCCCATACGATACTCCAGGCCTTCGCCGGTACGGCGGGCGGTCCCTTCTGTACCGCTAACCACCTTTTCCATACCGCTGAATACGCTATCCCACCAATCGTCTTGCGCCAGATTGATGTTGTCCGGCGTATCGGGCAGGTCGCGTTCCAGCGGCGTATCGCCAACTTTGCGGGCCATGCGCGGCTTAACCCACTGCCCTCGATTAGCCAGCGTCGCCGTGGCGCTAGCTAACTGCAGCGGTGTGATTTGCCAGTAGCCTTGACCAATCCCCGCGGAAAGGGTCTCGCCTGGGTACCAAGACTGGTCAAAGCGTTCGCGTTTCCACTCCCTCGAGGGCATCAAACCTGGACTTTCGCTTTGCACATCGTGCGCTACACGTCGGCCAAAACCAAAGTTGCTCATTTGTTCATGAAGTTTATCGATGCCTAGCTCATGGGCCAATGAGTAATAAAAGGTGTTATTGGATACTGCCAACGAACGTTCCAAATCCACCCGTCCGTGCCCCCAGCGCAGCCAATTACGGTAACGACGTGAATCATTGGGCAATTGGTAATAACCAGGATCGTTGATGGTGGTATCCGGTGTGATAGCGCCTTCAACAAGCCCGCCAAGCGCCAAAAAGGGCTTGATGGTGGAGCCCGGAGGGTAATGGCCGCGAATCGCCCGGTTGTAAAGCGGCAAATCGAGGTTTTCCTGAAGCGCTTGGTAAGAACCTCTATCGATGCCGGTAACAAACCGATTACTGTCGAAGCCAGGCGTCGACACCATAGCAAGTATTTCGCCACTGCCGGGTTCAATCGCGACAATGGACCCCCTGCGACCATCCATTAGCTCGTAGGCTAGCATCTGGAGGGATTTATCCAGCGTCAGCGTCAAATCCTTGCCGGGTACCGGATCGGTACGACCAAGCTCGCGTAGCACGCGGCCTCGCGCATTGGTTTCGACCTTGCGCAGCCCCGCTTGCCCATGCAATTCATCTTCGTAAAAACGCTCAACGCCCGTTTTGCCAATAAAGTGGGTGCCCGCATAACGGCTAGCGTCGAGGTTTTCTACCTCTTCGGCATTAATGCGTCCCACAAAGCCCAGGGCATGGGCCATGACTTCTGCATCGGGGTAATAACGCAGCAGTTGCGCTTCCACTTCAACCCCAGGAAGCTGATGGCGGTTAATCGCTAAACGGGCAATTTGCTCTTCGCTGAGGTCGCTGGCCAGCAAGACCGGCTGGAAAGGCCGCTGCCATTGCTGCGAGCGCTCAAAAAACGTGTCGGTTTCTTCGTCGTTGAGCGCTAATATCTCAACCAGCAAGTCCAATGTTTCATCGACGTCCTTCGCGCGCTCGCGCACTAGTGTCAGGTTGTAGGTGGGTCGATTTTCCGCCAGCAACACACCATTGCGGTCATATATCAAGCCACGATTGGGCGGCAAGGGTTCAACGCGGACACGGTTTTTCTCAGAGCGCGTGCTATAGACGTCGTGCTGCACTACCTGCAAATAGGCCAACCGACCAACCAAAAGGCTCGTCAAGGCCACCACGACCACCATGGCCAGTAGCGCTCTTGAACGGAAAATCCGTAGTTCTTGCTCGGTGTTTTTAAGCTTGTCGGAGCGCTGTGGCATAGCGATGACTAACTCTCATTCGATCGATGACGGGCATCCCGTAGCATCCGGCGGCTTGAAGTATTATCGGTGGTAGGGATGTCCCACCAGCAGCGTCCAGGCACGATAAAGCTGCTCGGCGAGCATAATACGCACCAGCGGATGGGGTAAGGTAAGCGGTGATAACGACCATTGCTGGTGAGCCATCGCAGACACGTGCGGATCAAGCCCGTCGGGGCCACCCACAAGCAGCACCACATCCTGACTTTGCAGCCGCCAGTGGTCGGCTTGCTCTGCAAGCTGCTCGGTCGTCCAGGCCTTGCCGCTAACCTCCAGCGCAACCAGATGTTCGTTGCCCCGTAGCTTGCTGCGAATACGCTCCGCCTCTTGCTCACGCGCCCGTGCGATGTCCGCATTCTTACCACGCTGCCCCAAGGCTATCTCTTCGATATCCAGGCTAAACTCTTTAGGCATGCGCTTTCGGTAAGTTTCAACACCCTCTTCCACCCAGGCGGGCATTTTGCTGCCCACCGCCAACAGGCGGATCTTCATGACATGCTGGCCTGCTCTTCCCCCACTGGAAGCTCTCGCCGCGAGATGTCACTGGGCAAGTCAGCCCATAAGCGCTCCAGGTCATACAGCGCACGCGCTTCAGGTAGCATGATGTGAACAATGACGTCGCTTAGGTCGACAAGCACCCAATCAGCGTTGTCGCCACCCTCGACACCGCGCGGTGCCAAGCCTGCCGCTTTGGCTTTTTCCACCACGTTTTGAGCCAGTGCCGCGACATGACGAGTGGACGTCCCACTGGCGATTAACATGATGTCGGCCACGTCGGTCAGTTCAGCGACGTCTAACTGAGCGATATCGCGAGCCTTCAATTCTTCAAGCGCATCAAGCGCTAAGCTCTTTAATGTGTCGATGTGCATATCTCCTAACGATAACCCCGTGTAATGCGCCTTTTAAAGCGGGCCATTGTAACGGCTAATGAGCGTACTACCAGCGTTGATACAGCCCTTCGTTTAAAATGGTGCTTTCCACCGCTTCTGGCACTAAATAGCGAACGCTTTTACCTTCGCTCAGCCACTGGCGGATTTGAGTCGCCGAAATGGCCATGGAGGTGGGTAGCGTCACGCGTAACATGCGCCCGTGAGGTGCAGCCATTAACCGGGACACGCTATCGACTTCACGCTCGCCCAGCAGTTCCAAAAGCGATGCCGATGGTTCTTCAGTATGGCCCGGGCGTGCGATGACCACCAGATGGGCAAACGCAAACAGCTGCTCAGGCTTGTGCCATTGCGCAAGGCGCAAAAACGCGTCCCAGCCAATTGCCATGACCAGACGTGCCTGGTCGCCGTATTCCTGGCGCAGCGAGCGCAGCGTGTCCACGCTAAACGAAGGCCCCTCTCGCTCAAGCTCGCGAGCGTCAGCTTTGAGGCCTGGCGTGTCGCCAATAGCCGCCTCCAAAAGCGCCAGACGCTGGTGCGGCGATACCTGTGGCGCGCCGCGCAGCGGTGGCTGCGGTGCTGGTATCATATGCACCGTGTCCAAGCCTAGGCTATCGCGGAGTTCTACTGCGCTACGCAGATGACCAATATGCACCGGGTCAAAAGTGCCACCGAGCATAGCGATCCGTGCAGGCTGGGTCATTCACGCACCTGACCGTTGCCCATGACCACGTACTTCTGGGTAGTAAGACCTTCCAGCCCCACCGGGCCGCGGGCATGCAACTTATCCGTCGAAATACCAATTTCCGCCCCTAAGCCGTATTCAAACCCATCGGCAAAACGGGTCGAGGCGTTCACGACCACCGAGCTTGAATCCACCTCGGCCATAAATCGGCGCGCCAGTGAATAGTCTTCGGTCACAATCGCGTCAGTATGATGCGATCCGTAGCGCTCAATGTGGGCCATCGCTTCATCAATGTCGTTAACGACTTTGATAGCAAGGATGGGGGCTAGATACTCGGCACTCCAGTCATCTTCGCTGGCGGGCAGTGCTTGGGGCAACAGCGCTAGGGTTTGCTCACAGCCGCGCAGTTCAACGTCGTGCTGGGCATAGCTGCGGGCTAACTCAGGCAACAGCAGGTCAGCAATCGCTGCATCCACCAGCAAGGTTTCCATCGTATTACAGGTGCCATAGCGATGGGTTTTAGCATTAACCGCAATGGCTAATGCTTTGGCAGGGTCCGCCAGGGTATGGATATAAACATGGCAAACACCGTCCAAGTGTTTGATAACCGGCACCTTCGCCTCACGGGAAATACGCTCAATAAGCGACTTGCCGCCACGTGGAATAATCACATCGATGTAATCGGGCATGGTGATCATCGCCCCAACCGCTGCGCGGTCGCTCGTCGCCACTACCTGGACACTCCCCAAGGGTAGCCCCACGTCACTAAGGCCTGCCTGTATACAAGCACTGATGGCCGCGTTGGACTCACGGGCCTCAGAGCCGCCCCGCAGCACGCAGGCATTGCCGGCTTTAAGGCATAGACTGGCGGCTTCCATGGTGACGTTAGGGCGCGACTCGTAAATAATGCCGATAACGCCTAGCGGAACGCGCATTTTGCCCACTTGAATACCGCTGGGGCGATAGCGCATATCATTAATTTCACCTACCGGGTCGGGCAAAGCGGCTACTTGATGCAGGCCTTCGATCATAGCGTCAATGCGTGTATCGGTTAATGCTAGACGGTCCAATAACGCCGCGTCTAACCCGTTTTCTTGACCTCTGGCCAAGTCGCGGGCATTAGCCGCCAGCACATCTGCCCGGGCGCTATCCAATCGGCCCGCCATGGCCGCCAGGGCACGATTCTTTTGGCCTGAGTCAGCACGCCGCAATTCGCTCGCCGCCTGGCGAGCGGCCTTGCCTAGCGCCTGCATGTAGGCCGTGACATCACCGGCCTCTAGGGATAGCTTTGCATCGTTTTCGAACGATGTTGAAACGCTCATGCGATCTCCATGGATTCCTCAGTGGACGTAAACCACTTGGTGGTATTTGGCTTGCGAACAAGGCAGTATACTAGGCTATTTAAGGGCTATACTAAGGGCTTATTTAGCACTTTTCGCCACGTTAATGATGACGAGTTTACGTATATCGCGCTCACCATCACGCGCCTCTATCAAGGTTGATAGTAAGCCACCATGCAAAATAAATACAAAATACGTCTCTTAAGGGCCAACTTGCTGGCGGCTGCCGTGGCGCTTGCCTTATGGACACCTGCTGCGCCACCTTCTGCGGCGCTTGTATTATGGCTATCGGTGGGTTGGTTATTTATCACCGCGCTGCTGCTTGATTTCAGCCATCGCTATTCGCGTGGGCGGCCGTGGCAGTTGTTGCCCGGCGCGCTCCTTCTGGGGCTGATTGCGGTCGCACCTGAACGCCATGGGCTGTTAATTTGGGCTTGGGCAGCGCTGTTTATGTTGCCTCAAATGAGCTGGGTGGCTGCGTTTAACATCAGCGCTGGTCTGCTAAGCGCGGTGTTGATCGCTCCCCAGCTATCGACACCCGCATGGCTCTTGATGGTCGTTTCATTGACGATTTTGTGCTTGCTAGCGCTCGCACGCGCCCAACAGCTTATTGATATGAATGGGGCCATTCGCCAACGGCTGCGACTGATTCCTGGCTTAAACCTATGGGCTGGCGAACAGTTGGTACGCGACATTCACCGCGAGCAGACCCGCTGTGCCCGTGAAGGTATTTATGGAGAGCTGCTGGTTGTACATGTAAAACGCCATCAACTATGGCCAACGGCCAAGAAACTCTGCGAACTTACCCATGACTTCGAGAATGTCTACCGTCTCAACGGCACTACCCTGGCAACATTAATGCTGTCGCGCTCCGCCCTTGAAGCACAAGACCGCTCTCAGGCGATCAGCACCGCCTTACCCGACAACATTGCCATCGACCCCATCGAGTTGATGGATGTAGCACCAAACGCGTCGACATTAACCACCCTCACCCGACAACCGGCTGGCGCACTTCGGGGCCAGCTATGACACAGCATCAATTCCCTAGGCAATTAATGACGCTGGCCTATATGGCCAGCGTTGTCTTAATGATCAGCTATGCCGTTTGGCTATATGCCATGGGTGAATATCGCGATCTGGTAGTGCCCAGTTTTATGGTACTGCTTTTGCTGGCCGCCTTTTTGCTTCACTTAGGCCAGGATATACGCGCCCATTTGCCTAGGCTTGTGCTATTGGCTTGCACTTACGCAAGCGTCATCGCCGCACTTTACTATCAGCCCAATACGCCACTGATCTGGTTCGGCTTACCGATGACCGCCGCCTTTTTGCTGCTTCCGCTGGCCGGTGCGGTGGTGTTGCACATGACCCTGCTCCCGCTCTGGTGGTTTATGCCTGCACTAAGCCAAGCATCGCCAACGTTGATGATGGGCTACGTGGCGCTAGGGCTTTTACTGGCGTTGCCGCGCTGGGAGCATGCACGGCGCCGAGCACTACTAAGGGCCACCGACCCCAATGACAGCGAGTGCGACGCTTACCACATCGACACCTTAAAAGAGCGCCTGCACAGTGAATACCAGCGTGCCGACATGCTCAATCAGCGATTGGCCGTGCTGGTTATTCACTTACCCCAGCGAGACATGGCAGAGGAACAGTTCGGCCCGCGTGCCGCCGAAGCCCTACTGAGCGCCTTATGTACTGAGGTTTACAGCTGCTGCCGAGATCATGACCTATTGGGGCGCGCCGACAGTGCTACCTTTTGGCTGGTACTGCCCGACACCAGCGAAAGTGGAGCGCTGCTGGTTCGAGATCGCCTTCAGCGCGCTCTGTCTCGACGCGTGCTGGTTGAAACCGGGCAGGTTGAAGTTCGCATCGCCGCTTGCCTGCCTTGCCCTAAAGAGGACTTTGAGCACTATCTTCAGCGACTAGAAGGTCGCGGTAGCGCATTAGCCAAGCGCTAGCCAAGCGCCAACGCCAATCATCAGCGTCCCCGCGATACGATTAAGTAAACGGACATTGTCGCTTCTACCCAGCACACGGCGCAGTGTTTTACCGCCGGTGGCATAGACCAGCATACTGGCAAACTCGATGATCAATATCACCGCAATCAGCATGGCCAGTTGATAGCTCAGTGGGCGGCTACTATCCAAAAAAGGCGGCAGCAGTACCATAAAAAAAGCCCACCCTTTGGGGTTGGCTACCGCCGTTAAAAATCCTTGGAAAGCCAACTGCCAGCGCCCTGCAGGTGGCCCTGCTTCAAGCTCGTTGGGAATGGCCATGCGCCCACGAGAGCGCCACATCATAATCCCGATGTAGGCCAAGTACGCACCGCCCACCCATTTAAACGCCATGAATAGCGCTGGCTGACGAAGCATGAGTGCCGCCACCCCGACGCCCGCCGCGGCAGCCACTAACCCTACCCCCAGTAGCTCGCCAATCATCATCCACAGGGTTCGCTTAACGCCTTGGGTCATACCTAAGACCATTGCCAGCGTCATACACATTCCCGGCGTTAAAGAGACAAACAAAAAGGTGGGGACAAACACCGAAAGCGTGGCCCATGACATCATGCGTTATTCATCCTTGAAACTTGAAGTAGGCGATTGGTCTTCTCCCCAACGGGGCATCAGCTGATGCGTAATACCCAACTGATTGAGAATGCGCGCCACGATAAAGTCGATTAAGTCATCAATAGACTGGGGGTGATGATAAAAACCCGGTGCGGCTGGCAGGATGACGACTCCAAGCCGACTCAGCGTTAGCATATGCTCCAGGTGGATGGGTGAAAACGGGCTTTCCCTGGGCACTATTACCAGCGTGCGCCGCTCCTTCACCGCTACGTCAGCCGCCCGTTCAATCAGGTTGTTACTCGCGCCAGTCGCTACGGCCGACAGCGTGCCCGTTGAACACGGGCAAATCACCATGGCAGAGGCAGCCCCCGACCCCGACGCGACAGGCGCCATCCAGTCCTCACGGCCAAAACAACGTATTTGACCTACCGCCGCCCCGCTCCGCTCACTTAGCGCCTGCGCCAACCGTTCGGGCTGAGCCGGTAAGGTAATCTCGGTTTCGGTAGCAATGACCATATGGGCCGCTTTGGAGATCATTACCCAGACTTCATGCTCGGCCGCCACCAGCACATCAATTAAGCGAAGCCCATACTGCGCGCCGGAGGCACCGGTAAGCGCGACGGTTACCGGGGTTTTAAACGGCGATGTAGGCGCGTTTGTCATTACGCCCCCTCCTTGGCCATTAGTGCAGTCAATAAACGCTCGTGAACGCCTTCAAAGCTGCCGTTGGACATCACCACAATACGATCTTGAGGTGACGCTTGAGTGACGACGGCATTCACCAAGGCATCGATGTCATCGTAAAGTGTCGAGTGCGCCAGGTTATCCACTAGCGTCTCCATCGACCATGCCACCGTCGGCGGTTGAAACCAGAAGACTGCGTCGGCCTCGGCCACGCTTTCACTCAACCGATCACGCAGCGCCCCTAACCGCATGGTGTTGGAGCGGGGCTCTATCACCGCCAGCAGGCGCCCTTTGGGCGTGGCGGCCCTTAGGCCCTGAAGCGTTGCCGCAATAGCGGTTGGATGGTGGGCAAAGTCATCAATGACCTGAATACCGCTGACCTCACCGCGTACTTCTTGGCGGCGGCGTGGCGTCTCAAATCGCGCCAGCGCCGCACAGCCACGCGCCAGGTCCACGCCACACAGTCTGGCAGCAGCCAAAGCAGCCAACGCATTGCGAGCGTTATATTCGCCGGTTAGCACCCATTCCACGACACCATCTTCTTCACGTGCCGTTGCAGAATCGCGATAAATCACCTGAAAGCGGCTGGCATCCGGGCGCTCCAGTCGCAGTTGCCAAGCGCTATCCGGGTGGTCACCCAGATAATCCACCGGAGTCCACACTCCCTGAGACAGTACTCGCTCAAGCGCGGGCTGCCGATCAGCCACCAGCAAGCGGCCATGGCTGGGCACGGTACGTACCAAATGATGGAACTGGCGCTCAATAGCGGCGAGATCGGGAAAAATATCCGCGTGGTCAAACTCCAAATTATTAAGCACGGCGATATGCGGGCGATAGTGAACGAATTTAGAGCGCTTATCGAAAAACGCCGTATCGTACTCATCGGCTTCAACCACAAAAGGCGCATCGGGCGCGCCCAGCCGAGCCGATACGTTAAAATTACGCGGCACACCGCCGATTAAGAACCCCGGCGACACCCCAGCACTTTCTAAAAGCCAGGCTAATAAACTCGCCGTAGTCGTTTTGCCATGCGTGCCTGCCACCGCAATCACGCGCCGACCGGGCAACACATGTTCTGCCAGCCATTGGGCTCCCGAGGTATAGGGCACGCCGCTGTTCAGCAACGCCTCCACTTCATCATTGCCTCGGGAAAGCGCGTTACCCACCACCACCAGGTCGGGGGCAGGCTGTAAATTCGCCGCCTGGTAGCCTTCCATCAGGCTGATACCCGCTTCCTCAAGCTGGGTACTCATTGGCGGATAGACATTGCCGTCAGAACCGCTCACTTGGTGGCCAAGTTCTCGAGCCAGCAGTGCCAAACTGCCCATAAAAGTGCCGCAAATTCCGATAATATGCAGATGCATCGCTACGCCTCTCAACAACCCCCAAACAGCTCGCAAGCCTAGCACGCCAAGCCTTATGGCTCACCTTTCTTAAGCTGTGACGTAGCGGTTCACCTCTCTGTAGCCAGACCCTGCAATGCGCGGCTTAATGGCGCAAGAGACGCATCATTCAGTGACAACGTCGTTGAGATATTGCACGATGCCCGCTCAGCCAACACGCTTACGCATTGCATTGCTCTACCCAGACGGTAAGCATTGAGACGACGAGGGTTACTTTATGCGCACATTGGTACGCTACTTTTTCCGCGGCCTCCGCGTGGTGCTCGCGCCCATCATGCTGGTATCCGAGAAACTCTCAACGCCACAATCGGTAACGCGCACGCCTGAGGAACAGGCCCGGGTCGACGCTGAATGTCAAAAGCTTGCGCTTTATCAATTCCGCAGTTGCCCGTTTTGTATCAAGGTACGCAAGGAAATGGCTCGCCTCGGCCTGTCTATCGAAAAACGCGATGCTCAACTTGATCCTGACTATCGCAAGGAACTGCAAGAAGGCGGTGGCAAAGTCAAAGTCCCCTGCCTAAAGATTACCCACGACGACGGTCACGACGAATGGCTGTATGAGTCCGACGCCATTAACGCTTGGCTACACAAGCGATTTGGTTAAACCTACAGCCCCTTCTTTCGTCGATCTTCCGCCTTTAAATCCCTGAACACGGCCCACGTCATTCAGTAGATGAATGAGGTCAGTCATTATTTCGATTGTAGGATGTAACCACTACTCTCTATGTTAATGGCATGGCTTTCGAGCTGACCGTGTCTGTTTTGCTGCTTTAATAGTCTTTCCTTAGGGTCACAAGCCCTGGAGAAAAAGCAGCAAAGCGAACAATAAATATTCCTTTCAGGGAACGACTATGACGTTTAAAAAAACGCTATTGGCTTCTGTTATTGGTGCAACGCTAACCGGCACCGCGCTACTACCTACGATCGCAAGTGCAGAAACCCTGCGCATTGGCTACTCTGCCGACTTCGAGACGCTGGATATTCACGAACAGCTTTCAGGCGGCGTACTGCGCTTCTCGCACATGGCCTTTGACCCGCTGGTGCGCTGGACCAAGGATTTTGAGTTCGAGCCACGCCTGGCCACCGAATGGGAGCAGGTTGACGACACCACCATGCGCCTCACGCTGCGCGAAGACGTGAAGTTTCACTCCGGCAATACGTTCACCGCCGACGATGTGGTGTGGACCGTGGAACGTTTGAAAGAAAGCCCCGACTACCGCGGTATTTTCGAGCCGGTAGAAAGTGCCGAAGCCATTGACGATACCACCGTCGAGATCAAGACCCGCGAGCCTTACCCGCTGCTGATGAACATCGCGACTTACATCTTCCCGATGGACCGCGAGTACTACTCGGGTGAAACCGATGACGGCAAAGATAAAGGTGAAATCGAGAAATCCGGCAACTCATACGCCTCGCGCAACGTCTCGGGTACCGGGCCGTTCCAGGTAACTGACCGCCGCCAGGGCGTTCGTGTTGAGTTTGAGCGTTTCGACGACTATTGGGATACCGAGACCGAAGGTAACGTATCGCGCATCGAACTGACCCCGATTTCTGAAAATGCCTCGCGGGTTGCCGCCCTACTGTCCGACGACGTGGATTTCATTGATGCGGTACCGCCCAACGATTTAGACCGTGTTCGTGATGCAGATGACGTCAACCTGATCGAAATCGATGGCACACGCATTATCGGTTTCCAAATGAACGAAGAGCGCGTTGAGGCTTTCCAGGACCCACGCGTACGTCAGGCCGTGGATCTGGCAATTAACCAGGAAGGCATCGCCGACCGCTTAATGCGTGGCTTCGCCAACCCAGCTGGCCAGCTCTCGCCAGAAGGGTATTCAGGCTACAATCCAGACCTTACTCCGCGTTATGACCTGGAACGTGCCCAGGAGCTTATGGCCGAAGCAGGCTATGAGGACGGCTTTGAAATCGAAATGATCGCGCCGAACAACCGCTATGTGAATGATGCGCAAATTGCCCAAGCGGTTTCCAACATGCTGGCACGCATTAATATCGATGTGGACCTGCGCACCATGCCGCTTGCCCAGTACTGGCCGGAATACGACGACCGTGAGTCAGACATGGCAATGATTGGCTGGCACGCCGATACCGAAGACACCGCCAACTTTTTCCAGTACCTGACATTCTGCCGTGATGAAGAGTCCGGCGCTGGCCAGTACAACTATGGCGGTTACTGCAACGAAGAGATTGACAAGCTGGTGACCGACGCCGACAGCGAAAACGACCTGGAAAAGCGTGACGAGATGCTCCAGGAAGCCGAAGCAATGCTTTACGAAGACGTTGGCTTCATTACGCTACATTGGCAAAACCTTGCCTATGCCGCCGCTGAAGGGGTCAATGTTGAGCCGGTGGTCAACGCCATCGACTTCCCCTACCTTGGTGACCTCGTCATTGACCGTGAAGATGACGAATAAACCGCATATATAAGGTACTGAGTAAGCGTTTAATATAAACGTCTTTACCTTATTGCAAGGACGCTTCGCTCCCTAGGCTTGCCCCAGGGGGCGAAGCCTTTTATTAGGCGATTCGCGATAACCTCCTTGCCGATTCCCACGTTGAACCCTTTCACATAGGTGGCGTACGCCATGATTGCCTTTTTAATCAAACGGCTAATGCACGCGATATTGGTGATGTTTGTCATCAGCTTGCTAGCCTTCGCCATCCAGGACAACCTGGGTGACCCCATCCAACAGATGGTGGGGCAGTCAGTGCCCGAAAGCGAGCGCGAAGAACTTCGCGAGCGCTTCGGCCTTAACGATCCGTTCTTGGTCCAGTACGCACGCTTTGCTAAAAATGCCGTACAAGGTGATTTCGGCTACTCCTATTTCTACCGTGAGCCCGCGCTGGAGGTTATTGCCCGCCATTTGCCTGCCACACTGGAGCTGGTGTTTGCCTCTACGCTTATCATTGTGCTGCTTTCAGTCCCCATTGGGGTATACAGCGCGATTAAACCTCGCTCGCCTATTTCGAAATTTTTCATGGGCGTGTCGATTGTTGGCATCTCGATACCGGTATTTTTAACCGCTATTGTCCTTATTCAAATTTTCGCCATTGGCGTGACCGTCACGCTTTTCCCTGAAGGCACGGCATGGGGCAGTTGGTTAAACAATTTTTTCTCTACCCAGGGCAATATGCCTTCATTTGGGCGTGGCGACGGCATCGTGCAGGTGTTTGGTCACTGGGAAACCAACTTTGCCTCGTGGGATGGGCTTCGCAATATCGTATTACCGGCGGTTTCCCTCGCCTCTATTATGCTGCCGCTGTTTATCCGCTTAATCCGCGCGGAAATGTTGGAAGTGCTGCAGTCGGACTACGTAAAATATGCCCGCGCCAAAGGCATTTCCATGCGCCGTGTGTATTTTGTTCACGCGCTTAAAAACACCATGCTACCGGTCATTACCGTGGGTGGCGTACAAATTGGCACGATGGTGGCTTACACCATTTTGACTGAAACAGTCTTCCAATGGCCGGGCATGGGCCTGATGTTCCTCGATGCGATTAACCGCGCCGATATTCCGCTGATCATCTCTTACTTAATGATTGTCGGGATCATTTTCGTGGTCACCAACACCCTCGTCGATTTGATCTATGGCTTGGTGAATCCCACTGTCAAACTAACCGGGAAGCCCGCATGACAACGACAACACACTCTGTTCCTAGCCGCTGGCAGCGCTTCCGTGACTCTTATCTGTGGTACAGCTTCAAGCGCGATTACACCGCGCAGCTATGTTTGGCGATATTTGTCTGCTTGGTATTTGCCGCCTTTTCAGCACCGCTACTTGCCCCCACTGACCCTTACGATTTGGGCCAGATTGATATTCTCGCCTCCGAGCTACCCCCCTTTTGGGTTGACGGAGCTGACGAACGCTACAGCTTGGGTACCGACGCTCAGGGCCGTGATCTATTATCGGTGATTCTTTACGGTACGCGGGTATCCCTGCTTATCGGTTTTGGTGCCGTTGCCCTGCAAGCACTCCTGGGGGTCACCTTTGGCCTGATGGCGGGTTACCTGGGCGGCCGTGTGGATGCCTTCCTGATGCGTTTGGCCGACATCCAACTGTCGTTCTCAACGCTGATGGTCGCCATCGTGGTCGGGGCCGTGGTCAAGGCCTCTTTTGGCAGCTCGTTTTACAGCAGCTACGCCGTGCTGATGCTGATTTTGATTATTGGCCTCGCGGAATGGCCACAGTACGCGCGCACCGTGCGAGCGTCTGTGCTCGCCGAAAAAAACAAAGAATACGTCGATGCGGCCCGTGTAATGGGTCTACGTAGCAAGCGCATCATGTTCCGTCACGTGCTACCCAATACGCTTTCACCGATCTTCGTTATTTCGACGGTACAAATTGCCAACGCGATTATTTCAGAAGCCGCGCTGTCATTTCTTGGCCTAGGGATGCCCGAAACCCACCCCTCGCTGGGCTCGCTGATTAAGTCTGGGTTTGACTACATCCAATCCGGGTCCTGGTGGATCACGATGATCCCCGGTGCAGTGCTGGTGGTGCTCGTACTGTCCATCAACCTGCTCGGCGATTGGCTACGTGACGTTATGAATCCGCGACTCTACAAAGGCTGAGGACAACATGGCACTACTAGAAGTAACAAATTTAGACGTGCGCTTCGGCCTGCGCCAAGGCGAGGTACGCGCGCTGCGCGACGTCAATTTTACGCTAGAGCGTGGTGAGCGGTTAGGTATTGTCGGTGAGTCCGGTGCAGGTAAATCCGTCGCCGCTTTTTCGCTGCTTAACTTGATTGCCAAACCCGGTTTTATTGCTGGCGGCAGTATTACCTTTGAAGGTAAAACGCTCAACACGATGTCCGAGCGCGGCTTGCGTAAAGTGCGCGGCAACCGTATCTCGATGATTTTCCAAGACCCGATGATGACGCTGAACCCTGTGCTGTCTATCGGCGAGCAAATGGTCGAATGTCTCAAAGCCCACCGCCGCATTTCCAGCAAAGAGTCACGCGCCATCGCGCTGGACAAATTGCGTCAGGTACAGATTCCTTCACCCGAAACGCGTCTGGATCAGTACCCCCACGAGCTTTCCGGCGGCATGCGCCAGCGGGTCATCATCGCCATCGCGCTGCTGCTGGACCCGGATATCATCATTGCCGACGAACCGACCACGGCGCTGGACGTCACCATTCAGGCAGAAATCATGGCGTTGCTGCTGGAGCTCTGCGAGCAGCACAACGTCGGCTTGATTTTGATTACCCACGACCTTGGCGTGGTCAGCCAAGTGACCCAACGCATGCTGGTAATGTACGCCGGCCGCGTGATTGAACAAGGCCCTACGCGGGAAATTATCAACGATCCGCAGCATCCTTACACCCAGGGGCTGATCAACGCACTGCCGCAAATGGCCACCCCTGGCGAAAAGCTCAATCAGATCCGTGGCAGCATGCCGTCGCTGTCGAATCTGCCCAGCGGCTGTGCGTTTCACCCCCGCTGTGACTTTATCAACCGCGCCGACGGTCAGCCCCGCCCGGCCTGCACCCAGCAGGTTCCCGGCTTTGTTGAGTCCGGCAACTGCCGCGTGGCGTGCCATATGGTGGCCGAAATGCTTGAAGACCGCCGCCAAAAGGAGGAAACCTCATGACCGCGTCTACTGAGGCCTTAGCGACCGACCGCACCCCCGTTGATCCGCCCAGCCAAAACGAAAAAAGTGCCGATTCACTGCTGCAAGTTCGCGGCTTAAAGAAGCGCTTTTCGCTGTCAGGAGACTTCCTTGAGCAACTACGCTTCAAGGGTGGCAAGCTGGTCCGCCATCAAGAATACGTACATGCTATCAACGGCGTTGACCTCGATATAAAGCGCGGCGAAGCACTATGCGTGGTGGGCGAGTCCGGCTGCGGCAAGTCCACCGTTGCGCGCACGGTAATGGGTTTGCTTTCACCTTCCGAAGGCGAGATCCGCTACGACGGCGAACGGATCGATAATCTGAGTTCGCGTCAGCTACTGCCCTATCGCAAGCGCATGCAGATGATTTTTCAAAACCCCTATGCATCGCTGAACCCGCGCATGACCATTCAGCAGACGCTGGAAGAACCGATTCGCCTACACCATCCCGACTGGAATCGCCCCCAGATCGAAACAAAAGTCGAAGAGGTAATGCAGTCGGTGGGCATTGACCCAGACTGGGGCAAACGCTTCGGCCACGAATTTTCCGGCGGCCAGCGTCAGCGTATCGCCATTGCCCGAGCGCTAGCGGTCGACCCAGAATTCATTGTCGCCGACGAACCCATCTCCGCGCTGGACGTATCGATTCAGGCGCAGGTCCTTAACCTGCTGATGGAGGCCCAGCACGAGCGCAATCTCACCTATCTGTTTATCACCCATGACTTGGCCGTGGTGGAGCATTTTGGCACGCGCGTCGCAGTGATGTACCTGGGTACTGTGTGTGAAATTGCCTCCACCAGGACGCTATTTGCCAAGCCTCGCCATCCCTACACCCAGGCGCTGCTGTCGGCGATTCCTCGTTTGGAGGATGATCGCCCGCAGCATATCCGGCTTTCCGGCGAAGTGCCCACGCCGGTGAATCTGCCGAGTGGCTGCGTGTTCCATGGTCGCTGCCCGTATGCCAACGCACGTTGCCGCGAGGAAATTCCACTGCTGCAAACCCAGGGTGACGGTACGCGTGTGGCGTGCCACGCTGTTGAAGAAGGCCGCCTATGAGGCGGTCGCTCGTTCCTGTATGGAGAGCTAAGGCATGGAAATTCGCTGGCTAGAAGACTTTATCGCCCTGGCCAGAACACGACACTTCTCCCGCGCCGCTGACGAGCAGCACGTCACTCAGCCGACGTTTTCCCGTCGTATTAAGCTGCTTGAGGAAGAAATGGGCGTGACGCTGATCAACCGGCAAACGCTGCCTTTGTCGCTCACCCCAGCGGGAGAAGAGTTTTTGACGCTTTGCGAACAGGTCACCGACCGCGTTCGCTTAACCCGAGACCGTGTTCGCGAGATCAGCGCCGGGCAAAAAAGGCGCATTATGGTGGCCGCACCGCAAAGCTTACTTGGGCAGTTTCTGCCCGAATGGTTGGCTTCTACCGGCTGGCAGGAACGCGTGCAACCCTACCTGCGCGCGACCGGCTGGGTGGCCAGCGATTACTTTCAGGCACTCCAGCGCGGCGAATGCGACCTGGCGATTTGCTATTGGCCCATTGGACGCTGTGATTTGGATATCGACACCAGCGCCTGTACCTACCGTGTCATCGGCCATGAACGGTTAATCCCGGTCACCGGTATTGATGAGCACTCGGCGCCCAGAGCCCTACTGCCGGGCAGCCGGCAGCAGCCGATCCCGTGGCTGGCCTATCCAAAACGCGGGCTTTTGGGATCAGCGGTTAAAGCCCATCTGGGGCGTTTGCCGCAAAGCAGCTACCTCACGGCACAAAGTGAAAACCTGTATGCAGCGGGTATCAAAGAACTGGTACTGCTAGGCTATGGAATGAGTTGGTTGCCCGAACGCAACGTCGCAGCAGAGCTTCGCCAGGGCAGACTGGTCCGCGCGGGCGATAGCCGTTGGGATGTGCCCATGGAGCTTCGCCTGTATCGCCACCAAGGTCAGCACCATGGAGAGCTTGATGCCTTTTGGAGCGAACTCCCCCTTCTTCGTACTTATTAGAGATCCTGCATGTCAACGCAACTTTATCGGTTACAGCAAGAGCACCTGATACATCTGCAGCGCGACTATGCGGCCTTGCTCGAAGAACACCACCTCGACAGCTTGGCCATTTATAGCGGGCACGCCAACGCTTACTTTGCCGATGATCAGGCCCCCGCCTTTCAGACCTACGGCCACTTTATGCATTGGGTGCCGCTGGCCGACGTACAGCACAGCTGGCTGGTGATACGCCCTCACCAACGGCCGCAACTTTATCTCTATGCGCCGGCTGATTTTTGGCACCTGCCGACCCGCTTACCCGAAGAACCCTGGGTGGACGAATTTGATATCCGTCTCTGCAGCGACAAGGTTACCCCCGCCCTGGAGGGTAACGCCGCGATTATCGGTGATGTGGCTCAGTTGCCCACGTCCAGTTTGAATGCACAACTCAATCCCACCGCGCTGATTAATCGCCTGGACGAACGTCGCATCATCAAGTCTGCCTACGAGATCGCCTGCCTGCGGGAAGCTAACCGGATCGCCGTTGCGGGGCACGAAGCCGCGCAAGCTGCTTTTCTTGGTGCTTCCGGCGAGTTGGATATCCAACTCGCCTACTTAGCCGGTAGCCGACAGCGCGAGTCAGCGGTTCCCTACCAAAATATTATGGGCCTAAACGACCACGCGGGCGTGCTTCACTACCAGCACTACGACACGACTCCACCCAGGCAGCGCTTCAGCCTACTGGTGGATGCAGGGAGACGCTTCCGCGGCTACTGCGCGGATATTACCCGCACCTACGCTGGCCCAGACGCACCGGCGCTTTTCGGTGAACTGGTGGGCGCCTTACACGGCCTAAAAGACGAGCTGGTCAAAGAGGTTACGACGGGTACAGATTTCATTGCGCTGCACGAGCAAATGCACCAGCGTTTAGGCAATATATTAGTCGCTCATGATTTATTCCGGGGCAGCAGTGAGCAGGCCGTAGCCGAGGGCGTCACGCGCGCCTTTTGCCCCCATGGACTCGGCCACTCGCTCGGCTTACAGGTACATGACGTAGCCGGTTTGCGCCACCCAGACGGCACCCCTGCCCCAGCCCCCAGCAAGCATCCGGCATTGCGGCTCACCCGCAGGCTTGAGCAGGGCATGGTCGTGACCATCGAGCCTGGGCTATATTTTATTCCTATGCTGTTGGCACCGCTTCGCCAACACTCGCTACCCATCAACTGGACGTTGGTGGACCACTGCCTGCCCTGCGGCGGCATCCGTATTGAAGACAATATTGCCGTGACCGACCAGGGGCCCGATAACTTAACGCCTTTAACGATATTCAAATAGCACCCACAAAAACGCCCAGCTAGGCTGGGCGTTTGTTCAAGCTTGGCTCACGCCACGGTGTGCGTTCAATAGTGCTGATTAGAAGCGGTACGTAACACCACCACCAACGGTCACCGGATCAATATCCACCGCACCAACGTTAGCGCCACCGGATTCGATATCGGCGTCTACATCGGCATAGCTGACGTAGCCGTTAAGCAGGATGTTATCAGTCACCGCCAGGTCGAGACCTGCTTGGCCAATAGCACCATAGCTGTCATCGACGCTAATGTCAGCGGCTGTGTCTTCACTATAGAAATTGGTGTAGTTAAGGCCCACGCCAACATATGGCTGAATACGCGAGTCGACCCCGCCCATCGGGTAGTAGTTGAAAAGCGCATTAACCGGCAAACGTTCTACGCTACCTGCATCACCAGCGTCAGTCGTGAGGTCATGCTCAAAACCTTCGCTGCTGTTTAGCTCAACGCCGAATTTGTCATGGAACAGATAACCAACGCCATAAGTCAAACCGTTTTCGCTTTCAACGTCTACGTCCGCTCCCGCCACGTTGCTGTCGTCGGAAGCAATGTCTGTTTTAGCGACCCCACCGCGAACAAAGACATCGCCCGCGGTGTATGCCAATGCAGCTTGGCTTGCCAATGCAAAGCCAGCGGTAATCACAGCGGCAGATAAAATTTTAAATTGGTTCATCTGGGTCATCCTCTTGCCTTTCGCTTGGGATCCGTTATCAAGCGTCACGTATTACTCTGCATCTGTCACGGCAGCGACGCTCAATAACTTGTACAGTAATGAGTATACGAACACTGTTTCCAAACGTCACGTAAAATTTTGTTATAGAATTAAGCACAAAATATGCAGTGATTCACCAAATGCCACGCATAAAAAAAGTCCCCCGAAGGGGACCCAGGTGGAGCACGCCAGCTCACTCTGTGTATCGCTAACCAAGCGGTCGCGATGTAGGTGAAGAAGGGAGAGAAGCAACTTATTTAAGCCGTTGTATCTCTATTCACTCACCCTTTGCCATACTATGTAGCGAACTGTGTGCCACTTTTTTAAAAACATATACAAAACAATTATTTATAAAACAACTGCTTGATCTGTCGTCATTTCTCTCGCATTGCAGCAAGTAAGCTGCACCAGCACTGCGCAATTTTCAGCTCTCGTGCATCACAAAGTATCATGTAAGTTCGTTTGCGCTTAAAAATCCTCACATTAGTGATTAGGTGTCACGATGATTTTCACCTGGGCTTTGTCGCTTAGCAACGCTTCAAAGCCCTCTTCCACGATATCTGCCAGGGGAATGCGCTGGGTGACCATATCTTCTGCGCGAAAGTAGCCCCGCTGCATCAGCGCCATCACCGCTGGGTACACATGGCGATAGGCGATAATGCCCTTCATGGTGCGCTCTTTGATGACGAGGTCGTTAGGCTGAAAGCTGGCCTCTCCTTCCCAGATACTGACCACTACCACCTCCCCGCCTTCGTGGGTGCTATGCAGCGCCTGATTCAGTACGGCAGGAATGCCAGTTACCTCAAACACCACGTCCACGCCGCCATCGCTCAGCGATTGAATTTTTGCCACCGCATCCTCCTGCTGCGGATCAACTGCAATGGCCCCCAATGCTTCGGCCTTGGCTTTGCGAGAAGGCGCCACCTCAACGGCGTAAATTTTAGCAGCACCGGCGGCTTTAAGTGCTTCGATGGTCATCAGACCAATCGGTCCCGCGCCGAATACAGCTGCGCTATCACCAGCTTTCAGGCAGCTTTGACGCACCGCATGCAGTGCGACCGCCGCGGGCTCTACCAGAGCGCCTTGTTCGTAGCTCAGCTCATCCGGCAGCTTATGCACCATATGCTCACCCATCACGGTGAACTCGGAAAAGCCACCACCACCGCCCGAGAGGCCATGAAAGCCCAGTAAAGGCGTGAGGTTATAGCGCTCCATCTGATAAGCGCCATCCTTGTTGGGGGGAAAGGATCGGCTCAATCGCCACGCGGTCGCCTACCTTCACCCGCGTGACTTTCTCGCCGACCTCTACCACTTCTCCAGCGAACTCATGGCCCATAATGATCGGCGCCTGCTCGCCACTGATCGGGTGCGGCTTACCTACCGGAATAAAAATAGGCCCGGCGGCATACTCGTGCAGATCACTGCCGCAAATGCCACATGCAGCTACTTTCACCTTCACTTCATGGGGGCCGCTGATAGTGGGAACCGGCACCTGCTCGACGCGAATATCTCTTGCCGCGTACCAAACCGCTGCCTGCATGCTTGACTGATTCATGGGTTGCCCTTCCTTGTTAAGACGTATGGTGAACCGGCTGCAGACCGTAGACAGGCGTTTCCAGCCCCTCCATGCGTGCTTTCAACTGCAGCGCCAAATAGTGCGAGTAGTGCCGCGACTGGTGCAGGTTGCCGCCGTGGAACCACAGCGCCTCTTGCTGGGTGGGTTTCCACATATTGCGCAGCTCGCCCTCCCAAGGGCCGGGGTCTTTGGTAGTGTCAGAACCCAAGCCCCAACATTTACCCACTTTATCCGCCACCTCCTGGGAGATAAGCCTGGCCGCCCAGCCGTTCATGGAACCATAGCCAGTGGCATAAACGATCAAGTCTGCTTCTAGCTCGCTGCCATCGGTCAGCGTGATGGAGTGCGGGTTAATACGCTCAATGCCTACGCCGCTGCGTAGCTTGATATCGCCACTGGCGACCAGATCGCAGGCGCCCACATCGATGTAGTAACCCGAGCCCCGGCGTAGATACTTCAAGAACAGCCCAGAGTCGTCGTCACCGAAGTCGAGCAGAAAGCCTGCATCTTCGAGCTTCTGATAGAACGCGGCGTCGCGCTGTTTGATCGCCTCAAACGCCGGGCGTTGGAAGTCTGGCAGCACCTTGTAGGGGATCGATGCAAAAATCAGATCAGCCTTGTCATGGGTTAAGCCACTGGCCACCGCCTCTTCGGAGTAGAGTGGCCCCAACACCTCTTCCATCAACGAATCCGACTTCACAATATGCGTCGACGAGCGCTGCAGCATGGTCACATCGGCATCGTGTTCCCATAGTGCCGCGGCAATATCGTGAGCAGAGTTATTCGAGCCTACAATCACACACTTCTTGCCAGCATAAGCATCCGGCCCAGGGTGCTGGCTGGAGTGCTGCTGCTCGCCTGCAAAGCTTTCCGCCCCTGGAAATTGCGGCATATTGGGCATTCCCGACATCCCAGTGGCCATCACCAGTTGCTTGGGCCGTAAAGTGATCGCTTCGCCGTTACGCTTGACGTTTACCACCCACTCACCTGCGGCTTCGTCGAAATGTGCATTTTGACACTCGGTGGAGCTCCAGTAATTGAGCTCCATCACCTTTGTGTACATCTCCAGCCAATCGCCCACCTTGTCTTTGGGGGCAAACACCGGCCAGTTTTCAGGGAAAGGAATATAGGGAAGGTGGTCGTACCAGACCGGATCGTGGAGGCAGAGCGACTTATAGCGATTTCGCCAGGAGTCCCCTGCACGCTCGTTGCGCTCGATAATAATGGTCGGCACGCCCATCTGCTTTAGTCGTGCCCCAAGACCAATCCCACCTTGGCCTCCGCCGATGACCACGCAGTAAGGCTGCTGCGTGTAACCAAGTTCCGCTTCTTCGCGCTGTCGTGCTTCCAGCCAGGTTTCGCGCTGCTTATTGGCGCCGTGCTCAGCACCTTTAGGACGGTGGTGATTACGCGGCTCTGGGAAGTCATGCAGTGACTGCATCGTGGTGAGCAGCGTCCAGCATTTGCCGTCTTTAAGTCGCAAATAGCCTTTGCCGCTGGCGACCGAGGTCTCAAAGGTGAACCACGCCTCAGCAACATCGCCATTTTGGGTTGCTTCGCCCTCTAGTTGCCAGTTCGAAGGCCGCACGTTCTCCAAAGTGGCATTGAGCATGGCTTGAATCGCGTCTTTACCTTCACAGGTTTTTAAATTCCAGGTGAAAGTAAGGAAATCGCGCCAGTAGCACTCGTCATTAAACAGTGCGAGCACACCTTGGATATCCTGGGCCTGTAGCGCCTGATCAAAATCACTCAGCCAGCCTTGAACAGTAGCTGTGGCGGTTTGTTGGGCTTGTGTCTCTGACATAGCGGGTACTCCATGCAGGTTTGTTATTGTTGACTGTCTTGTGACACACAACCCTAAGCACCCGCTATGCCAATCACTTAAAATTAAACTCAATATATTGAAAAATATAAATAAAAAATAAAAAACCTGTTAGCAATTGGGCGTCATGTAGAGCGTACACCTGTCACACCGTTTACACTCTGGCGTTACAGGTGTAACACACGACTAACGGCGTAATGGCACGTCGTTGACACCCACGCCAGAGCGCATAGGCTGGAAGGACAATAACAAGCCCCAGGGTGAATCACGCCATGCCCACTCAATCGCCCCTGCCTGCACGGCTGCAATCCGTTCAGCGCCAGCATATCGAGCATGTTTTCCAGCTCGGCGAAGGCTTGGACGTTCCGCAACTACCGGCGCAAGCGACCATTCGGCGCTCCTGGCTGCGCTGCCTAAACGAGTACCAGCTCGACCCCACCCGGCCTCGCCCTGCCCGCGTCGTACCCCAGCAGACCCTGATTGAGCACCGGGAATCTGTCGATGAGCTTTTGCATGTAGCACGCGCAGGGGTTGACCAGCTCTATCAGCAAATCGCCCAGCTAGGCTATGTGCTGCTGCTCACCGACCACCGCGGCATTACCGTCGAGTTTCGCGGCGACCCTAACCAAGACCAGCAGCTGCGCAGAGCGGGCCTTTACCTGGGAGCCGATTGGGACGAACGCTTTGCGGGTACCTGTGCCGTAGGCACCTGCCTGCACGATCGCCAAGCGATTATCTGTCACCGCCAGGAGCACTTCGACGCCTCGCATATTTCGCTCACCTGCACCGCCGCACCTATCGCTGACCCTCAGGGCAATGTCATAGCGGTGCTGGATATCTCCGCGCTGCAATCGCCTACTCAGCATGAGAGCCAAAATTTCAGCCTCTCGCTGGTAACGCTTTACGCACGCATGATTGAGGATGCTTATTTCCTGCAGCGCTATCGCGACTGCCTGATGGTGCGCCTGGATACCTCGCGGGAGTTTGTACACGTTAACGGACGGGGGCTCATCGCCATTGAAGAGAACGGGCAAGTAATTGCTGCCAATGCCGTAGGGCGTGAATTGATCGCCGAGCACCAGCGCCGCTGGCCACCCTGGTCGCTAGACCCAACGCCCATGCTAGGAGAATTATTCGAGTGCGATATCGCCGATGTGCTTAGCATCAATAGCGCCACCGACGATCAACTGCGCGCTTTTCGTGCCAGAGTCGACAACACCATTTACTTTATTAGCCTGCTGGAACCGCGCCGCCCACGCCCGGCTCAAGCGCATCCGGCTCCCTCCGGCCTTCCGGAGCCACTGGTTCGGCTGGGCGCTGACGACCCTGCTATGCGCAAGGTGCAGAAGCTAGCGGAGAGGCTGTGCAACGAAGCCAGCGTTAATGTGCTGATTAGTGGTGAAACCGGCACGGGGAAAGAGGTGGTTGCCCGAGCACTACATGACAGCGGTCAACGCGCCAAAGGGCCCTTTATCGCAGTGAACTGCGCTGCTATCCCCGAAGCGCTGATCGAAAGCGAGCTGTTTGGTTACGAGCCAGGCGCCTTTACCGGTGGCCGTTCCAAAGGCATGCGCGGGCTAATTCCCCAGGCCCATGGCGGCACGCTGTTTCTCGATGAAATCGGCGATATGCCGTTGTCACTGCAAACCCGCCTGCTACGCGTACTGGCGGAACGGGAGGTCATGCCGCTGGGTGCCAATACGCCCGTGAAGGTCGATATTCGGGTCATTACCGCCACCCACCGCAATATCGATGCAATGATCGAGCAGGGCGAGTTCCGCGAAGACCTCTACTATCGCCTTAATGGGGCTCAACTGCGCCTGCCCGCGCTGCGTGAACGGGCCGATAAGCTCTACGTGATTCGTCAGGTGTTTAACGATGTGGTCAACGAACGCGGCGGTCACCTTTCGCCCCGCCTGCGCGCCGATGCCATTAGCGCCCTGCTCGCCTACGCCTGGCCCGGCAATATCCGCCAGCTAAAAAATGCGCTGGCATTTGCCATGGCCACCTCGGAAAGCGACGAAATTACCGTTCACGATCTGCCCGAGCAATGCCTGAGCCAACGCATTACCCAGCAGAGCCCCCTCAACCCTGCAGACGCCCATGGCGACACCGATCACACATTGCTGGAAATGCTCAAGGCACAGCACTGGAATATAAGCGCCGTGGCTCGCACGCTAGGGGTTTCGCGGCCTACCGTATACCGGCAAATGCAGCGCCAAGGCATCGTGCCCCCGAATTGGCAGGGGTGACCGATAGAGTTAGATGAGAGTTAAGCCATTTAAGCTGGACGAAAGATGTCTAACGCCAAACCATCGATATGGCGGTAATGGCGATCATTAGCGGTTAGTAAGGGCACGCCCAGTTCCATAGCCGTCGCGGCGATGAGCGCATCCGCCATTTGCATGTTATGGCTAAGCGCATAACTTTCGACCAGGAAGGTGGCACGCGACGAGGTACCTTCGTCCAAATGGACTATTTTTGCCTGCCAATAATGCAGCGCTTGACGCAGTTGATTGAGTTCCTGCTTGTTGCGCATGCCCTGCACCAACTCCATATAACTCACTGCGGACAGCGAAAAGCCCGGTAGATCATCCAGGCGCTCCGCCGCCGCAGTATTACCGCGCAAATTCCAGATCAGTACGTCGGTGTCTGCCAGCATTATTCACCCACCTCGAACGTACGCGGCGCTCGTAGTCGCCGAACCTGTGACTCAACATCGTTGCCGTTCGAGGAGTCCTGATCAGCCCATAACCCGAAGGCAGGGTTACGGGCTGGACGCGTTTCCAGACCACTCTCATCGAGACCCACCAGCCGTGCACAAGGCTTGCCGCGATAAGTGATATCGACGGTTTCTCCACGCTGTGTCGCCGCTAAGAGCGCCTTGGTTTGTAAACGCAGTTGCTTTACGTTGGCATGCATGGCGTAACCTCTCGTTATACGCTGTCATTGTCCCTATTATGGCAACTATGACAGTTGCCGACCAACTAAGTTACTCAAGCAAGTGTAACTTTACCAATAACGCTAGACCACCTGTTGGCCTCGAAGGCGACCCTCACGTACACTTGTTTGAATCCGTTTACCCTTTTATAACCCCGCTTTCGACAAGCCGAGGCTCTCCCATGGCGTTTGACTCTACCTCTTCCTATATTGCCACTGATGCTCTAAAGCAGGCGGTCAATGCTGCCGTGGTGCTAGAGCGGCCGCTGTTGATCAAGGGCGAACCGGGCACCGGCAAAACCCTGCTGGCCGAAGAACTCGCCGAGTCACTGGGCACCCAACTGATCACTTGGCATATCAAATCCAGCACCAAGGCGGCCCAGGGTTTATACGAGTACGATGCTGTCAGCCGTCTGCGTGACTCTCAGCTTGGCGTTGAAGGCGTGGAAAACGTCGCCAACTACATCAAGCCCGGCAAACTGTGGGAAGCGTTTACCGCCAATCAGCGCGTGGTGCTGCTGATCGACGAGATCGACAAGGCCGATATCGAATTTCCCAACGACCTGCTACAAGAGCTGGATCGTATGGAGTTTCACGTTTACGAAACCGGCGAAACCATCCGCGCCGAGCAGCGTCCGATCATCGTTATCACCTCAAACAACGAAAAAGAGCTGCCGGATGCGTTCCTGCGCCGCTGCTTTTTCCACTATATCGAGTTCCCTGATCGCGAGACCATGCAGGCGATTGTCGATGTGCACTTCCCGGATATCGCCCCCCGGCTGGTCAGCGAGGCCTTAGAGGTATTTTTCGATTTACGCCAAGCCCCCGGCCTGAAGAAGAAACCCTCCACCTCGGAACTGGTGGATTGGCTCAAACTGCTGATGGCTGACAATATTGCCCAGGAAGCGCTTTACAACCGTGACCCAGTCAAAGCCTTGCCGCCGATGGCCGGTGCCCTGGTCAAAAATGAACAGGACACCCAGTTGCTTGAGCGCCTGGCGTTTATGATGCGCCGCCAAAAAGGCACAGGCCGCTAAGCCATGTTTATTGGCCTGTTTGAAACCCTCAAGCGCGCAGGGGTACCCGTTTCACTGCGTGAGTTGCTCGACCTTCACGCGGTGGTGGAACGCGGCGTGGTGTTTGCCGACATGGAAGCCTTCTATCAGGTGGCGCGCACGGTCATGGTCAAGGATGAACGCCACTTCGACCGCTTTGATCGCGCCTTCGCCGCCTGGTTTAAAGGCCTCGAGGATATGGACGCTGCCATTGAAGCGCTAATCCCTGACGACTGGCTACGCCGTGAGTTTGAGAAGCAGCTTACCGACGAAGAGAAAGCCAAGATCGAATCCCTGGGCGGCCTCGAAGAGCTCATTGAGACGTTTAAAAAACGCCTGGAGGAGCAGAAAGAGCGCCACGCCGGCGGCAACAAATGGATTGGTACCGGCGGCACCAGCCCGTTTGGCGCCTACGGCTACAACCCGGAAGGTATTCGTATCGGCCAGGATGGCTCGCGCCACCGTCGCGCCACCAAAGTGTGGGACGAGCGGCGCTTTCGCGATTACGATGATTCGCTGGAACTTGGTACGCGCAACATTAAGATGGCGCTGCGCCGTCTGCGCAAGTTTGCCCGCCAAGGGGCGCTTGAAGAATTCGACGTGGATAGCACCATCCGCGAAACCGCCAAGGACGCCGGGCTACTCAACGTGCAGATGCGCCCGGAGCGCCATAACGCAGTTAAAGTGCTGCTGTTTTTGGATGTAGGTGGCTCGATGGACGACCACATTCGCGTTTGCGAGGAGCTGTTTTCTGCCGCCCGCTCTGAGTTCAAGCATCTGGAGCACTACTACTTCCATAACTGCCTGTATGAAGGCGTATGGCGCAATAACATGCGCCGGGGTAACGAGCGTATCTCGACCATGGACGTCCTGCATACCTACGGCGCGGATTATCAGGTGGTGATCGTCGGCGACGCGGCTATGTCGCCTTATGAGGTGACCCATCCGGGCGGTAGCGTTGAGCACTTCAACGACGAAGCGGGTGGTTTATGGCTCAAGCGTCTGTGTGACACCTTCCCGCGCTTGGCGTGGCTCAACCCAATGCCTCCCCGAGCCTGGGAATACACCTACTCGACACAGTTGATCCGCGAGATCATTGAGGACCGCATGTACCCCATGACCATGGAAGGCCTGGAAACCGCTATGCGCGAGCTAGCAAAAAAGTAGCCGCGTGGTAGCTGTGTAGTTAGCCTTTAAAAAGCCTTAGGGAAATGCGCCAAGCCATCAATAAATAACTGTTTAGCTTGCTCAAACGCCGCCGGGTCATGCTTGAAGCGACGCAAAATCAGCGCCTCGTCGATGGTGACCGTCTCTGCCAGCTCATCAACCGTTTGCGCGGGGTGGCGTGTGCTTAATCCAATACGCTGCCCCTCTGCGCCGTCTAGCCAACGCTTCATGCCACACTGCTGATAAAACGCTTCTTGTTTAGCATCGCAAGCATCAACGCGAAGCGGCGCCTTAAGCGCCAGCTCGCCTACCAGCCACGCCTTGGCTTCCAGATCATCCAGATCGCAGGCGTGGGTGAGCGACATCCCCTCGCCTTGCTCATCCAACACTAGCAATGCCAGCGCCTGGGGCGCGCCTTCACCATCAACGGCTGCGAGCAATCGCGCCGCTTCTTCGGCTAAAAGCACATTGCGCGTACCGGTAAATACCACGAGCGGCGTCAGCCCGGCGGTTTGGCCATAGACCTCCGCACACAGCCGTGCCAAACAAGCATCTTGCTGTGCTGTCTGGTTTATTTGCATGATTTTCATGGGATCCCCCGCTCACCAAAAGCGGCAAGCCTAGTGTAATCGCGATTATTTTAACAGTGATAAACAACATGAACCTAGCGAGCGACAACATGTCGAAGCGTGTACGTAAAGCCATACAAGGATGACTATGACGACGTTTACTAACGACCCCACCATGCCCACCCCGAGTTTCCCCGGCAGCCATATGGTGATCGATGATCGCTATGTGTTTATTTCCGGACTCACCGTCTCTGATCTATCTAACGGCCATGCTGCACAAGGCGACATCAAGGAAGAAACGCGCTTGGTCATGCGTGCAATTTCGCGGATGCTAGAGATGGAAGGCGGCAGCCTTGTTGATGTGTTGCGTGTTGATGTTCACCTCACCGACCTGCATACCATTAACGATATGGACAGTGTCTATGCCGAGTTTTTTGAACCTGGTCGCTATCCTGCCCGCACCTGCACCGAATCGCCCAACCTCTGCGGTGGCAGTAACGTCGAGATTACCGTGATGGCGACACGGCAACTCCCAGAAGATTCATAAGGGCATCGATATCTAAATGTGCCTCGAACGTATCCGCCAAGCGGTCTAACTCGCGCTCGCGATGAGCGCGATAGTCGACCGGCTGGGCCGACTCCAACCCCAAACGGGTTAGCAGCGTTAGGCACGCCTCGGGGTGATCAAACAAACCGTGCAGGTAAGTACCCATCACCTGCCCATCGTCACTAATGGCGCCATCACGGTGCGTGCTTAGGTCAAACAGCGGCCGTTCAAGCGCTCTGCCCACGCTGACGCCGTTGTGAATTTCGTACCCGGTTACCGCCGCGCCATCGCCGAACAGCGCACCGCTGACGTTGCGTAGCTGTTTACCCGCCACCATGCGCGTGGTCAGTGGCAATAGCCCCAACCCTTCGACGCGTTCAGGCTTACCCTCCAGACCATCTGGATCCTCCACCCACTCGCCTAGCATTTGAAAACCACCGCAAATGCCCAGCAGCTTGCCGCCATAGCGAAGGTGGCGCTGAATAGCATCAACCCATCCCTGGCGCTTTAGCCAAGCCAAATCGCTCGCGGTGCTTTTACTGCCCGGCAGGATAATCACATCGGCGGCCGGGATCGGCTGGTCCGCGCCCACAAAGGTCAGCTTTACCTGGGGGTGCAAACGTAATGGATCAAAATCTGTGTGGTTACTGATGCGCGGCAGCGCCGGAACGACGACATTGAGAGTGCCCCCTTGCGTTGGGGCGTGGGTCAGGCCAATGCTGTCTTCGGCATCCAGCAATAACCCTTGAAGGTACGGCAGCGTGCCGAATACCGGCTTGCTGGTGCGCGCCGTTAGCCACTCAATGCCTGGGTTTAGCAGGCTGATATCGCCACGAAAGCGGTTGATCACAAACCCTTTCATACGTGCCTGCTCGCTTTCGCTTAGCAGTGAAAGCGTCCCCACCAACTGAGCAAACACCCCGCCTCGGTCAATATCGCCCACCAATATCACCGGGCAGTCGGCGGCTTCAGCAAAGCCCATATTGGCAATATCGCCTTGGCGCAGGTTGATCTCGGCAGGGCTGCCCGCGCCTTCGGCAATAATCACGTCAAAGCGGCTTTCCAGGGCCTGCCACGCGGCCATCACACTCTCTTTGGCCGTACGTTTAAAAGCGTGGTAATCCATGGCATCCATATGGCCGTGGACCCTGCCGCGCAAAATGACCTGCGAACCGCGGTCGGTTTCCGGTTTGAGCAGCACCGGGTTCATATCGCTATGCGGCTCAACGCCCGCAGCCTGAGCCTGTAGTGCCGTTGAACGGCCAATTTCACCGCCATCCACCGTGACCGCACTGTTAAGCGCCATGTTCTGAGGCTTGAACGGGGCCACCGAGACACCACGGCGCTGCAACACACGGCACAACCCCGCCACAACGGTGCTTTTCCCCGCATCCGAGGTGGTGCCCTGAATCATCAAAGTGGCCATAGTGACTTCTCGCCCAGGTGGATAAGAGCGCGACTGTAGCGAGCCCCAGGAAGCAGCGCAATGTGCGACAGCGAAACGAGCTTACTTTTAATAACAGCTGATCCTGAGTTAGCTGTTAATCGCGCTGTCATCATAATCACTTTAAAAATACTTTTAACCGCCATTAATTCGTCACGCCCTCATCCTAGGCTGATACCCCATAAATGAGATCGATCTCATTTTGTCGATAACAGGGTATTCGCATGGCAGATTTACTCAGCGTGGCCAAATTCGCCGGCGTCTCTCGGGCAACTGCAGCACGGGCTTTTTCAAGCCCCGATCTGGTACGCCCAGCGACCCGGGAACGCGTTTTAAACGCGGCACAGCAACTGGCGTTCAGACCCAATAAAGTTGCCCAACAGCTACGCTCGCAGGCCACGCAGATGATTGGCGTGATGGTACCCAGTCTCGATAATCCGGTGTTTGCCGAGCAGCTTCAAGCCATGGAAGTGGCTGCCCGTGCGTCGGGTTACTCACTGATCGTTACCACCAGCGAATACTCGCCCAGCCGCGAGGGTGACATTGTCGAGGAGATGCTGCGCCAGCGCGTCGACGGCCTGGTGCTTACCGTGGCGGAAGCAGATAACAGCGCCGTGCTGGACAAGCTGCGCTTGGAAACCACCCCCTGCTTGCTGGTCTACAACCCGCCGGGCAACAGCGATTTCCCCTCGGTAGGCGTCGACAACCGTGCCGCCAGCGCCGACGCCACTCGCCACTTGATCGCCCTGGGCCATAAGCGAATTGGCATGGTCGCTGGCCCGCTACTGCAGTCAGACCGCGCCCAACAACGCTTTGAAGGTTACTGCCACGCGATGGACGAAGCGGGGCTGATGCCTCGCCCACTAGTAGAGATGACCCGCCATACCCAAGCAGACCTGGTCAGCCTCACGCCAGCGCTGAAAGGGGCTAACGCTCTTACGGGAGTCATCTGCACCAACGACCTGCTCGCCATCAGCCTGATGGGCGAACTTCAGCGCGCCGGATTTAGGGTGCCTGATGACCTTTCCGTCATGGGCTTCGATGGGATCGCCCTGGGCAAGCACCTCTACCCGTCGCTATGCACCATTGAGCAGCCTCGCGCCGAGATCGGGCGCAGTGCCGTCCACACTCTGTTAGCCATGATTCGGGGGGAGCGCTGCACGCCCGCCCCACTGCCCCACGCAATGCGTAAGGGCGAAAGTGCCGGAACCCCGGCATCCCGTTAGTCCACGTTCGGTACGTTAGAGAGGAACTTGGTATGAGTCTTAAACGCATGAACCTTAAGCGTCTTTATCAAGCGGTATTGGCCACGGCGATCATCAGTACGTCGGGGAGCGTGTTGGCGCAATCAGATAACAACGCGATCTGTTACAACTGCCCGCCCGAATGGGCGGACTGGGGTACTCAGCTGCGTTTGATTGAGCAGGAGACCGGCATCCGCGTGCCCCAAGACAACAAAAACTCCGGCCAGTCATTAGCCCAACTGGTCGCCGAAGCGGATAGCCCAGTGGCGGATGTCGTCTACTACGGGGTGACCTTCGGCATTCAGGCCATGGAAGAGGACGTGGTAACGCCTTACCAGCCTGAAAACTGGGACGAGATCCCCGACAGCCTGAAAGACCCCGAAGGCAACTGGTTTGCCATTCACTCCGGCAGCCTCGGTTTTATGGTCAACGTGGATGCCCTGGATGGCGCCCCGGTGCCCACCTCCTGGGAAGACCTGCTCAAGCCCGAGTATCGCGGCATGGTGGGCTACCTTGACCCGGCTAGCGCCTTTGTCGGCTACGTCGGTGCCGTGGCGGTCAACCAAGCCATGGGCGGCGATCTTAATGACTTCACCCCGGCCATCGACTACTTCAATGAGCTCGCCGCCAACGACCCGATCGTGCCCAAGCAGACCAGCTACGCACGGGTGCTTTCTGGCGAGATCCCGATCCTGCTTGATTACGACTTCAATGCTTACCGCGCACGCCACAGCGACGGCGCCAACGTGGAGTTCGTGATTCCCGAGGAAGGCAGCGTGGTGGTGCCTTACGTCATGAGTCTGGTGAAAGATGGCCCCAACGCCGAGAACGGCCAGCAGGTACTCGATTTTGTGCTCTCTGACCAAGGCCAGGCGGTATGGGCAGACGCCTACCTGCGCCCGGTGCGCGACAGCGCCATCTCCGAAGAGGCAAGCGAAGTCTTCCTCCCCGACAGCGACTACGCCCGCGCCGAAGCCGTCGACTATAACGCCATGGCGTCTGCTCAGCGGCGCTTTTCTGAGCGGTATCTCTCGGAGGTGCGTTAATCATGACAGCGGCAGCCAAGCAGCCCTCCGGGGCTGCTTCTTATCTCAGCCGACCGCCTGCGATGGCAGGGCCAGCCCGGCGTAAACGCCTGATTGCGCTGTGCGCGCTGCTGCCTGCACTGGTGGTTTTCTGCGCCTTTTGGCTACTGCCTTTTTCACGACTGATCATAATGGGCACCGAGGCAGACCCGGGTAGTGGCATCAGTGCTTATCTGACTATTCTCACCCATCGGCAGTACTTGATCAGTCTGGCGACCACCGTTGGTCTCTCGCTGGTAGTGTCACTGGTAGCGGTGGCCATTGCCGGGGTTGCCGGTTTTTTCCTCGCCCGTCAGCGTTTTTTTGGCAAGTCCGTACTGGTCGCCATCCTCACCTTTCCGCTGGCCTTTCCTGGCGTCGTGGTGGGCTTTCTGGTCATTATGCTGGGCGGCCGCCAGGGGGCCCTGGCGCAAACCAGCCTTTGGCTGTTTGGCGAACGCTGGATGTTCGCCTACTCACTGGCAGGACTTTTTATTGGCTATCTCTATTTCTCCATCCCTCGTGTGATCACCACAGTAATGGCGGCTTGCGACAACCTGGATCAAAGCCTTGAAGAGGCAGCCCGCTCGTTAGGGGCTAACACCTGGCAGGTCACCAAAGACGTGATTATTCCAGGCATTGCGCCCGCACTGCTCTCAACCGGGGCTATCTGCTTTGCTACCAGCATGGGCGCCTTTGGCACGGCGTTTACTTTGGGCACGCGGCTAAGCATCCTGCCACTCAATATCTACGGCGAATTCACCAACTACGCCAACTTTGCCATGGCGGCTGCGCTTTCGGTGGTACTGGGCGTGATAACCTGGACGGCATTAAGCCTCGCCCGTAGGTTGGCAGGCGGCAATCTGGGAGCTTCGGTATGAAATCGCGCCTACGCTTCACGCTGCAACTCAGTTTCACCCTGCTGGTGTGCTTATTTATGATCGTGCCCGTCGCCATGTCGGTGATGGCGGGACTGACCGAGAACTACTTTATTGGCATTGAAAGCGGGCTGACCCTGCGCTGGGTCAATGAGGTGTGGCACCTCTACGCTGATACCATCTGGCTCTCCATTAAACTAGCGCTCGCCTGCTTACTGATCACTATTCTGATCGGCGTCCCCGCCGCTTATGGTTTGCTGCGCAGCCGCCGCCGGTGGGCCAACGCCATTGAAGAACTGCTGCTGTTACCGGTTGCTGTGCCTGGACTGGCCACCGCACTTGCCCTGCTGCTCGCCTATGGCAGCTACCGTGAATTTCGCGGCAGTTGGCTGTTTATTCTTGTCGGACACGTGCTGTTTACGCTGCCCTTTATGGTGCGAGCGGTGCTCTCCGTGATGCAGACCGCCAAGCTTCCCCAGCTTGAAGAAGCCGCCGCCAGCCTGGGCGCCAGCTTCCGGCAACGCTTTTTCGGCGTAGTCGTTCCCAACTGCATGAGTGGCATTCTGGCGGGCGCACTGATGGTAGTCACTCTCTCTATTGGGGAGTTCAACATCACCTGGATGCTGCATACCCCATCGACCAAAACGCTCCCGGTCGGCTTGGCGGACAGCTACGCCTCCATGCGCCTTGAAGTGGGCTCAGCCTACACGCTGATATTTCTGGTGATGGTGGTGCCCTTACTGGTGGCGATTCAGTGGGCAGGCCACCTCACCGGGCAGCGTCGCTAAGTTTTATTATTTGAGAATCCGCTATGAGTTCATCTGTCAGCATTACCCTACACCAGTGCAGCCGCACCTTCGCCGGTGGCACTACCGCGCTACAGCCGCTTGATTTGCACGTTAACGCGGGCGAAACCCTGGTACTGCTGGGCCCTTCCGGCTGCGGCAAAACCACCACTTTGCGTATTATCAGCGGCCTGGAAAGCCCCGACAAAGGCGGGCAAGTACTGTTTGGCGAGCGCGATGTCACTGCCCTGCCGATCGAGAAGCGTGACGTGGGGATGGTGTTTCAAAACTATGCGCTGTTTCCCAACATGAACGTTGCCGACAACATTGCCTACGGGCTAAAAATACAGCGCTTGCCGCAGGCAGAAATTGCCCAACGGCTTGACGAAGTCATGACCATGGTCGACTTACAGGGCTTTGGTGAGCGGAGAATCGAAGCACTCTCCGGTGGCCAAAAACAGCGCGTGGCGCTTGCCCGGGCGATTGCCGTGCGCCCCAAGGTACTGCTGTTTGATGAGCCGTTGGCGGCTCTTGATGCCAAGCTGCGCGACCGCTTACGTATCGAGATCGGCCTGCTACTGCGCGAGCTGGGCACCACGGCCGTCTACGTCACCCACGACCAGGACGAGGCGATGGCCTTGGGTGACCGCATCGCGGTGATGCAAGCTGGGCGCATTGCCCAATTAGGCACACCTCAAGAGATTTACCATCAGCCAGCCAATGCGTTTGTCGCAGACTTTATTGGTGCGGTTAACTGCCTGGACGTCATCAGCACCCGCGCCGATGGTGGTTTGGTGGTACATGGCGGTGAGCTCCGAGGTTCACATTTGCAGGGCGTACCCACGGTCTACTGCCGGCCAGAGGATATTCAGGTAGTGCCCCTTGACCAAGCCGATGTAACGGGAGAAGTGGTGCAGAGTATTTTCCTGGGCCAAAGCCAACGTCTAATGGTCGATACCGGTGGCGCTATACCGCTGCAGATTGAGGCACCCTCCCGCCAGCGCTGGCCCAACGGCAGCGCGATTGGCCTTGCACTCCCCTCCCACGTGCTTTTTCACCCGGATAAGCCCACTGCCCCAGTTGATGCCAAGGAGATGGCCAATGGCTGATCAAAGTTTAAACATTCAGAAAGATCCTCATGCCCAGCAATGCCTTATCGCCCAGATTAGCGATCCGCATATCAAGGCGGGCGGTAAACGCTCTTACCGCCAGGTGGATACCGCCAATGCGCTGCATCAAGCGTTCAGCACGCTCAATCAGCTAGCCCCACGGCCCGACCTGGTGCTGATTAGCGGCGACCTGGTTGATTTTGGCCACCCCGACGAGTACGCCACCTTTAAGCACATCCTGGCCGACCTGACGCTTCCGGTGTACTTGATCCCTGGCAATCACGACGACCGCCACCATCTGCGTAATGCATTTCCGGAGCATCGCTACCTGTTTCAGCACCGCGACTACCTGCAGTGGGTCGTGGATGACTACCCAGTGCGCTTAGTGGGGCTCGACTCATCGGTGCCGGGCAAACCCCACGGTGAATTAAGCGATGAAAGCCTGCAGTGGCTGGATACAACGCTTTCAGAGCAGCCCGATAAACCGACGCTGGTCATGGTGCATCACCACCCGTTTATGAGTGGCATCGACCATATGGATCGCCAGCCGCTTAAGCGACCCGACGCGCTAGCTGACGTCATTGGCCAGCACCCCCAGGTCGAGCGCATGCTCTGCGGGCATCTGCACCGCTCGATTCAGGCCCGCTTTGCTAACACCCTGGCGATCAGCTGCCCTGGAGTTTCCCACCAGGTGAGTTTGGATCTCACCCCAGACGGCCCCGCCCACTTTCAGCTTGAGCCCCCCGGTTACCTGCTACACCACTGGTCGGCGACTAGCGGCATGGTGACTCACCAAGGCTTTATCGAGCACTACCCCGGCCCTTTTCCGTTTTATGATGCCAGTGGGTTAATTGATTAAGATGTGGCCATGGGAGAAAGCGACTCGTTGTTGACCTTTGCCAACTCCCAGGCCTGCACCATCTGCTTTTTCTCTAAACCCCAGCGGTAGCCCCCAAGCGCACCGCTTTGCTGAATCACCCGATGACAGGGAATCCACAGTGCAATGGGGTTGGCACCCACCGCATTTCCCACCGCGCGGGAAGATTTTGGCGTGCCCAGCGCCTGGGCAATATGCGAGTAGCTGGCCAACTGGCCTTCCGGAATGGTCAGCAGCGCTCGCCAAACCGCTATTTGGAAGTTAGTCCCCGTCACGTGCAGCGACAAAGAAGCTGAGTCATCGCCTGGCTTGTCGAAAAGCGCCTCCACCGCATAGCGCGTAGCATCAGGATGGTGGTGAATCGTGCTAAGCGGCCATTCCTTGGCAAGTTGTGCCAGCAGCGATTCAGCGCTGGTGGTATCCACAAACCCCATGCGGCAAATCCCGCGGGGCGTGACCGCCACGAACACACTGCCCAGGGGCGTGGCATGAACGCCGTAAGCAATCTCGACACCCTGCCCCTGACTCTTGTGCTCCCCCGGCGTGACGGCGTCTAGCTGCACAAAATGATCGTAAAGCCGCGAGCCACCGCTAAGCCCCAGGCTATGCGCTATATCCAGCAGCGAGGCGGAGGATTGCATCAGTTGCTTGCCGCGCTCTAATGTCAGCGCCTGCAAAAAGCGTTTGGGGCTGATCCCCACATAGCGGCAGAACAAGCGCTGGAAGTGAAAGGCGCTTAAATGAACGTGCGCGGCCACCGCTTCCAACTTAGGCTGTGCTGCGGCTTGGGCCACCATATAAGCCATGGCTTTCTCGATTCGTTCATAGTCGTTCATTGTCGTCTCTCACATCGTCACATTATTGACTGCCAAGCGTTACCTTCACAGCCTAAGTGCTCACGGGCTCCTTGCCGACCCGAATCTTGCTGACTGCTATAGCAGACAGCACAAATATTTTCGGCTAGGGTGTGGCTCCGCCTCAACTGACGGTAACGATCCCCCCATGCAAGCCTTAATCGACGACATTGCAGCCACCATGGCGAAAGCAGAGGAGCGTGGCACAGTAGCCGACTATATCCCCGAACTGGGTCACGTTGACCCGCAGCAGTTTGCCATTTCGCTCGCCACCGTGGATGGCAAGGTGTATTCGGCGGGCTGTGCCACCACGCCCTTCTCCATCCAGAGCATTTCCAAGGTATTTACGTTAACCATTGCGCTGGGGCAAGCGGGTGACTCACTGTGGTCAAAAGTGGGTCGCGAGCCCTCGGGTGACCCTTTCAACTCGATCGTTCAGCTAGAGCATGAAAGCGGCAAACCGCGAAATCCGTTTATCAATGCCGGGGCCATTGCGGTGGTCGATGCGATCATGATGGGGCATGAGCCCAAAGAAACACTGGCTGAGATCCTTAACTTTGTACGCTATATCGCCGACGATGAAAGCATCTACTTTGACCACGCCGTCGCGGCGTCGGAAATGGCACACCGCGACCGAAACGCCTCGTTAGCGCATTTCATGAAAGCCTTTGGGCATTTACGTCATGATGTCGATAAGGTGCTGGGCACCTACTTTCACCAGTGCGCCATCGCCATGAGTTGTGAGCAGCTCGCCCATGCGGGATTATTTTTGGCTTCGGATGGCATCAACAAGCCCAGCGGTATCCGAGTGGTCGCGCCTCAGCGCGCTCGCCGGATCAACTCGCTGATGATGATGTGTGGCCACTACGACGCCTCTGGTGAATTCGCCTTTCGCGTAGGCTTGCCCGGTAAAAGCGGTGTGGGCGGCGGCATACTGGCCATCGCGCCAGGCCAGGGCTCTATTGCCGTATGGTCACCGGGGCTGGATGCCTACGGCAACAGTTTGCTAGGCACCCAAGCGCTCGAAATGTTTGTGCAGCGAACCGGCTGGTCGGTGTTTGGCCACTAAACTAACAGCGAGGCTTAAGACGCCACCTCATCAGCCAGCGCCCAGGCCACCGCACGCTGGGCGTGGATCTCGGTGGTGTCAAAAAGCGCGACCGGCGTATCGCTCTGGTTAATCAACAAGCCAATCTCGGTGCAGCCTAAAATCACGCCTTGCGCGCCACGCGCTGCAAGCGTCGCCACTACGTCCAGATAAGCTGCTTTCGAGGTGGGGTTGATCGTTCCCCGGCAGAGCTCCTGATAAATCACGCGATGAATCGCCTCACGCTGTTCGGTCTCAGGCACGATAACCTCTATCCCCCGCGCTTCCAGTCGCTGCCGGTAGAAGGGCTGCTCCATGGTGAACTGGGTGCCTAACAGGCCAACGCGGTCCACTCCCTGCTGGGCCAGAATATCGGCGGTTGCCTCGGCAATATGCAAAAGCGGCAAACCTGACGCTGCCTCCACCTCAGCGGCCACCTTATGCATGGTATTCGTGCCGATCACCAGAAAATCAGCGCCCGCTGCCGCCAGCGAGCAGGCGGCATTGGCCAGAATGCTCGCCATGGCCTCCCAGTCGCCTTCGCGTTGAAGCGTTTCTATCTCGGCAAAATCCACGCTATAGAGCACTAGCTTCGCCGAGTGAAAGCCCCCCAGTTTCTCCGCAACCCCTTGATTGAGCAAACGATAATAGGTCTGCGTGGACTCCCAGCTCATCCCTCCGAGCAAGCCGATAGTTTTCATAACCCTTTGCCTCCTTGCGATAAATTCAAAGCGCCATTGCCAGCATTAAAGATACTTAACATTAGCTAAAAATCTATTCGCAGATCAATTTTGTTCAATCTACTAGCCACATACCACTGCAAACTTCTTGCACTACCAAGGAGGACCACAATGAACGCTTTACAACTGCCCTTGCTTTTACCCATGTCCGCATTTGCCCTTGCTGCGTCGATTTCGCCTGGGCCGGTCAACATCGTTTGCTTGAGTAGCGGCACGAACCACCCCATTAGTCAGGGCCTTATATTTGTAACCGGTGCCACGCTGGGGTTTGTTGCGCTTTTTTTAGGCATTGGCGCAGGGCTTTACTCGCTGCTGGATATGGTACCCATGCTGGATGAGACCTTACGCTTAGCGGGCGTCCTGTTTTTGCTTTACCTCAGCTATCAACTTTTGCAGCACGATGGGCGCTTGCATGAGCAAGGCACCGATAAAGCACCCGGGTTTATGGCAGGCGCCATGATGCAGTGGCTTAATCCCAAAGCATGGCTGGCGTCTGCCGCTGGCATTGGTGCTTATACCAGCGGCAACGAACCCTACCAGCTTTGGCTATTCGCTGGCCTTTACCTGCCTATTTGTTGGCTATCGCTTGCCAGTTGGGTATACGCAGGCGCCTTTCTCAAACGCTATATTCACCGCCCGTTCATCCTGCTAACGATTAACCGCACGCTGGCTCTTTGCCTGGCCGCCAGCGCAATATTTCTATTATTTTGAGTTACTTATATTATTCGAGCAGCGGAAAGCGATACTGATTTGGCGTGGCCGCCACTAGTTTCTTGAACGTTCGTTGAAAGTGGGGTTGATCATTAAAGCCCGCATTAAGGGCTACCTCAACGATAGGTTGACCGTGCTTGAGGGCTTGTTGCCCTAACTGGATGCGTTGATTGATCAAATAGGCACGGGGCGTTAGCCCGTATTGATGTTTAAATGCGCGAATCAGGTAGCCTGCACTATAACCAGACTGCTGACATAAACTTTCAAGCGAAATGTCTGCGGTACAATTATTACGTAAATAGACGGCAACCTGCTCTAGCGTGTCGGAAGATGTTGGCCATGCCGCGGGAGATTCTTGGGCAAGGATCTGCATAATTCTAGACAGGTACCCGGTTAGTACCACTTGCTTATCCTCAATAGCACGACGCTCGTCCAGCAGACATGACGCCATATCGCAATATTGTGCAAAAAGCTCGGGCTGAGTAATCACAGCGGTGGCAATATCCTGCCAGCAAGGTGCTTCAAGCAAACCCATCTGATATCGCAGCTCACTCAACCATGCGGTATCAACGTAGAGCATCAGGTATGCCCACGGCTGATTCTCAATGGGGTTACAGGCATGTACCCAATGGGGATTCATCATCACCAAGTCACCTGCGCTAATCTGATACGTCGTACCTTGGTAGCTAAAGGTGCTTCTGCCAGTGGTAACGGCGCCAAGCGACCAATGCACATGGCTGTGAGGCGCATAGCAGACTTGCCGTGCGTCGCAAATTTTACGCAGTTCCACATGGGGCATGCGCTTATCGCGCCAGAAAAGAGGAGAAGACGGTGGATTCATGCACTACTCAAACAGTGATAAAAGAAAATACAGAGGCTTAACCCGTTTAATTAGTCAGCATGTCGTGCTTAATCTACGCTAGACAATAGCACGACGCAGACTCAGTATAGTCGCCGCTCGTTTAAGTTGCTTATGGATGATTGGCAACCGCCTTATTTGTCAGGAGGACACCATGGCAAGCAGCTCGCCCGACCACCACGACGCTATTAGCGCCTTTGCCCGCATGGGCTACGCTTCCCGCGGGTTAGTTTACGTTCTTGTTGGCGGCCTAGCGGCGCTCGCCGCTTTTGGTCAGGGTGGCCAGGCGGAAGGTAGCCGCGGCGCACTGGAAACGGTGCTGAGCGCCCCGTTCGGCAAGGTGATGTTGGGCATTATCGCCGTCGGCCTGCTCGGGTACGCCATGTGGCGCTGCATACAAGCCTTCAAAGACCCTGACCAGCACGGCACCAGCGTCAAAGGCGTGGTGATTCGCTCAGGCTTATTGGTCAGTGCCGTGACCCATATATTATTGGCATTTTTTGCCGCCAGCCTCATCTTCCGCTTTCTATCCTCGGGTTCTTCAGGAGGCTCCAACGGTGGGTCGGAAGGCGTTGCCAGTTGGCTTATGCAACAACCCTTTGGCCGCTGGTTGGTGGCTGCCGTAGGCATCGCCATCATCGGCGCGGGCATCGCCCACGCGTTTAAAGGCTACAAAGCCAAGTTTGACAAGCACTTCGCCATGCCCTCGCGAACCCAAAAATGGGCCTATCCGATATGTCGTTTCGGCCTGGTGGTCCGTGGGCTCGTATTTGTGATCGTGGGTAGCTTCTTTATCATCGCCGCCTATCGATTTGACCCCAACGAAGCAGGCGGAACGGCAGAGGCGTTAGGCACATTACGGGACCAAGCCTACGGGCAATGGCTGTTTGGGTTTGTTGCGATTGGCCTACTGGCGTTTGGTTGCTATAGCTTACTGGCGGCTATTTATCGCCGCGTCGACCCTTCCTAATAGAGCGTCCAGTATGGCTTTTGCATCAACACGCGTTAAGCAATGGGTGGTTCGCTTAAACCATTCCCGGCATATGCTCTGGCTGCTGGGAATACTTTCCTTTCTGGAAACCATCATTCTGCCCATCCCCATTGAGCTGGTATTAATCCCGCTGATGGCAATCAATAAATCACGCCTTTGGGCAATCGCTACGGCGGCCACCGTCGGGTGCCTTACGGCATCGCTGATTGGCTATGGCGTTGGCATGGTGCTGTTTCAATCGATAGGTAGCTGGTTTATCGAGACCATGGGCATGCAGAACACTTACGCCTCGTTCCAAGACTTTTTTGACCAATATGGGTTTGTGGCTATTCTCACCCTGGGGATTTTGCCTATTCCCTTTCAGGTTGCGATGATTACCGCAGGGCTATCCGGCTACCCTATTCTTCTGTTTGCCCTCGCGGCCCTGATCGCGCGCGGCATTCGCTACTTCGGGCTGGCTTGGCTGGTCTACCGCTTTGGTAGCCGCGTCATCCACCTATGGAAGCGCCATGCCTTTATCACCAGCTTAGTGGCCGGTTTGGCAGTGCTTGCGGTGGCATTAGGCATGCAAGCACTGGCGGGCTTGGTGATGTCATAATCCCCTACTCCACCCGCAAAGAGCCTTTACGCGTCGTCTTGTTTTGTGCCCGATGTGGGCGGCATGTGCTTAGCCTTCATATCCTTGAAGGCCTCCATGATGTCCATGGGCAGCGGGAAGAAGATCGTCGAGGCGTTCTTGTTGCTCATATCGCTCATGGTTTGCAGGTAGCGTAGCTGCAACGCGGCGGAGTTTTCTTGCATCACGTTGGCTGCCTCAACCAGCTTCTTGGAAGCCTGTAGTTCGCCTTCGGCGTGAATCACCTTGGCACGCCGCTCGCGCTCTGCCTCGGCCTGGCGGGCAATCGCCCGAATCATGCTCTCATCCAGATCCACGTGTTTGATCTCGACATTCGCCACCTTGATGCCCCAGGCATCGGTTTGGGTATCGATAATTTCCTGGATATCGTCGTTGAGCTTATCGCGCTCGGAGAGCATTTCATCCAGGTCGTGCTTGCCTAGCACCGAACGCAGCGTGGTCTGCGCCAGTTGGCTGGTCGCCTGGGTGTAATTCTCGACCTGAATAATTGCTTTTTCCGGGTCAATCACGCGGAAGTAAAGCACGGCGTTGACCTTCACCGTGACGTTATCCTGAGAGATCACATCCTGCTCGGGCACATCCATGGTGATCACCCGCAGATCGACCACCTGCATCTTTTGAATGGCGGGGATCACGATGACCAGACCAGGCCCCTTCACCGTCTGGAAACGGCCCAGGAAGAACACCACGCCGCGTTTGTATTCCGGCAAAATGCGAATGGAGGCAGCGACCAGCAACACCACCAGCACGACAGGGACTAAATATGAAAGCAACATAGAGCACCTCATCTAGCAATTGGTCTGTGATATACAACCCGCGGCAGGCAGGCGCTACGGGGGCGACACGAAGACCGTCAAGCCCTTAAGGCGCTCCACTTTCACCTCATCGCCTTGCTTGATCGGTACATTACTCACCGCATTCCAGCGCTCACCGTGCAGGCGCACATGGCCGTGAGTCTCAAAGTCTTCCAAGGCAATGGCACTTGCGCCAATCAACTGCTCCATCCCTGTGTGTGCGGGACGTTTGCGCAGCGTTGCAAAGCGCGTCAGCGTCCACAACATCAACCCGCCGGACACCAGCGCCACGCCACCGATTAACGTTAGCGAAATGGGGAGATATTCGGCATCCATCAGCATGATCGAGCCCAGTACAAAGGCGGCAATACCGCCCGCTCCCAGCACACCAAAGCTGGGCATTAGCGCCTCGCCCACCATTAATGCCAAGCCCACCAGGACGAGAGCCAGGCCGGCATAATTGATCGGTAGCATCTGAAAGGCAAACAACGCCAGTAGCAACGAAATAACACCGATAGTGCCCGGGAATAGGCTTCCAGGACTTGAAAGCTCGAAGATCAGCCCGTAAAAGCCAATGATCAACAAGAAGTAAGCGATGGTGGGATTGGTAATCAGCGAGAGCATTTGGGTGCGCCAATCCGGGTCAAAGCGCTCAATGGCGAGGTCAGCCGTTTCAAGCGTATGGTCGCCGCGCTCCATGACCACGCTCATACCGTCAATTTGCCTCAGCAGGTCATCGATATCGCTTGCCACCACGTCGATAACGTTTTGCTCCAGCGCTTCACTGGCGGTGAGGTTTACCGCCTCGCGCACCGCCGCTTCGGCCCAATCGGCGTTGCGGTCGTGGCGCTCGGCCAGGCTGCGGATAAAGCTCACCGCATCTTCCATAACCTTGCGTTCCATGGCGCTGCCTGCGCTGCCACTCTCGCCTTCACGCTGGCCATCGGCATCTTCGTTTTCTTCATCAGCGCTGCCTGGAAAGCCAGAGCCACCCATCTGCACCGGCGTGGCAGAGCCTAAATGCGTAGAAGGCGACATCGCCGCCACGTGGCTACCGTACATCAGGTAAGTGCCCGCGCTTGCCGCCCGCGCACCGTTAGGGGAGACATACATTACCACCGGGATATCGGCATTGAGCATTTCACGGATCATATCGCGGGTCGTATCAACCAAGCCGCCAGGCGTATCTAATTCAACCACGACCACTTCGCTGCCCTGCTCGCGGGCCTGGCGCAAGCCGCGCTCAAGATAATCTTTCGTGGTGGGGCCAATGGCACCTTCAACCTTCATAACCAAGGCGTTACGCGATGACGTTTGTGCCATGGCCTGCCAGGTGAACGACAGTGCCAGCATCAGCACGCCTGCCAGCAATAGCCACAGCCAAGGGGATTTGTATGAAAGGCTTCGCATATCAGCACCCCGCGCTAGCACCTTGAAACCCTTATCGAGCCGCTTTTTCAAGCAACCATTGCGCCATCATTTCTGTTTACAAAAATGACCCTTTGTATATTTTTTGAACAACCGATATCGCCATTAGGTTCCACTTTCAACGTAGCATTTGTAGTGGGTTTCGTAATGATTAGGGCGAAGAAAGACGCGCCGGGCAGTAACCTTGATGCACGAATGAAGTTCATACCACTAGTTGCCATACCATTATTTTCCTTATAGGGAAAATAATCTCAATTGGTCGACAACTTGGCATTTTTATCCCTATCGGGAAATAAACCTTGCTCAACAGCTTTTGCCGCGCGACGGGCAAGCCATGGCGGCCATGGGCAAACTCAGCTACCCGTTTATAAAACGAGAAATTACGCGACTGTGCGACGCCATCAGCGAACTTGCTGAAAGCGTCGACCTTCAACTTGCACTTGAGCGCGCGGGTTTACCTGCCAATCGCTGGGCAAGCCTTCAGCAACAGCGGCAGCATATCGTCAGGCAGTGCAAAAAAGCACAGCGCTGGTAGCTGGCAGATTAAGACTACTCCACGTAATAGCCGCTCACCCGCCAGGTACCGTCTTCAAGATGAGGGGTAACGGTCTCAACCCGACGCTCGTTATTCTCGAAGCCGGTTTGAAAGGTAAACACGATATAGTCGCCACTCGGCGCGCCGGGCATAGACGTTTCGCGGCTGGCACGCATCCTCTGGCGAGACGACACCTTGCCAAAATCCCGGCGTACAAGCTCAATGGTGCGGGCCAGCATACCTTGAGACAGCGGCGCTTTTAATATCGGCGACGCCGCTTCCCAGGCTTGTTCGAAATTACCGTTATCGATCGCTTCTAACCAGGCAAGCGCTGCAGCTTCCGCCGCGTCGGTATTGGCTAAGGCATGCGAGCTGAGAGACAGCAGCGCCGCCGAAATGATAAAGCGCAAGATGTTGGGCATGGCAGGCTCTCATGACGTTGGGTAACGATCGTGTAAATTCGTCCTATAGAGAGTTATCGGAAATGGGCGGGGTTTCTTTAGGGAATTTGTAAGATCTGCCAATATCAGTTCGGTCTATTTACTCATGCGAACGTAGCTGCACTTCCCCAGCTTATGGCTTTAAGGTTTAATAAGGGCTATGCGATGAAGCTTTTTTCATCAACGATAGCGTGTTGAAGCCATGGCTTTATTTATCCTGCCCAGCAACGCCGCCTGTTTGAATTTGCAGCAGCGCTTACCCGACGAACGCCTTCGCCCTTGGGTGCAATGCCTTTGGTCTATGGCCGGGCAAGGCAGCGTTGTTCCACTCCAAACAGGAAAGCTCTATCCCGACGCCGGCTCCAGCCTTACAATCAAACTTGCCAGCACCCAGCCAATTATTACGTTTTGCTTTAATAAAAGCACCCTGGTTGAGACGTTTAACCCAGCGGAAACCTGTTTAAGCATTCGATTCAAAGCGGCAGGTGCCTTTGCTCTGCTGGGCTTGGAGCCACAACAGTTTTCAGATACCCATCACTCATTGGGCATTGATGATAAACCGCCCTGGTTGGATAGCCTGATGCCGCTGGTCGAGCGTCTTTACCAGGTTAATGCAGCCAAGGGCCTTGCCTTACTAGAGGCTTGGCTGCTTAGCCAGTTGGAATGCCAATCACCCAGCACTAGCCGTACTCAAAACCTGGTTGAAGAAATTGGCAGGCTACAACTGCCCCCGAAGCAGCTAATGGCCAACCTGGGATTTACTCGGCGCACGCTGGAACGCAAATTAAAGAAAGAAGTAGGCGTTTCACCCGGCCATTTAGTGGGTTATGCCCGAATGTATAATGCCCGCCAGCTGTTAGTTAACAATCCCCACCTTCCCCTCGCGGAAATAGGCCTACAGTGCGGCTACTTCGACCAAGCGCATTTTTCTCACGCCTTTCATAAATTCACCTATGAAACCCCAGCAGCTTATCGAAAGCGCAAATTGTCGCAAATTTACAAGGCGTGAAGGTTTTCCGGTTTTAAGCTGGCTTCTCAACTTATTAACCGGAGCATTCTCATGCTGCAACGCCTATCCCCTGAATCCGTTTACCGTCTGTGCCCTCGCCTACCTAAGCATCTTCATGCCTTAGGCAAAGTCGCGTCAGATTCAGCCGTTCATAAAACGATAATTCACCTGGTTAACTTACGCGTTTCACAAATCAATCACTGTTGTTACTGCCAGCATATGCACAGCCAAGAGGCCCGAGACGATGGCGAACGCCAGGCGCGCCTGGACGTATTACCCGCCTGGCGAGAAGCACCTTGCTTTAATGAAGAAGAGCGTGCCGCGCTTGCCTGGGCAGAAGCCCTCACACTCATCAGCCAGGAAATGGTCAGCGATGACGACTATCAAAACGCAATAACCGCATTTGGCGAGCAAGGTATGATGGAACTCACCAGCGTCATACTGGAAATGAACAGCTGGAACCGGATATCGGTAAGTTTTCAGTTCACGCCGGAGATAAATTGATGGTAATGACGCTGCGCCAACAGCTCCCTAACCTGCTAGGCATCTTGTCCAGCTTGTGCTTTTTCTTCGGTAGTTTCCTGTTCCTGCCAATGTTTGCGGTCTACGCAACACTCGGCGTCTGGTGCTTTATAGCGGGGTCGTTGATCATGTTTATTATTTATCTAATAAATATAAAAAACAGACAATAACTTCGCACACACAGGGTGCGGCATCCCAAGGTAGGGCGCAATACTGAAAAAACGCATAACGTCGATTCGCTATGCGTTTTTTCTAAACATGACGCACCAGCCAATAGAGCGGGTTACTTCTCAAACCCACCCCGCTCGTTTACTATGCGCCACCCAAGTTCCCCACCGTTCAGGCGACCATGTCCGTCAATGCACTCTATACCGACCTTTCCGGCTACTACGATTTGATGTGCGCTGACATCGACTATCACGCCCAAAGCAACGCCATCCGGCGGCTGCACCAGCTTTTCGGTAATGAAGGCTCACGCCACCTTGACCTCGCCTGTGGCACTGGCCCCCACGTGCGCCATTTCATGGATTTTGGCTACGCCAGCCGCGGACTGGATATCAATCAACCAATGCTGGACATGGCTGCCAGCCGATGCCCGGAAGCTCAGTTCACCCTGCAAGACATGAGCGCATTCGAGGTTAGCGAACCGCTCGATTTAATCACCTGTTTTTTATACTCGATCCACTACAACGACGGTATTGAAAAGCTTAAAGCGTGCATTGCCAGCGCCCACCGCGCCTTAACAACGGGCGGCGTTTTCTACTTTAACGGGGTAGATAAGCAGCAGATCGATAACGACCTGTTTGTTAAGCACACCGCCAAGCGGGCAGACGATACGTTTACCTTCCGCTCCGGCTGGCACTACAGCGGCCAGGGTGAAAAACAGTCATTGAGATTGAGCATTGAAAAAACCAACGCCGCCGCCACGCAGGTTTGGAACGATGAACACACCATGGTGGCAGTGAGCTTTGCGCAGTTAGTTACGCTTTTAGAACCCTACTTCGAGGTTCATATATTCGAACACAATTACGACAAAATCATTCCCTGGGACACTACCTCCGGAAACGCTATTTTTGTCTGTGTGAAGAAATAGACCTCACTTGGTCCTGAGAATCACCCCTTTATCGTGCTATTAGTAGAAGACATTGTCTGCATATGGCCGAAATTGTCCCCTTTGTGACCGAGCAACGCATCGTTAGCAAAATATATAAACGCTAATCTATAGCCTCACGTCAACACGATGAGATTAGCCATGACCCAGCCTAAAACCGCCTTGTTATTAATTGATGTCCAAGCCTCCTTCCCCGCCCGCGATTACTGGGTAGAATCGCTGGCTCAGGCATGGCGTCCCAAGCAGCGTGCAGTGCTGAACGCCGCACAGGCAAACAAAATTCCCGTTGTCCGTATTCTGCATGAAGAGCCTGGCAGCCAAGGAACTTTTGACCCTGAGAATGGCCTGATTCGTCCGCTCGACGATTTTGATGATGAAGCGGCGGTGAGCTTTCATAAGCGGGTTCATAACGCCTTCACCGACACCTCGCTTGAAGGCTGGTTACGGCAGCGCGGCATTGAACGGCTGGCCATTAGCGGTATTCGTACCGAGCAGTGCTGTGAAACCACCGCCCGAGTGGCGTCGGATTTAGGGTTTAGCGTCGACTTTATCAGCGATGCTACCCTAGCCTTTCCCATGACGCGCCACGGTATCACCTGGTCAGCCGATGATATTAAGGCGCGCACCGAACTGGTACTGGAAGACCGCTTTGCGCGTATTATCAATACACAAGACATGATCAACGAATGGCAAAATACGTGTGAGTGAAGAGCAACGACATAGCCAGCTGCAATCGGAAAGAGTCACAACCTTGCGGATTGCAGTACTGATGATGCCCGGCCAGGTGCCGCTTGATCTGATTGGCCCGCTTCAGGTTTTGCAGTGTGCAGACCGGCTCTCGATAGACGTTCAGGTGCGCTATATCGGCCCCAAAGCAGCCATGCAGTGGTTAGGGCCACTAACCCTTAGCGGCATTGACCCGTTACCGGAGCAGCTACCGCCTCAACATCTACTGCTGATTCCAGGGCAGTATCGCAATAGCCTTGAGCCATTGGCGCAGCAAGAGTGCGTCGCTTGGCTCAAGACGAATGCCTGCTATGCGGATACACTGATGACCGTTTGCTCGGGTACATTATTGCTGGCAGACGCGGGCCTATTAGAAGGACGACGCTGTACCACCCACCACGCGCTAATCGAACAGTTACAGACCAAAGCTCCAAAGGCCAAGGTGCAAAGCGATTGTATTTTTATCGAAGATGGCCGCTATTTAACCAGCGCAGGGATCTCAACCGGGATCGATACCATGCTGTACTGGCTTACCCAGACTTGTGGTCACTCGCTGGCTCTGGCAGTAGCACGGGAAATGGTGCTGTATCTTCGCCGTAGTGGTCAGGAGCCTCAGTTGGGGGCCTGGCTTGAGGGTCGTAATCATGTAGATGAACGGCTGCATCGCGTTCAAGATGCCATCTGCGCCGCGCCCTCTCAAAGGTGGCCTATCGAAACGCTGGCGGCTCAGGCCGCCATGAGCGAGCGTCATTTCCGGCGCCAATTCAAACGTCTTACCGGCATGCTGGTAGGCGACTACATCATGGGATTGCGCCTGCAGCGAGCCAAAGCGTTAATGACCGAAACGACCTGGACGCTAGCACGTATAGCCGAAGCCTCCGGATTCGGTGACGAGCGTCAGCTAAGGCGCAGTTGGGTTCGCCAGGAAAAAGCACCGCCTAGCGTGTGGCGGCGCTCCCAGCTACTTTGATAAATGGTTTATCCAGCGTTACTCCAGAATCTCTTTTTGCCGTTCAACATTAGCTGAAAATGTACCCCAGACGGCTGATTTCACTGTAGCTTGATGGCCTTGTCATCAGATGTAATTTACTGCATGATTTTGATATTGCCGTTTCACAAGGCTTGGTACATAAATGAATACAGCGCAACTTGAGACTATCACGAGTGAAGCAATGACCCTATCGGAGAGGGAACGGGCCAAACTCGCTCATGATTTGGTCGCAAGCTTGGATGGTATGGCTGAAATCAGTGTATCGGAAGCCTGGGACGAGGAGATATGTCGCAGAGTCAATAATCTTGAATCTGGCAAAACCAAGTCGTTAGAAGTAAGCGAAGCTCTTGAACGTGCCCGAGCTCGGATAAGGAACTAATTTTGAGGGTGAAGGTTAGCCCAGAAGCTGCTGAAGAGCTGATGGAAGCCGCAGCTTGGTATGAACTCGAATCGCCTGGGCTTGGTGAACAACTTATTGATACCTTTGAACAAGCGACCAAAAAGCTAAGCGCACCCAACCCACCAATAGTTCCTGTATTAGGTCAAGCAAGCAAACTTGGCGCAAAGCGTTTGATCCTTCAACAATTTCCTTTTTCCCTTGTGACTGTTGTTAATAACCAAGCAATTACTATTGTTGCCTTCGCCCATCATTCGAGAAAGCCGGGTTACTGGCATAATCGGGTCAGCCCTTAATGCTACTCATCGCGCAATTGTTGCTTTCATCTCATGAGTATCAAGTGCACTCCACTGCTGTGACGTTAACCGGTACAGCCTCACTAGGCGACCATGAAATTCAATAGTGTCGAAAGTAGAAAACCCTGCTTTCTCTGCCACTTTTAGTGACCCAATATTCTCAGGCTCAATAATAACAACCACCGACGATAGCTGCTTTTGATTAAATGCCTCATGGAGTACCGCTTGCACGGCTTCCGACGCTAGGCCTTTGCTCCAGTACTGTTTGGCTAGCCGATACCCTAGCCCGCTTTCCTCAACACCATTTACCTTTTCGGGGCTGACACCGCAAAAGCCGACAAGCTTACCGGAAACCTTCTCTACTAAGGCCCACGGCCCGATACTGTGAGCTGCATAGATTTCCAAGCACCATTCAATAAACCGCCGCGTCGCCGCTTCATCGCAAACGCCTCGGATCGAGTATTTCATCACCTCAGGATCGCTGAGGATAGCGGTCAACTCAGGAACATCATCTAGGGATAATGTCCGTATAAATAGTCTTTCCGTTTCGCACATCTGCACCATTTCCTCCTTGTTGATGATGCTTCGGTACGTGCTAGCTCCGAACACAATTGATTGTCGTGAGGAGTGTGCCTTTACTGCGCCTAAGCCCTCGACGTTTGGTTAAGCAGTTACCAGACGTGGGTGCATTTCAATGAAGAGGTTAAGCATGGCGATCGTGTGGCGAAGAAAACTCAATGATGGCTTCAATCTCCACAGCAAACCCCTTCGGCAGTGATCCAACACCAATGGCAGAGCGTGCATGCTCACCGCGCTCACCAAGCACAGTAACAAACAGGTCGGAACAACCGTTGATGACTTCAGTGTGAGAAGTAAAGTTGGGATCAGCGTTAACCATACCAAACATCTTCACAACACGTTGAACCCGATCAAAGTCTCCTAGAGCTTCTTTGATGAGTGCGAGGAGATACAGGCCAACCTCTTGAGCGTAGGCTCGGGCCTGCTCAATAGTCACTTCCTGCCCCACTTTTGGGACAGCCACTCCCTCTTCTCGCAACGGAGCGCCCTTACCTGACAGATAGAGCATATTGTTCGAAATTATATAGGAACGAAAGTTGCCCCTTGGCGTGGTAACGACGGGTAGTTCCAAGCCCAATGAGCGGATACACTCTTCTACGGTTGATTTCATTACAGACTCCACATCTATGCTATTGAGGGTTAAAGATCTAGACGATAGACATCCCATTTTGTAATCTCACTGAAGCCAACGCTTTTTATAAGACCATATCCAGGATTAAACGCTTTAAGAACGCGCATCTCGACTCTACAGCACTTTTCAGATTGTGATCTTCTCACCGCATGTTGCAGAAGCAACTTTTTATTTTCATCAGTATCAAATCCATCGACTAAGTACATATCTTCAACATAAAGAACACGTGAAGCGATGTAACTGGCAAACTTAAAATTATATATATAGAAACCAACGGGCTGTTCGTCTTGATAAGCTAAAGACCCAAAACAAGCAGGCGTAGTAGCTAAAAAAGCGTCGGCATAGCTTTCTCTATCAGCAGTAAAAAGATGCCTCTGCTTTTCAGATTCGGCAAGCTTGGCATTTAAGTCATAAAGATCATCGATATTTCCTTTATTTACGTTAGCAAGTTCCATAGATTTATTTCCTATCAATTTTAAAAATTGAAGTGTGTAACGCCCGCTGGATCGACGAATTAAGAATGAAAGTCAAAAGGAGAAATAGCCGTACCCTGGTTGTAAACCATTTTCCACTCGTTTCCCTCTTTCCTCCATATTGACGTTCGCCGAGAATAGCTTGTCATTAAGCCGTTTTGACGACTGATCGCAACCCGGTAAAAGAGCTGAATGAGATCAGAGCTCAATCTCCTGTGTTCAAAGTCCTGAGATACAGCCGACCACGCGGACTCGTGCGGCAAACTATCAAGAACACTGTTTAACCCGAAAAAATCGCCTGATGCTCCGATCTCCAAAAAATCTGGGGACAACAAAGAACGCAGTTTCGCCGGTGAACTGCGCACCTCAAAGCTGAGCAAGGCTCTTTCTTTTTCTATCAGATCCGCTTCGATCTCCATAGCCAATTACCTTAACGTCTGAACTCACCGACCTGCGCGGCTCCTTGTTTAGAGCCTTAGACTGAATACTTAGCTCCCCTTTTCCTCGAGCAAATCGACATAAGCGGCTTCGATGAGCTGGGATGACTCGATACCGAGCTGGTTCAATAGGCGGTGTGCGATCTCAACACCGACCTGTGATGACTCACTGGAGGCAAGTACCACTTCAAGTTCAAGAAAGTGCCCAAGGGCCTCCACCCTATCGAGATGTATACGTGTCCTGTCAACAAGATACAGCGTGCGATGTTTCCGAACACGACCAGCTACACCATAGGCCAGCGAAAGCGTCTCTCTCAATGTTTCAGGTTCATCAGTTGGCGAGCGAACATAAAACGATTCTTTCGGCCCAGCCTGATTCTCGCGCCGGTAAAAAATCAGTTCTCCGTGCTTTTCTGAAAACACCCGAAGCTTCAGTCGCCCGGCCTCACATTGGAAGAACATATCGTCTTGCAATATCTCGGTTGGCCCATTATCAGCGATCTTAGCCACCTTAGATTCGAGCACTTCGATATTGCCGATACGAGCTTTGATCTCAATATTTCTGGCCATATGGTGAACCTTTTAACCCTAAAGCACGCTGGCGACTTTGACGTAGCGAAAGTCAGACATCTGAGTCTGAACCGTTAGGGTTTGGCCGCAACTGGCGCTGAATGCCAAGCAAGAAATTGCGCAGCATCTGGTCTTTGCACTCACGGTAATTTTTATGGCTTGGCTTACGGAAAAAGGCGCTGAGCTCATGGTTGCTCAACGGCAGCCCGACCCGCTCAAAAACCGCTAACACATCTTCGGCCTTCATGTTCAGAGCAATGCGCAGCTTCTGGAACACCATATTGTTGTTCAACTGTGCTTCCGGCGCGGGCGGCGGGCCTTCACGCTTGCCACGCTTAAAGCTGATAAACCCATTCAAAAACGCCGCCAACTCTTTGTTCTTCATAGCAACAAAGGTGTCATCGTCATCCTTTTTCAGCCAGGCGGTTACCTGTGGCTGGCTCACGCTGACCTCTGCCAAGGCGAAGATATCCACGATGGTGTTATCTTTTAAATCAAAGGTATAACGGATGCGGCGAAAAATATCGTTATTGGTCAAAATGGGGTTCCTGGCCGGTAGTTAGTGTTTCAAGAAACTCGTCGATTTCTGCTTTCAGCTCGTCATCTTCAATGCCCTGGGCACTGGTTTGGGCACGCTGCAAATTGGCGATAGCCGCGTCCGTTTGGCCCGCTTCAACTTGCAACGTCGCCATGGACAAACCGATTGATGCTATATGGTCATTCGATGGCTTGGCAATGGCCTTATCGAGCGCCTTTTGGTAAATCGGCAGCGCGTCTTCCAGCTCTTCGGTAAAATCAGCCAGCGTCTCCCATTGTTCCGGGTGGTCTTTATCGGTATTTTCGTTCTCAGTGCAAATCGCCCGCAGCTCGGCATACAGCGCCTCAAATGTTTCTCTATCGTCCCTAGCGGCGGCCTTCATCAGCTTTTCCGCCAGTTCGTAGACGGCCTTGTATATTTTGGTGTTAATCATTATTGATGACCTTTTAATAAAATAAATAAAATTTAAATTAACGTTCAATAGAATTAACGCCGGGCGGTTTCAACCTCCAAGTGCAACGCTATTGCATGGCCTCGTTAGCTTTGTTTGTAGACATGTTTTCGATATCCCACCTTCACCACCGTGACGACAAGGAGCTCATCTACCACCTCATATATGATTCGGCATACCCCTTGCCGAAGCCGGTAACGTCTTGACGTTATGATGTCACAGCGTCATAGCGTCAAAACTACCCAGTGGCTCGCGAACCCATGATGCGCCTATTCAGCGAAAAAATCGTGAAGCGCGGCGGCGCATGCGTCCGGTTCTTCTTCCGCCACGAAATGCCCGCAGTCTAGAGCGACTTCCCGTACATCATCCGCCCAATCACGCCAGACGCTAAGCGGCGACTCGGCTTGCCCTGCGAGGAAGCCCCTGCCCCAGACGACCAGCATCGGGCATTGAATCCGGCGACCGGCATTGCGATCCGCCCGGTCATGCTCCAGATCAACCGTAGCGCCCGCTCGGTAGTCCTCGCACGTTGCCTCAATGACGGAAGGTTTATTGAAGTGCCGAATATACTCGGCCAAAGCTGGAGCAGTGATAGCCTCCCGTTGGCCTGCCCACTTCGCCAGCAGGTGACGCAAATAAAACTCAGGATCGTGGCCAATCAATCGCTCGGGCAAGGGAGCAGGCTGAGCAAGAAATGGCCAGTGGTAGGTACGCATGGCGACATCTTTATTCATTCGTTCCCACACCTCAAGGGTCGGGACGATATCGAGTGCAGCAAACCGCAATACTCGCTCGGGATGATCAAGGACTAGCCGGTAGCCCACGCGTGCGCCCCGGTCGTGGCCCGCGAGCAGAAATTGCTCATACCCAAGCGCCGACATGACCTCCACCATGTCTTGGGCCATGGCGCGCTTGGAATACCGCATATGTTCTGAATCGGGTTTTGGCCCCTTGCTTTCGCCATAGCCCCGAAGATCGGGTACCACGAGCGTAAAATGATGGCGCAGCTGCGATGCCACCGCATGCCACATCACGTGATTTTGAGGGTAACCGTGCAACAGCAATAGCGGTGGACCAGACCCGCCGCTGCATACGAATATCTCGGCGTCTCCGGTTTGGATACGGCGCTTCTCAAAATCGTCAAACATGGTCGTGGTACCTCGCACTGGTAATGTTTTGCATGACGCCAGCACGATGCATAGTTAAAGCGGGCATCACCATGCCAGACTGGGTTTAAGCATTTGCCTGATTTTAGCAGCGAGAGCCGCTAAAACCTTATCGTCCTCGCGTTTATAGTCATGGGACGAAATGTAGCCTTACGCAACTATCTGATTCTCGTGCCCATAAGCCTGATGAAGACAGATGGAGGTGGACAGACACTTGCGATGCCGTTGCCTCTTCAAGCAATCCTGCTGGATCCCATACCAAATCGGTGCCTCTTAACTGATTGACCTCTATGCGTTGTTAGCAGTAATGCTCCATGATGAACTCAGGGTGGCCAGTTTGTTCATCAATCTGCTCACCCAGTGAAATAAAGCCATGCTGCTTATAAAAATTGATACCGGGAGCGTTCTGGCTGTAGACACTGAGCTGCAAACACTCCCTTCTGCTCTTGGCATCATCCATCAACTCAGAGCCTATCCCCGTCCCCTGTAAACTTGGAGACACAAAAATCGCAGCTAACGTATTTCCATAGAGGCTATAAAATCCAGCGACTTGCCCGTCAGATTCATATACATAAGTCTCCGACGCAGGGATGTAGACATCGCGCATTTCGCTAACTTTTGACTTCCAAAACGCTGGTCCAACAAAGGCGTGAGCTTTAATCGATGCTGAAAGCCAGATATCCAACACTTGATCAATATCTGACTCTCGGTATTTGCGAATCATCTAGATGTTCCTACTGATGGTCAACTGCGCCAAAGACGTTACTGAAAAAACTGGCGACCCCTGGGATAGGTTGGTACCTCCAAGGCAGTTAGCTGCATAAAAATAAGGCTGGAATGTCTTGCCCTCGTCAGGGTAGATCTGACCCTTCCCCTGGATTAAGGCCTCTCGTCACTTGCTCATAGCCTTTTTTGCTTCCACCACACCGGAAGCTCCAGAATTTTAGCAGATTATTCAGAGGGTATTGTATGGCGCTTAAGATCTAAACCTATCATGGGCCAGCACCTGCGGAGGTGCTGGCCTGCTTATTACTGGGCATCTTGGTTTAAATTTCGTTCAGCTGGTATATCGCTCAGATACTCGACGAATTCCACTTCAAACCCAGCCGGATCGACAAAATAGACATTTTTACGAAACGGCTCTGGGGAGCCGGGTTTAGCAACAGCAAACCCCGCTTTATTTAATCGAGTGACAACGGCGTCGAGGTTATCGGTTACATAAGCAAAATGGGCCAGCCCAACGCTATGGCCTTTCAAATCACGGTTCTCCCCTTCGCCATGATCGCTTAACGCCAGGTAGTGATCATCGTCTCCAAAGTGGATCCATTTGCGTGGCTTGCCATACCACTCGCCATGGCCCTCATCGCGTATCCGCCAGTGTGGGAATACAGCGCGGTAAAATTTCAGCATGGCATCCATATCAGCAACCACCAGATTAACGTGTTCCAAGTACATAAGCGTCTCCTTGCGTTAAGTGAAATGGCAGGATAAAACCTCAACTTAACTTGATGTAAAGCGCTTTTTGCGGAAAAATGGCAAAAAATATTCAGGGGTGAGTCATGGCAGAAACTGTCTGGAGTGTTGGCAAGGTCGCCAAGCGTTGCGGGATTAACGTCAGCACCCTGCACTTTTACGAGCAGCAGGGGCTAATCCATAGCTGGCGCAATGCGGGCAATCAGCGCCGCTATAAACCAGAAGTGCTGAGGCGGATTTCGGTGATCAAGGCCGCGCAGAAAGTCGGTGTCAGTCTGGAAGAGATAAAGCAGGCCTTTGAATCACTACCCAATAACCGCACGCCGACGGTTGAAGACTGGCAGCAGCTTTCAAAAAACTGGCAGCAGATGCTGGATGGCCGTATTGCCTATCTACAAAAGCTGCGCAATAACCTGGCGGGCTGTATCGGCTGTGGCTGCCTTAGCATGACCAACTGCCCGCTCTATAACCCAGACGACAAACTGGCCGAATCGGGTAGCGGTGCGGTGCTTCTGGATCAAGCTGAGCAAAAAGCGAGAGCCGAACAGCAACCTAACGCTAGCTCGTAACCATTAATAGCAACCGTGAATAATCACCATCAAGCCTCAATCTATACGGATGAACCACTTGGGTTTGATGCGCCCAAAATCGCGGCGGGTGTTTGTTTTCAAGGCTCTTTTGGAATCCAGCACCACCACATCCGCTTCCTTTCTGACAAACACCACCCAATGCCAGAAAGGCCTGCCCTGCTCCATCCGCCATTTGATCGCCAACAACGCCTTGTCTGGCAGACTCTCCCAGCTGTCGAATGGCGTCTCCGTGGGCGCAGCCTTTATATCGAACGCACGTAAAAGTTTACGTACGTACTCAGTGTCTGACCAAAGCGCTGTGTCTTCGGCATGGATACCCAAAGCGTTTGCTGTCTCTTTCGCTTGCGCATAAGTAATGCCTGCAAGCACAGCGCATGCCGCAATGCCGCAGCCGGATATTTCTTCTTGAATGACGGGGTTCATAATGCGCCATGGCCTTTGCAAGACTTCCAGCGGGTTTGGCAACGCTGCCAAGTAAAACTCGGCAGATAATGCAACAGCAGCTGTTTACGTTTTATTCGTAGTGGCTCCACAGCCTGAGCACTTTCACCACTCGATCATCCTCAAGCACTTGGTAGACCATACGATGTTGGATATTTATGCGCCGTGAATAGGCGCCTGCAAGATCACCAATAAGCTTCTCAAACGGAGGCGGCTTACGGTAAGGGTCTTCTGCAATCAGTGCCAGTAATTCCTGAGCTTTTGGCTTGAGGCCGCTGGAGGCCAACTTCCTTGCGTCCTTCTGGGCTTGTTTGGTGTAAACCAACTTCCATGTCACCAGTCCAGCTCCTCATCGCATTCATCCACAGGGGAATTCATCCCCTCACGAATAGACTCCCGCATACCGGGTACGGAGAGCAGGTAAAGTGTTTCCTGAATGGCTGACCAATCTTCCTCGGATACCAAGACGGCTTTGTTCCGCTTACCCATGATGACGATTGGCTGGTGGGACTCGGCCGTTTCATCAATCAGCCGATATAGGTTGCTGCGCGCCTCAGTCGCTGTGATTCCGGTCATGACGCACCTCTTGAATGTTTAACTTTCGATTGAGTGTACGCCTTTAGGTACGTACGTCAAGACGGACGTCAAAAGACCCATGGCATTATTCGAGGAAGCGTTAGCTAAAGCGTTTTTTAGCCAAGTGCTTCACACTCGCACGTCCGCTAGCGGTGTCTAGCACAACCAACCCCTCTGACTCAGCATCCATCTGGGCCAGTAGCTCTCCATGCACACTCCAAACCGCCGACTGGCCCACGCTGATAAAGTTATCGCTCGGCCCAACACAATTCGCCATGATCACACTCATATGATGTCGACGCGCTACGGCTGGATAATGAGCCATGGCCTTAGCCAAGCCGCATGCGGGTTTAGCAACGCTGGCTAAGTGAATCTCAGTAGACAATGCGGCCAATTCATCAGCATGGCTCATTTGAAACGACTTGTAACAAATGCCAGGTGCCAGTTTAAAGCCGCCTCTCTCCAGCGCAAAAGCTGCTCATACCGTGGCATAAAATGTGAATGCTCATCGGCATGTCAGCATTGATGAGCAGGTTGTGCTGATCACTCCATTTTCAGACATCGACTTAAAGCTTTGCATGCCATGATTCGATTGAGCGGCGATAGCCAGAGGGCAGATTGGCGGGAAGTGACTCAACTGGAAATACCTTGATTTCGATATGCTCCTCACTCACAACAGGTGAAAAGGTCCCTGACAGCGAACAACCATAGGTGACAATAAAGACATGTCGGCCTGGAATAACCTCAAAGAGGTATGTGTCAAGAAGATGATCAGCATTGATGCTAATACCCAACTCCTCGTAAAACTCTCGTTGCAGACACAGCTCTGGGCTCTCACCGATCTCAATGCGACCTCCTGGCAGCTCCCACTCGTTTCTATCATTAAGTGCGAGAACGCACTCAAACCTTTGAGTTAAAAGAACACCTTTGATTGAAACAGGAAACATTTTTTACCTCTAACGCCGCCGGCTTGCGCGGTTTTGTGGTGAAGGCGAGCCCGTAACGAAAAATACGTCGCGATAGCAGGCCTTGTTAAATTTTCAAAGCGCCATATGCAGCAACGGATAGGCTATACCCTGCTCCTCGACTGGGGAGTTACGGTCACTTTAAAACAAATATGCTGGTAAAAACCTAGCGCCTGCCCATTCTGTTCGTTTACCTCGACTTTTGTCCCCCCTTGCTGTGTCCTTTGAGGGCATGGGCCACACATTGCACCAATGCCTTTTACGCGTACATCGGCGGCTCTCGCGCTATACTGCACCACTTTTTATTTTCGACACCCCTTACGACCATCCTGTCAGAGCGCCTTATGCCATTTGCAAAACTAGGATTATCCAGTCCTCTTGTTCAAGCGATTACCGAGCTCGGTTACAAAACGCCCACGCCCATCCAGGAACAAGCCATTCCTGCCATTCTTTCGGGTAACGACTTGATCGCCACCGCACAAACCGGCACAGGCAAAACCGCTGCCTTTGTGCTGCCGCTTCTGGAACGCTTCAGTAACGCAGAAACCTTGCGCGGCAAACGCATACGTGCGCTGATCCTGGTACCGACCCGCGAGTTGGCAGTTCAGGTCGAAGCCAGTGTGGCTCAATACGCTAAGCACACGCCCTTAACTTCGATGGCCGCGTATGGCGGCGTGGATACCGCGCCGCAAAAGGAGCGCTTAGTCGAAGGCGTGGATATTCTGGTCGCCACACCGGGCAGACTGCTGGATTTGGCGCATCAGCGTGCGCTGCACTTTGATGAGCTACAAGTGATGGTGCTGGACGAAGCGGACAGAATGGTCGACATGGGTTTTGTCGATGACATCCATAAAATCATCGTGCGCCTGCCTGAAAACCGTCAAAACCTGTTGTTCACGGCCACCATGACCAATGACGTTCGCGCCATCGCCAACGCTTTTTCAGACAGCAAGATGACCAGCCTGGCGGCTGACATCGCCATTACGCCCAACGTCCGCGCCGCCGCCACGATCAAACAGTGGCTGATCACGGTAGACAAAGACACCAAATCCGCCTTACTGAGCCATTTGATCAACGAGCAAGCGTGGGATCAGGCACTTATTTTTGTCGAGAAAAAACACAGTGCGGCCAAGCTGGTTGCCCAACTGGAAAAACGCGGCATCGCAGCGGATTCCATTCATGGCGGCAGAAGCCAGGCCATGCGCGAACAGGTGTTAACTCAGTTCAAAACGGGCGAACTCAAGTACCTGGTGGCCACCGGGGTGGCCGCACGGGGTTTGGATATTGGTGAGCTGAGCCGTGTGGTGAATTACGATTTACCTTTCCAGCCCGAAGAGTACATACACCGTATTGGCCGAACCGGCCGTGCGGGTGCCTCAGGTGAAGCCATCTCGCTTGTAGACATCAGTGACTTTAAAAATCTTTGTGCTATTGAAAGGCGCTTGAAAAATACGATTGAGCGCAAAGAAATTGCAGGCTTTCCGGTTAAAAAAGCAGTACCCGCGTCAAACTTGAACTATAATAAATAAAGTTCTCGTTAATACTTAGCAAACAAGCCCACCTTTTTAAGAGGTGGGCTTGTTGATTATAGATATGTCACGAGGCGGGTAAAAAAGCATCTAACAACTCAGCATTAGTGGGATACTTCTCCAATAACCCAAGCAACTTCTGCGCGCCCTCGACTGGCTTAAGCGTTGTCAACGCTCTACGCAATGTCCTTACCTTTTCAATATCTATTTCATCAATCAAAAGCTCTTCTCGACGGGTACTGCTTTTGGCAATATCGATCGCCGGGAAAATCCGTTGATTGGCCACGTCGCGGGACAACACGAGCTCCATATTGCCGGTGCCCTTGAACTCCTCGAAAATCACCTGATCCATGCGGCTTCCCGTATCCACCAGCACGGTGGCCAGAATGGTCAGCGATCCGCCGTTTTCGATCTTTCTCGCAGCGCCAAACAGTTTTCGCGGTATTTCCATCGCTCGGGAATCCAGCCCACCCGACATAGTGCGACCGTTGCCCCGCTGCTCGGCATTGTGAACGCGCGAAAGTCTGGTAAGCGAATCGATCAAGATCATCACATCATGCCCCTCGCCTGCCTGCTTACGCGCCGTCTCAAGCAGCTTATCGGCCATACGCACATGGTGTGTGTAGGTCTCGTCTGACGACGAGGCATGTACCTCTGCCGACACACTGCGCTTAAAATCGGTTACTTCTTCAGGGCGCTCATCAATCAGCAAGGCATACAGCTTTATGTCAGGATGAGCCTCGGCCACAGCCTGACAGATATGTTTTAACATCGTCGTTTTGCCAGAGCCTGGCGGCGCCACAATCAACCCTCGTTGCCCCATCCCAATGGGCGTAATCAAATCCATCGCTCGCACCGTACGCTGCTGAGAACCAGGCGCTAAAACAATGCGTGGGGAAGGATGAATAGCGACGCCATTTAAAAACCGTTTTTCGGGATCATTAGGGAATTGATCTTCAACGTTATCGGTTGGTTTGGCGTCTACCTGCCTTTTTGTTTTCAAGCCTAATGTTTTTCTCGTCATAATATTGATATATCGCCTTGAATAATATGGATTTATATAATAATGGCAGTGCTTTGATAATGATATTGGGCTTGCAGCATCACTGTATTTCACGAGTGAACGTGTTGTCTTTTAGTAAGCAAATAGGTTGATCTTCTGAAAGGCAGCCGGTTTATGGGCCAACCGATCTCTGCTATTTTCAAGCCAGTTGCCCAAATGGCTCTCTCTATTCAGCCTGTTAGTTACGCTCAAAATCCTGCAGCTTACCCTGGATTGAGCGATACAAAACTGGTTACCTTCCAGTTTCGGGGGTTGCCAAACCAGCGCTGAGAATGTTGGCACTTAGCAAGTTCATAAACCGCTTTGCGGTGCTCGTGGTGTTCTCGATCAACAATTTGATACCGGTCAGCAGGCGTCAAGTACCGAATACTATTATCCAGGCGTTACTCGTTGTAAGCCCGCTCGAACGTCTGCATCCAGTCTCGTACGATGCAAACCCTTTAGTGGGCCACGCTGGGTAATATTTGATGGTGCGGAACAACACTTCCGAGTAAAAGTTGTCGTCACTCACTCTCGATCAGTTTTAAGACATCAGTATACCCAATTTTGTCAACCTCGCTTTAAGTGCATAAGACGTCATTAATGCACCACTATATGAGTACAACACCGGAAGCGACACCAGCCCCTTGGACAGCAATTTGAGTGACAGGTTGCCAAGTCCTTTACTGCCACTTGTTAGCTTTAACTACCAAAAGTGGCAAGCTATTTCACATAACTAACATCGCAATATAATCGTTTTCGTGAAACTCACTTGGAATATATGACTTGCCAGTAAGTAACCATTTATCAATATCTTCATCGACTCTACCAGCATGCGCAATAATTTGGTAATAAGAAAGATTATGATACCAGTATGTAGTAGCACTAGAAGATGAATCGTGCCATTTACTTTCAAATAAGCGTAAGTTACTTAAAATACTATTATCCATTTTTAGCCTTTCTTCCTCTGTTAAACATTCTTTAATGTATCCAATTATAGCAAAGTCTAATTCAGAGCATATAAGACTAAAAATATGATTATTTTTACTATTACCACCGAAATTCCAATCTGACCAAGCTTCATATGCCATGCACCACAGGTCCTTTCTCCTAATGGAGTCGGAGCATATAACAATCTCTTTTAGGCACTCTGTAACAACTTTACGGCTATAATTATCAGTACACTTACTGATAGAAATAGATTTTATGTAGGCTTTAACATTATCTCTACTCGATGTATTAGCTAACATTCTTCCAAGCGCAACTTGTATTTTTGGATAACGAACAACATACTTGTTAAAAACATTCATCCACGCGACAAACTTCTCACCGTCATCTCCAACTTTATTAAAAATTTTTGTTAAGTATTTATTTTCATCCTCAGTAAATTGATTGTCATCTCGCTGTGTACTTAACGTTGAGTATACACTTGAAAACTCTAAGTAATCATTTTTAGTTTCAAAACCTATAAAGAAAGCTGTTTCAACTCTTATATAAAGCATAATATGCATTAGAATTGGTACAGATTCATTCCCCTCAAAAGCAGACACCAAAAACGAGGGTTTAAAATAATCGAGAACGCAAAGCATCTGTACATACTTATAACTTAACAACGGCCTATTGTTAAATAGACGCCACATTTCAGAAATATCTTCAAAATTTTTATTGGATATAGCTAATAAAAATCTTTCTAAACTCTCTCTTTCATGTATAGGAACGTCTACACCTTCCTCAACATTAAATTCACATCTTAGGCGAGACAGCTCCTGTTTGGAGTAAGCTAATATCTGACCACTTATGTTTATATTATTTGAAAGCAGAGCTTTCCATAAGGATCCATTTTCATCCAAAAAGCTCGTTACATTAAATAGTATTGCCAATTTATTGAAACTATATAAGTCTTCATATTCCCAATTTTCTAGAGTTTCTATGACCCAACTTATTAAGTTAATTATTTTTTCTTTTTTTAAATCATCTTCTTCAAGGAAGCTAATATTTTGAAACTTCAAGACGTAAAAGCATTCGTATTCTGCCTCTAAATTCCTGTAGAAATCATTTAGAACTTCATTGCTAATATCTTCAATTCCTAACAACTCTGTATCTATAGCTACAATATCATTACAATTGGAGCTTACTGAAAGTTTAACAAGCTTCTTCAGATTATCTTCATAATAGCTCATTGGTGCTTCCATATTAAATTATCTTGATGGTCTAATTGTTCCCACAACTCTATAAATGAGTCAGCTATAAGCTGGCCATCATCAATCTTCTGAAGTATATGATGTTGTTTCCCAAGGCTGTTAACAGATGTACCTAATGACCATGCAAGCACACCTTCTCGAGTATCAGGAAATATTAAAAATCTATCATGAAAATTCCAGCCTGAACTTCCAATTCGCGCTCTAAACTCAAATTTTATTCCGTAAAAGTTCGAATCTAAATTTTGGAATATTTTTTTTTGTTCAACAAGCAGTGCATTTTTTCCTTTAGCCTTTTCTTTTGTCTCACACTTATCATTAAATGCACTTAAATTTGTTAATGCTCTTAGATCTGAACCAAAGTAAGGGCAATAAAAAAGAGTTTTCAAGATATCATTTGCGTTTAGGTATGGATCCCAAAGCCAAACCCCTTTTTCACCATACTGAACAATTAATGACTTAATGTCAGATATAGCTTTTTGATGCTCACTTTCCACATCACCTGCTTTAGGTTTATATTGGATGAACTTTTTTTGTTTAGTGAGCCGTGTTTTTTCATCTCTATATAATCTTTTCTGAACCCACCCATCATGATTATAACTTTTATCTCCGACATCATTTCTTTGAGTGTGTCGAACATTTATACGTATATTTTCTTCAATATCCTTATTTTTTATCTTAAAAACTCGGGGTTCATTTTCAATAATTCCAATTTCAACTGAGAATGTTGAGACAAAAGAACTTGGTCGAGTTGCTGCTAATATTAAATTATGCTCATCATCCCAAACAACTCCTTTGTGTGGCCCATAATCACTATCCATGGGTATAACAAGATCTGTACCTTTTATTTCGTAAGAACCATACCCATTAATAATTTTATCGTATTCCATTTCACAGTTAACTCTTAACTTACGATTTTTAGCCTTTGGATGGAATGCGATTTTTAGTCTCAAATCATTTTCGCTCTTTGAATGCTGAAATTGAGCTTGAATTACAGTCACAGGAATTTGTATTAAAAAATTACCAAGCCGATCTGAAAGACTAGCTAAAGCAATGGGAATGTACTGCTGAATCTTTTCGGACAGTTCTTGAAGTAGTTCTGGTGACTCTAAAAAAGGAATGACTTTGTTCTTAGTAGAGTTCTGCAACTCTACAATATGAGAACCATTCCAAAAGTTATTTTTAAGCACTTTATTAAGAGGAACTTCTTCAAAGGAATCTGGCGGTACAAACTTCGGTGGTTGATATTGAAACTGATCTTCTAATTTTAGCATGTTACCTGATGCAGACCAGCTTCCTTCCTCCTTCAGCTCCTTTATATTGAGTAAAATATCATTGATATTTTTCGTATAACTCAAAATACCAAAGCTCCAGTCTTTTAACTTACTAACAACTAATCGTTTATTATTTATGAGCTTTGGGCTTGCTATTTTTTCATCAAGTCTATTCTCAGCAACAATTATAGTAAAAATATTACAAATAGTTTTATCAGGAAGGTGAGCGAAAATTTCCGTAATTTCAACTCTATCATAGAATCCTAACACACCGTACTCTAACAATTTTTTTAATTGATCCATTAGTACCACACAGTTTTTTCATTTTAAATTTGCGGGATAGATAGTATTTTACTAGAGCTAACAGTGATTAAAATGTGCGTTCTGATATTGAATAAACGCGCTGCACTATTCAACATTTTCTCGCGAGCCGAAATGGCCCTAATCCTATAATATATAATAAAATTAACAGTAATTTGGCAATATATCCAAAATTCACGTACTCACTCGTTTTTGCTGATCTGATCATACTCTATTCATAAAATTGGCTTAGGTCACGCGTCGGGAAGGTAAATTTTGCCGGTGGTGTGTTCAGGGTTGAAAAGGTGGGGAAGGAAACTCTGTACAAGTGATTGTTTTCGTTGACTTATTCAATGCTGATCGCCCAATGAATTGGGCTCCTACAGCCCCTCGACGCGGGCATTGATGACGTGATGATTTCTAGAATGGCAATGGATGGCTCGTTGCAACCCCATTGCAATGGACTTCTGTAAGAGCCCGACTTCGTCGGGCGAGCATTTTTGGTGGCTGATTAAGCGCTGATCGCCCAATGAATTGGGCTCCTACGAACCCCTTAACGCCGGCTTTGGTGGCACGGTGGTTGCTGATTGCGCAATGAATTGCACTCAGGGCACCGTGCACTTACCAGGGTGGGCGTATTAGGCTTTTAGGACGTAGCGGAGAGTTTCGACGACTTGGTCGGTGGTGGTGCACCAGGCTTGGGCGCCTGCGTCGACTTCTTTTAATGGGTGGACGATGTCTTCGCTGTGCAGGGTGATGTAGGGCTTGGCCAAGGCGGCGCAGTAGCCTGCGTCGAAGGCGGCGTTCCATTGCTTGTATTTGTCGCCGAAGCGTACGACGACCAGGTCGGCCTGTTCGATCATGGTGCGGGTGCGGATGGCGTTGACCTTGGAGGACTGATGGTCGCGCCAGAAGCCTACGTCAGGCTTGCCGAGGTGGTCACCGGCGGCGTCTGAGGCGTCGTGGTCGGTCACCGGGGCGGTGAAGACGATATCCAGGCCTGCCGCGTCGGCGCCGCGTTGGATTTCGTCGCGCCAGTCGGTGTGGATCTCGCCTGATAGATATACGTAAAAGCTCATGGTCACTCCTGATAACGCAGTCATTTAGTCGATACAGCTATTTTATGGAAAAACATTCCATATTGATACCGGCGTCAAATCAGCGGCTGCTTGGCCAGCAGGTAGATATCCATGATCCAGCCGTGCTGTTCGCGCAGGCTTGCACGGCGCTGGATGATTTCATCGCTGACCTCGCTTAGCCGGCCTTTGATCAGGCACTGTTTTTCCATGCCCAGGTAGGCACCCCACCAGATGTAGGTATCGTCGGCGGGCAACGCGGTAAAGGCCCCGCCGCTGTCGAGCATGACGGCGACCGTGGCGGCGTCGCTTGGCCAGCCGCGTTCGCGCAGGCGGCGGCCGGTGGTGATCTGGATGGGCTCGGCGAGCGCATTCAGCGGTATGCGGTGTTCGGCGGTGAGTACCTGCAGGCTGGTGATGCCGGGCACCACCTCGACGTTTACCTGCCGCCCGGCCGCACCCAGGCGTTCGGCGATGCGCAGGCTGCTGTCGTAAAGCGAGGGGTCGCCCCAGATCAGCATGCCGACCCGCCCGCCTTCGGGCAGGTGGGTCGCCATCAATGATGCCCACACATCGGCGATGGCGTTATGCCATTCATCAACGGCGCCCAGGTAATCACCCCGCTCGCCTCGTTTGGGCAGGTCGAACTCGACGATTCGGGCCTTTTCGGGCTCGCGCAGCAGCGTTTGGCACAGCAGGCGGCGCAGGTCGACCAGATCGCTTTTGGCTTCGCCTTTGCGCGGCAGCAGGATCAGGTCGGCGTCATTGAGGGCGCGCACGGCGGCAAGCGTGACGTGGTCAGGGTTGCCGGTGCCAATACCGATCAGCGAAAGCGTTGTCATCCGTCGCGGCCCTCCTCGTCTGGCAGGTTGGCAAACGGCGAGTCCGCGGACTGTGGCCGAAAGCGGCGGTCGTAGCCCACGGCGTACAGCGCGCTTTCCTGAAAGTCCTGGCTCTCGAGCACCGGCCCGACCAGAATCAGCGCCGTGCGCTGCAGCGTGTTGGCGGCTAGCGCTTCAATGGTGGATAGGCGCCCTCTGATGATTTTTTCATCGGGCCAGCTGGCGCGCCACACAATGGCCACGGGGCAGTCACTGCCATAATAAGGAACCAGCGACGCCACCACACTTGCGAGATTATGAACTGACAGGTGAATCGCCAGCGTCGCGCCGGTTTGAGCAAAGTTTGCCAGGGTTTCGTTGTCCGGCATGGCGCTGGCACGCCCGGAGGTACGCGTCAGCACTACCGATTGCGCCACGCCCGGCAGGGTCAGTTCCTGGCCCAAACTGGCCGCAGCGGCGGCAAAGGCGGGCACGCCGGGGGTAATGGTGTAGGGGATTTCAAGCGCGCTCAGGCGGCGGGTCTGCTCGCCCATCGCCGACCATACCGAGAGATCCCCCGAGTGCAGCCGCACCACATCCTGCTCAGCCGCGTGGGCGGCCTGGATTTCCTCGATGATCTCGTCCAGCGACAGTGGCGCGGTGTTGACGATGCGCGCCCCTGGCGGGCAATGCGCCAGCAGTTCTTCCGGTACCAGCGAGCCTGCATAGAGGCACACCGGGCTCGCGGCAATCAGATCGCGGCCGCGCAGCGTGATCAGGTCCGGGGCGCCTGGCCCGGCACCGATGAAGTGTACGGTCATAATGATGTTCCTATGGCGATGGCCGCCGTTGCCTGCCGGTCAGCGGAAATATGCCGTGGGCCGAGCAGCTCTGCCCCAGGTCCGGCGGCCAATAACGCCACCGCTTCGGCCACGCTGCCCGTACCCCGGGCCTGCAGGCTTTGCGCGGATTGCGTGAAAGTAGTGACGCTTGGCAGGTGCACATCGGCGACCAGAATGACATTGAGGCAGCGCGTCTGACCGAGGCTTTGCACCAGCGGGCACATGGATTGCGTGGCCGCCAGGGCGTCGATGGCCCCAAAGCGCTGGGTCAGCGTATCGAGCAACCCCGCCAGCGAGGCAAGCGACGCACCACTGCGAAAACCAAAGCCCACGACTTTTAGCGCCTGCCCGTTCATCGAACGCCCCGCCACTGCACAATGGGGTAGCTGGCCTTCCAGCCCCGGCGGGTGCCCAGCGGCGCAGCGCTGGCAAGCTCCAGGCGCAGCAGCTCGCCGCCCGCCTGCTGGTGCCAGTGGGCCAGCAGCGCTTCGGACTCCAGCGTCACCGCATTGGCGACGATACGCACGCCGCTCGGCAGAATTTGCCATAACGATTCCAGTAGCGCCTGGGATAGCCCACCGCCGATAAACACAGCGTGCGGCAGCGCTGCATCGCTTAAGCACTCAATCGCGCTGCTCTCTTTTACCTCCAGCCAGTCGACGCCCAGCTGCCGGGCGTTATGGACGGCGCGAGCGGCGCGGCTGGCGTTCTGCTCAAAGCCTACCGCCTGGTTGTCGGGGTGGGCCAGCAGCCACTCGATGGCAATTGAGCCCGAACCGGTGCCGATATCCCACAACCGCTCGCCGGGCTTGGGGGCAAGTGCTGCGAGAGTCATGGCGCGAATGGATTGTTTGGTGATCTGGCCGTCGTGCTCAAAAAAATGATCGGGTAATCCAGGCGTCAGCGGCAATGCGGGCCCCTCGCCTGCAACCTCAAACGCTACCGCGACTGGGTGCGCGATGTCATCGGGAAGCGTCGCCGCTGCCGGAAAGGCACGCACCCGCTCGTGCTCGCCGCCCAGTGCTTCCAGCACGGTTAGTTTTGAATCCGCAAAGCCGAATTGGCAGACCCACCGGGCAAGCTCCGCTACCGCGTCGCCGTCGCGTACCAACACCAGCACGCGCCTGCCGGGATGCAGGTAGGGGCGAACGCGGGTTAACGGCTTGGCGTGCAGGCCCAGGCAGGTGCAATCCTGAAGTGGCCAGCCCAGGCGGGAAGCCGCCAGGCTGAACGTGGAGGGCGACGGCAGCGCCTGCCATTCCTGAGGCTGAAGATGGGCGATGAGGGAGGTGCCCGCGCCAAACCAAAAGGGGTCGCCGGAGGCCAGCATCACCACGCGGCGGCCGCGCTCGGCGAGTAGCTGGGGGATGCCATCGGCAAACGGCACCGGCCATTCACGCAGCTTGGTTTTCAAGTCGGTTCTCAGGTCGGCGTTCAATTCAGTGCTCAGGGGTGCAAGCAGGCGCAGGTGTCGGCGCGCGCCAAACACCACCTCGGCACGCGCTAACGCCTCGCGGCTTGCCGCCGTGAGACCCTGTGTGCCACTCTCCCCCCAGCCTATTATCGTCAGCCAGGGAACCTCGTTACCGTTAACCACTATGAACATCCTGATTCTTGGCGGAACCTCAGAGGCCAGCGCCCTGGCCAGCCTGCTGGTCGAGCGTTCGATCCCGGCCGTCTATAGTTATGCGGGGCGGGTCAGCACCCTTAAGCCACAACCCTTGCCGACGCGTATTGGCGGTTTTGGCGGCGTGGCTGGCCTGGTCGCGTACCTTCAGCAAACGGGCATTACCCACCTGATTGACGCGACCCACCCCTTCGCCGAGCAGATGAGCCGCCACGCTTTGGCCGCAGCCGAACAGTGTAACGTCCCCCTGATGGCGTTCACCCGCCCGGCCTGGCAACCACAACCCGGCGATCACTGGACGAGTGCTGCCAGCATCGACGAGGCAGTGAACCAGTTGGACGGCCCGCCCCAGCGCATTATGCTGGCCATCGGGCGTCAGCACCTAGCAGCCTTTGCCGCCATGCCGCAGCATCACTATTTATTGCGGCTGGTCGATCACCCCGAGCAGCCGATACCGCTGCCCCACCAGACTATCACCGTCGCGCGCGGCCCGTTTGCCACGGCGGGCGATCTGGCCTTGCTCAAAGCTCACGCCGTTGAGCGCCTGGTGTGCAAAAACGCCGGCGGCGACGGCGCGGTGTCCAAACTCACCGCCGCCCGCACGCTCGGCCTGCCGGTGGTGATGATTGAGCGGCCCACGCTGCCCTCACGCCGGGAGTGTCACGCCCTGGATGACGTAATGGCCTGGCTGATTGCGCCCACCGAGCGGGGGGTATAAACCCACGGCTCGCTCTGTTCAGGGCCGCTTCTTTCAATGAGCCGCGTCTGGCTGGAACCCACGATGACCAGGGTGCGCATGTCCGCCATCTCCGGCGTCGCCTCACCCAGGGTGGTCACGCGAATCGACTCATCCGGAGTCGAGACGGCCCGCGCGAAAATGATTAGCCGGTCCGGAACGCAGACTTCACGCAAAACATCCAAGGTACGCGCAAAGCCTTCCGGCCGCGCCCTGGAGCGCGGGTTGTAGAACGCCATGGCGAAGTCGGCCTCGGCGGCCAAGCGCAGGCGCTTTTCGATCAGCGCCCAGGGCTTGAGGTTGTCGGATAGATTAATGCAGCAGAAGTCGTGTCCCAACGGCGCGCCGACGCTGGCACTGGCGGCCAGCATGGCGGAAATCCCCGGCAGCACCTGAACGTCCAGCGAGCGCCAATGGGCATCGCCTGCTTCCAAGGCTTCAAACACCGCCGAGGCCATGGCAAACACGCCCGGGTCCCCGGAGGATACCACCGCCACGCGGCAGCCGTCGGCGGCCATCGTCAGCGCCTGCTCGGCCCGCTGGATTTCTTCGCGGTTATCCGAGCCGTGGCGAATAAGCCCGGCTCTGGGCGCGACCCTTTCCACGTAGGGTACGTAGCCCACCACATCGGTGGCATCGGCGAGCACCGCCGAGGCCTCGGGGGTCATCATCTGCTCGCTACCCGGCCCCAAGCCGACGATTTTCAGCCAGCCGCTCATGGGCGTCTCCCGTGGCCGTGAATCAGCACAATAGAAAAGTAGGGCACGCTCTCGCCCACGTCATTGAAGGGCTGGACGCGCTCCTGACGCATGGCGGCGTATTCGATCAGCCAGGCGTCGTCCTCGCGCCCGGCCTGGGCCAGCGCCCGGCGCAGTTTGTCCAGGTTGCGGCCGATTTTCATCACCACCAGGGCATCGGTCTCGGCGATGCGCGCCGCAAGCGTTGCCTCCGGCAACGTGGCCATGACCACGGTGAGGATATCGTCGCCCCAGGTGATCGGCTGGCCGGTGGCGGTCCAGGCCGCCGACATCCCGGTAATCCCCGGCACCACGGAGACCGGAACGCGGTCCAGCAGCCGGGTATAAAGATGCATAAAGGAGCCATAGAAGAACGGGTCGCCTTCGCAAAGCACCACCACATCGCGCCCCGCCTCGGCCAGCTCGATCAACAGCGCAACGCTGCGCTCATAAAAGTTGGCCAGCAACTCGTTATAACGTGGGTCATCGAAGGGGATTTCCGTGGTCACCGGATATTCCATGGCAAGCTCGGTGACCTCGGGTGCCAGCATGCCCTCGACGATGCCGCGCGCATGCCCGGTACGGCCCTTCTTGCGAAAGTAGGCGACATGAGAAGCACCGCGGATCAGCCGATCAGCGCGCACACTCATCAGGTCCTGGCTTCCCGGCCCGAGGCCGACCCCGTAGATGGTTCCCTGGGTCATTCTGTTCGGTCCGCGATGGCATTGAGGGCGGCGACGGTCACGGCGCTGCCGCCCAGGCGGCCCTGCACCGTGCAGCAGGGGCTCACCTGGCTTTCCCAAAGCGCCTGCTTGGATTCCGCCGCACCGACAAAGCCCACCGGGCAGCCGATAATCGCCGCGGGCCGCGGGCAGTCGGGGTCTTCGAGCATATTGAGTAGATGAAACAGCGCCGTGGGCGCGTTGCCAATCGCCACTACCGCGCCTTCAAGGTGCGGCCGCCATAGCTCCAGCGCCGCCGCCGAGCGGGTGTTGGCCATCTCTTTGGCCAGCGTCGGCGTGCGTTCGTCATTCAGCGTGCAGATAATCGGATTATCGGCAGGCAGGCGTTTACGCGTGATGCCCTCTGAGACCATGCGGGCATCGCATAAAATCGGCGCGCCCGCTTCGAGCGCTTTGCGGGCATGGGTGACGACATCGCCCGAAAAATGAATCGACGCGGCAAGTTCCACCAAACCCGAGGCATGAATCATACGCACGGCAATCGGCTCTTCATCGCGAGAAAACCGCCCCAGGTCTGCTTCACGGCGAATAGTGGCAAAGGACTCCCGGTAAATCGCCGGGCCGTCGGTTTCATAGGTATAGGGCACCAAAACTCTCCAAATAAGCTCATCTTTGCCCGAAAACTGACTGCGCTCGGTCATGCGTTGTTAAAAATCGGCTCTCAATACTCATTTACTCACCCATGTAAACTCGTATTTTTCGCCTATTTTTGCCTAGCCTGACCATCGCTCGCTAAGTTTTCTGACAAAGACAAAACCTCAGTCTCCGTGAGGTTTGTTTTGACCGGCGTGCTATCGGCACCGCCATTTATAATCAGATTAAACCGGCCTGCCTCGCCAACCAGGCAAACGTCAGCCGGTGAGCGGCGGGCGCAGCCCTTGGCGCAGCCGGATACATGCACTACACCCTGGGTAACCCCACTCAGGCGTTCGGCCAGCGGCTGGGTGGCGACGCTTGCCTGCTCGCAATAGGGCGCACCGGGGCAGGCATCAATGCGCAAGCGGGCGTCCTGCTCGTCGCTGATCAACCCGTCGATGGCCCCGGCGCTGGCGCCTGCGACCCAGATACGCCGCCAGGGCGTCACCTGCAGGGCGGTGACGTCGGCCGGCGTCACCGCATCGCGCAGCACCCTGGCGGGCACACGCCCAAACGGCAGGCCATACACCACGCCGTGGGCGTGCTTGCCCAGGGGCAATTGGCTGCCGGTTGCAGCGCGCCAATCGTTGGTCGGGGCCCAGTCAGGCAGCGGCACATGATGGCGCCGCATGCGTTTGCTGTCCCAGCCGCCACTTTCGACAAACCACGCCAGCAGGCGGATAAGCTGCGCCACGGCGGCGTCAATCGAGTCAACAGCGGTGCCTGACGAATAACCATCGGCGCGCACCAGCAGGCCGCCCGACTCTGCTCGCTCGACACGAAAGTCCGCCGAGGCATCGCCCAGCACCGGCGACTTACCTGCATCAATGGCGATCCCGACCTTGGCGGGCACCACCGGCAACTCTTGCCAGCGGTCGTTAAGCGCGCTGGCGATTTTATGGGTATCGTCCCCCGCTTGCCAGCCGGGAGCCAATAGAATTTGCGGGCGACGCTCCGCTTCCGGGTCAGCATCGATCAATTCGTGGGCGACCAGGGTCTCCATCAGGGCGGGCCAACTCGCCTCGGTGACGCCGCGCAACTGCAGATTGGCGCGGCTGGTCAGTTCGATCAAGCCGCTGCCGTAATTCTGCGCCGCATCGCACAGCGCCAGCACCTGGCCACGCTCAAGCTGGCCCAGCCGCGGGCGCACGCGCACCAGTAAGCCATCGCCGGTTGCCATCGGCTGCCAGGCACCGGGACACCAGCCCTTGATGCGAGGCTCAGCCGACATCCGCCGCGACCTCCTTGGCCTCGTCCATGTCCAGCAGCAAGTCTTTCAGCGCATCGCCCTGCTCACCGGGCGCCTGCCACATGCCGCGCTGGGCGGCTTCGAGCAGGCGTTCGGCCATTTCTTCCAGCGCCGAGGGGTTATGCTCGCGCAGGAACTGCTGATTGGCGTCGTCCAGCACCAGGGCGTCGGTGACCTGGGCGTACTGGTAGTCGGCGACCAGGTCGGTGGTGGCATCGTAGGCGAATAGATAGTCGACCGTGGCAGCCATCTCGAAGCCGCCTTTATAGCCGTGCTCGCGCATGGCGTTGATCCACTTGGGGTTGAGCACCCGCGAGCGAATCACCTTGGCAAGCTCCTCTTTCAGCGTGCGAATCTTGGGCTGGGCCGGGTTGGCGTGGTCAGCGTGGTAGATCGCCGGGGTTTTGCCGCTCAGCGAGCGGCTGGCGTTGGCCATGCCGCCCTGGAAGGCGTAGTAGCTGTTGGAGTCGAGGATATCGTGCTCGCGGTTATCCTGATTCTGCATCACCGCTTCCAGGCCTTTAAGCTGCTGCTCGAAGGCATCCGGGGCGGCGGTGCCGGACTCGGCAAACTGCCCGTAGGCGTAGGCGCCGTTATCCAGGTAGGCCTGTGCCAGGTCATCGGCATTTTCCCAGGCGCCGTTGTCGATCAGCCGGTTAAGGCCGGTGCCGTACTCCCCTGGCTTGCTGCCAAAGATCCGATAGCCTGCCTGCTGGGCGGCCATCTCGGGGCTCAGCCCCTGGTTTTCCAGCACCTGCTGGCGGGCCATTACCGCATCGCGGATGGTATTGCTGTTGCCCGGTTCGGCGTAGCTCGCCACCGCCTGTACCGCCGCATCGAACAGGCGGATCACGTTGGGAAACGCATCGCGGAAGAAGCCAGAGACCCGCAGCGTGACATCCACCCGCGGGCGGTTTAGCAGCATGGAGGGAATCACCTCGATATCAATCACCCGCTGCGAGCCCAGCGACCAGATGGGGCGCACGCCCATCAGCGCAAAGGCCTGGGCAATGTCATCGCCGCCGGTGCGCATGGTAGCGGTGCCCCAGATGGAGAGTCCCAGACGGCGTGGGTAGTCGCCGTTATCCTGCAGGTAGCGCTCGACGAACGCCTGGGCGGATTTTTCGCCCAGCGTCCAGGCGGCGGGCGATGGAATCGAGCGGTTGTCCACGCTGAAGAAGTTGCGCCCGGTGGGCAGCGTATCCAGCCGCCCACGGCTGGGCGCGCCGCTGGGCCCCGGCGGCACAAACAGGCCGCTAAGCCCGTCAAGCAGCGAGCTGATTTCAAGCTTAGCGCTCTGCTGAAGCGCCATCCACAGCTGATCCCGGGCGTAGCGCAGCTGCTCGGCGGTGGCGGGATAATTGGCGGCCAACGTCTCCAGGCTGCCCGGCGCGATCACGTAATCCTCGACCAGTTGGTGGGCCAGCGCTTCCAGCCGCTCGCGGGTGTCGTTGCCGCTGCGCCAGGCGGCACTATCCAGCTCGCGCAGCACGCTCGGCCGAGGCCCCATCCAGGGCTCGGCGTCGGCCTTCAGCGGGTCAAAGGGCGTCTGGCTTTCGCCCTGCAGGGCCAGGTCATCGGCCAGGTTATGCAGCAGGCCGCGCTGGGCAATGCTTTCCCCCCTGGGCAAGCGCAGCAGGGCGACCAAAGTACCGACCACTTTATCCTGGGGCGGCAGCGTGCCGAGAATGTGCAAACCGTGACGAATCTGCGATTCCTTGATGTCGCATAAGAAGGTATCCAGCTCGTTCAGGATCAGCGCTTCATCCTGGCTGTCGACCGCTTTGGTCAGTTCCTGGTCGATGCCGGTCTCGCGCAGGTGCGCCAAAATCTGCTCGCGGATTAACGCCTCGCGCCGGGGATCCATATCCAGCGCCTGGTAATATTCGTCGGTAAGCGCTTCCAGCCGGGCCATATCGCCATACAGCTCAGCGCGGGCCAGCGGCGGCATCAGGTGGTCGATAATCACCGCCTGGCTGCGCCGCTTGGCCTGAGCGCCCTCGCCCGGGTCGTTGACGATAAACGGGTAGAAATGCGGCACCGGGCCCAGCGCGATATCCGGCCAGCAGTCGGCGCTCAAGGCGCTGCTTTTGCCCGGCAGCCACTCAAGGTTGCCGTGCTTGCCCACGTGAATCACCGCTTCCACCTGGTAGTGCTCGCGCAGCCAAAAGTAGAACGCCAGGTAGCTGTGCGGCGGTGCCAGCTGCATATCGTGGTAGGACTGGGTCAGGTCCTCGATGAAGTCGCGCTCGGGCTGGATACCCACGAAGGTCTCCCCCAGCCGGATCCCCGAGATCATCAGACGCCCCTGGCGGCATTTGGGGTCATCAGCGGGCGCGCCCCAGCGCGTCCATACCGTTTCCTGGAGTTCGGCGGGCAGAGTTTGGAACCAGGCCAGGTAGTCGTCAACGCTAATGCTTTGCCAGCACATGCGCTGGTCGATGACGTTGCGGTCGTTGGTCACCGCCCCCTGCAGCAGGCGAATCAGGTCATCGCCACTGTCGGGCAGATCGCTGACCGGGTAACCCGCGGTTTGCAGCGCAGTTAATATCTGCAGCGTCGAGGCGGGCGTATCCAGCCCCACGCCGTTGCCAATCCGGCCATCGCGGTTGGGGTAATTCGCCAGCACCAGCGCTAGCCGTTTGGCGTGATTGGGGATGGTGCGCAGGTGGCAGAACCGGCGCGCCAGCTTGGCGACAAACTCAGCACGCTCCGGGTGCAGGGCATGGTGGGTTACCGATAGCTGGCTGCGCTCGTTATAAAGCGCTTCCGCCTTGAAGCCCACCGCCCGGGTGATCACCCGGCCATCCATTTCGGGCAGTACAATCTGCATCGCCACATCCCGGCTTCTCAGCCCGGCGGCTGAGGCCTGCCAGTCCTCAACGGTGCTGCTGGAAAGGATCGCCTGCAGGATCACCGGCTGGCCGACGAAGACGCTCTCGGGAATCGCGCCGCCCAGCGGGTGGGTGTCATCGGAATTGCGGTTGATCGAGAAGCTGGTGGTATTGACCACCAGCATGGCGCCGGTCTGCTCGATGAGGTGGTTGATAAACGCGATGCAGTCGGCCTCTTTCAAGGAGGCAACGGCGATGGCGAGTGGCTCGAGCCCCTGCCCTTTAAGCGCCTCGATCATGCCGTCGACGACCAGGGTATTGGCTCCCTGCAAATGGCTGCGGTAGAACAGCAGCAAACACACTGGCCGCTCCGGCCGCTGGTTGGCCCGCCATTCGCTCAGACTCATCACTTGGCGCCCCGTCTGGCTTGCGGCATCGCTTGGCGCATAGATCACCGCCGCGGGCACCACCTTGGGTTCCTTCCAGATGGTAGGCATTTCAAGACATTCGCTGCCCAGGTAGCGCAGCAGCTGTTCGGCGTTATCCACGCCGCCTTCGCGCAGGTAGCGCCACACCCGGTAGGCGCTGTCATAGTCGACGCTCGAGGCTTCCAGCAGCGCATCGTCCGGGGCGTCGCAGCCCGGCACCAGAATCAGTTGGCGGCCGGGCTTGGCATTCCGCCAGGCCAACAGGCGTTCGTAGCCGTATTGCCAGTAGGCCTGGCCGCCCAGCATCGACACGACCACCAACTGCGCCTTTTCCAGCACCCGATCCTCATAGAGGTCGTAGGCGGCGGGCTTGACCAGGTTCATCCAGTTGGCCAGACGCACCGACGGATAGCGCTCGCCCAGGCGATCGATCGCCTGGGCCAGGGCCGAGAGGTTGCTGTCGGCGGCCGAGAGAATCACGACATCCGCGGGGCTTTGTTGAAGATCGACAATGCCTTCATCATCAACAAAGCCGCCGGGTTTGGCGGCAAAAAGGTGCATTAGGCGGCGGTTTTGACCTCTGCTTCGGCAAGCGCGTCGCGCAGCGCGTCGCTGTCCAGCGCTTTGCCAATGATGACGAGTTGGGTTTGACGCGTTTCACCTTCCGCCCAGAGGCGGTCGAAGTAGCCATCCAGGCGTTCACCCACGGCTTGAATGACCCGCCGCATCGGCTTGCCGGGAATCGCCGCGAAGCCTTTGGCGCGGTAGATTTCCTGGGTTTTGACAATGTGCTGCAGCTTGGACGCCAGCAGATCGCCGTCGACTTCGCCCAGGCGGATCACGCAGGAATCAAAGTTGTCGTGGGCGTGGTCGTGATGCGCGCCCTCGGCGTGGTGCTTGTCGTGGTGATTGGTGATCGAGTCGATGTTCTCTTCGCTGGCCGCGCCAATACCCATCAAGGCTTCGAGCTGCACGGTATTGGTGGCCAGGGTTTGATCGATAAACAGGCACTTCACCGATTCCGGCACACGCGCCTGGATCAGCGCCTCGACCCGCGCCTTCTCGTCCGGGCTTAACAGGTCGGTCTTGCTGACCAGCACCAGATCGGCCGCGCTGAGCTGGTCGTCAAGCAGCTCCTGCAGGCTGGGGTCGTGATCCAGGCTTTCATCGGCCTGACGCTGGGCCTCTACCTTGGCAACATCGCTGGCATAGCGACCGGCCGCCACCGCGGGGCCATCGATCACGGTAATGATGGCATCAACGGTGCAGTGCTGGCGCACCTCCGGCCAGTTGAAGGCCTGCACCAGCGGCTTAGGCAGCGCCAGGCCGCTGGTTTCGATCAGAATGTGGTCGATATCGTCGCGGCGGGCGACCAGCTTTTTCATCACCGGTAGAAACTCTTCCTCTACGGTGCAGCAGATACAGCCGTTGGCCAGTTCGAAAATGCCGCTGTCGTCGCCTTCCACCGCCTGGCCATCTTCGCAGTCGAGGGCACAGCCGCGCAGCAGGCTTGAGTCGATGTCCTGCTCGCCAAATTCATTGACGATCACGGCAATTCGCTTGCCGGTCACCTGGCGCAGAATGCTTGCCAGCAGGGTGGTTTTACCGCTGCCCAAAAAGCCGGTGACCACGGTGGCGGGTATCTTATTTAACTGCATGGGTCTCGTCCTCAGATTCGATAGGCTGACGCGCTGGCGACGCTTTGCCGCTAAACAGCAGCGCGATCGCGGCAGGGTTGTTGGCAAAAAACAGGTGCAAGTAGGTGGCCGTCAATCCACGCTCACGAAAAATGGCTTCCCCCGGCGCAGGGTGGCGCTGGCGTTCGCAATGGGCAATGGGCTCAGGCGTTCCCTCGGCCATCGAACGGTGGTGGGCATGGCCGCGCACCGGGCCTTCGGGCAACGCGGCGGTTTGCATCCCCTGGCAGCCCCGTCGCCCGCGCATGGCACCGTGACCCGGCAGCAGGCCGAGCATGCTGTGGGTGGTGTCGTCGTAGTCGGTCAGGCTTTCCAGGCAGTAAAGCAGCCCGCCGCACTCGGCAAGAATCGGCTTGTCGTCGGCAAAAAACTGCCTGATCGCCGCGTGCATGGCCGCATTGGCCGCCAGGGTCGCGGCATGAATTTCCGGGTAGCCCCCGGGGAGCCACAGCGCATCGCAGCTGGGCAAGGCGCTGTCGGTGAGCGGCGAGAAAAAGCGCAGCTGCGCGCCCATCTGCTCGAGCAGGTCCAGATTGGCCTGGTAAATGAAACTGAACGCGGCGTCTTTGGCCACGCCGATGGCGCACCCGGCAAGCGAAGGCAAGTCGGCGGTCACGACGTCTGCCGGGGCAGTAAAGGTCACCGGCGGCAGCGCAAGCAGCGTTTGAGGCAGGTTTTCCGCCTCGATAACACTTGCGCCCTTCTCAAAGCGCACTTCCAGGTCGTCACGAATCTCGTCGGCCTGCACCAGGCCTAAATGGCGCTCGGGCAGCGACAGCTCAGGATTGCGCGCGATGGCAGCGAGTAACGGAATACCCTGCGGCAGGGTGGTCTCGATCAGTTCGCGGTGGCGCTCGGAGCCACAGCTGTTGGCAATAAGCCCGACAATGCGGATATCGTCACGAAAGCCCGCCAGCCCCGCCAGCAGCGCGCCCGCGGTTTGCGCCATGCCCTTGACGTCCATCACTACCACCATGGGCAAGCCAAACCGCGCGGCCAGGTCGGCACTGGAAGGCTCGCCGTCAAACAGCCCCATGGCGCCTTCGACCAAGATCATGTCCGCCGTCTGGGCGGCTTCGTAAAAGCGCTGGCGGCAGTAGGCGTCGCCCGCCATCCAGAGGTCAAGCTGATCCACCGGCTGGCCGGCGGCTTGCGCCAGCACCTGGGGGTCCAGGTAGTCGGGGCCGGTTTTAAACACGCGCACCACCTTGCCCTGGTTGCGAAGCGCCCGGGCCAGCGCGGCGGTAAAGGTGGTCTTGCCCTGCCCTGAAGAAGGCGCGGTAATAAATAGCGCCGGGCAGCTTGCAGTGGGTGTGCTCATCAGTATTCGATCCCCGCCTGGGCTTTAACACCGCCACGAAAGGCGTGACGCTCGTCCTGCACCGTGCTGATGGTGTCGGCGATTTCCTGAAGCGGCGTCGCCATGGTGCGCCCGGTAATGATCACGTTTTGATGCGCGGGGCGTTGGTTAAGCGCTTCGACCACCGGCAGCGGGTCGAGGTAGCCGTACTTAAACATGTAGCTCATTTCATCGAGGACGATCAGGTGGTAATCAGGGTTCTCGAGCAGCCCCTTGGCCACCGCCCATGCCGACTGAGCGGCTTCAATATCGCGCTCGCGGTCCTGGGTTTCCCAGGTAAACCCCTGGCCCATGATGTGCCAGTCAAGGTTGGGCTGATCGCGGAAAAACAAATACTCGCCGGTTTCACGGCGCCCCTTGATAAATTGGATCACCGCGCAGCGCTGCCCGTGGCCCAGCGCCCGCGCCATGGTACCAAGCGCCGAGCTGCTTTTGCCCTTGCCGTTGCCTTTCAGCAGGATCAACACCCCGCGCTCTTCCGTGGCGCGGCTGATGCGCTCGTCGACCACGTCCTTTTTACGCTGCATGCGGTGGGTATGGCGATCGTCAGTCATGGCGTTTCCTGTCCAGAAAAAGGTGTCGCGTAGCGCGCCCCAAGTTGCTGGGCGATGCGAGCGCCCTGGCCGCGCTTGATTTTCGATGACTCGGTATCCAGCAGGACACAGTCGCCCAGCGGGCCAAGGTCGGCGACGGATTCGCGGGTACGGCCGTCGGTAATCAGATAGGTACGAATATGCAGCCCGGGCTCGCGTCGCTGCCACTGATGGATCAGGCGTTTGGCCTCGATCACCGCCTCGCGCAGCGGTGTGCCGCCACCACCGGTGGCGGCCTCCAGGGCCGCCTGTACGCGCTTGGGCGCACGTTGCCGGGAGAGCAGCGGCACCACGCCGCCGTTGCCGAACCCGACGACGGCGACCTGTTCGCGTGCCGCGTAGGCCTGGCGCACCAGCGATTCTACTAGCCCCTTAGCCTGGCCCAGCAGGCGCTGCCCCAGGGTAGAGCCGGAGGTATCCAGCAACACCAGATGCGCCCTTGGCTGCCCGGCCTGTGTCTTGCGCATTTTAAGCGTTCGCCAGGGCCACTGGCCGCGGTTGGCGATCAGGGTGGCAAAGCCGTCCAGGCGAGACGTTTCAGTCCGCGAGCGCCCCTTGCCTGATACCTGCCCTTTTTCACCGGACGCCGAAGTCATCGCCGTTTTCGCCTGACCAAAACCGTTTGGCGTATTCGCCAGTTCAGGCGCCGCCTGCTGGATGGTTGACTGAGCCTGGGGCGGCATCGCGCCCCACTGCCCCTGTTCGCTGCGCTGCTCGGATGATCCGCCGGTCGACGCAGTAGTCGTTGATGACGAACCACCCTCGCCTCTCGAAGGCGGTGCCTTCGGCGGCGGCGAAGACGGCGGGGTTTGCTCGGGCGGTTGGGTACGCCGATGGTCCAGCACCCAGGGTTCAACGGTATCGATATCCTGTTGCGTCACCTCGCCAGCGCCGCGCCAGGCGGCGTGGGCACGAGCGGCGCGGTGCCAGGTGACATCCGCGCGCAGCCCTTCCACCCCGGCCGCTTCGCAGCGTGAGGCGATGGTCTGGTACACCCAAGACGGGGTTGTGACCTCGGCGAGCTGACGCTGCGCCTGATGAATCTGCTCGGTCAGTGCGGCCTGGGCCTCCTCGAAGCCACGGGCCGCCCCCGCAGGGTCGCGGTCGAAGGCTTCGCGCTGCTGGACGATGGCAATACGTTCCTCGACGCTGATGCTCGCGGCCTGCTCGATACAAAGCCCAAAACGATCCAGCAGCTGCGGGCGAAGCTCGCCTTCATCCGGGTTCATGGTGCCAATCAGGCTGAAGCGCGCCGGGTGGGAATGGCTGATGCCGTCGCGCTCGACGATGTTCGTTCCGCTGGCGGCCACATCCAGCAGCAAATCGACCAGGGTATCCGGCAGCAGATTGACCTCGTCCACATACAGCACCCCACCGTCGGCTTTAGCGAGCAGCCCGGCATGAAAGGTGGCTTCGCCATTTGCCAGCACCTTCTGTAGATCCAGACTGCCGACCAGCCTGTCTTCGCTGGCGCCCAGCGGCAGAGTCACAAAAGGAGCACGCTGCCCGTCGCTATCGCCAGGTAAAATAGCGGCCAGAGCCCGCGCCAAGGTCGACTTGGCGCTGCCTCTTGGCCCACTAACCAGCACCCCGCCGATACGCGGATTTATGGCATTAAGAATCAGCGCAGTTTTCAGCGCCTCCTGGCCAACCACCGCCGCAAAGGGAAACTCACTCACCGGCACCTCCCGTGCTGGCCAAGCCCACTAACCGGTCACCCTGAGCCAACTGACCACTATTAGCCAACTGATCTGGGGAGCGTGAGACTTGAATATTATTCATGGTAGCTAGCTGAGTGATAATAAAACCATTCATAAAGAAGTGGGGCTATAAGAGGGGGTCAGTATAGAGGAAGGCATGGCGGCGAGGCCAATTTGTTACAAGCTATTAACTTAGCGAAGGCGTATATCAGCTGACGCTAAGAATGCCGCTGGATTTTTAAACGCTTTTGAAGTAATATGTTATAACATTACTTTTATGGCGGGGTTTCATAAGATCCTTAGGCTTTGTGTTGTTCGCTATCCACCTGCCACCTAGAATGGCTAACGTCGGTGTTCCAGCCGGAACTTAATAGAGAATCCGCCGCGGCTTGCCGCGAAACGGAACTGCCCCCGCAACTGTAGGCGGCGAGCGATGCTCTTTGATGCCACTGGACACAGCGTCTGGGAAGGCGAGCTAGCCAAGACCCGTCAGTCAGGAGAACTGCCGACATAACTTACATTGAGCGAAGTGGCTCGGTCAGTGTTTTCTGTCCGGATGCGGAGCTCATCATGCACGGGAGTGTACATGATGTTGAGATTGACCACGGCCATCGCCGCGAGCGCTGTTGGCTTTGCACAGGCGTCTTACGCCTCCACCGACTACCCGCTTACGCTAACCAACTGCGGCGTAGAGATCAGCGTGGACTCGCCCCCGGAGCGGACCATCACCGTCGGGCAATCGGCCACCGAAATTCTCTACTCGCTCGGGTTGGCCGACAAGGTCAACGGCACCTCGGTCTGGTTCAATCCTGTATTGCCTGAGTTTGAGGACGCCAACGCGGAAATCGAGCGGCTTGCCGATGATGACCCGAGTTTTGAATCGGTAGTAAATAAACGCCCGGACCTGGTGGCCATTCAATACGAGTGGCATATCGGCCCCAGCGGCAGCGTGGCCACCCGCGATCAGTTTCATGAGCTGGGCATCGACACCTACGTGATGCCCGCCGACTGCGACACCAAAGATAACTCGACCGGCGGCGACGGCACGCGGACAGCGGCCTTTTCGTCCGACTCCATCTATAAAGGGGTGACCGAACTGGCCGAGATCTATGACGTTCAGGACGCTGGCGACACCCTGGTAGACGACCTCAAGACCCGTGAATCAGAGGCTATCGAACTTGCCGGTAGCCTGGATCTTCCGGACGATCTCTCCGCCGCCTTCTGGTTCTCCTCCACCGAACTCGAAGCCGACCCGTTCATCGCAGGCCGATTGGGTGCACCGGGCTATATGATGGATAAACTGGGCATTCGTAACGTGGTTGACTCCGATGAAGAATGGCCCACCATTGGCTGGGAAACGGTCGCCCAGGCGGACCCCGATGTATTGGTTATCGCCACCATGGATCGCCGCCGGTTTCCTGCCGACGATGTAGAGACCAAGCGCGAGTTTCTACAAAACGACCCGGTGACCCGCGAAATGTCGGCGGTCAAGAACGACCGCATCGTGGAAATGGATGCCCATGCCATGAGCGCCACCATGCGGACCCTGTACGGCCTTGAAACCCTGGCCGAGGCACTATCAGAGATGTCCTTTGACTAATGGCTCTTTTGACTAACATGTTCATGTCCCTTCGCTGATGAGCATCGCGCTTATACGGTCATTCCCGACGGGCGATTGGTTACGCTGGCTTTGGATAACGCCGGTGGTGCTAGTGGCGGCGCTGATTGCGGGCACCGCCATCGGTGAAACCTCGATTCCGATTGAGACGATCCTCAAGGTACTCGCCAATCAGTTGTTTGGCGCGGACTACTCCGTCGACCGCATCGACGCGGGGATTATCTGGAATTACCGGTTCAGCCGCGCCATCGTGGCCGCCTGCTGCGGCACCGGGCTTGCCCTAGCCGGCGTAGTCCTGCAGGCCCTGCTGCGCAACCCGCTGGCCGACCCTTACCTGATGGGGATTTCTGCGGGGGCGTCGACGGGGGCCGTGTCGGTGTCCGTGGCTGGGCTTGGCGCGGGCGCCCTTTCACTCTCGGCCGGCGCCTTTGCCGGGGCAGTCTTGGCGTTTGGTCTGGTGATTCTGCTCGCCCATGCCGCCAGCAGCGGCACCGGTGGCGAGCGCGGCGTGCAGGCCGCAGGCTCGATCATCCTGGCGGGGATTGCCGGGTCGCAGCTGTTCAACGCGCTCACCGCCTTTATCATCGCCAAATCGGCCAGCGCCGAGCAGGCGCGAGGCATTATGTTTTGGCTGATGGGCAATCTATCCGGCGTGCGTTGGGACGATGTGGTGCTGGCCATCCCCGCCGCGCTGATGGGGTTGACTATCTGCTTTTGGCACCGGCGGGCGCTGGACGCTTTTACCTTTGGTGCCGACAGCGCCGCGTCCATGGGTATTTCGGTGCGTCCGGTGCGCGGTATCTTGATCACCGCCATGGCACTGGTCACCGCGGTCATGGTCTCGATGGTCGGGGCGATCGGCTTTGTCGGTCTGGTAATTCCCCACGCCATGCGCTTTATTGTCGGCAGCCGTCACACGCGGCTGGTGCCCGCCACGGCGCTGGCCGGTGCGGTATTTCTGATCTTCTCCGATGTTCTCTCGCGCATTCTGGTCGCCGGGCAGGTGCTGCCCATCGGCGTGATTACCTCGCTGATCGGCGCGCCCGCCTTTGCCCTTATCCTGATCCGCGGTACGAGGGCCCGATGAAACTGACCGCCGAAAACCTCAACTGGGCCGTGCATGGCACGCAACTGCTGACGGACGTGTCGCTGTCGATCCCGCCCCGCCAGACCTTTGGCCTGATTGGCCCCAACGGCTCGGGCAAAACCACCCTGCTCAGGCTGCTTGCCGGGCTGCGTAAGCCGAAACAGGGCCGTGTGCTGATGGATGACAGCCCGATGGAGCGCATGCGTCAGCGCGATATCGCCCGCTCGGTGACGCTGGTGGAGCAGCAGGCGGAAACCACCGACCGCATCACGGTGCACGACGTCGTGGCCCTGGGCCGGACGCCCTTTCTTTCAGCGCTACGCCCCTGGTCCGAGCAGGACGAGGCGATCGTCACGCGGGCGCTGCATGATGTGGATATGCACCACATGGCCGATAGGCTTTGGCATACGCTGTCCGGCGGTGAACGTCAGCGTGTGCACATCGGCCGCGCCCTGGCGCAGCAGCCCAAAATTCTGCTGCTCGACGAGCCGACCAACCATCTGGACATCCGCCACCAGCTGTCGATCCTTGAGCTGGTCAGGCAGCTTCCCGTTACGGTGATTATCTCTTTGCACGACCTGAACCACGCCATTGAGTGCGACCGCATAGGCGTCATGGACGGCGGCCGCCTGGTCGATAGCGGACCACCTAAAGAGGTGCTGACGGCCTTCCGGCTACGCCAGACCTTTGGCGTTTACGCCGACATCTTCGCCGACCCCATCGACGGCAGCCAGGTGATGCGTTTCCGCAACGCAATTTAAGCATTGAGGGGCATCGCCCAATGGCAATCAGCGGGCTAAGGCATTGTTTGCTATGGTGACATGATACGTTGAATGTCATTAATCGTTAGCTTGCACTCATTAAGGATTACCTATGCGCCTTTTATTCACCGGAGGCAGCGGAAAAGCTGGCCGCCATGCGACTGCCTATCTGCGCGACCAGGGCCACCGCGTTACCAACCTGGACTGGGTAGCGTCCGACGTGCCCGGCATTACCACTCTCAAGACAGACCTCACCGATGCAGGCCAGGTGTTCAACGCCTGCCATGCCTATGCCGGGATAGACGAACTGGAACCAGGCACCGGTGTGCCCCATTACGACGCCATTGTTCACTTCGCCGCCATTCCAGCCATCCTGCACCGGCCGGATAACGAGACCTACCGTATCAATACGCTGAGCACATACAACGTGCTGGATGCCGCCACCAAGCTGGGCATTCCCAAGGTGGTTTTTGCCTCCAGCGAGACCACCTACGGCGTCTGTTTTGCCGACGGTGAGGTGCAGCCCGAGTATCTGCCGGTCGACGAAGAACATCCCACCGTGCCCCAGGACAGCTATGCGATGAGCAAGGTGGTCAACGAAGTCACCGCCCGCTCCTTTCACGCGCGCTCAGGCATCGACATCTACGGCCTGCGTATCAACAACGTTATCGAGCCCCACGAGTACCGCCAGAACTTCCCGGCTTATATGGATGACCCGGCCCTGCGTCGTCGCAATATTTTCGCCTACATCGACGCCCGCGACCTGGGCCAGATGGTGGATTGCTGCCTTAAGACAGACGGCCTGGGCTACCAGGTGTTCAACGTCGCCAATGACGACCTATCGGTGGGCTTGACCAATCCCCAGGTCATCGAGCGCTTCTACCCAAAGGTGCCAATCAAACGCGAAATGGGCGAGTTCGAGACCTTCTATAGCATCGAGAAAGCGCGCCGCCTAGTCGGTTTCGCACCGCGCCATTCCTGGCGGGATGAGCTTAAGACGTAAGCGGTGCAAGCGTAAAAACTCCGCACCGATAAGGAGACGACCATGGCCGATTCCCCGGGAGGCGGTGTGCCGCGTTGGCTAAAGCTGGCGTTTACACTGTGGATTCTGATCTGGGCACCGAGCTATGTGGTGCTGTTGGGTGCCCAGAACTTCTTCTGGCTATGTAACGTGGCAAGCTTCCTGCTGTTGGTGGCGCTGTGGGCGGAGCACCGCACCCTGATGTCGATGCAGTGGCTGGCGGTGGCGTTGGTCGGCAGCGTATGGAGCCTGGATGTGGCGACGGCAGCGCTCACCGGCGTACACCCCATCGGCGGCACCGAGTATATGTTCGACCCCGAGCATCCGCCCATGGCGCGGGCCATGTCGCTCTACCACGTGGTATTGCCGCTGGTGGCGGGCATCGGTGTGGCGAAACTGGGCTACTCGCGTCGCGCCCTACTATGGCAGACCCTGCTGACCTGGATCGTGGTGCCATTAAGCTACCTGCTCACCGAAGCCGAGCGCAATATCAACTGGGTGCACGGCCCCTTCGGCCAGCCCCAGGACAGCCTGGACCCGTTGCTGTATCTATTTCTGCTGACGCTGCTGTGGCCGGTAGTGGTCTACCTGCCTGTGCAGCTGCTGATGATTGGCTGGCAGCGTTGGCGGCGGCGCTATTGATGAGATACATCAACTATAGCCTTGCTGTCGTCTGCCCCTTCGCGGCCTTTTAATGAATTAGGTAGATAACGGCTAATTCAGTGCCGTTAATGATTGTCGGGTTTGTTCTGCTGGGATGCGCCTTTTGCTTCAGCACGCTCGACGAAGCGGTCCGACTTGTTGGGGAAGCGGCCGTAGGCGTTAACGTCTTCGGGCTCAGCGGTATAGCTGTCGCCATAACCGGGCACGGATTGGGCCATCAGATCCGGGCGGCTGCCCCAAGGCGCGGCGTCGACCACTTTTCGGTACTCTTCGCGCCATTGTTTCAGTTCCTTCTCGCTGGCATTCGCGTAGAGATCACGCCAGTAGGTCGCCGGGCGACCGCGCTTACCCGCCTCATCGAAGGCCTTGGTGGTGGGGTCGAGATGACGGAACGGCTCCAGGCGGGGAATGTCTGGCAACGGATGGCTGACATCCATATAGCGGCCAAGCATGTCCCACATGGCATATAACTGGGCAATACTCCCGTCGGCCGGGAAATCGAAATCAAGCGGTAGACCGTTGCGCTCGTCTTTACTGTGCTGCGGATAGCGATGACGTACCTTGAGGCTATGGAACTGGTTGCCTTTCATATCAGCGCGCATTTCGATATAGGCATCGAATTCATAGAAAGGAAAGTTACCTTGGAAAGACTTCACCATACCCGTGCACCGACAAAAAGCGATATCGTCTGACCAGTTTTTATTGCTTTTGTAAAAGCGGATGCTGTATTTCTCGTAAAGTCTTCGAAGTATGGTAGCTGCTCCGCAGAATGCAGCCACTCCAAGCGGAAATGTCAAAATAAGCGGTGGATATTCTGGTGTGGCAGAAAAGAATTGAGCGATCACTCCAACGACCGAGGTTATAACGGCTAGAGCGAAAACAAAGTACCCACCCCCACCTATAAAACTAAACCCGTGAGAAATGACCACAAACCAAAAGCGCAAAAAACGGTAAAGAAGGCTAATATCTTCATCAACGAACTTAGACCAGCGCGCTTCATTAATCATGGCGTAGTCATAATAGTCGTCTTTCATGTACTGGTAATCCTCAAACCACTCATTGTCATACTCATAGAGGGTAGGATTGATCCCGATATAATTTCCCCAAGGTAGCCGGGCCACGTCCAAATTACTGCCTAGTTTTTTCCACGTGCTTTTTGCTGGCGGCGGCGCCTGGCGGGGAATGGCGTCGGCCTGGAATGCGGTCACGGCATAGTGACCTTGCTGTTCCGTCGGGTTCATGCTCCGGCTCCTTGTTTGTTCCATACCCGTTTAGCCACGCTACCGCCATGGGAAGGCCGCCAGCGGCCTTCCGGAAGAATGTATTGATGACGACTTATGTTGGTCGTTAATGATTGTCGGGTTTGTTCTGCTGGAATGCGTCTTTTGCTTCAGTGCGCTCAACGAAGCGATCCGTTTTGCTGGGGAAGCGACCGTAGGCGTTAACGTCTTCGGGTTCTGCGGTATAACTGTCGCCATAGCCGGGCACGGATTGGGCCATCAGGTCCGGGCGACTGCCCCAAGGCGCGGCGTCGACCAACTTTCGGTGCTCTTCGCGCAGTTGTTTCAGTTCCTTCTCGCTGGCATTGGCGTAGAGATCACGCCAGTAAGTCGCCGGGCGACCGCGCTTACCCGCCTCATCGAAGGCCTTGGTGGTGGGGTCGAGATGGCGGAACGGCTCCAGGCGGGGAATGTCCGGCAATGGTTGGCTGACGTCCATATAGCGGCCCAGCATGTCCCACATCGCATACAGCTGGGCAATGCTCCCGTCGGCCGGAAAACTATAATCAAGCGGCAGATTGTTTCGAGGGTCTTGGCTGTGCTGAGGGTAGCGGTGGCGCACTTTAAGGCTATGGAACTGGTTACCTTTCATGTCAGCACTCATTTCGATAAAGGCATCGAATTCATAGAAAGGAAAGTTACCTTGGAAAGACTTCACCATACCCGTGCGTCGACAAAAAGCGATATCGTCTGACCAGTTTTTATTCCTTTTGTAAAAGCGGATGCTGTATTTCTCGTAAAGTCTTCGCAGTATGGTAGCGAATCCGCAGAAAGCGATAGTCCATGCTGGAATGATCAATAAGTTAACTGATAGCTTAGGATTCTCAGTAAAAAGTTGTGGTACTGCGATCAACAATGAAGCCACAACAGTAAGTCCAACAATAAAGTACCCCCCACCACCTATAAAACTAAACCCGTGAGAGATGACCACGAACCAAAAGCGCAAGAAGCGATAAAGCAAGCTGATATCTTCATCGACAACTTGTGACCAGCGAGTTTCATTGATCATGTTGTACTTGCGATAGTCGTCTCCCATGTGTTGATAACTTCGAAACCAGCCTACTGTATGTTCATATTCAAAATCAGTTGGATTAACCCCGATATAATTTCCCCAAGGTAGCCGGGCCACATCTAAATTGCTGCCCAGTTTTTTCCAAGTGCTTTTTTCTGGCGGCGGCGCCTGGCGGGGAATAGTGTCGACTCGAAAGGCGGTCTCGGCATAGTGGTCTTCCTGTTCCATCGGGCTCATGCTCCGGCTCCTTGTTTGTTCCATACCCGTTTAGCCACGCTACCGCCATGGGAAGGCCGCCAGCGGCCTTCCGGAAGAATGTATTGATGACGACTTATGTTGGTCGTTAATGATTGTCGGGTTTGTTCTGCTGGAATGCGTCTTTTGCTTCAGTGCGCTCAACGAAGCGATCCGTTTTGCTGGGGAAGCGACCGTAGGCGTTAACGTCTTCGGGTTCTGCGGTATAACTGTCGCCATAGCCGGGCACGGATTGGGCCATCAGGTCCGGGCGACTGCCCCAAGGCGCGGCGTCGACCACTTGGCGATGTTCTTCGCGCAGTTGCTTTAATTCCTTCTCGCTGGCATTCGCGTAGAGATCACGCCAGTAGGTGGCTGGACGGCCGCGCTTACCCGCCTCATCGAAGGCCTTGGTGGTGGGGTCGAGATGGCGGAACGGCTCCAGACGGGGAATGTCCGGCAATGGCTGACTGACATCCATATAGCGGCCCAGCATGTCCCACATGGCATAGCGCTCGGCGATGCTGCCGGTATCGGTGGGGAAGATGAATTCCATCGGCAAGCCACTGCGCTTGTCCTTGCTGAACTGCGGATAGCGATGACGCACCTTGAGGGTGTGACGCTGATTGCCCTTCATGTCCGCGGCTATCTCGATAAAAGCATCGAACTCGTAGAAAGGGAAATTCCCCTGAAAGCTCTTGACCAGGCCCGAACGACGACAGAAAGCAACATCGTCCGACCAGTTCTGGTTACTCTTGTAGAAACGAATACTATGTTTCTCAAACAGAGTTTTAAATACAGTAGCCACACCACAGAGTGCAAAAGCTGACAAAGGAACAGCTAATGCATCGAAAGGAAATTTTTCACTTGGATCAAAAACCTCCAAAACCAAAAGGAGTACCAGCAGCACCATAGCAATGGCTGAAATAAACCATCCTCCCCCCTTACCCCCTCCTGGACCAATAAAACTAAGAAGGTGCGTCCAAAAAACGAACCAGAAGCGAAAAAAACGATAGATCAGGTTGATATCTTCATCGACGAACTTCGACCAACGCAATTCGTTAATATGATTAAAGTCATGGTAATCCTGCTCTCCCATGTACGCGTAGTCACGATACCAACCTCCGGAATATTCATATTCAAATTCCGATGGATTAATGCCGACATAATGTCCCCAAGGCAGGCGGGCAATATCGAAGTTACTGCCCAGCTTCCCCCATACACTCTTCTCTGGGGGCGGGGCCTGGCGGGGAATGGCGCCGGCCCGGAACGCGGTCTCGGCATAGTGATCTTTTGGCTGTTCCGTCGGGTTCATGCTCCGGCTCCTTGTTTGTTCCATACCCTCCTCGTTGTTTTTAGCCACGCTACCGCCAAGGAAGGCCGCCAGCGGCCTTCCAAAAGAACGTATTGATAGCGGTTGATTCGGTGTCGTTAATGGCTGTCGGGTTTGTTCTGCGTAGATGCATCTTTTGCTTCACCGCGCTCGACAAAGCGGTCCGCCTTGTTGGGAAAAGGGCCGTAGGCGTTGACGTCTTCGGGCTCAGCGGTATAGCTGTCGCCATAGCCGGGCACGGATTGGGCCATCAGGTCTGGGCGGCTTGCAGGCGCCGCATCAAACAATTGCAGCATGTCGTAAGGGTCTTCATGTTGTGCGGCTTGGCAATACCAGTCCAAAGCGGCTTGGTTCATCCCCATATGACGCAAACGATTTACTTCGCCTAGGTAGTGCATCGCTTCGACATCACCCGCTTCTGCTGCTTGCTCTAAATAGGGCGTGCTAATAGAGCGTTGATGAGCATTGTATAGGCGCATGCCTTTCTTTTTGGCGGCCTGAGCTTCGTCGTCCAGCGCCCAGGCGGAAGGTATCATGAGCGCTATAAGCGTTAGCCCTGCTAGCATTGCCAGGATGATTGATCGTTTTGCTAACAACATCAGGGGCCAAACTTTTTGGGGAAATAGGAAAGTGGCGGCTCTAGATTCAACCACTCGTCTTTCATACGCTCGCCTTCTTCGCGTTGTTCTTGAGTAACGCTATCGCGATAAACTCGCAGCGATCTTTCTGACGAAGTGCCGGGAACTTCTTCATGGATAGCTAGCAGGATTGCCCATCCTTTGGCAGGTTCTGGATCGGTAGAAGAATTACATAGAGTCAATTCCTCCCAATCAGGTTCAATATTACAGGCGGCCAACCACCTCCTCCCATTGATATGCCCTGCTTCGGAAGCTTTTGTTATCCATTCCCACGATTCTTCGGGCTGATCCAGATGATTTAAGACGGAGGCAAGATTGTTCATAGAGGGGGCATAACCTCCCGCTGCTGCCTTTCGAAACCATACCTCAGCGGCTTCCAAACGCTCCGTATCGTTGGAATAGTCCTCTTCGTCGTTACGGGCTATCTCGCCAAGCAAATTCATCGATTCCACATGGCCCGCCTCGGCGGCGCGCCGTAGCCACTTCATCGCTTCGTCTTCATCGGGCTCTTTAACGTAGTAATAAATATCATAAAGCTCGGCCATGGCCTCGGCATCGCCTGCCTCAGCTTTAGGTAGCGTTAACTCCAAGGCCTCCTGGGGCCAATCATCGCCGTTTTCCGGGCATACGTCCCCTAGCTCGCAGGCGCCACCATCAAACAGTCGCAACATAGCGTGGGGGTCACCGTGTTGAGCGGCTTGGTGATACCACTCTAAAGCGGCTTGGTTCATACCCATATGCCGTAAACGGTTAACTTCGCCTAGGTAGTACATCGCTTCGACATCACCCGCTTCTGCTGCTTGCTCTAAATAGGGCGTGGTGAGAGAGCGCTGATGGGCATTGTATAAGCGCATGCCTTTCTCTTTGGCGGCCTGCGCTTCTTCGTCAAGCGCCCAAGCGGTAGGCAATAACAGCGCCGCTAGTGTCAACCCAGTTAACGTTGCCAACAGGTTTGATCGCATTATTTATCCCTTAGTAAGACGCTTTATCAAACAGCACACACTTCAGTTGCAAGGCCTGCAACGTCGCGGCTGTAATCCCTCTTTGACTCTGGCACTTGAATATTATCTGTCCCTGATACTCGCTTCATAAAATCATCCAACTCTCTTTTATGGTTCTGATAGGCTGTATCAGGATAATCATGCGGCGGCTGGCCATTCTCTGTCATGCGAATAACCCCTTTGGCGAACAGGTACTGTGACGGCGTAGGGTCTTCTCTGCTAAAGCGGCAAAGCGTTCCGTAAACGCCGGTCGTGACGCCTTCCACAATCCAGCGGAGACAGTTGGCAATGGCGATTTGCTGGAAGTCCAACGCCTCCTGGTGATTAAACGGCTCGACTTTGCCATCGCTTCTGCCCCTGCCGGGTACTTCTGTTTCAAATTCTTGCGGGTTGCTAGTCAGAAGGTAAAGCAAAGCTCCCAGCGCTTCGGGTGTTAACTGCTGCACCCAAGATTTCATTTTCTTTAAATCCTCTCCATCGCGCGTCGCTAGTACATATGCAATCGGCCCCGCGTTCTGCCCACCGGTCATGGCGCTATAGAGCCGCTCGATACCCGCTTGGCCGCGGGCGGCGATCAATCCAACGTTGAGCAGTGTGGTGGCGAGGATATAACCCACTTTGCCCAGCACATTTTTGGCTTCTTCGGTGATCCATTCAGGTGTTTCGTAGTTGTTGTCCACCAAAGCGCGGTGGAGCATGGCAATCCAGAGGTCGAGATTTTTGCCATCTAGCTCAAAGTTGAGCTTGTAGCCGCCCCCAACACCCAGCACAAACTTGCTCGCTATCCGAAAGGTAAAATTGCCATTACGCAAACCAAAGACAAAATCGACATTACCCCCACCACCGGCCCTTCCTTCCATTTCAAATGCTGCGGCACCCAACGTGCGCCAGTCATCCAGTGAGCGATTGTTATGCTCCCACATGCCCAGCTCGTTAAGCGCCTGCCAGTTGGGCAGTAAACGCTGCAAATTACGGGGCGGCTTCCAGTCCAGCGAACAGCCTATTTCCAATCCTGCTTTAACGCCGGCAAAGGCGGTAAGCCCGGTGCTATCGGTTTCCTGGTTTCGTAAGTCCAACCCGGAGAGGCTCAAACCATCCTTGTCCAGCTTGAACCCCACCTTGTTGGCTAGCGCTACGTTAGCGCCGGTAAAGCCCTTCGCCACTACATCGAATATCACGGCATAGCGGCCTACTTCGCGCTCTTGGTTCTGCTGCTCGGTAAGCTCTTCTTGCTCAGTAAGCTTTACCCTAATGGGTTGTGCCTCATCCTTCTTGGGTAGCTCTAAGCGGCCTAGCGACATTTCGCCTTTAGCAAGGTTGAAGGTGCCCTTGGCCTCCCACTTGTGTTTCAAGGCAACATTTCGTTCACTCAAAGATACTGATTTTTTCGTTGAGCTACCGTGGTCTCCTGTTGCTTCCATAAAGGAGACCTTCTGAAGCTCGAAGGTATGCTGAGGGGCGTTACCGCTTTCTGTTTTTTCATAAAGGTCAAAATTGGCCATCCCCACCAGGCGAAGCATTTGTGCCTGGGCACTGGCATCAAACAGACGAAGTTTTTCACGGCTACGCCCGGTGAACAGCACTTTCTTAAGTGACTCCCCCCAATGCTGCTTGGCACTTTCACTGGCAAGTGAGGCGACGTCTAGGCCTTGCTCCGTTAAATACGCGAAGAATATATGCGGCTCAAAGAACCCTAGCTGCTCATCATGCCACTCAGGTCGAAGATCGATTTTTTGGCAGCAGCGGCTTTTAAGCCATTGACTAAGCGCTGTTTCTGGCGCTTCCCAAAGCCGCGCGGGGAGTACCTGATCAGCGACCAGCGCTGTATCTAACTGATGGCGCTCACCAGGCGTCATTTCAGGCATTAATTGCCACAAGCTGAGATGACTTAATGATTTTTCAGCTTGGGGCGAACTGAATTCACGCAGGGGAAAGTCGCCGCGAACCAATAGATCAATTTTGCGTTTGGCATACCCAAGCGATGGGCGGGCATCGACCAGATCGGTATTCCATATCAGCGTTCTTTGGGGGGTACTCTCTTGAACAGATCGCTTGGCTTGCACGTAGAGCGCATTAAGGTCGTTCTGTATCGCTTCATATTGGTTGCGCTCTTCTTCAAATAAGAATACAGGTAGCTGTGCTTGTCCGGCGGTTCCCGACTCCCACTCTTCAAGCTTTTCATTCACTGCTTCATATAGTTCCATCGAGTCCTTCAAGAGCGCGTAGTAATCGTCGAATACTTGCGCCCCGGCTTCTAACTCCTCGCGAACCGACTCACCCTGAATATTAGCCAGCGCCCACTCTGGCGTCGCGATACCTAGCGTCGCCAGTTCCAGGATGCTGTCGTGATAGTCGAGCATAATAGTGGAGAGTTCATCGATTATCTGCGGCCACCATATCGGGCAGGTAGAGGATGATGGCGCCGTTGTTTCACACTCTTCGAGGAATTCTTTTGTTTTACTCAAGGCATCACGGATGGGAAGCTCATCGTGCATCGATTCGGCGGAAGGGTATTCCTCAAGCACTCGGTGACGGCATTGCCGATAGTTCTCCAAAGCCGTTGCGATTTCATCCTCCCAAGGCCCATAGTAATGATCACCTGAGAGGGTATAACCATTTTCCTCAGCAATACTGCGGCCCTGGGCTTCGAGCATCAGTATTTCTGAATCTAAAGTATTGACTAAATTTCTGAGCCTGTTGCGTTCATTGAGTGCGTTTGTACCTGCTCGCCCGGGCTGTCCGGTTTGACGCGAAATTTCGGCTATTTCTGTTTCTTGCTTTTCTTTCTCGTTTTTAAGCTCTTGATAGCGTTGCTGGTCAGATTGTGAGAGAAAACTAATTGGCTCTGCTGCTAAGAGGCATTCCATTATGCCAATATCACGCAGATGCTGAAGGCGTGTTTCGACATCTACTTCCCTGACCCAGCCCTTTAGGGTGTCGTCAGCCTCCATCAAGATATCCGAAACTTCTTCGGTCAATAGCCAAAACGTTCGTGTACCTGGCAAATAGATGATATCCGCCCACTCTTGCTCTTGGCAGGCATGGGCAACTGCTTCCATGCGACTTATCGTTGTTGAAGAGGGCTCCGGTGCGTTTACCGCTATACCATTTAAATGATGAAAGTTACCATTCATATTAAGCTCTCTAACTCTTTTGTTTTCTTACGGGCCGGGGTATCCATTGCCAAGATGGCTTGTGCCCGTTCAGGTAGGGCCTCTGACCGTTGGATTAAAGGCAGCAGTCGTTGAAAGTGCTCGGTACGGGTAATGCCTGCCTTTATCAACATGTCTAGTCGTATAAACCAACCATCGGGTATCTCAGCCATGAAGGTTGCCGTAGCACTGCTCAGCCACCATGCTTGCTGACTCTCCTTTAGAGCTTCTTCCATCGATCGGTCGAGGCGTATTTGAGGGGGCGCTTCAAATTCGTCAGCCGGTGCCACCCATCGCCGCCAAGTGCCTTGTGGAGTTGGCGTGTAAAGTGCGGTAAAGGGTGTCATCAGATGCTGGAATGTGGCGGCGTCAGCGCTTGCGAGAATCGCTGTCCAGGCATTGGACTGCTGCAGATTCACCAGGGTCTGGCCGCCATGAGCGTCGGGCAGCACAAATAGCGAACTTAGGTGTTCAGCGATGCTTTTCAGGGTCGCGTCCGGTTTGGCGGTGGCAATCCATCCTAATCGTTGTTGGCAAAATGCTTGTGCCTCTTGGGCCGCTGGAGTACCTGGCTCAACTTCCACTAACCACGGACTAGCGGTAATCAACGGATCCAGCTCAGTGCCAGCGAAAAGTGTCATTAATTCTTTGCGGCCGCGTTGATTCAACCAAGTCGCACAAGCTTGCGATGCACGACGCTGATCGAGCACGAACCACCACGGTTGACTACTTTCTGAGAGGCGCTCTAGAGACTCACTTCGCTCATCAATTCGCGTTAACCAGCCAGACATGGACAATCCTCGCGGCTGCATTGGGTATCATTGATCTTGCCGCAGAGGGGCATCATTGCTGCTTCACTTAGCTGGTAATCTTCCAGCTTTGGCAATGATGTTGGCGGTATCGCATCATGCACCTCCGCCATCGCATGCCCTGGCAGTAACGGGCTTTCTACCGCCTGACCACTGCCATTGCCGGGGCTGCCGCCTGCGTTTACTTTGACGTTGGGGCCCACCATGGTAACGCCGCTGCCGTCCAGCTTGAGGAAACTTCCCCCGGCGTTGAGGGTTAATTCGCTATCCGCTTCCAGCACCACCTTGTGGCCAGCTTTGATGTGCAGCTCGCGGCCGCTTTCGCTGAGCCAGGCCTGGCCTGTGTTGATATGCAGGGTGCCTTCAACGGTGAGGTGCTGCTGCCCTTCGGTATGCTCGAAACGGTTGCCGTGTACCGTGTGGTGGTCGTCGTTGTCGATCTCGCTGATGCGGTCGTTATTGACCTTCAAGAAGCTGTCGTTGCGGATCTCTTCAATACGGTCGTTGAGCGTGAGCAGTTCCAGGTCTTTCTGGGCGTGGAGCCAGATTTGCTCTTCGCCGGCCTGGTCTTCAAAGCGCAGTTCGTTGAAGCCTTCGGCCTTGTGGCTTTGGGTGCGCAGTACCGTGCGAGTCTTGTGTTCCGGCAGCGGGTACGGCGCGGTGTTGACCGCGTGATAAGTACGTCCGGTCACCAGCGGCTGATCGGGGTCGCCTTCCAAAAACGAGACGATGACTTCGTGGCCAATGCGCGGAATGGCAATACTGCCGTAGCTGCCGCCTGCCCAGCCTTGGGCGACCCGCACCCAGCAGCTGGCGGTGTCATTTGGCTCTGCGTAGCGATCCCAGGGGAACTGGACCTTGACCCGGCCGTGTTCGTCGCAGTGAATCTCTTCGCCTTCCGGGCCGACCACAAAGGCGACCTGGGGGCCATCGATGCGGGGCTTGGGGTTGGGCGTGGCGCGCCAGGGGGCATCGCCGGGGATCAGCGTGACCTGATTGTGGTAGCGGGTCATACCGTTGGCATCGCCCTGGGTGATGCCGTCTTCTTCCAGCGCCTGGGGCTGCTCACCGAAGTGGCTTACTTCAATCGCCTGCCAGTCGCGGTTGAGGCTATCGGTGTCGTGGTCGGTCAGCGTGAAGCGCACACCGGGGGCGAGTTCGGGCAGGTCGCTTTCGGCGCTAACAGTGATCGCCTCGCGGCGCAGCTGTTCCAGTCGAATGCGGGTGAACGGCTCGCCGGAAGCATCCTGCTTGTAGCGGCCGGGGTAGTCGTAGTGTTCGTAATCGACCTGCTGCCCATGGTCTTCTACATCACGACCCAGGTGGTCGTGGAACTGCGCATAGGCGGGATTTTTAAAGCTGTAGTCTTTCAGCGTGGCGGACGAACTCGCCACCCGGGCAGTGTGGCTGAGTTTGCGCACATGGCGTGTGGGCGCGGTACCGCCTGCGCGGCTGTGATAGCTGCGCTCGCCTAGGCTAGTGAGTAGCTGCGGGTCATCGGCAAACACCAGCCGATGGGCGCCGCCGTCGCGTTCTTCAAATTCATGGAAATAAAACAGCCCCTCTTCGGCGGCCAGGCGCTCGATAAAGGCAAGGTCGGTCTCACGGTACTGCACGCAGTATTCGCGCTCGGGGAGCTCGCGGGTGACCGCAAAGGCCACGTCGCGGATGCCGCGCTCATCGCACAGGGTATTGATGATAGTGAGCGGGTCGACTTTCTGGAAGATGCGCGAGTTCTGGCGCAGCGATAGCCGCCACAAGGCGGGACGTAACACCAGCGAGTAAAACGTACGCCGGTGGCCGCGATCACCTCGGCCAAACTCGCTGACGATGCCGTGCACCCGGCGCAGCGCTTCGCCGTCCTGCCAGATGGTCAGAGACGCCTCGCGATCCAGCAGTTCGGCGGCGTCCAGGCTGCCGTCGCGGCTGGCCAGGTTCAGCGCCAGCTCGAAGGGTTGGGAGAGCGCTTCGCGGTGGGTGAAGTCGATCACCGCCACGTCATCCACTCCCGGAAGTGTCAGGGTGAATTGCAGGCCTGTCTTATGCGCCCCCATCCTGTCAGACATAATCCCGCTCCCTGGATCGTCAACTGCTAATAAAAACGATCAGAATAGCGAGCTAGAAGCGAAGCACAACCCATTTAGGACAAGTCACAGCGATCTCTTACACGGCGTAAGAAATCGCTTACAAAACAGGCAAAAATTCGCCCGCGCTATCGTGATAAAAAGCCGGGCAAACTACTTAATCAACTGCACCAACCCATGGCGTACATACCAAACCTGGTCGGCTTGACGGGTAGCGTCTTGCACGAACCAGCCATTGAGATCGCGCAGGCGGCGTTGTTCGGGCTGCATGGGCACGATGCCACGGCCGACTTCGTGGGCGATGATAATCAACGGTGCGTTTATCTGGCTGGCGCGCTGGTAGAGGCCGGTCATATCCCCCTGCCACTGCTCGCGGAACGCATCGTTTTGCATCCTTCCTGATGCGGCTTCGAGCCACTCCAACACGCCGGTGATCACCAACGGCGTATCGGCAAGCAGCGTTTGTTGACACGCATCCAGCCGCTGCTCCGGCGCAAGCCGATACCATACGGCGTCGGGAAAGCGAGCCGTTACGACGTCACGTTTTCCTGCGCAGGCACCGCCGATGAAGAGCTGCATTGCCAATCTCCTTTGCCATTCGCATCGGTGTGATAAGTGAGTGTCCAGCGCCTGCCCTGTGCCTGACTCACCGAGCCATCCCAGAAGTGAAGGGTTTCAAAACGACGGCGCAGTTCACGGATCACGCCGCCATGAGTGACGGCCAGAATTTTGCGCTGGCTGCCTTGCTGGGCATTCACAGCCACATCATGCAGCCAGGCTTCCAGGCGCGCGCGCAGGTGAGCGGCCGATTCGCCGCCAGGGATTTGCAGCTCGCCGACACTGTCAATCCAGGCGCGATAGTGCGGCAGGTCTTTGAGTTCGTCATACACCTTGCCTTCGTACTCGCCAAAGTCGAGTTCGCGCAGACGCGGCTCCAGCGCAACCGGCACGCCCTCTTTCGCGGCCTGAATCCACTCAAGCGTCTTCTGGCAGCGGTTCAAGTCGCTTGAATAAATGGCATCGAAACGCTCATTCATCAGCGCTTCGCGCAGCGCCAGCAGCCCCGCTTCGGCATCGGGAAACAGCAGCGGGATATCGCGCTGGCCCTGGTAGCGGCGCGCTAAATTCCAGGCGGTGATACCGTGGCGAACTGCCACCAACTCCACAGTAAGATCAGTAGCCAAAGCTCTCCTCCTTCAATGGTGGCACCGACCATATCGCCGTTGATGCCGTTAAACAGTCGCAACATAAACACGCGTGAAAGCGCCACAAAGACCGCCGCCGCAAGTCCAATCAGTACAAGCGAGGGTGCCAGCAGCGCCATCATGGCCAACGGCACCAACGCCAGTGCTACCTCCTGGCCGCTAAGCGACTGTTGCCAGCTCCACGCCAAGCCCTTGGGCTGAGCGCAGGGCGTCAGGACAAGCAAGGCAACGCCCGCCCAGCGCCCGAGTGCGGGCACCACCAGCAGCCACCAGAGCGGCGCCTGGTAGGCAAGAAGCGCCCAAACCAATACGCCCTTCCAGGCAAGCAGAAACACCAGCGCCAGCATGCCGAAACTGCCGATCTGCGGGTCTTTGATGATTTCCCAACGGCGCGTCAGCGGCTGATTGCTGCCCAGCGCATCGGCGATATCCATGACGCCATCCAGGTGCAGCCCGCCGGAAAGCGCGACCCAAAGGCTAAGCAGCGCCAGCGCGGTAATCGGCGTGGGAACGTTGTGCATGGCAAATGCCAGCAGCACCAACACGCTGCCGATGAGCAGGCCGACCAAGGGATAGGCACGCACCGCCCAGCGCCGGGTTGCAGGCGTCCAGGGGCTGGCGATGGGAATGGGGATTCGGGTCAGAAACTGCAGCGCCAGCACCAGCCCAAACAGAGCGTTTTTCACAGCAACCGCTCCTTTTGGGGTTTCCCCTGCTCATGCTTCCACTGCTCAGGTTTCCAGTTCAGGGCACAGCCCGCGATTACCTCAACAACGGCGTCGGCCTCGGCGACCAGCCAGCGGTGGGCGCGCTGGAGAAAGGCGAGATAACGCCAGGTCTCAGCATCGGTTGGCGGCAGCGATTCGTTGATATCGTTCGACACAATTACCAGGTGCACGCTGCGCGCTCGGGCATCCGTCACGGTGTCGGCCAGCAGCGCAAGGCCCTCATCTTTGCTAAGCTCGCTGGCGTACAGCACCTGGCTGGCCCAGAGCGTCAGGCAGTCCAGTAGCACGGCGCAGCCATCGGGCACGTCAGAGAGCGCCTGATCAATCGCCAGCGGCGCTTCGATAGTCTTCCACTGAGCGGTTTGCCTCTGCTCGTCTCTGGACTGGCGATGGCGGGCCACTCGCTCGGCCATTTCGTCATCCGTGACCTTGGCAGTGGCCAGGTAGTAGCAAGCTGCGCTGCCCGCGGCATCCACCACCTGCTGCTCGGCTACATCACTTTTGCCGGAGCGTGCCCCGCCGCTTATAAAGACAATCATGCAGCACCTGTTTTGGCAGTTACTGTTTTAAGCACGCTCACTAGCCGATGATTAGCAGGTGCATCGCGCAGGGCTACACGCAGCCAGTCGCCATCGAGTCCGGTAAAGTTATGCGTATGGCGCACCAATACACCCTGGCGCAGCAGCCGCTCAAATAGCACGTCGCTGGAGATACCTGCGGCGCGTAGCTCGACGCCAGGGCGGAGAAGAAAGAAGCACGCCTGGCTTGGCACCACCTCCAGCCCCAATTGGGCAAGCACTTGCTCCATAGGGCGCCGCTCGCTGGCTAACCAGCGCTGGGTGCGGCGGGTAAAGGCACCGTCCGCCAGCAGCGGCGCTACCAACTCCGCCGCCAGGTGATTCACGCTCCAGGGCGGCTGGTGGGCCTGTGCCGCCTGAATAGTGGCTTCATCCGCCAGCATATAGCCTAACCGTAGCCCCGGCAGCGTATAAAACTTGGTCATCGAGCGCAGCAGAATTAGATGCGGATAGCGATCCAGCAGCGGTACCAGCGACACCGCATCATGCGTATCGCCGACCATGTCCACAAAAGCCTCATCCACCACCACCCGGCAGCCCGCCCAAGCCGTGTAATCCAGCAGTATCTCCATGGTCGAGGTATCGATAAGTGTCGCTGTGGGATTATTGGGCCGACACAGAAACAGCACATCGATATCATTAAGCCTTGCCAACAGCGTATCAACATCCAGGTCAAAGTCCGGCACGGGCAGCGCGATCTCAACGATTGAGAGCCGGTGGGCGCAGCAAGCACGGGCATATTCACCAAAGCTTGGTGTTATAATTGCCGCGCGCTGCCAGGCATGTAGCGCAGCGGCAAGAAAAATCGCCTCGGCGCCGCCGTTTGTCAGCAGCACCTGCTCGGGGCGCAGTTGGTGATAGCTTGCGATGGCGTGGCGGGCTGCGGAATAATCCGGCGCCGGATAGCGCTCAAGGCCTGCCAACTGTTGGGTTAACCAGTCGCGCACCCAGGCGGGTGGCCCCAAGGGATTAAGGTTGGCGCTAAAATCGTCCAGCCGATGAGTGGCGGGCAAGCCAAAGTGGGCCAATAGCGCTTCGGCTTGGCCGCCGTGGCTGGGCCATGTAAATGTGCTCATAAAAACCTCGGGGGAAACAGGCTCAGCGCAACCATCAAGACAGCGGACAGCAGCATAAATAGCATCCAGCCACCGTGCATTAAACGAATCGTTGCGTCGATATGGGCAACCCGAAGTGGCTCCAGCGGCTTGCCTAGCGTCGCACGACAGGAAGCCACCCCCTCATAGTAGTTGGTGCCGCCCAGTTGCACGCCGAGCAACCTCGCCACCATGGCTTCCGGCCAGCCAGCGTTGGGGCTTGGGTGACGCGGCGCATCGCGCCAGGTGCCCCGCAAGGCGCCCTTCCAATGCAAATCATACGCCCTGGGAACGCTCATCATCAGGCCCGCCAACCATAGACATAGCGCAGTTAAACGGGCGGGTACCCAGTTGGCCGTATCATCCAGCTTGGCGGAAGCGTATCCGAAATCGGCATAGCGCTGGTTGCGATACCCCACCATGGAATCCAAGGTATTGACTGCCTTGTAGGCCAGCGCCAGCGGTGCACCCCCTATCAGCGCAAAAAACAGCGGCGCGGTAATGCCATCCACGGTATTTTCCGCCACGGTTTCAACTGCCCCTCGGGTGATGCCGGCTTCGTCAAGGCCTTGCGTGTCGCGCCCGACAATCATGGACAGCGCTTGCCGTGCGGCGGGCAAGTCACCCTTTGCAAGCGGCACCGCAATGGCGCGCCCTGCATCAGCCAAGCCTTTGATAGCAAGCGTGGTGGCAAGTAACCATACCTCAGCAACAATTCCCAGCCAGGGATGCAAAGCGCTAAGCAGCCTGAGTACCAACCAAGCGCTCGCGAACGTCGCCAGCACTATCGTGGCGGTAAGCATAACGCCCGACCGCCGGCGCTGCTTGTCGCTGCCCTGATTCCAGCGTGTTTCCAGCACGCTGATCGCACGCCCAATCACCACCACCGGGTGCGGCAGCGAGCGCGGATCGCCGATGACCAGATCCACCATAATAGCCACGATGACCAATACCAGCGTCGCGGGTAGATAATCGCTGAATACTGTCATTGGCCGGTGTTGCCGCTAACGCCCGCATCGGCAAAGGTCGCCATTTCATTTAGCATGGCGACTGCCGCTTGCAGGAGTGGAAATGCCAGCGCCGCCCCGCTGCCCTCGCCCAGGCGCATGCCCAGATTAAGCAGGGGCTTGGCCTTAAGGGCTTCCAATGCGGTTGAGTGGCCAGGTTCTTCTGACTGATGGCCAAATACCAGGTAACCGCGTACGTCTGGGCATAACCGGCAGGCGGTAAGCGCGGCCACGGTGGCAATAAAACCATCGACGACAACGGGCAAGCGATACGCGGCCGCAGCCAGATAAGCGCCTGTCATCGCAGCGATTTCCAGCCCGCCCAGCTTGGCGAGCACCGCTAGCGGGTCCTCCGGGTCCGCCCGACGCGCGTCAATCGCCTGTTCGATCACCGCGACTTTATGGGCCTGCTGAGCGCTGTTGATGCCCGTGCCAGCGCCCACCACCTGGGCCACTGGCGTACCGGTCAACACTGCAAGCATGGCGCTACTGGCGGTGGTATTGGCAATGCCCATCTCGCCGACGATGATGCACCTGGCCCCGGCGTGGCTGGCGCGTTCCACGGCGGCAACGCCCGCATTGATCGCTGAGTGGGCTTCATCGCCTTGCATGGCGTCTTCGAGCACCATATTGGCCGTGCCTGGGCGTACCTTGGCATGCGTCACGCCCGCCACGGCCAAGGGTGTTGCCACCCCCACATCGATGACGTCGATATTCGCGCTAATCTGCCGGGCAAAGACGTTGATAGCGGCACCGCCGCTTGCGAAGTTGGCAACCATTTGCGCCGTTACGGCCTGAGGAAACGCGGACACGCCCTCTTCGGCTACACCGTGATCCGCGGCGAATACCAGCACGCTGGCTGGCGTCACATTGGGCGTTTGCCCTCCGGTGATGGCGCTCAGTTGTATGGCCAGCGCTTCCAGCTCACCCAGGCTGCCCGGCGGTTTGGTCAACGTATCGAGATAGGCGCGGGTGCGTTCGCCTGCCTCAGCGTCTACCGGCGCAATACGCTCGATAATAGACGGGGCAACATCGGTGGGCATGGTGGCTCCAAAGCGTTCAACATCAAGAGAGGGGGATGGTAGCAAAAGCAGGCCTGCTATACTTGCGATTTACGCTTATCAAGCGGGCAATTACCGCTATTGCAATCCATCGTTAGCCCTGAATACCTAGGGCGATAGTTGTCATCAATTAGAGTAATAAAACTACAATTAGCGCTTTTATTGCCGTAAGGTCTCTCCTATCGCCGCCAAAAAATGTAAAATAACTACAGGTTTGACTTACCGTCGCTACCATGCAGAGGTCCCTATGCCGAGCTCAACACACGCCACTTTAAATTCCACCGTTGCCGAGGTTACCCAACGCATACGTGAGCGGTCTGCCGAGCGGCGCGCGCTTTACGAGCGTCGCATGGCCGACCAACATAAACGCGGCGTGCATCGCGGCGAGCTCTCATGCGGTAACCTCGCCCATGGGTTTGCGGCCTGCAGCCCGCAGGAAAAAGATTCCCTCAAGCTGATGAACAGCGCCAACCTGGGGATCATTTCGGCCTACAACGACATGCTCTCGGCTCACCAGCCGTTTGAAACCTTCCCGGCCACTATTAAAGCCGCTGCCAACGCGATGGGCTCAACGGCCCAGTTTGCCGGTGGCGTACCGGCGATGTGCGATGGTGTGACCCAGGGCCAGCCTGGCATGGAGCTGTCGCTGTTCTCTCGGGATGTAATAGCCATGGCCACCGCCGTGGGCCTTTCCCACAACATGTTCGACGCAGCCTTGTATCTCGGCGTGTGCGACAAGATCGTGCCGGGGCTATTCATTGCCGCGGCACGCTTTGGCCACCTGCCCGCGATGTTCGTGCCGGCCGGCCCGATGCCCAGCGGCCTGCCCAACAAGGAAAAGGCCCGCATCCGCCAGCTGTACGCCGAAGGCAAGGTCGGCCGCGATGCCCTGCTGGAGGCCGAATCCGAGTCGTACCACAGCCCCGGCACCTGCACCTTCTACGGCACTGCCAACTCCAACCAGTTGATGATGGAAGTGATGGGCCTGCACCTGCCGGGCACCTCGTTCGTCAACCCCGGCACAGAGATGCGCGAGGCCCTGACCCGCTACGCCACCGAACAGGCCATTCGCAATACCGAACCCGGTGGCGAGTACCGTCCGTTCTACAAGCAGATTGACGAGCGCGCGATCGTCAATGCGGTGGTTGGGCTGCTGGCATCCGGTGGCTCGACCAACCACACGCTCCACCTGATTGCCATGGCGGCAGCGGCGGGCATCACCCTCAACTGGGATGACTTCACTGACCTTTCAGCGGTCACCCCAAGCCTAATGCGGGTCTACCCCAACGGCCAGGCGGATATCAACCACTTCCAGGCGGCGGGCGGCATGAGCTTCCTGTTCCGCGAGCTGCTGGGCGCTGGCCTGCTCCATGGCGATATTCCCACCGTCTTCGGCACCGACCTGACCGCCTACACCCAAGAGCCTTTCCTGGAAGACGGCAAGGTGGTCTGGCACGAAGGTCCTGAGAAAAGCCTCGACGAAGCCGTGCTAAGCACCGTTGCCAACCCGTTCGCGCCCACCGGCGGCCTGACGGTGATGAAAGGCAACCTGGGCCGCGGGGTCATCAAGGTATCGGCGGTCACCGAAGAACATCGCATCGTCGAAGCGCCGGTGAAGATTTTTGAAGATCAGAACGAGATGAAAGCCGCCTTCGAGTCCGGTGATTTGGATCGCGACGTGATTGTAGTGGTTCGCTTCCAGGGCCCCAAGGCCAACGGCATGCCGGAGCTGCACAAGCTGACGCCCTTCCTGGGTGTGCTGCAAGACCGTGGCTATAAAGTGGCGCTGGTCACCGACGGCCGCATGTCGGGCGCCTCAGGCAAGGTGCCGGCTTCTATCCATATGAGTCCGGAAGCCCTGGACGGCGGCCCACTGGCGAAACTGCGCGATGGCGATATCGTACGCCTGGACGCCAACGCCGGGACCCTCAACGCCAAGGTAGACCCCGCCAACTGGGCCGAGCGCGAACTGACCATCGGCAACCTGGATCACTACCACGTTGGTCTTGGCCGTGAGCTATTCTCTGGCTTCCGCCACCTGGCCATGCGCGGCGAGGAAGGCGCCGGGGTGTTCGGCGGCTTTGAGGCCGACGACCTGGCCCGCCAGGAAGGACAGATTCTCCAAGAGGATGCCTGATGCGACCGGCCTTGATCGGCGATATCGGCGGGACCAATGCACGCCTGGCGCTGGTGACACCAGGCGACATTACCCCGCACGATATTATCAATCTCCCCTGCGCGGACTACCCAGGCGTTATTGAGGCGATTCAGGACTACCTGAGCCGGGTAGGCGCAACGGGTGAAAATGCCCCGCGCGAGGCTTGTCTGGCGTTTGCCTGCCCGGTTCATGCCGAGCGGGTCAAGATGACCAACAACCACTGGGACTTCATGAAAAGCGAGGTTCGCGAAACGCTGAACCTATCGCTGTTCAAGATCATCAACGACTTCACCGCCCAGGCACTGGGCGTGCCCCACGTTGGCGCAGACAACCTGGTGGAAGTACAGCCCGGCAGCGTTCAGTCTCATTCTACGCGGCTGGTGATTGGCCCCGGCACGGGGCTCGGCGTGGCCGGTGTTTTCCCCGGCCAGCACGCCTGGATACCACTGCCCACCGAGGGCGGACACATTACCTTCGCGCCCACCGATGACACCGAGCGCGCGTTGCTTGACGTGTTTCTACAGCGCCACAAGCGGGTGAGCGTGGAGCGCATTCTGTGCGGCCAAGGGTTACTCGAGCTTTATCAGGCCCACTGCGCGCTTGACGATCAGGCGCCGCGCTGCACTACCCCGGCAGAGGTGACCCAAGCCGCCAACACAGGCGACCCCACCGCCACCACCAGCCTGCTGCGGTTCCTGAAAATCCTTGGCGACGTGTGCGGCGACGCCACGCTGACCATGGGCGCCCGTGGCGGGGTTTATCTGTGTGGCGGGATCCTGCCGCGCCTGCTTGACTGGCTGCCGAAAAGCCAACTGCGCGACAGCTTCGTCAACAAGGGCCGCATGGGCGCGTATAACGCCGACATTCCCATTTGGGTGGTCACCCACCCGTGGACGGGGCTGCTGGGCGCCGCTGAGGCGTTGCATAACGAAGAAGTGTTTTAAGCCCATCAACAGGAATCTCCCTATGCCCCTGCCAACCTTCGACGTGCCGTTCGTACTCGGCATGATGCGTCTTCACGAGGCCACCGATATGCACCAGGCCAACCACCTGGCTGACTGGATCGAGGCGCGACTCGAGCAGGGTCTGCACTGGTTTGACCACGCCGACATCTACGGCGACGGTGCCGGTGAGACGCTGTTTGGCCAGGCGCTGCGCGCCCGCCCGGCGCTTGCCAAGCGGCTCAAGGTGGTGACCAAAGCCAGCATCGCCAACGACAATCCCACCCCGGGCTCGGGCAAGGTCAAGCACTATAACGCAAGCCCGGCGTACCTGAACCGAGCGATTGATGATTCACTTAACCGCTTGAGCGTTGAGCGAATCGACCACTTTCTGATTCACCGCCCTGACCTGTTAATGGACGCCGAGGCCACCGGCCGCGCGCTGGATGACGCCATTAACGCTGGAAAAATTGGCGCCGCAGGCGTTTCCAACCACCTGCCCAGCCAGTGGCGCCGCCTGCAAAGCGCCATGCACCACCCGCTGCGCGCCAATCAGATCGAGCTATCCATCGCCCATAGCACACCGCTGTTTGACGGCAGCTTCGACGACCTGTGCGCCGACGGCCATGCGCCGATGGCCTGGTCACCGTTGGCGGGCGGCGCACTGATGGAAGGCGAAGTGAGCCACGTGCTGACCCGTCTGGCGAGCGAACACAACAGCACACCTGCCGCAATGGCGCTTGGCTGGCTGCGCAGCCTGCCCAATCGCCCTGCCCCCGTGGTGGGCAGCGTGAAGCCGGATCGCATTGCCGATATGCTCGAAGGCCCCGACACCCTCCCCAGAGAAACCTGGTACGAATTACTGGAAGCCGCCCGGGGTCACTGCGTCGCGTAAACTCACATTCCCCATCCGATCAACAATCATAAGGAAACGATCATGACGCCGATAATTGCGTTTGGTGAAGCCCTGGTGGATATGCTCTCAAGCCGCCTGGGTAACGACGATACAGGACCCGAGACTTTTACTCCCTACGCCGGGGGCGCGCCCGCCAATGTGGCGGTTGCCTGCGCGCGGCTCGGCGTCCCAAGCCGCTTTCTGGGCATGGTCGGCGACGATACCTTCGGGCATTTTTTAATCCGTGAACTACAACACCACGGCGTGGATACCCAGGGCGTGATGCTCACCAAAGAAGCACGCACGGCGCTGGCGTTTGTTTCCCGGGATAGCCAGGGCGAGCGCACCTTCGACTTTTACCGCCCACCGGCCGCCGATCTGCTTTACCGGCTGGACGACTTGCCCCAGGGGGTATTTGAACAGCCTGCTATCCTGCACTTGTGCAGCAACAGCCTGACCGACGCCGAAATCGCCGACACCACCTTGGCGATTGCCACCATGGCCAAACGCGCAGGCTGCCTGGTCAGCGTGGATGCCAACCTGCGGCATAATCTATGGATCGATGGAGCGGCGGATATTGCCCTGGTGACGCAGCTACTGGATAGCGCGGAGCTTGTGAAGGTATCACTCGACGAGCTTGATTACCTGCGCGGCGACCATCCGCAAGAGGCGTGGGTGGCGCAACGCCTTGCCGCGGGCGTGAAAGTCATGCTGATTACCGACGGCCCCAATAGCGTGGCAATCAAAGGCGTGGGTATTGATCAAACCATCGCGCCGCCCAACGTTGACGCCGTGGACACCACCGCCGGTGGCGACGCGTTTATCGGTGGGCTGCTGGCCGAGCTTTCACGCCACGGTATTGAGGAAGGCTGGCACCAGGACGCTGACTTTCTCACCCGTGCGGTGAATACCGCTTGCCGCTGTGGCGCACACGCAGTGACGCGCCCAGGCGCTTACGCAGCGCTGCCTACCCATGCCGATATTGACGCATTGCGCAGCGCCCCCTAGTCGTTTCTCGTCAGGGCGCGCGATCAAGCGCCCTACATTGCAGACGATGGTTGAATAGCGCTGAGCTTGTCTAAATGTCTGACATTTACTACCATGGCGTCACTATTATTTAACACGTGACCGCTATGACGCTGGAGACGCTCCCCCGCCACCAAGGCGATGCCGCTGGATTAGCTCGCTTGCTAGCCAGGGCATTATTGGCAGGCCACTGGCAACCCGGTGACGCCTTTCCCAAGGAACTGGACATCGGCACGCATTTTGATGTGAGCCGTAACCAGGTGCGCAATGCGCTGACCCGCTTAACCTCTGCCGGGCTTCTTACCCGCACCGCCGGGCGGGGCACGCAAGTCCGTGAAATGAGCGATTGGCACCTGCTCGACCCGCTGATGAGCGAATGGATGACCGGGCTTATTAACCTCGACCCGCAGCTGATTCGTGCCATCTATGCGTTTCGCTTTTCGGCCGAGCCTGTCGTGGCGGGCCTGGCGGCCGAGGCCGCCGACGCGGACGATATCGCCCGACTTGAAGCGGCCTTTGAAGGCATGCAGAAAACGGCTCGGTCCCCCACTGCTCGCGACCAACACGCCGAGTACGACGTGATGTTCCACGACGCCACCTACCAAGCCAGCCATAACCTGGTGTGGCGGCAAATGGGCCATCTGCTACGTCCTTCGATCATGGCCCTGGTTCACAGCTCCCAGCACCGCACCGACACCTTTGACGATAGCCTGACTCGCCACCGCCACGTCCTTGAAGCCATTGCTCGTGGGGATGCTGACGCGGCGTCGTTCGCCGCGCGGGAAGTGCTACGCCGTACGGCCATCGACCTGGGCATTGTCAATTAACAAGGATCTGACCTGATGAAAATTACCCGACTGAAAACCTGGCAAGTACCCCCCCGCTGGCTGTTTCTTAAAATCGAAACGGACGAGGGCTGCTACGGCTGGGGCGAGCCGGTCATCGAAGGCCGCGCGGCGACCGTTGAGGCCGCTGTTCATGAGCTTTCAGACTACCTGGTTGGCCAGGATCCGCACCGTATCGAGCATTTGTGGAACACCATGTATCGCGCCGGGTTCTATCGCGGCGGGCCGATTTTGATGAGCGCCATTGCCGGTATCGACCAGGCGCTATGGGATTTGAAGGGCCGCGATCTGGGGGTGCCCGTGCACCAGCTACTGGGCGGCGCGGTACGCGATAAAATGCGTATGTACGCCTGGACCGGTGGCGACCGGCCGAGCGACGTGGGCGCAGGCGCCAAGGCGCTGGTCGACAAGGGCTTCACCGCCTTCAAGATGAACGGCACGCCGGAGCTGCAAATCGTCGACTCACACCGCAAAATTGACGAAGCAGTCGCCCGGGTGGCCGAAGCACGCATTGCGGTCGGCCCAGACGTGGGCATTGGCATCGATTTTCACGGTCGCGTTCACCGGCCAATGGCCAAGGCGCTGCTGCGCGAGCTGGAGCCCTTCCATCCGATGTTCGTGGAAGAGCCCGTCGCCCCGGAACACCTGCCTTGCCTGCGCGATATTGCCAGCGGGCTTGGCTACCCGCTGGCCACCGGCGAGCGTTTGCATACCCGCTTTGAGTTCCGCGACCTGTTGAAAGACGGCATGATCGATATCGTCCAGCCCGACCTTTCCCACTGCGGCGGCATCAGCGAAGGGCTCAAGATCGCCGCCCTGGCCTCTGCCTATGACGTGGCCCTTGCGCCCCACTGCCCGCTTGGCCCGCTCACCCTGGCCACTTCGCTTCAGTTGGATGCCGTTAGCCATAACGCCTTTATTCAAGAGCAGAGCATGGGCATCCACTACAATCAGGGCAACGACGTGCTGGATTACCTGGTCGATAAAACAGCGCTCAGCATTGAAGACGGCTTCTGTTCGATTCCCCAGGGGCCAGGGCTTGGCGTCGAGATTGACGAAGCCTTCGTTGAAGAACGCGCCAAGGTCGGCCACCGCTGGCGCAACCCGGTATGGACCCACGAAGACGGCTCGATTGCCGAGTGGTAAACCAGGCAATGAACCGGGAGACAGCTCTATGAGTGCCAATATGAGTGAATTGACACATGCTCTAGCTTGGATTGCGGTAGATTGGGGCTCCAGCAACCTCCGGGCCTGGGCAATGGACGCTCAAGGTAATGTGTTGGACAGCGCCTCCCGCGAGCGCGGCATGCTGTCGCTAATCCCTGCTGACTACGAAACGACCCTGCTTGAGGTAGTCGACAACTGGCTACCCTCGAGTGGCGTAACGCCGGTGATGGTGTGCGGCATGGCCGGGGCGCGCCAGGGCTGGCAGGAAGCCGCCTACCTGGCAACCCCCACGCGCCTTGATCAACTCTCCCGCGGCGCGGTGATGCCGCCCCTCGCCGACACGCGCCTTCGGGTGCATTTGCTGCCCGGGCTAAGCCAGACCGGCAGCCAAAGCCACGCCTTTGATGTCATGCGCGGTGAAGAAACGCAGTTAGCGGGTTTGGTGGCCAAGTCACCGCACTTTAGCGGCCATGTTTGCCTGCCCGGCACCCACGCCAAATGGGCGCGCTTAACCAATGGTGCCGTGTCCGAGTTTGCGACCTACTTAACCGGCGAGCTGTATCAACTGCTCGCTCAGCAATCCGTTTTGAAGCACTCCGTAGGGCAGGATGACCTGCATCACGACGGCTGTCGCCAAGCATTTACCCAAGCGGTCAACGCCACCTATCAGGCACCCGAGCACTTCAGCCAGCGGCTGTTCGGCGTGCGCGCCAAGGACCTGCTGGATAACACCTTGCCTAGTGGCGATGCCCGAGGTGCCGTGTTGGCTGCGCATCTCTCGGGTATGGCGATCGGTATGGAGCTGGCAGGTGCCTGCCGCGAGCTATCGCCGGGTGAAAGCGTGACGCTAATCGGCAACGAGGCACTCAGCCGCCGCTATGCACTCGCCCTGCAAGCCCTCGGCATCGAAACCCAGCGCGTTGACGGCGATACCGCGGTATTGGCGGGGCTAACGCTCGCTTATCAAAGCACACGGTAAAAAGCATCAGCTAACCAAGGAGAGCGCTATGACACTGCCTTTAATTGGCATTTTACGTGGGGTGACGCCCGATGACGCGGTGGCCGTGGCTAAAGCCCTGCTTGACGCAGGCATCACGCAAATCGAGGTGCCGCTTAACTCCCCCGACCCGCTGACCAGTATCCAACGCTTGGCCGACGCCTTTGGTGAGCAAGCGCTGATCGGGGCGGGAACGGTGTTAAGCGCCGAGCAGGTACGCGACGTCTATGCCGCAGGTGGCCGATTGATCGTTTCGCCCAACTGCCGCCCTGCCGTTATCGAAGAATCCCATCGCTTGGCCATGTATAGCTGGCCGGGCATTGTCACTCCCTCCGAAGCGTTTGATGCATTGGACGCGGGGGCGACCGGGCTAAAGCTCTTCCCAGCGGTGCTGGTCGGTTTAGATGGCATGAAAGCCGTTAGAGCCGTACTGCCCGAGAGCACGTTGCTTTACGCCGTGGGCGGTATTGGCGTCGATAACTTCGCCGCCTGGCGGGCCGCTGGCGTCGATGGCGCGGGGCTGGGTAGCGCGCTTTATAAGCCGGGGCAAACGCCCCAGCAGGTTAGCGCGCAAGCCACTATATTGGTTGATGCTTGGCAAAAAGCCGGAGGCTAATAATGACTGTTGCGACACTGGCGGTTGACTGCCGCTGCGAGCTTGGCGAAGGCCCGCAGTGGCACGCCGAAAACCAGCGACTCTATTGGTGCGATATTCTAAATAAACGCCTGCACTGGCTGTCGACGGAGAGCGGGGAGCATGGCGATTATCCGCTTGAGCACATGGTCTCGCTGGCCACCCCACTGGACGACGGCCGCCTGATGCTTGTAGGTGAGCACAGCCTGAGCCTGTTTCATCCGACCACGCAGCACCTTGCGCATTTTGCGGATTTTGAGGCCGACAACCCCATCACGCGCAGCAACGATGCCCGCGTGGACCGCCACGGCAGCTTATGGCTTTCCACCATGGGCAAAACCGCCGAACCTGGTGCGGGCAGTCTTTACCGCTTACATCGCGGAGAACTTACCCAACTGCGCAGCGGGCTGAGCATTCCCAACGCGATTTGCTTTTCGCCTCAAGGCGATGCGGCGTATTTTACCGACACGCCGACCGGAATCGTGATGCGCTGGGCATTGGATAGCCAAGGTTGGCCTGTAGGCGAACCGCTTGCCTGGGCAGATTTCACGGCGGTTGACGGCAACCCGGATGGGGCGGTGGTCGATAGCGAAGGCTGCCTGTGGCTCGCCCTATGGGGCGCTGGCAAAGTGGTGCGGCTGAACCACGATGGCCAGGTCATCGACGACGTAGAGCTACCGGTTAGCCAGCCCTCCTGCCCGGCATTTGCGGGCGAGAATCTGGATCGGCTTTACATCACTACCGCCCAGGAAGGGTTTACTGCCGACCAGCGCCGCGAGCAGCCGCAAGCGGGGGGGCTGTTCGTCGCCAACGTTGGCGTGCGCGGGCTTGCTGACCCGCCTTTGCGTCTGGCTTAGCCACAGCAAAAAACCCCGGACCATGTCCGGGGCAATCCACTTGCTCAAACGACCCTGTTTCCGTGAGGCAAGTGGCGTGAGTGCTCGTTATCGCTTAGCTTACGCTCAGTGATGGAAGCGCTCGGCGGCCTGGCGGGCCAGCTCGCGAATACCATCCCAGTCTTCCGCCTCGACCATTGCCTTCGGCGTCAGCCATGAACCGCCCACGCACATGACGTTGGGCAGCGACAGGTAGTCCTCGGCATTGTCGACCGTGATACCGCCCGTGGGGCAGAAACGCGCTTCCGGAATTGGTGCGCCAAACGCCTTGATCGCCTTGGCACCGCCGCTGGACTCCGCCGGAAAGAACTTGAACCGACGATAGCCATACTGCCAGCCAGTCATCAGTTCCGAGATAGTCGACACGCCGGGCAACATCGGTACCGGGCTTTCCACGCCATAGCGGTACAACGCGTCGGTCGCCCCTGGGGTGACCACAAAATCAGCGCCAACCTGCTCGGCCTGGCGATACTGGGCAGGCGTTAGTACCGTGCCCACGCCGATACTCGCCCCCGGTAGCGCTTCTTTCATGCGCTTGATGGCTTCCAGCGCGCACTCGGTACGCAGGGTAATTTCCAGCACGGTCAAGCCGCCTTCCACCAGCGCGCGGCCCATCGGCACGGCGTCTTCCAGGCGGTCGATGGTGATGACCGGAATCACTTCGGCCTTCAGACAAATGCTGTCTAGCTCCGCGGTGCGCGTCGACGGTAGCTGTTTATCAATGGTCATGTGTGAGTCTCCAAGCAAATTATTGTTGGCGAAAGCGGCGTTAAGGCGCCCAATAAATCGCCAAGGGGCAGGATAAGAAGGCGCGGATGGGCAGTTGACGCACGTCGTCCCCACTCAGCGCCTTGGCCAACACCGCTCGCTTATCGTCGCCGGTAATATGTAATATGTGGCGGCGCGCCTGATGCAGACGGTCCGCCGAAAACGTAATGCGTGGCTGGGGCTGGCTGGGCGTTCGCACAGCCACCAGCGGTTCCTCAGTGGAGAGCGCCAGACCCAGCTCCATGCTGTCAGGAAATAGCGAGGCGGTGTGGCCATCGCCCCCCATGCCCAAAATCACCACGCTCGCTGGCCAGCTAAGCGCAAGCATTCGCTCACTGACCTCGGCCACGCCTTCCTCAGGCGTGCCCGCGGAAGAGGTCATGGGTACAAAATTAGCCGCCGCTGCCGCGCCCTGGAGCAAGTGTTCGCGCACCAGTTTGGCGTTGCTGTCCTGGCTGTGTTCGTCGACCCAGCGTTCGTCCGCCAGCGTGATGTCCACCCGCTCCCAAGCCAGCGGCTTGGCCGCTAGCGCCTTAAAAAACGGTACCGGCGTTGAGCCACCAGAAACCACCAGCAACGCGCGCTCCTGGTGCTCCAGGTCGTCGTTTAGCGCCTGAAAGATGGCTTCAGCCAGTTGTTCGGCCAATTGAATGCGTGCGTCGCTCATCTTAATAATCCTCGTACCAGCTACGACCATCCTGGGTAATCATGGCAATGGAGGCCACCGGCCCCCAGGACCCCGCCGGATAACGGCGCGGCGGGGTTTCCCGCGTTTTCCAACCGTCGATCAACTGATCGCACCAGCGCCAGGCGTGCTCGACTTCATCACGACGCACGAACAGGTACTGCTGACCTTTCATGACTTCCAGCAGCAAACGCTCATAGGCATCGGGGATGCGCGATTTGGGAAAGGCGTTGTTGAAATCCAGGTGCAGCGGGCCGGGGCGCAGGCGCATGCCTTTGTCCAGGCCACTATCTTTGGTGAGCACCTGTAGCGCGATGCCCTCTTCCGGCTGCAGGCGAATAATCAGCTTGTTGGCCGCAATGTTTCGCTGGTCTGGGTCAAAGATATAGTGGGGCTGCTGACGGAAGTGAATCACGATCTGTGACAGTTTCTCCGGCATCCGCTTGCCGGTACGCAAATAGAACGGCACGCCAGCCCAGCGCCAGTTGGCGACTTCGGTTTTCATGGCCACAAAGGTTTCCGTCTGGCTTTCGGTATTGGCGCCTTCTTCTTCCAGATAGCCCGGCACTTGCTGGCCGTCGCTGGTGCCCGCTGTGTACTGGCCGCGCACCACGTCTCTGCCCAACGCCTCACCGGTAAACGGCTTGAGCGCCTTGAGCACCTTGACCTTTTCGTCACGAATGGCGTCGGCGTCCAGATTGGAGGGCGGGTCCATGGCAATCAGGCAAAGCAGTTGCAGCAGATGGTTTTGCACCATATCGCGCAGCTGGCCCGCTTCGTCGAAATACCCCCAGCGGCCCTCGATGCCGACTTTTTCCGCCACGGTGATTTCCACATGGGAAATATGGTTTTGATTCCACTGGGTGCCGAACAGCGGGTTGGCAAAGCGCAGCGCAATCAGGTTCTGAACGGTTTCCTTGCCCAGATAGTGATCGATGCGGTAAACCCGCGATTCGGGGAAGACCTCGCCAATCGCATCATTGATTTCTTCAGAAGACGCCAGGTCAAACCCGATCGGCTTTTCGACCACCACCCGGGTCTCGTCATCCAGGCTGTCGCTGGCCTGCAGGTTGCGGCAGATATCGCCGTAGATTTTCGCCCCGACCGATAAATAGACCACCATGGGACGCGGTGAGCCCTCGCGCCACTGGCGAACGGCGGAAAAACCGTCAGCGCTGGTAAAATCCAGCTGCAGGTAATCCAGGCGATCGAGAAAGCGCGTGAGGCTTTCCTTGTCCTGCTCGTCCTTCTTGAGGCGCTTCTGCAAAGCACCGCTGACCAGCTGACGAAACGCGGCGGTATCGTGCTCCTGGCGTGCCAACCCCAAAATGCGCGTGCTCTCGGGCATCAGGCCTTCGCGGTCCAGGTGGTACAGCGCAGGAAACAGCTTGCGCAGTGCCAAGTCGCCCAGCGCGCCAAACAGCGCTAAATCGATGGCATGATTCGGATCGCCCAGCGGGGCACCCTGGGAAGCAGGTGACGGGCTCATCTCAGCTCCTGTGGATCATTAGATGATCTAATGTTGTTAGATTACCTAAAATCTATCTGAAAAAAGGCATTATACGCAATATTGCGTGTAATTTTACTACAAAAATTCTTCGAGCGTTACCTTAACTCTATTATGGTTCTGCACGGTTGCATAACGACTAGCCGCGGCTGCGCTTTGTATGCGCGAGGCGATTTAGCTCCTCGAAACATGCCAAGTAACACGCCTGAAGATGCCAGATCGCACCGACCTACGTATCCCCGGTCTGCAATTCGCCTCCATGATCCACCGCGATGAAACTCGCGACGCAGGCAGCCTTTACATCATCCAAAAGTGACAGTTAAAGCTGGCTCGTGTCACGACGAAACAATAGAAATACATGACGTTTTTTACGGACTTTTTATACGCGTTCGTGATGTGATGAGCCATGCTAAAAACGATTAACTAGCGAGCTAAGCAATGCATTACCTAACGCCATGGGTTTACCGCAGCCGATACGCCTACCGTCAGTGGGCGCCCGTAGTCAAAGTGCTATCGGTGCTTTGGCTTATCCTTGCGTTATTCATGATGGTACCGCTAACGGTGCTGTTGGCCGAACGCGACCCTGATGCATTGGCCTTTGGGGTGTCGGTACTGCTGGTGCTTGCCGCTGTGGCAACCGCCTGGCTGCTTACCTATCGCGCCACCCTCGAACTGAAACCCTGGCAGATGTTTATCCTGACGGCTGCGAGCTGGGTCAGCATCAGTGGCTTTGCCAGCCTTCCGCTGGTGCTTGGCGCCCCACAACTCACCTTTACCAACGCCGTCTTTGAGTCAGTGTCTGCCATCACCACGACCGGCTCGACGATACTGGTGGGCATTGAGGATCTTTCCGACGGGCTCAAGCTCTGGCGGGGGATCATGCAATGGATGGGGGGTATCGGCATTATCGTCATGGGGATCGCCATCCTGCCGTTTCTGAAAGTCGGCGGGATGCGGCTTTTCCATACGGAATCGTCCGACTGGTCGGACAAGGTCATGCCGCGTACCGGGGGGATCGCCAAGGCAACGCTGAGTATCTATGTGGTGATGACGCTGATTGCCATGCTGAGCTATTGGCTAGGCGGCATGGATCCATTAGATGCCATCGTTCACGGCATGACGTCGCTTTCAACCGGCGGTTTCGCGAATTCAGACGCTTCGTTTGGTGCCTATGCCGATCAGCCGTGGATACTCTGGATGGCCAGTCTGTTTATGCTCAGCGGGGCGTTACCGTTCGTGCTTTATATCCGCTTTCTGCGCGGTTCTCGCAGCAGCCTATGGAAAGATCAGCAGGTTCGGGGGCTACTGGGCGTGCTATGCATAGCGATTGGTCTGCTCACTCTTTGGCGGATCATGAATGGCGCCGCGGGGTTCGAATCGCTTACCCACGTCACCTTCAACGTCGTATCCATTGTCACGACCACCGGTTATGCCTCGGATGATTATACGCAATGGGGCGCACTGGCCATTGTCGCGTTTTTCTACCTGACCTTTGTGGGCGGATGCAGCGGCTCCACCAGCGGCGGCATGAAAATTTTTCGTTTCCAGATTGCCATGCTGATGCTGCGTGACCAGCTCCGCTACCTGATTCATGCCAACGGGGTCTTCACTACTCGCTATAACGAACAGATAGTGACCAGCGACATTTCCCGCAGCGTGGTTGCCTTTTCATTCTTCTTTTTTATCACCATCGCAGCATTGGCGCTGGGTCTGTCAGCCCTGGGCCTCGATCTTGTGACATCCCTATCCGGTGCCGCTACGGCGGTGACCAATGTGGGGCCCGGTCTTGGCGACATTATCGGCCCAGCCGGTAATTTTGCTTCCCTGCCCGACGCTGCCAAATGGCTACTGTGTATCGGCATGTTAATGGGTCGGTTAGAAATTCTTACCGTCATTGTGCTACTGACGCCGATGTTCTGGCGACGCTAGCGTAAGCCAACGATAGGTCACCCATGTCATTGATGACTCTCCTGCTTTATCGCCTCCCACGGTTTGCGCAACGCTTGCGTTGGCCAACTCTGCGCGAGGTAGCCACGGCACTGATCACAACCCTTGTCGCGCTACTTGTCGCCTGGGGTCTATACGCCTGGATGGCGCTGGCCAATCTTTCACTGATTTTTTTGACAGCGGTGCTGGCAAGCGCCGTCATGGCGGGCAGTTCGGCAGCGCTTATCAGCGCCGTGCTGGGCTTTCTGACCTTTAACTTCTGCTTCACGGTGCCGCACTTTTCCCTGGCCGTCGAAGAAAGGGAACAGCTCGTCACGCTATTGTTTTTTCTCCTGGTCGCGTTGGTGGTCGGTAAGCTTGCAGGGGACAGTCGCCAGCGGTTGCTGGACCTGAATGCAGCGCGCCTGGCCGAAGACCGCGAGCGTTTACGTTCGGCGCTGCTGTCATCGGTCTCCCATGATTTTCGTACGCCGCTGGCGTCTATTATTGGCGCCACCAGCTCCTTACGCACGCTGGACGCTCAACTTAGCCAGGAAGATCGTTTCGCGCTGCTGGACAGTGTATTGAGCGAAAGCGAGCGGCTAAACCGCTATATCCAGAACCTGCTGGACATGACCCGCCTGGGCCACGGCGATTTAAAAATCGAGCGTGACTGGATCGCCTTCGACGACCTGGTGGTGTCGGCCCGCAAACGTCTCGGCAGTGCCCTCGCGCATTGCCATATCGTTCAGCAATGGCCTGGCGACTTACCGCTGCTCTACGTCCATCCGGCACTCATCGAGCAGGCGCTGGTCAACGTCCTCGACAACGCGGCGCGATTCTCCCCGCCTGGCGGGCAGATCGCCATACGTGCCGAGGTGCCGCCCGGTTCGTCACAGCTGATATTTTCCATCACCGACCAGGGACCAGGCATTGCCGCTGACCTGCGCGAGCGTGTCTTTGATATGTTCGTGACCGGCAGCGACGGTGATCGTGGCCCCCATGGCAGCGGACTGGGCCTGGCCATTTGCCAGGCAATGCTAGGCGCCCACGGCGGACGCATCAGTGCCTGTGACGGCCCCGATGGCCTGGGCACCTGCATGGAGATGTCGCTCCCTCTACCCCCGCCCCATCAGGAGCCACCCCATGACGACTGACCATCACCGGATACTGGTTATCGATGATGAACCCCAGATCCGTCATTTTTTACGCATCAGCCTGACATCACAGAATTTTGCGGTGACCGAAGCGGCGACCGGTCATGAAGGGCTGGCACGACTTGGCGCCGGCCCCACGCGCTATGACCTTGTCCTCCTCGACCTTGGCTTGCCGGATATGGACGGTCAGCAGGTACTCAGTGCCATTCGTGAGCATCACCAGGTGCCCGTCATTGTCGTATCGGTTCGCGGGCATGAGGCTGAAAAAGTACGCGCCCTCGACAGCGGCGCCAATGACTATGTCACCAAGCCGTTTGGCATTCAGGAACTGCTGGCACGTATTCGCGCGCTGTTGCGCCGCCAGACACAGGGCAGTCGCGAAGGGCGTTACCAACACGGCGGCCTGAGGATTGATTTGACGACCTATCAGGTCAGCGTCAATGGAACGTCCGTGCACTTAACGCCGAAGGAATTTGCGGTGCTCGCACCACTCGTCTCCCAGGCCGGCCGCGTGATTACGCAAACCCAGCTGCTGCGTGATATTTGGGGGCCCAGCCACCAGGACGATACCCACTACCTGCGCATTATCATCAGCAAACTACGTCAAAAATTAGGCGACGACCCCCAGTCCCCCAGCATTTTGCAGACCGAACCGGGGATTGGCTACCGCTTGGCCTTTGAGCCAGACCGAGAGGAATACACCCCATGAAAATCATCATTCTCGGCGCCGGCCAGGTCGGCGGCACCCTTGCGGAATATCTCGCCCGTGAGGAAAACGACATCACCGTCGTCGATACCGATGCCAAGAAACTGCGCGAGCTGCACACCAAGCTCGACATCCGCACGGTCACCGGCGCGGGCTCTTACCCCATCGTGCTGCGCCAGGCGGGCGGGGAAGACGCCGACATGCTGATTGCCGTGACCAGCAGCGATGAAATCAACATGATCGCCTGCCAGGTCGCGCACACCCTGTTTCGCACCCCGACCAAGATCGCCCGGGTGCGCTCCTCGGCATACCTGACCCGCAAGGGGCTGTTCGCCCACGAGGCGATTCCCATCGACGTGCTGATCAGCCCCGAGCAGGTGGTCACCGACCACGTGCGCCGGCTGATCGAACACCCCGGCGCGCTGCAGGTGCTGGAGTTTGCCGGTGGGCTCGTCCAATTGGTGGCGGTGAAAGCGTTTTACGGCGGCCCGCTGGTCGGCCAGGACCTGGCCTTTCTACGCCGCCACATGCCCAACGTGGACACCCGAGTGGCGGCGATCTACCGCCGCAACCGGCCGATCATTCCGCGCGGCGATACCGTCATCGAAGCCGACGACGAGGTATTTTTCCTCGCCGCCCGGCGCGATATCCGCGCGGTGATGAGCGAACTGCGCCGGGTCGAGCGGGACTTCCGCCGGGTAGTGATCGCCGGGGGCGGCAATATCGGCGAGCGGCTGGCCGAGCACCTAGAGCACAGCCACCAGGTCAAGATCATCGAGCACAGCCTGGAGCGCTGCACCACGCTGTCCGAGCGGCTCGATCGCACCGTGGTGCTCCACGGCAGCGCCACCAGCAAGCGGCTGCTGGAAGAAGAGAACATCGAAGACTGCGATATTTTCTGCGCGCTGACCAACGACGACGAGGTCAACATCATGTCGTCGCTGCTGGCCAAGCGCCTGGGCGCCAAAAAGGTACTGACGCTGATCAACAACGCCGCCTACGTGGACCTGGTCCAGGGCGGCGAGATCGACATCGCCATTTCGCCCCAGCAGGCGACCATCGGCAGCCTGCTGACCCACGTGCGGCGTGGCGATATCGTCAACGTCCACTCGCTGCGCCGGGGCGCGGCGGAGGCCATTGAAGCCATCGCCCACGGCGACAAGCAGTCGTCCAAGGTGGTCGGCCGCCCCATTCGCGAGATCGACCTGCCCGACGGCACCACCATCGGGGCGATCGTGCGCGGCAAGGAGGTCATGATCGCCCACGACCACATCGTCATCGAAAGCGGCGACCACGTGATTCTGTTCGTCATCGACAAGCGGCGCATCCGCGATGTGGAGCGCCTCTTCCAGGTGGGGCTGACGTTCTTCTAGGTTTCCGCGACAACTTGATTCGGCGCGTAACGCTAGATTTCTACCGCACGGCCAATGAACTGAATGGGGCCCGTCGGCAATCCTGTGGGCGAGCCACTCTCGTCTTCCAGAGTGAGCTCGAAGAGTTGGTTATCCTCAAGCGGCGGCAGCTCATCCAGGCGCACACGGATCGGCTCCCCGGGCTCCACCAGTCCAAGCGACACCGGCGCCTGCCACTCATCGGCTTTGGTCCAGAACTCCAGCGCTTTGCCCTCCGGCACTTCAAAGGTGCCCAGCGGAATCAGCTCAATTTCCTGGCGGGTTGAGGCCTGGACCACCCACCCGGCGGACTGGCTTTGGGGCGCCAGCAACACCACCATGTACTCGGGCGTCGTCGATGTAGTCTGTTCATTTGCCAGCATCACACCCATCACCAACGCCGCCGCTAAGCCAAACCCGGCAGCGCCGCGCCAAAGCGTTAAGCTATGCAGCATGCGGCGGGGTTTTGGCGGTACGACAGGATGGGTACGCTTAGCAAACGCTTCACGTGACGCAATGCTGCGTTCAATACGTGGCCATAAATAATCGGAAGGCGTTACCGGGTCGGTGATAGCGGTATAGGGAAAGAAACGCTCTTCCCAAGCCATCACGGCTTTTTGCAATGCCGGGTCGTTGGGTAACCGCGCTTCTAAGGCTTTGCGCTGCTCTGACGACAGCGTGCCCAGTACGTATTCACCCGCCAAGGCATGGTCGTCTTCGTGTGCGTGCTGACTGGGGCGGGTCATGCCATGCACTCCCGTAGGCGCAGCAGACTGCGTTTAATCCAGGCTTTGACGGTGCCCAGCGGCGTGCCGGTATGCGCGGCAATTTCAGCGTGGCTCAAGCCATCAACATAGGCATGCAGCACGCAATTGCGGCGCTCGGTTTCTAACTGCCGAAGGCATTCATCGATACGCTGGCCGGTTTGCCAATCAAAGGCGTCTTCAGCCACTGATGCATGCTGGAAGCGCTCGTCTTGGTCGTCGTCTTCCGGGTCGTGACTATCAAAGGTGACTTCACGATTACGGTAACGAATAGCGTTTAACGCTAGGTGGCGCGCCACGCTAAATATCCATGTTCGTGCGGATCCTTTATCAGGGTCGAAACTACTGGCGCGTTGCCAAATATTGAGACAGGCATCGTGAACGATATCCTCAGCCATGCCCCGGTCCTTGACGATTCTTAACACCACACCAAGAAGCCTGGCCCCTTCGTACACGTAGAGCTGGTGCAAGGCGTCATGCTCGCCACGGGCGCATCTCAACAATGCATCCGCATGATCAAATTCTGAAGACACGTCAGTCAAACCCTGGCTCCCAGGTGACGGCACCGACGCCGGTCGTCGTTTCCACAGACAGCATAGCCGCAAGGGACCCGACAAACGAGCCCCCTGCGGCATAAGCGCTCTCGTTGACTTACTCAGCCGTCCAGAAGATGTAGTCCGCCTGATAGGTGACCACGGCGGTCGCGCCTTCATGATCCATATCGCAGGCCACATCCGGCGCAACACCGCCCTGGGTGTTCAGGCGCTGAATGTAGCTGACGCCGGTCATGGCGCCTTCGCCCTCAGCGGGGTTGGCTGCCACAAGCTGCAGCGGAATGTTGCCATCACCGTTGGCGGCGGTTGCCAACTGGGTACCGGTGACTTTAGAACCATCCAATGCTTCCCAGGTTGCAGGCGGGCCGTAGTAGCTGCCGACCTGGCTGCCTTCACCGTCGTTAAGGGCGGCGTGCGGGCCCTTGAAAACCCAACCCATGTCGCCGTCATCATTGGCTTCACACATGTAGGTAATCGCGCCGACACCGACGGTCTCGAGCACAATGTTGTTACCGTCCGGTACCTGGACGTCCGCCGGCGTTTCGGCCAGGGCGGCGTGACTGAAAGAGGTGATCAGAGCAGCGGCCAAAGCAGCGCGCGTTAGGTGATGAGTGGTCATGTTCAGTCTCCTTGAGTGAGATAACCAGCCGCTGCAAAAAGACGGCTGTATAGGGAATACCCGCGAGGAGACCGATTGGATGCAGCCAGTGACAAATATTTTTAGATAACGTAAAAAAGCCCGCGAGGCATCGCGGGCAAGCAGAAACGGAGAAACAATGAGCGGCCCGGTCTTATGCAGGGCCTGACTTGCTTAGAACCATACTTCGCTTTGGATGCCAAAGGTCCACTGACTGCCGGTAAATTCGTCAGTCCCAAAGGAATCTTCCGTTGAGTAATTATTCAATTCATCATCCCAATCGCTCCAGGTGGCGAACAAGCGAATTTCTGGCCGCTTCCAGAAGCCACCGACGTCCGGCTTGAAGGTTGGCGCGACGGTGAACTTGGTGTAATCCCCGTCAACCTCGTTGCGATCCGAATAGCCCTGAGGATCGATATCGATCATCTGGTAACTGGCTTCATACTGCATTTCAAAATTTTCGGTCAGCTCATTGGCCAAGCGCACGTTAAGCGTGGCCCAGTCGTATGAATCACCTTCCGCAAAACGATCTTCGCTGGTTTCGGCCAACACAGAGGGCGCTATACGCCATTTGGGGGCAAGATAGGTGGTGCCATAAAGCGCTAGACGCGTTGAGGTCGCATCATCGGTCAGATCACCGTTCGCGCCAATATTCTTGGTTTCAGCGCCCAGGCCCTGACCATGCAACACGGCGGCTTTATAGCTGCCCTCGCCCAACCCGAAGAAACTGTCGCCGTGGTAGGCCACCATGGTATGGAAGCCATTTTCTGCTGCTTCCTGGTCTGCTCCAATATCGCGTGTATCGTTATCGGCAGCCGACATGCCGTTAACCATCCACTGCCAGTTACCAAAGTAGTTGTTGGAGGTCAGGATCAGATTATCGGTATCGTCTTCGAGGCCGGGATCTTCGCTGCTGACCACGTCAAAGTCGGCGAAGCTGCGGCCGTAGATCGACAAGTTCGATTTCCAATTATCGGCCAACTGCATGTCGTAGATACCGCCGCCGGTACCGGCGAGGAACACCACATCGCTATCCAGCCAGTGGATATCAAAGTTATCACGGTCGAAGCGCTTACCGGCCCAGATGGAGGCGTCTTCAAATGCACCGGTGAAGCTCGGCAAATCGCTAAATTCGGCAAATACCTGACGAACGTTGATATCCGAATCACCGCCGGTCCAGTCATTGCTGGAGGTAGTGCCATCGGCAATCATGGTGCGATACAGCGCCTTGGCGCCGTTATCAAAGCGCATCCGATAGTTAAGAATCGCTTCGGCGTAGGTGTCCGGCTCGTTACCCAAACGACCTACGGCACCGCCTTCCGGCCCGGCGGGTGTCACGTAGGGGCCGCCTTCAGCGCTTTTGCCATCTTCACCAATCAACAGGCCTGACCGCGCATAGGCGTTGAAAGAGAAACCTTCTTCGCCATCGGCATAGCGTTCCACACGGGCCAAACGTTCTTCGATTTCGGCATCACTCTCAACCTCGCTGCCTCCCCCTCGCTGCTGTTCAGCTTGGTCGGCGCGTTGCTCAGCGGCATCGGCCCGCTGTTCAGCAGCAGCAATCCGCGCCTCCAATTCAGCAAGCCGTTCTTCCATGGTCGTATCCGCCATGGCCACACCGCTTGCACCCAGGCTGGCGGCGGCAATGGCAATTGCCAGCGGTGTCTTAAATGTCATTTTATCCATTGTTTTTAAACCCTATTGTTGTTAGACGCCCCGCTGTCACTACGTCGAGCCGATGCGCATGAAAGCGGTAGCGCTTGAATCGATTATTGTTGAACGTGGTCATCCCGCCGATTGGTAAAGCAACCAACATTGCTTGCCCAAAGAGCGGAACAGGCAAAACTTAATCGATTAAGCACATGTAAACCAACCAGCAATTACTAATTATCGACCAATGTCTAAACGCCAAGTATCGTGTTAGCAAAACCTGAACAAATCATTAGACAAAAGTCGCTATTGAACTTGTCGCCTAGAGACGGCTAACTGAACGCACGAACTTAATCGTTTAAGTGCGCCTTCAGCCGCTCTTCAACGATGCCTAATCCGACAACAACAAACATCGAGGTATGACCATGAAAAAGACACTGCTGACAACAGCCATCGCGCTCGCCAGCGCTGCTGGCGGCATTAGCCAAGCCCAAGCGGCTGAACTGACCATTTCATGCGGAGCCGTAGGTGCCGAACTTGAGCTTTGCGAGCAAGGCGTTGAAGCCTGGGAAGAGAAAACCGGCCACGAGGTCGACGTGGTCTCGACGCCCAACTCGTCGACCGAACGACTCTCGCTCTACCAGCAGATACTTTCCGCCAACTCGAGCGATATCGACGTCATGCAGATTGACGTGGTCTGGCCGGGTCTGCTTGCCAACCACCTGCTCGATTTGAGTGAGGTGCTTGGCGATGACGCCGCAGAGGGTCATTTCGACACCATCGTGACCAACAACACCATCGATGATCGGCTGGTCGCGATGCCGTGGTTTACCGATGCGGGCGTGCTCTACTACCGAGAAGACCTGCTTGAAAAACACGGCTTTGATGTGCCGACGACTTGGGAAGAAATGACCGAAACCGCCCGCGAGATCAAACAGGCGGAGCGCGAGGAAGGCAACGACCGCATGCAAGGCTATGTCTTTCAGGGCCGCGCCTACGAAGGGTTAACGGTGAACGCGCTGGAATGGGTGGCAAGCCACGGCGGCGGCACGATTGTCGAGCAAGACGGCGAGGTCAGCATCAATAACGAACAAGCCGCCAAAGCGCTTGACCTGGCCGCCTCGTGGGTTGGCGATATTTCGCCTGACGGCGTGCTCAACTACACCGAAGAAGAAGCTCGCGGCGTGTTCCAGGGCGGCAATGCGGTCTTTATGCGTAACTGGCCCTACGCTTGGTCGTTGGCACAAAGCGACGATAGCGACGTGCGCGACAAAGTGGGCGTGACGCAGCTACCGGCGGGCGGCGAAGACGGCGAAAGTGCAGCCGGGCTTGGCGGCTGGAACCTCGCGGTATCCCGCTACAGCGAAAACCCCGAACTTGCCGCTGAGCTGGTCGCCTTCCTGGCCGGTGAAGAAGAACAGAAACGCCGCGCCATTGAGGCATCCTACAACCCGACCATTGACTCGCTCTACCAGGATGACGAGGTGTTAGAGGCCGTACCGTTCTTCGGCACGCTATACGACACCTTCACCAATGCGGTTGCCCGCCCCTCCGCGCCGACTGGCGATGCCTACGGCCGGGTGAGCAACGCCTTCTTTAGCGCCTCGCACGACGTGCTTTCCGGCACCAAAGACGGCACCCAAGCCGTTGAGGATCTGGAAAACGAGCTTGCACGCCTGAAGCGTCGTAGCTGGTAACGCGGGAGAGTTTCATGACGACGTCTTCTCACCACAGCGCGCCCGAAGGGGCGCGCTCTTTGGCTACCAAGCCACGACGCGGCACCAAGGTGCGCCGCCAACGTGTTAAGGCGGCCTGGCTGTTTTTAACCCCCATGCTGGTTGCCCTCATGCTGGTGGCGGGCTGGCCATTGATTCGTACGTTTTTCCTAAGCTTTACCGACGCCTCGTTAACCGACCTTAGCGCGGCCAATCTGATCGGCGTCGAGAACTATCTCGTCTATGAAGATGGCCGCTGGTTTGGCGTGCTCGCCGACCCGGTATGGTGGCGCTCGGTGTGGAATACCGTGTATTTCTCGGTGGTGTCGGTATCGCTTGAAGTGATTTTCGGCGTGATTGTCGCGCTGATTCTCAACGCCGAGTTTAAAGGCCGCACCATCGTGCGCGCCGCGGTGCTGATCCCCTGGGCGATCCCAACGATTGTTTCCGCGCAAATGTGGGCGTGGATGCTCAATGACCAGTTCGGCATTATCAACCATATGCTGATGGGCCTTGGCGTGATTGACGACCCCATCGCCTGGACCGCCAGCGCCACCTACTCCATGTGGGCAGTGATTATGGTCGACGTATGGAAGACCATTCCCTTCGTCGCCCTGCTGGTGCTTGCCGCACTGCAAATGCTGCCCAAGGACTGCTACGAGGCCGCCGAGGTCGACGGCATTCATCCGGTTCGGGTGTTCTTCAAGGTCACGCTGCCGTTGGTCACGCCTGCGCTGATGGTGGCAGTGATTTTCCGCCTGCTCGATGCCCTGCGGGTGTTCGATGTCATCTACGTGCTGACCTCCAACTCCACCAGCACCATGTCCATGTCGGTATATGCACGCCAGCAACTGGTGGAATTCCAGGACGTTGGCTATGGCAGTGCAGCGTCTACCCTGCTGTTCCTGATTATAGCCCTGGCGACCGTTGCCTACCTGTATGTCGGCCGCAAGCAACTGCAACTGGGAGGTGATTCATGACCACACGTCAGCTGGGCAAAATTGCCAAGCGGGTTGGTTTTTGGGCGCTAGTCGCGCTGATCATGGTCTACGCCGTCTTTCCGTTTTATTACGCGGTGATCACCTCGTTCAAGCCGTCAAGCGACCTGTTCCGTATTGAGCTTTGGCCCTCTACCTGGGACGTAAGCAATTACGCGCAAATACTGACCGAGGCCAGCTTTTTACGCGCCATCCTTAACTCGATTGTCGTGTCGATCAGCGTGGTATTTATCGCCCTGCTGCTGGGCATTACGGCCTCTTACGCACTGGGGCGGGTGCGCTTTCGCGGTCGCTCAACGGTGCTGCTGATCATTCTTGGCGTGTCGATGTTTCCCCAGGTAGCGGTGCTCTCGGGGCTGTTTGAGGTAATCCGCACGCTGAATTTATACAACAACCCCGCCGCGCTGATCCTGAGCTACACCATTTTCACGCTGCCCTTCACGGTATGGGTACTGACCACCTTTATGAAGCAGTTGCCGATGGAGCTTGAGGAAGCCGCGATTATGGACGGCGCAACGCCGTGGATCACCATTACCAAGGTGTTTCTACCGCTGATGTGGCCTGCCATGGCAACCACCGGGCTGCTGGCGTTTATTGCCGCCTGGAACGAGTTTTTGTTCGCGCTCACCTTCACCCTCAGCGACACCCAGCGCACGGTGCCGGTGGCGATTGCGCTGCTGTCCGGCGGCAGCGCCCACGAGTTGCCCTGGGGGCCCATCATGGCGGCCTCTGTGGTGGTCACCGTGCCCCTAGTGGTGCTGGTGATTATCTTCCAGCGGCGCATCGTTTCGGGGCTTACCGCCGGCGCAGTCAAAGGCTAAGGACTTTTCATGTTATCTACGGACTCACTCATGCAAGACACGCAAGACACAAACGCCTGGTGGCGTGGCGGCGTTATCTATCAGATTTACCCGCGTAGCTTTATGGATAGCCGCGGCGACGGCATTGGCGATTTGCGCGGCATCACCGAAAAGCTCGACTATGTCGCCTCATTGGGCGTCGACGGTATCTGGCTGTCGCCGTTTTTCACATCGCCCATGCTCGATTTTGGGTACGACATCAGCAACTACTGCGATGTTGATCCGATGTTCGGCACCCTGGACGACTTCAAGACGCTGCTCGCCCGCGCCCACCAGCTGGGTCTGAAGGTGATGATCGACCAGGTCATCAGCCATACCTCGGACCAGCACCCCTGGTTTCAGGAAAGTCGCCAGGATCGCACCAACCCGAAAGCCGACTGGTTCGTCTGGGCCGACCCCAAGCCCGACGGCACGCCGCCCAACAACTGGCTGTCGATCTTTGGCGGCCCGGCGTGGACCTTTGATTCGCGCCGTCAGCAGTACTACATGCACAATTTTCTGACCAGCCAGCCGGATATCAACTTCCATCACCCGGACGCCCGTCAGGCGCAGCTTGACAACATGCGCTTCTGGCTCGATCTGGGCGTCGACGGCTTCCGTCTGGATACCGTCAACTTCTACTTTCACGACGCTAAGCTGCGCGATAATCCGCCGGTGCCCAAAGGGGAAGCCAAGACCTTGGGCGCGCCTGACAGCAATCCCTATACCTGGCAGCGCCACGTCTACGACCTCAGCCGTCCCGAGAACCTGGATTTTCTCAAGGATCTGCGCGCGCTGATGGACGAATACCCGGGCACCACCACAGTGGGCGAAATTGGCGATGATAACCCGCTGGAACGCATGGCCGAGTACACCGCCGGCGGCGACAAGCTGCACATGGCCTATACGTTCGATCTGCTCAACAAGCCGCATTCCGCCAAGTATCTGCGCGAGGTGATCGAGCGCTTCCAGCGGCTGGCCGGCGATGCCTGGCCGTGCTGGGCCACGTCGAATCACGATGTGGTGCGCAGCGCCACGCGCTGGGGCGCTAACGAACACTCTGAAGCCTACCCAAAAATCGCCCTGGCGATGCTCTTTTCCCTGCGCGGCAGCGTCTGTCTGTACCAGGGGGAAGAGCTGGGTCTGCCCGAGGCCGAGGTGCCTTTCGAGCGCATTCAGGACCCCTACGGCAAAGTACTATGGCCCGAGTTCAAGGGACGCGACGGCTGCCGCACGCCGATGCCCTGGGATGACTCGGCCCAGGCGGGCTTCTCAAGCATTGAGCCCTGGCTGCCGGTTGCTCCGCGCCACCGCGAGCTTGCCGTCAGCCAGCAACAGGACGACCCTACGTCAACGCTCAATACCACACGACGGCTATTGGCGTTTCGACGCGATCACGCCGCGCTGCTTGATGGTGATTTGACATTGGTTAACGTGGGAGACGACCTACTGGGCTTCACCCGCCAACGTGGCGACGACACCCTGCTTTGTGTCTTTAACCTGACCGACCAAGCGCACCATATCACGCTACCCGTGCCGGTAACGGCGGACCTTGATGGTCACGGTTTTAACTATCAGCGTGACGGCGACCAGCTGACGCTACCCGCGTACCAGGCGGCCTTTATGCGCATCGCCCAGACAACACCGCTTTAACACAACAACAGGCCAACCCACGGCAATAGGGCCTTGAGGTTGGCAAGGAGTCACCCATGGCAAGTGTTACACTTGAAAAAATCAACAAAGTGTTTGGCCGCGACCACATTATCGTCGATGTTGACTTAGAGGTGGGCGATGGAGAGTTCGTCGTTTTCGTCGGTCCGTCGGGCTGCGGTAAATCCACCCTGTTACGCCTGATTGCGGGTCTTGAGTCGATCACCGATGGCGATTTGCGCATCGGCGACACCGTGGTCAACGACTTACCGCCACGTGAACGCGGTGTGGGGATGGTATTCCAGTCCTACGCGCTCTACCCGCATATGACCGTGTACGACAATATGGCATTTGGTTTGAAGCTTGCCAAAGAGACGGATGAAACGGTTAACGAGCGTGTGATGAGCACCGCCAAAATTCTTCAGTTGGAAGAGCTGCTACATCGCAAGCCCAAGGCGCTTTCCGGTGGCCAGCGCCAGCGGGTGGCCATGGGGCGCGCCATGGCACGTGAGCCGCGCATTCTGTTGTTTGATGAGCCGCTTTCCAACCTGGACGCCTCACTACGCGTGCAAATGCGCAACGAAATCGCCCGCCTGCATAATCGCTTGGGCTCCACCATGATCTACGTGACCCACGATCAAGTGGAAGCCATGACGCTCGCGGACAAGATCGTGGTGCTCAACGGTGGCCGCGTCGAGCAGGTCGGCAGCCCCCATCAGCTTTACCAGCGCCCTGCCACCAAGTTTGTCGCTGGCTTTATGGGCTCGCCGACGATGAACTTTATGCCCGCTCAACTGCAGGGCAGCGATGCCCAGGGCTGCCGGGTAAGCGCCCTCGGCGTGGGCGAGCTCGCCCTGCCCCAGGACGCCCAGCGCCTGCCGTCAAGCACGCCACTGACGCTGGGCGTGCGTCCGGAACACCTTCGCCTGGCAGAGCCCTCAGGCGACAACCGTTTTGAAGTGGTCAACGTCGAATACCTGGGTAACGAGGTTTACGTTTATCTGGAGCCCAAGGAAGGTGATACGCTGCTCATCTATCGCGGCGAGGCCCCCAGCCATTGGCAACAAGGCCAGTTTGTCGCCCTGGTGCCGGACACCCAACATGTTCACCTGTTCGACGAGCGTGGCGCAGCGTTAGACTTGCCTGACCAACGACACGCCGCCTGAACAGCGTACCTCCCTTTTCATCAACCCCCGGCCCACGACAGGCCCCTTGATAGGGCTTGTCGTGACGTGGCGGGGGTCGGTATTCTTGCGGGTGGACGCATAACAATTAGCCTGCATAGGAAATCCCGTGACACCACCACGCCGAATGACGCTCAAGGACCTTGCCCGTGAACTCGGCGTCTCGACTGCCACTATTTCCAACGCGTTCAACCGGCCAGACCAGCTCTCCCCCACGCTTCGCGAACGCATCCTTAGCGAGGCTGCCCGGCTTGGCTACAGCGGCCCCGACGCCAAGGCCCGCAGCCTGCGTACCGGGCGCTCACGCATCGTGGCCGTGGTGCTGGCGGAAAGCCTCACCTACAGCCTGAATGATGCGGTCGCCAGCGAGTTTTTGTCCGGCGTCGCCGAAGTGCTGGACGCCCATGGTCATACGCTCCTGCTACTGCCGGGACGCGGCCACGACTCGCAGCCCGCAGGCTCGGCCAATATCGCCGACGGCTTTATCGTCTACGGCCTGATGCCCAACAATCAGTTACTGCAACGTTTGCCGTATCAGCGCCCGCTTGTGTCGGTGGATTTTGACGTGGAGGGTTGCCCGACGGTGCATATCGACGACACCGAGGCCAGCTACCGAATTGCCTGCTATGCACTCAAGCAGCGCCCCGAGCGCCCGGCGATCATCAATCTGAGGCTGACCGTCGAGCCCTGCAACGGTCGCGTAACGGCCGCCCATACCATGCTGCCGAGCACCAGCACCATCAGCCGCGCGCGGCTGGCGGGCTTTTATGAGGCGCTGGAAGAACACGGCATCACGCCCGGCGCGGTGCCGCTATGGAATATTGAGGAGAATACTTTCGACGTGTGCAGCCCGGTATTGGCAGAAATACTCGATCAGCCCGAGCATCTGCGCCCTGACCTGCTGCTGTGCATGTCGGATCGTATTGCCTTGACGGCGCTGACGCTTGCCGAACAGCGCGGCATTCGAGTGCCTGAGGACTTACGCATTACCGGCTTTGACGGTATTGCAGAGGGCCAGTACCGGGCGCCACGATTGACCACCGTGCGCCAGGATAGCGTGGGCAAAGGCAGAGTCGCGGCGCAGATGATTCTTGGCCATCTGCCCGCCGAACAGCAGTTGCTGAAAACAGAGCTGCTGCTCGGCGATACCTGCCCTTGAGGGAGGGTATTACTTGGCGGACGCTGCCTGCATCGCCTCGGCAGTATCCAGCATACGGTTGGAGAAACCCCACTCGTTGTCATACCAGGCCATAACTTTCACCAGGCGGCCATTAACACGGGTGTGATTGGCATCGAAGGTGGACGAGTGAGCATCGTGGTTAAAATCGATGGACACCAAGGGCTGGGCATTAACTGCCAATATCGGTGAGTTGGCAGCGGCTTTCTCGACGATCTCGTTGATCTCTTCCTTGGTGGTATCGCGCCCAGCGTTAAACGTTAGATCCACCAGCGAGACGTTGATGACCGGGACCCGCACCGCCAGCCCGTCAAACTTACCGGCCAACTCGGGGAGCACCAGCCCAACCGCAGCCGCCGCACCGGTTTTGGTTGGAATCATCGAGTGCGTTGCACTGCGCGCCCGGTAGGGGTCGGAGTGGTAAACATCCGACAAATTCTGGTCGTTGGTGTAAGCATGCACAGTGGTCATCAGACCGTTTTCAATACCCACTGCATCGTTCAATGCTTTTGCCACCGGCGCCAGGCAGTTGGTGGTGCAGGAGGCATTGGACACCACGGTATGTTCAGCGGTCAGCACATCGTCGTTAACACCATACACAATCGTCGCATCGGCATCCGGGCTAGGCGCTGAAATCAGCACCCGCTTTGCGCCCGCCGCAATATGCTGGGCTGCCGCTTCGCGCTTAGTGAACAGGCCGGTGCACTCCATCACAATGTCGATGTTCATCGACGCCCAGGGCAGCCGGGAAGGATCGCGCTCCGAAGAGATGGCAATGCGGTCACCGTCGACTTTAATACTCTCGGCATCATGCTCTACCGCAAACGGAAAGTGGCCGTGAACGGTGTCATGGCGAAGCAGATGGGAGTTCAGCGATGGGTCGCCAAGGTCGTTAATCGCCACTACCTGCAGGCGATCGCGGTAACCGTTTTCGTACAGGGCGCGAAGTACGTTGCGGCCAATGCGACCAAAGCCGTTAATAGCTACTCTTATTGTCATGGAAGCACCTCACCTTTGCAGAGAACTGTTGGTAGCGAACGTTTGCAAAACATCTACGCCCGCATCAATAAAATTACTAAAAATACGTACTTAAGCGTCTTATTGGGACTAATGGCGTGTTTTAAGTCTTCAAAAAGGCTGTCAATCAAGCAATATGTAGTAAAATTACTATATAAACGCTATCGTAGTCCACAACTTAATTGCCCGCAATTTCAACGCCCAACGAGGCGCTAACAATAACCATGGCCGACCCAGGAGAATGTGCAATGACGAGCCAGACCCTCTCGCTCCCTTTACGCCGCACTAAGATTGTGGCCACGTTAGGCCCCGCCAGCGACCGCCCCGGCGTGCTGGAGGCAATGCTTAAAGCGGGCGTCGACGTCGTTCGGCTGAATTTTTCCCATGGCGCTGCCGATGACCATCGACGCCGCCTACAAGACGTACGCGAGATCGCTCAGCGACTGGGCCGCAGCGTCGCGGCATTGGGTGACCTCCAGGGACCCAAGATTCGCATTTCGCGCTTCCAGGATGGGGCTATCCATCTCACTCAAGGCCAGCCGTTTATCCTCGACATGGCGATGGATGCCAACCAAGGCAACCAGGAACGGGTCGGCTGTGACTATAAATCGTTGATTGACGACGTCACCGTCGACGACCGCTTACTGCTCGACGATGGCCGCGTGGTGCTGGATGTCACCCAAGTGGTAGACCAGGAGGTACATACCCGGGTTCACGTGGGTGGCAAGCTGTCCAACAACAAAGGCATCAACAAGCAAGGCGGCGGCCTATCAGCCCCAGCGCTGACCGAAAAGGACAAGGCCGACCTGATCACCGCCGTGGACATCGGCGTGGACTACCTGGCGGTTTCCTTCCCGCGTAGCGCTGCCGACATGCAAGAGGCACGTACACTGCTGGGCGATGCTGGCAAAGAGATCGGCCTGGTCGCCAAACTCGAGCGCGCGGAAGCCGTGGCCGACGACGCGACCCTGGATGGCATCATCCAGGCCTCGGAAGCAGTCATGGTAGCCCGCGGCGACCTGGGCGTTGAGATTGGCGACGAAGCGCTGATTGGCACCCAAAAACGTATCATCAAGCACGCCCGCACGCTGAATCGCGCGGTGATTACCGCCACCCAGATGATGGAATCGATGATCGAGTCGCCGCTACCCACCCGCGCCGAGGTATTTGATGTAGCCAATGCGGTGCTGGATGCTACCGATGCGGTGATGCTCTCAGCCGAAACCGCCGCGGGGGATTATCCGGTCGAAACCATTGAAGCCATGAATCGCGTGTGCCTGGGTGCTGAGCGGGAACGCATTGCACAGGAATCGGGACATCGCATCCACGAAGGCTTTGAGCGCGTTGATGAAACCATCGCGCTATCTGCGATGTACGCGGCCAACCATCTTGAGGGTGTAAGCGTGATTGCCTGCATGACCGCTACGGGCTACACCCCGCTGATTGCTTCGCGGATTCGCTCCAAACTACCCATTGTCGGCCTAGCCCATAGCCCTATCGCGCAACGCCGTATGGCACTGTATCGGGGCGTAGTGTCAATTCCATTTGATACCACCCATATGCAGGCAGAAGAGGTCAACGGCGAGGCGCTGAAGCTGCTAAAGGCCCACGGCTTGGCGGAGCCCGGCGAGCATGTCATTCTCACCCGGGGCGACCACATGAACGCCCATGGCGGTACCAATACCATGAAGGTGTTAGCCGTTGCGGCCGAGTAAACACCCTCATGCCGTGATAATGACCATGCCTTGGAGAGCCATGCCATGAATGATGCGCGACCACCTCGTCAGGCACTTCGTACGCTTCAGGCCCGCAAGCGAATTGCGTTAATCGCCCACGATGGCAAGAAAACCGAAATGCTCGAGTGGGCGACGCGCTGGAAGGACACGTTGAGCCAGCACGAACTGCTTGGCACCGGCACCACAGCGAATCGCTTGCGCAGCGAGCTGGGGCTGCCGGTGGAAGGCTTGATGAGCGGCCCGCTTGGCGGCGACCAGCAAATTGGCGCGCGTATCGCCGAGCAGGCACTCGACGTGTTGATTTTTTTCTGGGACCCGTTTGCCCCCCAGCCCCACGACCCAGATGTCAAAGCGCTACTGCGCCTCGCCGCACTATGGAACGTACCGGTAGCGTGCAATGCAGCCAGCGCCGACTTTGTGCTTTCCTCGCCCTACCTTGGCGAACGCTACGAGATGTCGATTCCCGACGCCAACGCCTGGGCCGAAGCACGCACCGTTTAATTTGCCTGGCTCGAACGTGGCGTTAAACAATCATTTGCGCACCGGCATGGCGGGTGCGCAAATGCCGTGCGACTTCCTGTTGACCACATACGTACTCACCCTCCGTGGCAGCCAAGGCACAGCGCAAGGTTAATTCGGCGATGCGGTCATAATCCTGCAGAGCCGAATTGATCGGCTGAGGTAAAAAGTCCAGCAGACGGTGGTCGCCGAACGTTGCCAGCCTCAAGCCATCGGGTAGGCCTCCACGCTCCAGAAACACGTCAAACACGCCTTCCAACAGCGTATAGGACGCCGTTACCATCGCATCCGCCCCACCTTCTTCATCCAGCAACTTGACTGCCAACCGCGCGCCTTCGCTGCGTTCGTAATGCGTACCACTCAAATACAGCGGCGTGATCGACGTGCCCGCAAGCGCTTGCTGAAACCCGGCCCGACGCTCACGGCTGATAGACAAATCGGGCATCGCCTCGAGCCAAGCCACCCGCTGAGTAGCGGGATGAATCACCGACTGGGTCAACGTTAACGCCGCTTGTCGATCGTTGCTGACCACGCTGGCGAAGAGCGCAGGGTCCAGCCCCCGGTCCATCCCCACCACACGCCAGCCTTCTTTTACCAAATCCGCGTAAAAAGGGTCGTCGCTTGCTAAGCAACTCGCCGTGATAAGCACTTCACAGCGCTGGGCGCGCAGCGCCAGCGCCAAGCCCCGCTCGCTCTCCGGGCAATCGTCGGAACTCACGATGAGCAGCTGATAGCCGCGCTCACGAGCGCCCCGCTCTATGCGTTTGGCGAGCCGGGCGTAGCTGATGTTTTCCAGGTCAGGGACGATCAGCCCAAGCAACCGGCTCGCACCCCGGCGCAGCGCGGCAGCCTGGGGGTCGATGTGATAACGGTGCTGGCGAACTACCGCCATGACTTTTTCAATGGTTGCTTCGCTTATGCGGCGTTTTTCAGCCTGGCCATTAATCACATAGCTGGCGGTGGTGCGTGATACTCCGGCAAGCCGGGCAATATCGGCAAGTGTCATGCAATTCCCCCTCTGATTAACGCCAGTTTAACAGCCAGCAGACACCTATCAGACCAAAGTCTAGGCGCAGAGCCCTTGTGTCCTAAAGTGAATCGATTCAGCATAGCAACTATACAGAGATGACACGATTCATCCAGCTCACTTCGGTGCGCTACGACCATCGTTCTACAGGAGACACCTATGCTGACGCTTGGCTCTGATGACATCTTGCTCGACTGCCACGCAGACGACTGGCAAGCGGCACTGGACGGCGCTGCCGACGCGCTGGTGAAGGCAGGCTTCGTCGAGCCCGGCTACCGCGACGGCCTCCACGCCCGGGAAGCGCAATCATCGACGTTTTTGGGCAATGCTATTGCTATTCCCCACGGCACGCCGGAAAGCCGCCAGCACGTCAAGCAAACCGGGGTTCGTGTTTTACAGTTTCCTGACGGTGTGAAATGGCACGATGGCCAGCAGGTGCATGTGCTGGTCACCATTGCCGCGCAAAACGACGAACACCTCGACATTTTACGCCAACTGACCCATGTGCTCGACCGCGAAGGCGTTGCTGAACAGTTGGCAACGGCGGCATCCGCCGCCGACGTTGCCCGCTTGCTCTCTAAGCCGGCCGTGATGCCTCGCCTGGATAACGACACGCTGTGCGTTAGCTTCCCCGCCAAAGACCTCCAGGAATTAACCCTGGCCGCCGCCGCGCGACTGCGCCAAAGCGGCTGCGTGGATAATGCCTTCATAACCGCTATTGCGTCTGCTGAACCCACCTGGCTGGGTAACGGCCTGTGGCTGGCAAGTCACCCTCACGGTGTCGTCCAGCCCGCTCTTGGCGTCGCCACACCGTCTGATGCATCGCTCAAACATCGCGACCACCCCGTTCACGCCTTGTTCTGCCTGGCGGCCAGCGGCGAGAACCACCTCCCGCTGCTTGAACAATTGCTGCCGCTGCTGGCACGAAACGAAAGCGAGAGCCTGGTGAACAACACCAGCGCGCAGTGGCTGGCCACCTTGGCGGGTGAAACCGCCAGCACGCAAACCCAACGCGCTCGGGTATTGAACCCTCACGGCCTGCACGCCCGCCCGGTCAAGCAGCTGGTACAAATCGCCCGTGCTCAGGGTATTCCGATCAACGTCCGCCTTGAGGAAGGCAGCGCCACGCCGGTTTCTGCCGCCAGCCTGACCAAGGTGATTGGTTTGGGCGCACGGCGCGGCCAATGGCTGATATTTTCCGCCGAGGGCGAGCAGGCAAGCCAGGCACTCGCCGCCGTCAGCGAGGCCGTTGAGTCTGGCCTGGGCGAAAAGGTTGCCCCGTTTGACGGCGGGCGTGAGAGCATCTCAGCGGCCAACAGCACTGCCAAAGCAACCGTTGAGCCATTGGCCAATGATACGCCGCATACCGGCGTGGCCGCCTCTCCAGGGCTAGCCATTGCCCCGGTATTTGTCATTCGCCCGCCGATCTTTAAGTACCCGCAGCACGCCGATGACCCTGAACGAGAAGTTGCTCGCTTGCGCGAGGCGCTGAAAGAAGGCGCCGCCCAGTTGGAAGCGCTGGTACATAATGCACCGGGCGGTGAAGTCGCCGATATTCTTTCCATGCACGAAGAAATGCTCGACGACCCGGAGCTACTCCAGGCTGCCATCGACGCCATCCGCGACGGGGCGTCTGCGGAAGCCGGCTGGTGGGAAGCTATCGACACGGCCGCCCACGCCCAGGAAATGCTCGCCGACCGGCTACTGGCCGAACGCGCCGCCGACTTGCGCGACGTTGGTCGCCGGGTGCTGGGCGTGCTTTGCGATGTCAAACTGCCGACGCCTCCCGACCATCCGTATATTTTGGTGATGGACGATATCGGCCCATCCGACGTCGCGCGGCTGGACACTACTCGGGTACACGGCCTGCTTACCGTTCGTGGCGGCGCCACCGCACATAGCGCAATTTTGGCCCGTGCGCTGGGCATCCCGGCGGTGGTGGGTGCCGGTGAAGCGGTCATGGCCCTACCTGACGGCGGCATGCTGATTCTTGACGGCGAACGCGGCCGGGTCACCTACCAACCTTCGGAAGACCGCCTGCAACGCGCCGAGCAGCAGTTGCTTGACCAGCAGCAACGTGAGGCCGACGCCTGGGAAAGCCGCTTTGCAACCGCCCAGACCCGCGATGGTCATCGGGTTGAAGTGGCGGCCAACCTGGGCAACACCGCCCACGCCGAAGATGCCGTTGAGCGCGGCGCCGAGGGCGTTGGCCTGCTGCGCACCGAGTTTCTGTTTATGGCGCACGCCAGCGCGCCGGATCTGGCGACCCAAATTGCCGAGTACCGCCAAGCAGTGGATGCGCTGGATGGCCGCCCGCTGGTGGCGCGCACGCTGGATGTCGGTGGCGACAAACCGTTGCCCTACTGGCCGGTGCCTCAGGAAGACAACCCCTTCCTCGGCCTGCGCGGCATCCGCCTGGCGCTGACCCAGCCACAAGTGCTGGAAACGCAGCTACGCGCCTTGCTGATGGCCAGTGCCCATCAGCCACTGCGTATCATGCTACCGATGGTCAAAGACATCGCCGAATTCCGCGCCGCCAAGGCGATTTATGACCGGCTACTGAGTGAAATTTCGCCGTCTCAGCGCGCCACCGACGTGCAGCTCGGCGTGATGATCGAAGTGCCTTCCAGTGCCCTGCTGGCTCCGTCGCTTGCCGCCGAAGTGGACTTTTTCTCGGTGGGCACCAACGATTTAACCCAGTACACCCTGGCCATCGACCGCGGCCACCCGGAGCTATCCGCCCAGGCTGACGGCCTACATCCCGCAGTGCTGCGCTTGATTCAGATGACCGTCGATGCGGCCCACGCCCAGGGAAAATGGGTGGGCGTATGTGGCGAGCTGGCCTCCGACGCCATGGCAGTACCGGTGCTGGTCGGCCTGGGCGTAGACGAGCTTTCCGTCAGCGCCCGGCAGATCCCGCTGGTCAAGGCGCGACTGCGCGAGTTTGACCTGGCGGATGCCCAAGCCCGCGCTCAGTTGGCCCTGGCTCAAGCCACCAGCGATGACGTGCGCGACGCGCTGGAGGCTTACTGATGGCCCGCGTGCTATGTATTACCCTCAATCCGGCGCTGGACCTGGCATTCAGCCTTGACCAGCTCACTTTAGGCGCGGTAAACCGCCCCCATCACGCACAGCTTGAAGCCGCGGGTAAAGGCGTCAACGTCGCACGGGTACTGGCGAGGTTAGGCCACGAGGTCACCGTCAGCGGCTTTCTCGGCGCCGATAATGACGCACCTTTCGCGCTGGCCTTTCAGCATTCCGCGCTGCGTGACGATTTTGTGCGCGTAGCGGGTGAAACGCGCATCAATGCCAAGCTGGCCGAACACAGCGGCCGCGTCACTGACATCAACGGCCCGGGCATGCCGGTCACTCAAGACGATCTAGAGCGCTTAACGGTGCGGCTGGATACGCAACTACACAGCACCACGCCGCCACACGCGGTTGTGGTGGCCGGCAGCTTACCGCCGGGGCTCAATCTGGATGACTTTCGCACCCTCCTCCAACACCTGAAGGCCAGCGGCGTGCCGCTGTGGGTGGATACCAGCGGCGAGGCGCTTAACGCCGCTATTGAGGCAAAGCCCACTGCCGTCAAACCCAATGAGCTTGAACTTGCCGAGTGGGCAGGCGCAGCGCTTGACACAAGTCCCGCGCTCACCCAGGCGGCGCGCCGCCTACATCAAAGCGGCGTGGAACACGCGCTGGTCTCTGCAGGTGTCGATGGCGTGCTGTGGGTTAACGCCCAGGGCAGTTGGCATTCAACCCCGCCGACCGTCACTGCTGTCAACACCGTGTGCGCCGGTGACACCTTCGTCGCGGCCATGCTCCACGGCCTGCTTAGCGGCCACGACCCCGAGCACACCCTTCGTTTCGCCACGGCGTTGTCAGCCGAGGCCGTTCGCCATGTGGGCGTGGGCAATCCCCAAGCCCCAGACTTCGATTCACTCCAACAACAGACCCGGGTACGGCGTCTTGACGACACCATCACCGAGGGAGCTACGCTATGAACCTGATCCTGATTACCGCCTGCCCCAGCGGCATGGCGACCACCTTCCTCGCGGCCAAGCGGCTGGAACAGGCAGCCGAGCGAATGGGCTGGCATGTTCACGTGGAAATGCACGGCGAACTCGCGCCGCTAGAAGCCGCCACCGCCGAGCAGATTGCCAACGCCGACTTGATTGTCGTCGCAGCCGAGCATGTTCCCGCGCCCGAGCGTTTTGAAGGTAAGCGCCTGTATCGAGCGCCGATTGCCGAGGCGCTCGCCGATCCCAGCACCTTCTTGACCACGGCAAAACGTGATGCGCCGCTTTATCAGACGCCCGCTAGTGGGCCCACTGCCAGCACCGCTGTGCCAGCGGCCACTGGAGGCCAAAAGATTGTTGCCGTGACGGCCTGCCCGACGGGCGTTGCGCATACTTTTATGGCTGCCGAAGCGCTGGCCGAAGCGGGCAAGGCCATGGGCCACGCCATTCGCGTGGAAACCCAGGGCTCCGTCGGCGCGCAGGACCAACTGACCGAACAGGAAATTGCCGACGCCGATGTGGTGGTACTCGCCTGCGATATCGACGTTGATCCCAGCCGCTTTGCGGGCAAACGCATTTATCGCACGTCTACCGGTAATGCACTGAAAAAACCGCGTCCGACCCTGGAAGCCGCCCTTACCTACGCAAGCGTTGAAGACAGCAACCAGCCCAGCACTGGCGGTGAAGGCAAAAGTGCCAAGGAAAAAGGCGTTTACAAGCACCTACTAACCGGCGTCTCGTTTATGCTACCGATGGTCGTGGCTGGTGGCTTATTGATCGCGCTATCGTTTGTATTTGGCATTAACGCCGCCGAGGAGGAAGGCTCGCTGCCTGCTGCGCTAATGGAAATTGGTGGTGGCACCGCCTTCGCGTTGATGATTCCTGTGCTCGCAGGTTATATCGCTTACTCGATTGCCGACCGCCCCGGTATCGCGCCGGGGATGATTGGCGGCATGTTGGCCTCTAGCATTGGTTCCGGCTTTATCGGCGGCATTCTGGCGGGCTTTTTAGCAGGTTACGTAGCCTTGGCCGTTATTCGCTACGTCAAGCTACCTTCGAGTATCGAATCGCTTAAGCCGATTCTGATTATTCCGCTAATCGCCAGCTTGGTCACCGGCCTGGTGATGATCTATATCGTCGGCGAACCTGTTGCAGGCATCCTCAACGCGCTGACCAGCTTTCTCGAGACCATGGGTTCCACCAACGCCGTGCTGCTGGGCGTTCTGCTAGGCGCGATGATGTGTTTCGACCTGGGTGGCCCGGTCAATAAAGCCGCCTATACCTTTGGCGTAGGCCTGCTGGCATCCGAGACTTACGGCCCTATGGCCGCGATTATGGCCGCGGGCATGGTGCCTGCTATCGGCATGGGGATTGCCAGCTTCGTGGCACGCCACAAGTTCTCGGCGCCCGAGCGAGAAGCGGGCAAGGCGTCATTTGTGCTGGGCATGTGCTTTATCAGCGAGGGGGCAATTCCGTTTGCAGCCAAAGACCCACTACGCGTGATTCCCGCCTGTATTCTGGGCGGTGCGGTTACCGGTGCGCTTTCCATGCTGGTAGGCGCTAAACTGATGGCACCGCATGGCGGCATTTTTGTCCTGCTGATTCCCAACGCCATCACGCCGGTTATTCTCTACCTGGGTGCCATTGTGATCGGCTCGCTGATTACCGGACTGGGCTACGCCATGATAAAACGCGGCGCCGCACAGGTGGCGGTTGCCAGCTAAGCGGATGTCAGGCGGGCCATTGCCCGCCTTTTCATTGGCGTATTATTGGTTTTATTACCTTGTGCCATGCTTTTATCCGCGTAAGGTTGCCACAGCGTGGGTTTTATGTAGTATTTTTACATACATAACCTCAAGGCAACTCGCCGACCTACAACAACGGACCTCTCTATGTTCCAGCTAACCCGCAGTGTGACGTGGCAGGCACTTGAACGCCTGCGCGACAAAACCGCTAACGACCGCATTCGTGACTATTTCACCAATGACCCGCAGCGCTTTGACAAAATGAGCCTGCGGGTGGGCGGTCTTTTCCTCGACTACTCCAAGCATCATGTCTCCGATGAAGTGCTGGCCAAGCTGATTGAGTTAGCCGACCACTCCGCGCTTGTACAGCGGCGCGCGCAGATGTTCTCCGGCGATATCATCAACGTCACCGAAGACCGTCCGGTCTTGCACACCGCACTGCGCCACCTGGGCGACGAACCGGTGTTTGTCGACGGCAAGGACGTCATGCCGGAAATCACCCGCACCCGCGAGCAGATCAAGCTGTTTTCCGAGGCGGTGCGCAGCGGCGAGTGGAAAGGCTACAGCGGCAAACGCATCAAAGACGTGGTCAACATCGGCATTGGCGGCTCCGATCTTGGCCCCAATATGGCGGTTCGCGCGCTGCTCAAATACCGCCACCCGGAGTTGCACTTCCACTTTGTTTCCAACGTGGATGGCACCCATATCCAAAAGGTGCTATCCCGGCTCGACCCGGCCACCACGCTGTTTATCGTCTCAACCAAAACCTTCTCTACTCAGGAAACGCTGCTCAACGCCAAAACGGCGCGGCGCTGGTTCCTGGAAAACGCCGGTGACGATGCCGACGTAGGCGCGCACTTTATCGCCGCCTCTACCAACCGCAAGGCGGCGATGGAGTTCGGCATCCGCGAAGAGAACGTATTCGAATTCTGGGCCTGGGTCGGCGGGCGCTACTCCATGTGGTCGTCGATCGGCCTGCCCATCGCCCTTTCCATCGGCTTTGAAGGGTTTATCGAGCTGCTGGAAGGCGCGCATGAGATGGACAATCACTTCATTGAAGCGCCCTTCTCAGAGAACATGCCGGTGCTGATGGCGCTGATCGGCATCTGGTACATCAATTTCATCGGCGCTGAAACCCAGGCGGTGGTGCCTTACGACCAGGCCCTGCACCAGTTACCCTCATTCCTGCAGCAGTTGGATATGGAATCCAACGGCAAGTCGGTGGATATCTTCGGCCACCCGGTGAACTACAAAACCGGCCCGATTGTGTGGGGCCAAACCGGCTCCAACGGTCAGCACGCCTTCTTCCAGCTACTGCACCAGGGCACCCGCTATGTGCCCATCGACTTTATCGCCTCGCTCAAGCCCGAGCCGGGCGTGGAAGACCATCATTTCGCTCTGCTGACCAACATGCTCGCCCAGGCCAACGCCTTTATGGAAGGTAGTCAGGGCGATAGTAAAGAACTCAGCCAGCACGACCCCTACAGTTGCCCCGGCAATCGCCCTTCCAGCACCCTACTGCTGGATGAGCTAACGCCGAAAAACCTGGGAGCGTTGATCGCGCTATACGAGCACAAAGTGTTCGTGCAAGGGGTGATCTGGAACATCAACTCCTTCGATCAATGGGGCGTGCAGCTTGGCAAGCGTATCGCCGGCGAAATCAGCGAGCGCATTGACACCAACGCCGCCGATTTCGACGCCTCCACCCAGGGCCTGCTGGAACTGGTACGTGCCCACTTCCCCGATGGCGGCAGCGACGAGAAGGAGAGCGTCCAAGCCGCTGCCGATAAGAAACCTGCCAAGAAGAAGCGCTAGGCTAGTCTGGTAAACGGGAGAAAAACGAACGCCTTGGCTTGAGAAAACCAAGGCGTTTATTCCTGCCCCTAGCCCCTATATACGGTCAGCTACATAACATCAACGAACTAGAAAGTTAAAAAGGTGGTTAAGCATCATATTTCCACCTCCTCCGGAATCAACGCCAGCAGATCGGTGACGCCAACATCCACACCGGCTTGGGAGAGCAGCGTTGTTGTCTGCCCGCGGTGATGGGTTTGGTGATTGAAGAAGTGAACGACCAGGCTTGAGTAGCGCCGTTTTGATGCCACTCCTTTTGTGTTGTGATAACTCAGCGTGGTACTCAACTCGTCGTCTGTCAGCGCCGCTACCCAGTTAATAATCACGGTATCGAGCCATTGGCGATGCGCTTTCAACCCCTCCAAGCCATCAAAGAGAGTCTGATCAAGACGAGCTGGCGTAGGTAGTGCCCCCATTACCTCAAGCGTTCTTTCGGAAGAGGAGGCGTGTGTTGCAAACCGCTTGAGCCAAATCGTGTCGGCTACCGCGATGTGGTTTAGTGTGCCAAAAATCGAGCCGAAGAACGCGCCACGCTCTTCCGTCAGTTCAGAGTCGCTCAGCGTACCGGCGGCATCATAGAGTTTAGCGTTCATCCACTGGTTATAAGTGGCTAACTGCTCGAAGTGTTGTTGAAGTGTCATGAGTTAAGACCTTTCCTTATCAAAAGCAGCATCCATTTAGAACGTTTGAATATGGGCGAAGAACAGCATTACCGCCCGCCTGCCACATCAATAAATGATCCCGTGACATAAGAGGCTTCGTCCGAGAGCAACCAAGCGATGGTATTAGCCACTTCTTCGGCGCTACCGCCACGCTGCATAGGAATCTGGGGAGCTAAACGGTCAACCCGCCCTGGTTCTCCACCATCGGCATGCATATCAGTGTAGATAAAACCGGGACGAACGGCGTTAACCCGAATCCCAGAGCCAGCAACTTCGCGAGACAACCCCTTTGTTAGGGTGTCCATGGCACCTTTCGATGCAGCGTAGTCAACATATTCAAAGGGCGAACCTGTTTGCGAGGCAAGCGACGAGACATTGACGATTGCACTACCCTGTTGAAAACGTCTCACGGCTTCTCTCGAACACAGAAAGCAGCTGACCACGTTGCTATTCAGCACTTGGTTAAAGCGCGCAAGGTCGATATCCGCTAGCTTGGATTGAGTAAACAGTATGCCTGCATTGTTGACCAAGTGAGTGACACTGCCAAAGCGCTCTTCTGCTGCATCAAACAGACGGATGACGTCAGCCTCTTTGCTGACATCCGCTTGACAGGCAAAGGCTTGGCCACCATCACGGACAACAGAATCCACCACACTATCCGCTCGTTCTCTGTTAGCAAGATAGTTAACACACACCGCATAGCCTTGGGCACCAAGCAACATTGACGTTGCGGCCCCAATACCCCGGCTTCCTCCTGTCACAATGACTACTTTTGACATAGCGCCTCCTCGCTGACTCTTTGGTCACAAACCCACCTAGCACATTAAACCCACCATAGTTCTTTGGGTAGCGTCCTTTTAGCCTGCTACCAGATTACGTAATTTACTTACTATTGATTTCTGTTTATTTCACCACTACTGTATATAAAACCATATTAAAGAGGTGAACCTATGGCATCTCTTGGCCACCCTTCCCAGCTATCTCCCTATAAAGGGCGCGGGGCGACGTATGACCCGCATAACCGTTTTGCTCCCACCCACAGCGTTGTGGAAGACGACGGCTGGTGGCGGGAGGAATCATCGACGACTATCGCCACCGAGGTGCGCGAGGAAGTGAGCAAAAGCGCGCTGTCCTGGAATAACTCACCGGATTTGCCGTTTGACCGCTCGCTGAATCCGTATCGCGGTTGTGAACATGGCTGTGTTTATTGCTACGCGCGCCCTTCTCATGCCTATTGGGATTTGTCACCTGGGCTCGATTTTGAAACCAAACTGATTGCCCGCAGCGGGTTGGTGGAACGGCTTACCGAGGAGCTTTGCCATCCCCATTACGTTTGCCGACCGATCAACCTTTCGGGCAATACCGACTGCTACCAGCCCCTTGAGGCAAAACACCAAACCACCCGCCGCCTGCTTGAGCTGTTACTGGCATGTCGCCACCCGGTCACTATCGTCACCAAAAGCAGCTTGATATTGCGTGACTTAGAGCTTCTATCAGAAATGGCTGAGCATCGGTTGGTGAGGGTGTTTGTCAGCCTTACCAGCCTGGATGCCAATCTAAAACGCACGCTGGAGCCGCGTACGGCGTCGCCCCAGGCGCGCTTAAAGGTAATCCGCGAACTGAATACCGCGGGTATCCCCGTGGGCACGCTGATCTCGCCGATTATTCCAGGGCTCACCGACCATGAAATCGAGCGTATTTTGGAAGCCGCTAGCCGAGCGGGAGCCCGCACCGCCTCCTGGATGCTGTTGCGCCTGCCCCATGAAGTCGCCCCGTTGTTCGAAGCATGGCTGGAAGCCCACTACCCAGAGCGGGCGGCAAAGGTCATGAGTCTGATTCGTCAGTGCCGGGGCGGGAAAGATTACGATGCGCGCTTTGGCAAGCGCTTTCGCGGTGAAGGGGTGTTTGCCGAGATGATCGGCCAGCGGTTTAAACGCGCCAGCCGCCAATGGAACATGCAGTCACGCACCGAGCAGGGATTGAACACCCATGACTTTCGCCCGCCGCGAGCGCAGGGAGATTTATTCATTTAGACTGGCAGGCAACATTTTCACTGTGTAGAAGGATGCAAAATGTCCGCGCCGCTGAGCAAAACAAAATCGAGTTTTTACCGCCGTCTTTACGTGGCATATTTGATTGACCAGGGGGTTGCCAGCGTGCCGACCCTGATAGAGGCCACCGGCATGCCTCGTCGCACCGCGCAAGACACCATCACCTCGCTTGCCGAGCTGGACATAGAGTGCGTTTTCGAGAAAGACAAAGGCGAGCGACACAACATTGGCCGCTATCGCATTCAAAACTGGGGCGCGATTGACCCTCACTGGGTGGCTAGCCACGCCGAACGGCTTAAGCAAGCGCTTGGGTATTCGCAATAAAGAAGGATAAATAAGGTGGCGCAAGGCTGAGCTGGATTAAGCGCTTCCCTCCGGCTCGGCCCATGCCAGCCGCGCGGCATTGAGCGTAACGCTTAGCGAACTTGCCGCCATGGCGAGTACCGCCACCAACGGTGGTATGGCCATAATCAACACTAGACCCAGCGCCAGCGTATTATAGAACGCTGAAAAGAACAGATTCTGAACCATGATTCGCCGCGTGCGTTTGGCAATACTTAGCAACTTCACTACGCCACCAATACCTGTGGTCATTAGCTGGGCTGAAGCTCCCTCTCGGGCTGCCTCGCTGGCGCTGAGTGGCGCAATACCGACATCTGCCGCGGCCAAGCTCAAGGTATCGTTTAAGCCGTCACCCACATACAGCGTCGGTGATGGCAACCCCTGCAATAATCGCGCTTTAGCTTCAGGCGAGCACTGCGCGTAGCAAGTTTCACGCGTAAGCCCTACCTGTTGAGCTAGCCAACTAACCGCGCCCTGCCGATCGCCGCTGATCATGGCCACCACATAGCCTGACGCTAGCAGGCGTTTCACGCTAGGTTCAGCATCTTGCACAGGTTGGTCGGTTAAATAGAACGTCGCTAACCAGCCTGTCCCATCAGCTATCATCACTTGGGAGGCAAAAGCCATGGTGCCGGTTTCTGCTTGGGCAGGAAGCGTTATGTGTTGGCTGGCAAACCACCGAGCACTGCCTACCGTTAACCACTCACCGCTACTGAGTTGCACATGCCGCCCTTCGCCAGGTGACTCTTTTACTTCAATATTCTGTTGATCGTACTGTCCACGTTGGCTGTCTGACCAGCGCGCTAACGCTTGTGCCAATGGGTGTTCGCTTCCACTCACTGCGGCGCTAAGCTTCTTCTTCAAGGTGGGCTCATCAACGTCATCTCGTGCCTGCCAGTGCAGCACCGCATGGCTGCCGGTCGTCAATGTACCGGTTTTATCCAATGCTACCGAGCGAATCCGCGCCAAGGTTTCAAGCGCCACGGGGTCACGCAGCGCGATGCCTTGCTGCATGGCTTGGCCACTACCCGCAAGGCTTGCTAGCGGCACCGCAAGACCGACCGCGCAGGGGCATGCCACGACCAACACCGAAAGTGCCCGCGCGAACGCCTCTTCCCAGCCCAGCCCCAGTAAAAGCGCTCCAGGCAGCGTAAGCATTGCGAGCAACAGCGCTAGAGGGCTTAGCCAGGCAGCAAAGCGGTCGGCGAGCTTCTGTAGTTCGCCTTTTCTCGCTTGATAGCGCCGCATCTCGTCACACAGTCGATCCAATCGGCGCTTGCCCACTTGAGCACTTACCCGCATCACAATAGGAGTTTTGCCAAGGTAGCGGCAGCCAGCGTATACCGTTTGCCCTGCACTGAAGTGGCGCGGCAAACTTTCACCGGTGAGCGAAGCCGTATCTATCCAACCTGATGTCTCAAGGGTGCCATCCAGTGCTACTAACTCGCCCGGCGATAGTTCAATGCGCATTTCCGTGGACACGTCACCAACGGGTAGCGATTTCCAGGTTTCATCTTGCCAAACCCTTATGTTCACGTCGGGCAGTGCCAGCGCATCCAACGCTTTTAGTCCTCGGTGCCGGCAAAGGGTTTCCACCTGCCGCCCGATTAATAGAAGCACGACCAGCATCACCGCCGTATCGAAATACACCTCAACAGAGCCGCGCCATAAAAGCCATATCGATACGATCACTGCGCTAAACACGCCAAGGCTGACGAGCACATCCATGCCGGGACGTTTGGCGAGCACCGTACGCCACCCCGCGCGATAAAAAGGCACGCCTGCAAACAACACAACGGGCAGTGAAAAGGCCCCTGCTATCCATGCCACCACCACTTCAACTCGTTCACTAGGCAAGGCACCGGCATAAATCAACACTGAGGCGAGCATGGTCCACATGCCAAACAGCGAGCCCACCATGAGCCTGAGGGTAAGATGGCGGCTCTCCTGTTCCAATCGCACGTGCGCATCTACCACCGGCTCCAGAGATCTGAGGCGGTAGCCTAAGCGTTTTACTTGTGGGGCGAGTGCTGAAAGCTGGGTCGCGGCAGGCGTGCCGATAATGCAAAGCGTGGCGCTTGGGTAATGCACGCTAACGTCGTGTACACCGTCAAGCTG
>RKMJ01000061.1_pt1 | contig 176359 bp, 156 predicted proteins | sample 2174201 | NCBI WGS metagenome assembly RKMJ01 (sample SAMN10236717, study PRJNA505202) | synthetic metagenome | isolation source: mock community containing 12 organisms: Thioclava sp. ES.032, Psychrobacter... | place: USA: Walnut Creek | collected 2015-10-01 | reverse complement strand
CGGAAGTCTCAACGTCCCAAAAATTATTTTCAATCTTGGGTATGGAGTCATCCTGTACGTTGATATCACCCAATAAGCCACCAACAGATGAGTTTCCAGTTACCTTGCCGGTGGCATAGCTGTTGCTAATTTCAACATCAGATTGCGAAGGTGGATCAGAGAACCCAACGCGTCCCGCTAAACCGCCAACTTTACTTTCGCCGTTGACGTCTCCCGTGGCAAAACTATTTTCGATTCTGGAGCCATCGGCTTGTACTATCCCAGCTAGACCGCCTACGAACTCATTGCCTTCGATCTTGCCGGTGGCATAACTGTTTCGGACAATAGCTCCACTGACATTTCCAGCAACTAAGCCACCTACGAAATCATTTCCACTAACGTTTACATTTGCGTGGCTGTCTTGCAGTACACTGTCACTGGCAAGGGAGCCCACAAGTCCCCCTGAGATGGCTCCTTCGCTTTTAACGCTCCCTGTGGCCTCACTATTATGGATTATCCCGTTGCGACTTTCTCCAACCAAGCTGCCAACGTAAGAGCTCCCTATTATGTCTACGTTCACTAAACTTAAATTTTTAAATACGTAATCACCACTGCTGCGTACGCTTCTCCCAAATAACCCCACCCGATCTTCAGTGGGTCGGTTCAATGAAAGGTCGGAAATTTCGTGCCCCAAACCATCAAATGATCCTCTAAAAGAATTCCCCGCTGTACCAATCGGCTCCCAGCCTTCACCCCCATCCCAGTTCGCGGTATCGCTGGCATCGATATCGGCTCCAAGAGCGTAGTGCCCCTCTAAATCATCGCGCATGGCCTGCAAAGTGTCGTCGTCGTAGCCGGTTTCATCACCAAGCTCGGTGATGACGATAAAGTCCAGTACCTCGCCGCCACTGCCTAATTGGGAAGAGAGGTTCTGACCCGCCTGTAAATTGACGGGCGCGTTGGCGGTAAAGAGCGCCGATCCGCCATCGGTTGAGTCCTGGCCGTATTCCAGTGACAGCTTTCCGCTGTTACCTTCGCTGGCATCCACTTCTTCATTGATGGTGATATCCCGCTGGGCGTCGAGGGTGAGGGTGTTGCCACTTTCCCAGGTAACTTCGTCGTTGACGAAAATATCGCCGTTGCCGTCCTCACCGCCGTCGACGCTCTCGATGGTGACGTTGTTATCCGCCAGGTTGTTTGAAAGCGTGTTGCCGGTGATGTCGCCGTCTTCCTCGGCCACGGTGTAATCCTGGGGGTCGATCAGCCACTCGCCGGTTTGGCCGTCATCGGCACGGGTGGTGACGGTGGCTTCGTCCATGATGCTGACCTTGGCGGCGCTGGTTTCCACAAAGCCGCCGTTGCCGCCACTGGGATTGAGAGAAGAGGGTGCCGACGCATCCAGCGTACCGGCTACCTGGGTCTCGCCGTTGTCCATGTCGCCCATCAACCAGATCTCCCCTTGCTCATTTTCGGCAAGGGTGCGGGCTTGGGTGGTGCCGGTGTGATTGATCACGCTGGCGGCCAAGTCGCCTGCCGCCTTGGCGGTGAGGTAGACCCGCCCGCCGTCGGCCTGAATTGCGCCGCCTTGCTCGATGTAGGTATCCAGCAAGGCTTCCTCGACTTCGATCTTGATCGGGCCGCCCATGTCCAGGGTCACACGGCTACCCGCGCCCATCATTACATCGCCACGGGGCGCTTTAATGTTGCCTTCATTGATAATCTCGGCGGCGATCAGCGCCACGTAGCCCTCGTCACCCGCGCGGATATTGCCCTGGTTGATGATCGCGCTGCTGCTGTCGCCCTCAAAGGTGAAGTCGCCCGCCATGAAATCGTCGGGGCTAATATCCAGGGTGGAGGCGACCAGCCCACCAACGTCGACCTGGGCCGTATCGCCAAACACGATGCCGTTGGGGTTGACGAGAAAGACCTGGCCGTTGGCCTCGATGGCCCCGCGAATCTGCGAGAGTTGATCACCCGTCACCCGGTTGAGTGCAGCGGCGTCGCGGCCGGGCTGGTTAAAGGCAACCCGGCTGCCTTCGTCCACCGAGAAGTCGTCCCAGTCAATCGCCATGCGATCAGAGTCTTGATTGATGCGCATCTCGTTGCCGGATTGTTCGACATCACCGTTCCCGGCGCGGATTTCCCCACCCGAGGGGAGGCCGCTGGCCAAGGCACCAAGGGGCAGGAGAAGAATGCTCCCAACCGCAAGCGACGCCACGGCACCCACGGTATGTAAGCGGCAGACGGATGATTTGTCATGACGCTTGACGTTTTCCGGTGCGACCTGCCACTGGCCTCTGGCCGCTTTCCAAACGGTGCGATAAATGCGATTCATGTTCCCCTGGCCTTTATAGGTAGTAGTTTTTTACCAGCCTACGCATTGGCACAGGGGGCTGCTTCCACTCAGCGCTACACTTGTCATTGTTTTTGGAAGGCATTAGTCGGCCGCATCTATTCGTTATCAATGGAAGTATTGATCCCGCCCGCCACTATCTCTATACCTGCAGGCGGCATGGAGGGTGAGAGCCCCTGCGGTAACCCGTTGGCACGCCTCAGTCGGTCTTCTTCGTCAGTAGGAGATGCGTATTTAAGCGCCTGATTGACGGCCGCGTCGATATTGGTCCCTTGATCGATAGTGAGAGTGCCGTTCTGGGAAGTAACGATGTAGTTGCTGTTGGCTAAGTCCGTCGGGCTGATGGTGTAGTTACCAGCACTTTCCCCTGTCGCGCGGGTGACATCACCAGAAAGTGTGTCATCACCGATCAGGTTTCCTTCTGTGACTTGCCAGGTTAGTTCAGGATCACCCATGCCGTAGATTTTTCGCTGGTCATCGGCGTTGACGGTAATCGCGCGTGGGTCGATGGTGAGAACGCCGTCCTGAGCGGTAACCACGTAGTTACCGTTGGAAAGATCGGCGGCGCTGATGGCGTAGTTGCCAACGTCTTCACCTGCTTCGCGGGTTAGATCGCCAGTGAGGGTGTCGTCGCCCACTAGGTTGCCATCGGAAACTTGCCAGGTGAGCGTGGGGTCATCCTCACCGTAGGTTTTATTCCGGTCATCGGCCGCCACGGTAATCGCGCGTGGGTCGATGGTGAGGGTGCCATCCTGGGCGGTAATCGCATAGTTGCCGTTGGAAAGATCGGCGGCGCTGATGGCGTAGTTGCCGACGTCCTCACCGTCTTCGCGAGTTAGATCGCCAGTGAGGGTGTCGTCGCCCACTAGGTTGCCATCGGAAACTTGCCAGGTGAGCGTGGGGTCATCCTCACCGTAGGTTTTGTTCCGGTCATCGGCCGCCACGGTAATCGCACGGGGGTCGATGGTGAAGGTGCCATCTTGGGCAGTAATCGCATAGTTGCCGTTGGCCAGGTCGGCGGCGCTGATGGCGTAGTTGCCGACGTCTTCACCGGCTTCGCGGGTTAGATCAACAGTGAGGGTGTCGTCGCCTACCAAGCTGCCATCGGAAACTTGCCAGGTGAGCGTGGGGTCATCCTCACCGTAGGTTTTGTTCCGGTCATCGGCTGCCACGGTAATCGCACGGGGGTCGATGGTGAAGGTGCCATCTTGGGCAGTAATCGAATAGTTGCCGTTGGCCAGATCGGTGGCGCTGATGTCGTAGTTGCCGACTTCTTCACCGGTTTCGCGGGTTAGATCAACAGTGAGGGTGTCGTCGCCTACCAAGCTGCCATCGGAAACTTGCCAGGTTAGCGTGGGGTCATCCTCACCGTAGGTTTTATTCCGGTCATCGGCCGCCACGGTAATGGCGCGAGGGTCGATGGTCAGCGTGCCGTCGACAAAGGTTAGGTTGTAGTTTTGATCTGTACCGTCAGCAGTGTGGCTGTAGCTGCCTGCATTGGTGCCACGACCGCCTGAGGTGGTGACATTTTCGAGTACAGCTTCATCCTCGTCATTGACCAACCCACTGGCCGTAAAGCCAGTGACGTTTTGTTCGGTGCCGTCATAAGTCACGGTATCGCTGTTGGCAGTAACCGTAGCTTCGGCCTTGCCTATGGTAAGAAGGCCGTCGACATAGTCGATGTCATAGTTGTTAGCGCTCAGGCCTTCGGGCGTAATCGCGTAACTCCCTGCGTCTGTCGCCCCTTGTGCATTGCCGGTGTAACTGACACTGCCGCCCAAATCATTTTCGTCCTCGCCGTCGGCGAAACCATCATAGCTGACGCCGTTGCCGCCGCCGCTGTAGGCCTGGCCATCGTAGGTCTTGCTGTCATCACCAGCGGTTACCGTAAGGGAACGTGGATCAATGGTGATTTCTCCACTGCCGTAGTCAACGTAGTAATCCTCCTCTGATCCACTGTTGAACTGAAAGATAAGCACACCGGACTCGTCATACGTGTAGGTGCCGGCGTCTTGGGCGTTATTGAACTGCAGTGCTACATAATCCGAACCCGGCCCGTCGAGACCGATGCCATCCAGATTGCTGTCGCTGGCTCCGTAGGTTTTGCTGATATCCGTATCGTCCAGACGGACGTAATGGTTGTAAGCGGTCTCGTCCATGGCCTTGAAGACCATATAGCCATCGTTGTTGCCCACCCGGGATTTGCCCCAGACATCAGCGAAGTCCCATCCGTGATCGATGAAAGTAAAAGGGTTCTGCATCTCGGCGGTGGACAGGCCTGTACCACCAGCACTGCTGTCCTGCCCGGTAGTCTCTGTGTCCCAGAAAGAGTTTATGACACCTGATCCGGTATCGTTGCCAACGAGCCCCCCTACATTGGTACCAGACGCACCATTATTGACAGGCCCGGTGGCGTAGCTGTTACTAACTGTGGAGTTGTTGTTTATTCCCAGCAGCCCGCCAACGTAGTTATTACCCTTCGCACTACCAGTGGTATAGCTGTTGTTGATCGAGGAGGAGTCTTCGTTCTTCCCCACTAAACCACCAACGTAGTTGTCACCCTTCACACTGACGGTGGTATAGCTGTTGCTAACCGTAGAGTTGGCGTCGCTGAAACCCACTAGTCCACCAACGAAGTAATAGCCCTGCACGCTGCCGCCTTCCAACCCGACGTTGCGGATAGTTGCGCCATCTGTACGGCCGAACAGTCCTTGATACATGGAGCTCGGGCGGTCAATGACCAGGTCGCTGATGATGTTGTCATTGCCGTCGAACTCGCCGTTAAAGCGGTTGTCACTATCCCCAATCGGCTTCCAGCCCTCCCCGGCGTTAGCCAGGGTACCGCCACTATCGACCTGATCGGCATAGCCCGTTGAGCTGCTGTCAAGATCATTGGCAAGCACAAAGTCATAGCCGTCATCGACGACCTGGTTGATATTCTGGAGTTGGTTCCAGTCGGTGATGATGTAGGCCGAGCCATCGGCACCGCTTTGCTCTCCCGCAGTCAAGCCACCCCAGCCGCCCTCGAAGAGGGTCTCGGAATTGATATCTTTTTTGCGTGTGACACCGGTCAGGTACGGCAGGCCGTCACCCACTTCATAGCCTTCAACAGCGCTGCCGCCACCCTGGGGGAATGACCAGTAATCGCCGCTCCACCCCGCATCTGTATAGGTAGCTGCGTCTCGCATCTCGCTGGTGGGCAAGCCTGTGCCACCATCGCTACCGCTCTGCCCGGTCGTCTCGGTGTCCCAGAAGGAGTCATGGACACCTCCACCGTCATTCAACCCAATAAGCCCGCCCACATAATCGTCAGCGTTGCCCTCGTTCACAAGACCGGTGGCATAGGTGTTACGGACATCGGCATCTCTGTTGTATCCCACCAGACCACCAACGCTTTGACCGCCTTTCACACTGCCTGTGGCGTAGCTGTCTCCGACTGTGGAATCGCGGTTGTATCCCACCAATCCCCCAATGTCGCCGCCTTCCCCCTCCACGTTTGCGGCAGAGTAACTATTACTGATCAAAGAAGAACCTTGATTTCTCCCCACCAAACCGCCAACCGTGCCGTAACCAATCACATCGCTGGTGACGTAGCTGTTGCTGACCGTAGAATTGGAGTCGCTAAGCCCCACCAGCCCACCGACGTATAAGTCGCCCTCCACACGGCCGCCCTCGAGCCCGGCATTGCGGATAACCGCACCACTTATGTAGCCGAACAGCCCCTGGTAGTAGGAAAGCGGGCGGGCCATCGTCAGGTCGCTGATGGTATGGCCCAGGCCATCAAATGTGCCTTCAAAGTTATTATCGTCATTGCCTATGGGTTCGAAGCCTTCACCACCGTTCCAGCCCGACGTGCCACCGGCATCGATATTGGCGCCGAGAACGTAGTCTCCAGAGAGATCACCTTTTATGCCCTGAAGATCGGTGCCGGTGCCACTGCCCGCGTCCCCCAGCTCGGTGATGATGGTGTAGTCGACCCTGGTGCCATTGCTACCAAGCTTTGTGGAGAAGCTGCCGTCGGCCGGCAGGTTCACGGGGGCGTTGACGGCATAGGTGGCCTCGGTGCCGTCTATGATGCCGTCGGTGGCGCCCTGGCCATATGCCAGCGCCAACCCGCCGCCGCTGGCGGCGGTCATCTCCCGGTTGATCTCTATGTTCCGGTAGGCCGAGAGGGTGAGGGTGTTGATGTCCCAGGTGACGGTGTCGTCGACGAAGATGTCGCCATTGCCACTGTCATTACCACTGCCGCAGGTTGCGTTGGTGCAGCTAACGTCTGAATCGGTGGTTTCAATGGTGACATCGTTATTGCCCAGCGCGCTGGAGAGCGCTGCCCCGGTGAGATCACCGCCACTATCTGCAATGGTGAAATCATAAGGATCAATCAACCACTCGCCGGTCTGACCTTCATCCGCACGAGTGGTGACGGTGGCTTCGTCCATGATGCTGACCTTGGCCGCGCTGGTTTCTACAAAGCCGCCATCGCCGCCACTGGAGTTGAGAGAAGAGGGTGCCGACGCATCCAGCGTACCGGCTACCTGGGTCTCGCCGTTGTCCATGTCGCCCATCAACCAGATCTCACCCTGCTCGTTTTCGGCAAGGGTGCGGGCCTGGGTGGTGCCGGTGTGGTTGATCACGCTGGCGGCCAAGTCGCCTGCCGCCTTGGCGGTGAGGTAGACCCGGCCGCCGTCGGCCTGAATCGCGCCGCCTTGCTCGATGTAGGTGTCTAGCAGGGCTTCCTCGACCTCGATCTTGATCGGGCCGCCCATGTCCAGGGTCACACGGCTGCCCGCGCCCATCATCACATCGCCACGGGGTGCTTTAATGTTTCCTTCATTGATAATCTCGGCGGCGATCAGCGCCACGTAGCCTTCGTCACCGGCGCGGATATTGCCCTGGTTGATAATCGCGCTGCTGCTGTCGCCCTCAAAGGTGAAGTCGCCCGCCATGAAATCGTCGGGGCTAATGTCCAGGGTGGAGGCGACCAGGCCGCCGACATCCACCTGGGCGGTATCGCCAAACACGATGCCGTTGGGGTTGACGAGAAAGACCTGGCCGTTGGCCTCGATAGCCCCGCGAATCTGCGAGAGCTGATCACCCGTCACCCGGTTCAGGGCAGCGGCGTCGCCGCCGGGCTGGTTAAAGGCAACCCGGCTGCCTTCGTCCACCGAGAAGTCGTCCCAGTCAATCGCCATGCGATCAGAGTCTTGATTGATGCGCATCTCGTTGCCGGATTGTTTGATGTCACCGTTACCGGCACGGATTTCGCCACCCGAGGGGAGGCTACTGGCCAAGGCACTGAGGGGCAGGAGGAGAATGCTCCCAACCGCGAGCGACGCCACGGCGCCCACGGTATGCGAGCGGCGGGCGGATGATTTGCTGTGACGCTTGACGTTTTCCGGTGCGACCTGCCACTGGCCTCTGGCCGCGTTCCAAACGGTGCGATAAATGCGATTCATGTTCCCCTAGCCTTTATAGGTAGTAGTTTTTTACCAGCCTACGCATTGGCACAGGGCGCTGCTTCCACTCAGCGCTACACTCCACGAAAACTTTATTTTTTGAGTGATTAGTGAGGTTTAAACACGATTGGTGAGCCACAATAAAAAGAAAAGGCTCCATGCGGAGCCTTTTCGCCATGCCAATCCCTATCAAGTGGGCGAGCCCGATACACTGTAGATATGACCGTCATTGAGGCTGCTGAACAGCGCATTCTTAACCTTTCGCAAGGCATAGACCTGTTGTGCCTCAATACTAGTCTCTCCCACAGAGTCGGCTACCAGCGCACACGCAACGGTGCTGTTGCCCTTAATGTCATTGAGCTGCACCTGCAAGTTCTGCTGCTGGCTACCTGCCCGCCCCTGCACATCCACGCGCATTTCGCCCCGTTTACTGATGCTACCAGAGTCTCGCCACACATCGGCAAAGTCGATGGCATCAATGGCGAGCATGGCATCGTGTTGCTGAGAGGCAGTCATTTTGGGGTAGCGGTTTGGAATCCAATCCCCTTGTTGCACCTGTAACATGATGATCTCCTACTGTGGGCTTACCACCCAGTTGGTACCGAGGCCAATCACCGTCCCCCAGTCACTGTTGGACGTGCAGGTGATAGTTTGGCCATCCACATCCACAGTGCCTTTGTTACTGTCGGAACCACCGGCGCCACCGAACTCGAAAGGCCCGATGAAGAAGCCGCCCTCGCCTTTGATGATTTCCTTCACTTGTTTGGCGAATTCACTGCCTGCATTGATGGTAATGGTGGGCCGGTAACCGACGATCATCTGCGACACCAGCCGGGACAGAATGCCACCCTTGCCGAAGTAGTAGATGTCATCACCGTTCTTAAAACCGGAATGGCCTGACACGAAAGGACCGTTCTTGTAGTTGGTGGGCATGGCCGCGTTGAACCATTGCCCCGGTGTCACCGTCACCACAGACACATCTTCGAATGTGAAAGTGATATCGTATTGGCTGGAGAAGTGTTTGGTGGAGACTTTCTTGTATTCACCAGCGGCTTCAAAGCCAAAGAAGTCAAATAGGCCACCGAGTTCATCTTCACTATAAACAGTGCTGTCAGACCAGTGGCGGGTGGAAGAGTCGATGGAGAAAGTCTTGCTGGAGCCCTTGCTGGCTTTGTGGCCAAAGTTATTGCCGGTAATTCGATTGACGTATTCCCAGGGCGTCTCGCTTATCTCGAAGACGGACTGATCCTTGATCATGTTGCCATCCTGCCCCACTACCGAGGACAGGTTGTCATCATAACGTTTGACAGCATCACTGATCGGTCCCTTAAGCTTTTTCATGTACTCTTTGTAATTGGCATTGGCCGCCTCCAGTTGCTGCTTGGCTTGTTTGACCTGGGCTGCTGAGGCGAGTCCCTCGTTATCCAGCCAGTCTTTATAAGACTCGGTGCTGCCTGTCTGTTGCTTGAAGTTCTGGTAGGCCACATTTACCGACGACTGGATCTGGAACAGGTTATGGGACGCGTCAGAAATCTTCTGTTGCAGGGCTTGCCCCTCATCGCCGCCATCGGCCATCAAGAAGTTCAGAAACATCTTGTATTGGTCACCAAAACCTTGCTTCATGCCATAGTCATTCGGATCCACCAGCGGGCTGGTGGGGACGATGTTGAGGAATTGAACCTGCTGGTACGGCACGGAGCCCATGGGAGGGTTTTTGCCCCCCCAGTTCCAGGGTTGCGGCCCGGTCAGCATTTGCGGAACGCCTTCGATCTTTATCTGATCACTGAAGGCGGTCATAAATTGGCTCCAAAGCGTCTTGGTCATATCACTCATTGTCTTACTCCTGATAATGGTTAAGGGGCAGTGTTATGCCCTTGTAGGTCGCCGATTAGCGAATCGGCGATATCAGTGTTGAGCAAGAAATAGTCTCAGTGAAATTATGACTGCTGATGGTTGTCATCATGAGACATGAATTATGCAACGTGATAATTACTATTATTATCCATAATGACTAACCCCTTTTAATGATGAAAACACTGTTTAGTATAAAGATAGGCTAAGCCAAACCGCTTACCTCGCCTTGAGTAGGCTGCTGTCTTACCATCATCATTAAAAAGGATGCCATCATGATCATCCCGGAGTTATCTGCAGCGTCACCGAATACCCTGCTTAACGCCCAACGGCTGGCAGCCCTGCCTATCACCAGCGAGCACGCCTTGCCACCTGTGGACTGGCAGACACTGGGCGTGGCAAACAACCGTATCCCCGCCGTGTTACCCCTCAGCGATTGGCAAGCCAATTCCCCCTTTCCTGAAGCGGATGTGGCGGTGATCACCTGGACAAGTGCAGAGTGGGCGGCCATGAATCAGGTGCTGACCAATTACCGCGAATCGCTCACTCCGACCCAGGCCAAGGGGCACGACTGGCGTCAGGGCTGGGAAGAATACCAGCGTAATTACTGCCAGATTCATCAGTACATGGTGGACGTGTCGAAAACCTACCAGGGCGGTGCCCCCTCCCTGTATGACCAAGCGTGGGGCAGCGTGCGGATGGTAACCATCGGTGAGCTGAAAGTGTTGCTGGTGAAATCGGGTATGCACTTGGCCCAGGACGGCACCGAGTTGCCCCTGACCCAACTGGTCGACCAGCTTTGTCGGGAAGCTCAGCCACGGCTAGTGCTCTCTATCGGCACCGCCGGCGGCGTGCGCGAGGAAGATGCTCTTGGCTCTGCCCTGATTACCAACCAGGCCTATTTCCACTGCCTGAAGCATTTTGCCAATGCGGATTTCAACGGCACCACGGTGCAGTCTTCATGGCAACCTGGTGAGCATTACCTGCCCCTGGCTCAGGAGGGAGCGATACAGGTCTCCGGCCCGGAAATTTTGCCAGTGAGTCCTCAGTACCCCGCTGATGCTCATATCAGCCCGGATGCGCCGAACAGCCGCATCAAGGTGGTCACCGATCAGCCCATCATTACTACTGACACCTTCCTGTTCGGCACCACCACTAACGGCCTGCAACAGTATGGCTGCATTGTTGAAATGGACGATGCAGTGGTCGGCATGGCCTGCAAAAAGCACCAAGTGGCCTACGGTTTCGTACGCAATGTGTCCGACCCGGTCATCAATGGCCAGCTACCGGATTCCCTACAGGACAGTTGGGCCGGCTACATCTATCAGGAGCATGGGTTATACACCAGTTACAACGGCGCCCTGGCCACTTGGGCTCTGCTAGCTGCCGAGGCGGATCGCAAGGAGGCGCACCATGACTAAGCTTAGCTGGTACCTGCTTACCCCCCAGACACAACGCAACGAGTACCGATTGGCCCCAGTTAGCCCTACTGGGGTCGATGTTCTTAATCAGACTAGTGCCCTGGCGAGTGACGGCTGCGAGCTATTCGTCAGCAGCACCCAGGGGCGGCTGGCCGCGTTGACGCTGAACCCAGATACCTTGGGCTTTACTCCGAGGGTGGAGATCAACGTGAATCTGGCCTACCAGACCCTAAGCCCCTTCCTGCTGGGTGGGCAGCCACACCTGCTGGCCTACACTCGGGACGAGGGCATTCTCGATTTTTTCCGAGTCACTGACACTGATTTCCAGCACCTTTATCGCTATCAACGTACCTATGGCGATACCACTGCGGGCTTCACCACTGTTCATGCTTTTGGTTATCGCGATCAGTGCCTGTTTATGGGTTACAACGCCGATACCGGAACCAGTCGGATCTATGGTGTTCAAGTGCCACCCGAGGCCCCGCTGAGCATCAGGAAGTTATGGCAAGGTGAATGGGCAAAAGGCTGGCAGAATTTCTGTTTTTTCCAATTCGGCGGCGAGAATTTTTTCTTTAAACATAACCCTACCTACAAGGCGGTCAATATCGACCACTATATGGATGACCCTGTCGAGGGATCTCACCCGGTAGGCACCGGCCTGCCTTTGCCTCAGGAAACCAGCGCGGCAGCGACGCTCGCCTTACTGGAAGGCCCCGGCTTTGCAGGATATAGAGCAGACAATGGCCAACTGGTCGTTAACCGTTTCCACAGCGATTGCCAGGGCTGGCAACAGCAAGCTCAGGTGCAAGCCGGGCGGGGATACTCGCATTTGATCACTCTTTCGTTCGATGACGGCAAATCACTGTTGGCACTGTACGACTGATTTATTTATCGGCCACCATATCGAAGAACCACTCGATCACCTGCTCAACCCGACGCGGGTACTCATGATCATTGATGGTGATGATATGGATATCATTAAGCAGCGGTTGGCTAGCCTGATGACGGTATAGCCGCTCCTGCTCAAGCAGGGATGCCACACAGTGGCTGGGGATCACCGCCATCCCCAGCCCACCGGCTACCATGTCGATGGCGCCGTTTATGGAATTTATTTCTCCGGCAAACGTCAAGGAATAGGTATTGAGGTTGGAGCGCTCGGGAAAAACATGCTTGAGCCAGCGATCATAATAATAACTGGAGCCGGGGTACCAGATGAAACGCTGTTCTAGGATCGACCTGTCGGTCAACTCCTCTAATAGCGCTGGGTCTGAGGATACCAACACATACTCCTCTTGACAGAATAACTTATAACGCAACAGCGGATGATTGTTATCTTCCGTGACGAAACCGAAATCCACCTGATTCGCCAGCAGCATGCGCACCACCTCCTGGGTGGAGGTAAGTGTGATGTTCAGCTCGATATCCGGGTGGGCTTGGCGTCGCTCCAGCAGCATGGGGAAATGCGGCGACATCAGGCAACTAGGCGGCATCGCATAGGAAACTAATCCTGCTACTCGCGACTCCATAGCGTGCACCCTATCCATGAACTGCTGAGTGCTGTAGATCTGCTGGCGTACGTAATACATCAAAGCGTTACCGGCATCGGTGAGCAGAACTTTCTTGCCAATACGCTTGAACAGGGTCACGCCAATTTGCTCTTCCAGTTTGGCTATATGTTGACTGACTCCGGACTGAGTCATGTGGGCGCGGGTGGCTGCATGGGTAAAACTTTGGGTCTGGGCTGCTGCCATGAAAGCTTTGAACAGTCGCTGATCCAGCAGCATAAAATCCTGATTGGAAAAGCTCATGAAGGGTGTCCTGCATTGGTCACTGGTGACAGCGAAAATTGTAGATTGAAGGAACTTCCTGGCCCTACCGACAAGCCCGGATAAGCGGCAAATGGAGAATGAGGCACTGCTACCGAGACGGCACTATCGGCCCAAATCAATTCGCCAATAGCATTAGTCTGCAACACTCGACCGTGCCGTTGCCAATGAGACCAGACAACACACAAATTGTCATCCTGATAGTAAAAAACGCCCAGCAACTCTTTCAGTGGCCGGGCAAGCAGGATGGTCATCGCATCGCATATCTCTCGCCGGAAGGCTGCTACGCTTTGCCCGTGACGTAGCCAGACTTCGCTGAACACTTCCCCCTGCTGCCAATTCCCCCCGGAGTCGAATAACTGCACTGGGCCTGTCTGCTCTGGTTGACCATTGAAGGGCGCGGGGAAATCGCTGTGGCTGGCAGGGCGGCCTTGCTGGGCCTGAAAACTGAACACAGTACTGTGTAGAGCCCCATACCCACGCCCTGCCACGGTGGCATGGCTGGCTTGTTGGTAACACTTGCGACTGGGATAAAACACCAGCGCGACTTCATCCGGCACTTTGGGATGGTGGCTGGATGGCAGTACCGAAGGTACATAGGCCTGCAGGCCTTGAGGGGCCATCGACTGTACGGTGGCGGGGATAAAAACCTCCCCCAGTTGCTGGTAAAAACGTTCCCGCCCAGTACCACTAGCCAATTCCGGCAGGGCATAGCCCAACCACACTCGCACAGCCCGCATCGTCTGCATTTCGGTTGTCATCACTCTACTCTCTCCCTGCTTATCAACCACATGGACGGGTTACTACCTTGGCTTATTCATGAGGCAGGTTTAAAACAAAAAAGAAGTGTAATTATCTCTTAAATCAGAATTTTAATTGCAGTTGTTGACATCGAACTGTTTGGATTCGAACTGGGTGCCATCTGCCACTGTTAAGCCTCTTGTACGTAACAATTGCCTCCAAGCCTACGCTTTGGTAGGCGGAACCACTTCCACTCAGCATTACACTTGTGCGGGGTTCATCCACAAGAAATCAGGGGGGGGAGGGAAAAATCAAAGCACGTGCTTCGCCTGGCGTAACCCCAAAGCGCTGCTTGAAAGCACGATAAAACCAGGAAAGGTGATTGAAGCCCGAATGCAAGGCGATATCGCTCACCGAACGCGGCGCTGCCTGCGGGGATGTCAGCGCACTGAAGGCACGCTGAAGTCGCTGCTCAACCAGGTAATCGGTGAAGGACGTACCTTCGTGGTGAAACAGGGCACGAATATAGCTTGGCGATACCGAGTGTCGCTTGGCGAGGGCTTCTAGAGTGATGGCGCTGCGTGCGTGCACATTGATATCGGCTTTGATGGCTTTTAAGCGCGCCTCACGCAAGCCGCCACGCAGGGCATGTTCGCTTGCCTCCGGCGTGGCGCCTAACGCTAGGCAGGCAAGATCAAGCAGCTGTCTTGTCAATTGGGAAGTGGGTTGATTATCAGGCGTCTCGGGCTGTTTTGTCAGTGCGAGTGAGAGTTGAGTGAGATGCTTTAGCGGTTCGCCTGGTGAAAGCAGGTTTTTGGGTAAGCGGTCCATGTCGCCAAGCAGCGGCGCCAGTTGCGCGCGTGAAAATGCGACGCTCAGGAAGTTGACACGCTCGCCGTGAAAGTCGACGCTACCTGACTGATGGTTGTAGACGACGCGCGCTCTGCCCGGCGTGCAGGCCAGAGACTCGTGGGCTTGTAGGTGAGAGAGCCAGCCACCCGGGCCTCCGGGGTGGATTAAAAGCGTAATGTCATCATTGCCATCGGCAACTTGAGGGGTTTCACGCGCCGCATGTAGTGACGATGCCGTGACCCGAGCGATGGAAATCCCCGGCAGCAGCTTGATGCGTGTTTCAACATGCGGCACCTGCTTTCTTGGCGCGTCAAGCTGCACCTGCGCCATGGCGCTGTAGATGTCTTGGGCTGCCTCCAGGCGTTCGCTGGGTGCATAGTCTTCGGTTGAAAATGAAAAAAAAGCCATGGTGGTAAAGTGCGTTATTAGAAGCGTTAGCCTCATTAATAAGCATTAAGAACGTTGAAAACAAGTAAACATAACACCTTATAAAAAAGCGTACCGTGCAGAAACTAACCATAAGTAGATAAACAATACGATCGTTCATGGTGAATATGAGTGGATGCTTGAAACATAAAATAGTGAAGCACCACGACGTAATAGCACCAGGCAAACAGGATTGGATTCATGGCAAGGGTCAATGACAGAAAACGCTGGCGGTGGCTGCAATGGGGGGGAGGCGCTGCCATTGTGGTGGCGCTTTTGCTGGATCTGGTGGGGTGGCTGCCGTTGCCTTTTCTAGAACGCTTGGAGTGGCAGACGTATGATGCGCGTGTGCGAGCCACACTGAGCGAAGAGGCCGATCCATCGCTTGCGATTATCGACATTGATGAACGCAGCCTTTACGAGGTGGGCCAGTGGCCCTGGCCGCGTACGGTCATTGCGGAGTTGGTGGAAACGCTGTTTGAGACCTACGACGCGGGGCTATTGGGGGTGGACATTGTGTTCGCCGAGCCGGAAGGACAGGTGCTGGAGCAATTTTGGGAAGCGTTGGTAAGCGATTATCCCGAACTTGAAGAGCGCTCACCGCCGGAAAGCGGTGACGCGGTGTTGGCTGACACGTTGGCCAATTACCCAGTAGTGCTGGGGCACTATTTTCAGGCTAGCGCGGCGGAAGATGATCCGCCGCCTGTGGGTGAGCTGCCCACACCTGTAGAGGTGAACGGGGGCGATTCGCTTTCAGTACCGGAGCCAGAGCGGTTTACCGGCAATCTTCCCGAACTGCAGCAAAGCGCCATGGGCGGTGGTTTTTTTGATAATCCGCGGGTGGACGAAGACGGTGTATTTCGACGGGTACCTTTATTGCAGCGCTGGGAGGGCGAGCTCTATCCGAGCCTGCCGCTGGCCATGCTGATGGCAATGATAGGTAATCCAACCATTGAACCACAGGTGGGCGAGGGCGCGGGTGTCGCCCAGCTTGAGGCGCTTGAGGCAGGCGGCTTTGAGATTCCGGTGGATAATGAGGGGGCGGCGCTGGTGCCATGGTACGGCGAGCGCGGGCATTTTGAGTATATCTCGGCAGCGGATGTGTTGAACGAGCGCGTTGAGCCTGAAGACCTGGAAGGCAAAACGCTGATACTTGGTGCATCGGCCCCTGGGTTAATGGATTTACGTTCCACGCCGGTAGGCGGCGTTTTCCCTGGGCCGGAGGTGAATATGACGCTGCTGGCGGGCATGTTGCACCAGAGTTTTAAAGCGCAGCCGCCGTGGGTGGACGGAGCCGAACTGGTGAGCCTGGTCTTGTTGGGCGCGCTGATGACATTTTTGTACCCGCGTTTGAATGCACCCGCACTGCTGGCGGTTAGCGCCGGGCTGCTAGGTATTACGTTGGGAGGGAATCTCTGGGCCTGGCAGCAGGGGCTGGCGCTGCCGTTGGCGGCATTGCTGGTGCTGTTTGTGTTGCAAATGCTATGGCATCTGGCGCTGAATTTTTTAAGTGAGTCGCAGCAGAAACGTTGGGTAGCCGAACGCTTTGGGCAGTACATACCGCCTAAATTGGTGGATGACATGGTACACAGCGGCCAGGGGATGAGCCTGCAGGGTGAAGAGCGTGAGATGACGGTGTTGTTCTCGGATGTGCGCGGGTTTACAGCGTTTTCTGAAATGATCCCTCCGGCAGAGTTAACCCGGGTCATGAATCGTTTACTGACGCCGCTTACTCAAGCGATTCACTCATACAATGGCACCATCGATAAATACATGGGCGATGCCATGATGGCCTTTTGGGGCGCACCGCTTGAGGATCACAGGCACGCAGAGCATGCCCTTGAAGGAGCGTTTGCCATGCAAGCGGCGCTTGATGATATCAACCAGACATTTACTCAGGAGGGTAAGCCAGCCCTGTCCATGGGCGTGGGCTTGAACACGGGGTTAATGAGTGTTGGCAACATGGGCTCCAGCTTTCGGATGGCTTATACCGTGATGGGCGATAATGTAAACCTGGGCTCGCGCTTGGAGGGGTTGACCAAGGCGTATGGGGTTAGCGTGCTAGTCAGCGAAGCAACGGCGCAGCAGTCGCCCAATTGGTGCTTCCGCCGGTTAGATAAAGTACGTGTTAAAGGTCGAGATGCTCCCGTCTGGATACTGGAGCCTATTGGTAAATGGGGAGAATTAACGCCGAGCCAGCGTGAGTGGCAGGCGGCGTTTGAAGAAGCTGTCGCGCTTTATCAGTCAGCAGCATTCGAAAAAGCGCAGGCGGCGTTTGCCGAGTTAGTGGATCAGCAAGACCCGCCCACCCAGCTATATTTACAACGCATTGCATACTTTAAAGAAAACCCACCCCCGCCCGATTGGGGCGGGGTTTGGACGCACGTTGATAAATAAGGGGTTCTTGCTCGTCAGTGGTTGTTGGATTAAGGGGTGATATCCTCGCGCTCCAACAGCCCGGTACCACTATAGTTGCCGAGTTCGCCACCAGCGGCTTCGATCAGACTCATGATGGCAGCGGCGTCTTCACCAATGTACTGGCCTTGCAAGCTACCACTATCAAAGCAGTCGGTATCGCAGCCTTCGTGGGTGAGTTCGATGGTATCGAGTGGGAAGGTTTCGAAAGTTGCACTGCCTTCTTCTGTGACCTGACTGCCGATCAGTTCGCCAAATTCTTCTAGCTGTAGTTCAACCGCTAGGCTGCTTTCGCCTCCGCTACTAACTAAAGTGATGTTGCTGTCGCTGAGGATAGGAATTATGTCGTCGCCAGCTTCGTTGACAAGCCCTGTGCCGCCTGTCCAGTTAAAGGTGACGCCGTCGGCCAACTGATCGTTAAGTGACGCTAGTGCCTGGCTGCTGAGTTCATTGCTCAACGTATCGGCTAGCTCATCTGAAGCGCTAATAAAGGGAATACTGATCCCTATGGGCTGATCTTCCTCGACAAAGGGGTCGGGTGTTTCGGCGTCCCAATAGCCCCATACCACCTCACCATCTACTACGCTTTGGCTGCCTTGCTCGGTGGGGAACGTATTCTGTTCGTAAAAACCGCTTAACAGGTCGCTGCCGATTAGCGTCGTTAAGCTGTTTTCGGTGGTAGGAGGGAAATCGATCCAGACCTCCGGCTCTGGTTCAGGCTCTGGTTCTGGTTCTGGTTCTGGTTCTGGTTCTGGCTCTGGCTCTGGCTCGGGTTCTGGCTCAGCGTCTATCTCGTCTTGAATGCCATCTATAGTGGTGTTGGCATTGGCAACTTGTTGACTGGCCAGAGTATTGGTTTGGTCGCGTTGGATCTGCTCATCAGCAGTCGTTGCCAAGGCAATATTGTCGAAAAATGTCCCCGTGGTGGAATTGCTGCCGTCGGTATCGGCATCCAGCGTGGTACTGGCAATGGTGGAATCGCCGTCCTCTTGCTGAGCACCGTCGCTTTCGTCATTTTCGTCGATGTCGCTACGCTGCTCTTCGAGTTGTTCAAAAATCTCAATGCCATTTGCCAGTCGCTCTGGGCTTGCGTCAGCAGCAGCGGAAAATACCACTTGTCCTGGGCGCACAATACGCTCGCCAACGTCGGTGCTCATTGAGAGCATACCGCTTTCAACATATAAGTAGCTGCCGGAGCCCATGCCGGGTAACGGTGGCGTTTCGCCATCGCGTACGTGAACAAGTTGAAAGCTGGTGCCGCGGATGCCCATGGTGGCGACCGGTGTTTTATGGCTGACGTTCTCGGGGGCATTACGTCCAATCGCACCGGTTACGGCGCGTAACCCGCCACGCAGCAGTTCGCCACTTTGTGCGGATTCGTCTGGGTTTTCTTCGTCCTTGTTGTAGCTTTCCAGGGTGTAGGTGCTATCGGGCTGGATCGCTTTGGTACCGCCGTCGCTGTAACGGATCTGCAGTGTGCTGGCGCTTTCGGTGCGGAAGGTATCACCAGCGAAAATATCGTCGCCGCGCTCAGCGTCCGTGCGTTCTCCATCGCGCTCAATCGAAGCGTCGCCGTGAATGAACATCACCTGCCCGGCGGGGGTGTCGGCCACTACCGTCACCGGTAGGATGAGGCTACCAAGCGTGGCGTGGAGTGATACCCAGCGGGCAATGGAGTTTTGTGTAAAACGAGCCATAAGCCCTCCCTAGAAGAGATAACGCACGCCGATCTGCGTTTGTAGACGGGTTGAATCGTAAAATTCGAGGGTGGCGTCACGCTGTTCGTAATCAGCAGACGTTTCTAGCAGCCAGTGGGGGTTGAACTGGTAGAGCCAGCTTAAACGCGCCTCCCATATCTGCTCTTCACGCTGGGCCGGCTCGTAGCGGCTGGTAATGTTGTTGACGTCGTCCTGGTAGTTTCGCTGGCGGTACCCGACATCGCCGCGTATTAGCTGGTGCTCGCCAATGGGAATATCCATTCCCATGCCCACTTGCCATTGATGGAGGTCGCCGCCCGCACGTTGTTGGTCCCCTGAACCGCGAGCCCATTCCTTGCCTAACTGCGCCTGCCAGCGCAGGTTAACGTGAGTGAGCCGAGTGGTGAGCTCAATCCCCAGGCGGCCAGCGTCATAATCGCTGAGCGCGTTGTCAAAGTCGTTGCGTTGAGCGCCAAGCTGCCAGGTGAGCTGACTGTCGGTGGCCACTGTGTAGGTATAGCGGCCGCTAAGCCCCCAGCGGGTCAAGAGTGGGTTTTGTTCAGCCCCGCCCCAGCCCTGCAATATGCTGGGTTGCAGTGTCCAGGTGTGGCCATTGCTGAGTTCTTGCTGGTAGCCAGGCGCTAGCTGTAAAAGGGTTAGGTCCATTTCCTCCGCAGCGTCGTTCGTGTAGCGCTGAGTTTGCGCGGTAGCGCTGAGCAGCCAACGTGAGCGTTCGTCAATTGGGAAGCGCCCACGGTAATTGGTTTGAAGCCGCTGGTAGACGCTGGAACGGCTGGCGAAAGTGGTGTCTCCGAGTTGGCCGGGGTCGTCGGGTTCCAGCACTCCACTATCCACGAGTTGGTCAACCACATTACGCAATGACGGTGGTAAGGGATCAAGCGCAATATCACTACTGTAGCGCTGGGGATTGGTGTCATAGCCAACCGTGATACCTACGCTCAGATGATGCTGTGGGTCGTTTTCTTCGCTGCGGCGTTGTTCAATGACCTCTTTGAAACGGCTAATAGCTGCTTGCGCCTCGGGTGGAGGTGAGAGGTCTTCCAAGCGCTCAATTTCCTGTTCGGCGGCACGGCGGTGATCCAGTTTCAGTAGCGCGGCGACCCGTTCCATTCGCGCGCCTGCATGCTCTGGCTGGGTGATCAGCACACGGTCCAGGGCAATCATGGCGTGAGTCACGTCATCGGCGCGCAGCGCTAATACCCCTAACCAGTAGTTAAATTCGGGTTCACTGCTATGATCAACTTCGATTGCTTTCATGCTGGCGTAGGCAGCTTGGGCATCGCCTTGGTCAAGCAATTGTCGAGCGCTTTGTAGTGTTTCTTCATACGCGAGAGCACGGGGCGTGCATAGCAGCCACAGTGTCATACCAAGCAGGCAGTAGAGAAGAATAGGCCGCACTGTTATTGGTTTCATCGGCTAACCTGTTTGCTTGGGGATAATACTGATGCCAGGGTACTTGCTGGCAGAGGGAATGACTTCCACTCAGCGTTACACTTGTGGCGTATTCCCGTAGCGGTCTTATCAGATAATCTGCCACGTCAGTGCCGCGGGAAGTTCGGCATGAAGCTGTTGGGTGATTGTTTTGCGGTGCTGCGGTTTTAGGTGGGTGATCAATAGCTTTTGAGGTGGTGTCGCCAGTCGGCAACATATTTCGGCGAGCCGCTGTGGGCTTAAGTGATAAGCCGATTCGGCAAGGTGGTCAAGCTGATTAGGGAAGGCACATTCCATCACCAGCGTGTCGATTGCGCCCAGCCGGTTAAGCGATTGAATGGTGGTGTCTGAAAGCCCGGTATCGCCGCTAAAAGCAAGTGTGCCGGTAGGGCTTTGCACCCAGTAACCACAGGCGGGAACGCCATGGGTAACGGGAAAAGGTGTCACGGTGATGCTGTCGTCAAACGTATACCGGTGCCAATGGGCAAGCGGTATGTAACGCAACACGGGGTGTTCTGGTGAGGGGAGTTGAGTGAAATCAGGCCAAATAACGTGATTGAAAATATGCGTTTTGAGTGCCCTGATAACCTCAGGTAGTGCATAAACGGTCAAGACTTGGCGGCGAGCTGAAAACGTCTCAAATAGGCTGTCGATAAGGAGTGGCAGGCTTGCAATATGATCAATATGGGCATGGGTCAACAGGACGCTTTTCAGCCTGCCAATTTGGTCATGATCGAGCTGGTTTACGCCCGTGCCCGCATCTAACAGCGTGGTAGGGGTGAGCAGGAATGCGCTAGTCCCCCGGGAGGGTTCGAGGCCTCCGCTAGCGCCAAGGGCGTTGACATTCACGGTGCTGTCACTCCATTTTTTGTTGAGGTCGATATACGCCAGTAGAAGATGGTGTTTTAGTTGCCGTCAGGGGATATCGACACGGTTTGTAGTTTTTATTGACGCGTTAAGTGCTTATCGAGCCAGTTTAGACGCCATATCAAAGCCTATAATGCTTTGTATCGCACTTTTCATTTCTGGGTCACGTTGGTAGAGGCGCTCAAGCACCGAGGATGGCCAAATTAGGTAACGTACCGGCTGGTCTGCGATGACATCAGCACTGGTTAACCTGCCGGTAATAAAGCTCATTTCACCGGCAAAGTCGCCTGGTAAAAGCGTGGCGCGCTTGATGCCATTAACCTTAACGCTGGCACTGCCTGAAAGCAAAATGATAAGCGCCCGCAACTCTTTGCCTTGTTCGATTAACGCCTCGCCTGATTGTATTTCATGGGGCTCTGCTTGCTGTAATAAGCGGCGCATGCGGCGAGGTTTAAGCAGCGAAAAGGTTGTCTGGTGGAGCCACTTCTCTTCTTCGGTGAGCTTAATAGGACGGCGCTGGAGCAGTAATACCGTCAAGTTGACGGTATTAATCACAATAAAAGCGATTTGCCATGACATAGCACCGTAAAGCGGGGAGGCTTGAAAATAGAAGTAAGGCAAGGTGGATAACGCCGCTACAATCGTTATTGCGCGTAGCCATGCCATATCGCGAACAATATACGCCAAACAAAACAGCGCATTGGCAATAAAAAAAAGCGCAATTGTAAACATCCTGTCTCCACAGCCATATAACTCACTACTTCATAGAAGCGGCACCATGCTACACAAAAACATGAGGAGGATCGCAACGAATTTAGTTACTCGCCTCTAATAATGGAATTATCCTGGTTGGGTGTATCAAAATAGCCACGTTGAATACCGCTGATCAAATTTAGGATTACTTATGTCTCCCGCCTCACCGCACCAGACGCTGAAAGACGTATTCGGCTTTGACGACTTTCGTGGCGGCCAGCAGGCGGTGGTGGCAAGGGTGTTGGATGGCCACTCCACGGCGGCGATTTTCGCTACCGGCGCGGGGAAGTCGCTGTGCTACCAGCTTCCGGCACTACATCTGCCCCACTTAACGCTGGTGGTGTCGCCGCTGCTGGCGCTGATGCAGGACCAACTGGCGTTTCTGACCCGCCACGGTGTCGCAGCGGCGAGTATTGATTCCACCCAGGACCGAGAGACGACGCGTGATGTGATGGAGCGCGCCAAGCGCGGCGAGCTGAAAATCCTGATGATTTCGGTGGAACGACTTAAGAACGAGCGCTTTCGCCACTTTCTACGCCAGATGCAGATCTCGCTGCTGGTGGTCGATGAAGCCCACTGCCTGTCCGAGTGGGGGCATAACTTCCGCCCCGACTACCTGAAACTGCCGGACTACCAGCGAGACTTTGCTATCCCACAGGTGCTACTGCTGACTGCCACGGCGACGCCAACCGTCATCGCCGATATGGGCGAGAAGTTTGCTATCGCGCCGGAAAACGTCATCACCACCGGCTTTTACCGTGCCAACCTTGAGCTGCTGGTGTCGCCGGCCATGGAGGACCGCCAGCAGCAGTTGATCAACTGGCTGAAACCGCAGATGCAGCCGGGCTTTGAGGCACCGACGATTATTTACGTTACCCTCCAGCAAACTGCCGAGCGGGTGGCGAAAGCCCTGAGGGCTCAGGGCATTGCCGTCCAGGCCTATCATGCGGGGCTAGATTCCCAGCGGCGCGATGAGATCCAGCGCCAGTTCATGAGCGGCGAGTCGCCCTGCATCGTGGCCACCATTGCCTTTGGGATGGGCATCGATAAAGGCGATATCCGCAACGTGGTGCACTATGACCTGCCCAAGTCCATCGAGAACTACAGCCAGGAAATTGGCCGGGCGGGGCGTGATGGCCTGCCTTCCACCTGTCTGACCATGGCCGGGCGGGATGGTTTGCGGGTGCTGGAAAACTTCGTTTACGGCGATACTCCCGAATATGCTGGCATCGTCCACTTGCTGGAAGAGATCGCTGTAGCCGCTAGCCAATCGGATCGCCAGTGGGAGGTGCTGCTCAATACCCTTTCACGCGATACCAATATCCGTTTGCTGCCGCTGAAAACGCTATTGGTAAGGCTGGAAATGCGCGGTATTATTGCGCCGCGCTATGCGTTTTTAGCCGAGTATCGGCTGCGCTATCACATCGAACCAGAGGCCCTGGTGGGCCGCTTTGAAGGCGAACGGGCAGCCTTCGTGCGGCTCTTAGTCGACAACATTCCTATCGCCCGCACCTGGGGGACGGTGGATTTCGATCGGCTGCACAGTGCCGGGCAAGCGCAGCAGATTGATGCCTCCCGCGCCCGTGTGATTACCGCGCTTGAGTACTTTCAGGACAAAGGCTGGCTGACCCTGGAAGGCAAGCGGATGACTGACGTCTACGAGATCTGCCAGCCCGGTTTTGACACTAAGACGCTGGCGAGCCAGCTGTTTGAAGATTGCCTGAATCGGGAGCGTATCGAGATCGAGCGGCTACAGGCCATGCTGGCGCTGTTTGAGTCGGAGAGTTGCCTGACGCGTCGGCTGGCAGAGTACTTTGGCGACAGCACGTTTAATGCGCCGCCTCAGACCGAGCAGGGCCGCTGCGGGCACTGCTCGGTGTGCTACGGGCGCCCTGTGCGGCTGCCGGAAGCGCCGCCTGAGCCCGAATTAACCGCTGCGGATTTTCAGCGCTATGCCACGCCACTGATTGAACGCCATACGCAGCAATTTGGCCAGCCTCCCAACGCCCAGCGCCTGGCGCATTTCCTGTGCGGCTTGACCATGCCGGTCTTTACCCCGCTCAAGGCGCGAAGCCTTAACGGCTTCGCGGTATTTGAGCAGCGCGCCTACCCCGAAGTGCGTGAGTGGACCGCGCAGCATTTGGACAATGCAGGTTACTAGCAGAGCGTTATTCCCAGGCAGGGAAAGGGTCGGGCAGCTGTTTCCACGCCTCCATGCCTTCCAGTAATTCTGCTTCGCTCAGCAGGCAGCCATCCAGCGCTCCGCGCATTTTGGCTTGGTCGAGGCTCTGGCCGATAAACACCAGTTCCTGGCGCATGTCGCCAAACGGGCCCTGCCATTTATCCATAATAAACTGTCGCGTTTCTGGGTCGTCCGGCCATTGGTCTTCAGGAATGGCTTTCCAGAACACACCGGCCATGCCGTGGTGGGCGATACCGCCTGCCTGGCTCCACTGGCCTGCGTAGCGTGGGCGTGTTGCCAGCCAGAAGAAGCCTTTCGAGCGCAGCAGCCCTTTACCAAACCACTCCTCATTGAGCAGGTCGTGGAACTTCTGTGGGTGGAAAGGACGACGGGCGTGGTAAGCAAAACTGCCGATGCCGTACTCCTCAGTTTCAGGCACGTGCTCGCCGCGCATCTCTTTTAGCCATCCGGGTGCTAGTTGGGCGCGCTCGAAGTTGAACTTGCCGGTATCCAGCACTTTGTCCAGTGGCACGCCGCCTTGGGTGATCGGTACCAGCTCAGCGTCGGGGTTCAGCGAGTGCAGAATAGCTTTCAGCGCTTCTAACTCTTTCTCATTAATCAGGTCAGTCTTGCTGATCAGCAGCACATCGCAAAACTCGATTTGGTCGACCAGCAGGTCGGCGACGTTGCGCTCATCGTCTTCACCCAAGCTTTCACCGGCGTCAGCTAGGCTTTGCGCTTCTCGATATTGCTCTAGAAAATTGGCGCCATCCACCACGGTGACTAGCGTATCCAGCCGTGCGACCTGGGAAAGGCTCTGACCACTTTCATCTTCAAAGGTAAACGTTTCCGCCACGGGCAGCGGTTCGGAAATGCCGGTGGACTCAATGACCAAATAATCAAACTTGTCTTCCCGAGCTAACTGGCTGACTTCTTCCAGTAGATCCTCGCGCAGGGTGCAGCAGATGCAGCCGTTGCTCATCTCCACCAAGCGCTCTTCACTGCGGTTAAGCGCCACTTCGCCATCCGGCGTTGGTTCGCCAGGGACGCCGCGTACCATAGCGCCGTCGATATTGACCTCGCTCATATCATTGACGATCACCGCGACGCGGCGACCTTCACGGTTGGCAAGAATATGATTCAGCACGGTGGTTTTACCGGCCCCCAGAAAACCTGAGAGGACAGTAACGGGTAGGGGACTGAACGCAGTCATTGCTAGCACCTCTAAGCGGGGATTAAATGTTATGTAATAATATAACATTAATTGCTCGTTTAGAAACAGCTCGATTGCATAAGCCTGATATCAAGTCGTCAATCAGCGCTTATATTGCGTCGGGCAATACCCGCGCGATACATCCGGCGAGCGCAGGGCTTGGTGTTTGGTCGCGCGACCAGTGACGCGCTTGCGCCATAGGCGAAACGAGGCAGGTTTTAGCTGGTGGCGCATCACCTCAATCACATCCGGCTCAGCAAAGCCATAGAGCGTTTCGATGGCTTCAAAGGGCGTGCGGTCTTCCCAGGCCATTTCAATCATGCGTGATTGTTCGTCTTCGGCAAGACGGCGAAAGCGCTTAACGGCGGCATTGGGCATACGGTACCTGTTAATTAGTGTGAAGTGCCAGGTCGAGCGGGTTGTGAGGAGCGCTTCATCACAACCCAGCGCAGCGCGTCGATCACGACAAAAACTGCCAAACTCACCCCCAGCACGGGAAGAGCGACGCCCAACGCGAGGGCGATGGCGATGAGTCCAAGCTTGGCACGTAGCGGTAACAACGCCCAGGGTTCGCTGACGGTAGGAAAGCGTTGTCCACTCGCGAGCCGGGTTCGCCGCCACCAAAGGGTATAGCCCCAGATAATCAGCACGATAATGCCCGATGCGATCAAGCCAAGAACCACCTGATTAATAACGCCAAACAATACACCCATGTGCAGGTCGATTCCCCAGCGGGTCAGCTTCGCGGCTAAGGGGAATGTCGAAAAATGGGTTTGGTCGATAACGGCCATGGTGCGTGGGTGCAGCGCCACCTGGTCCACCTGGGTCGGCCAGCGACGGTCTATTTCGGCAACGCGCCACGCTTGGCCATGCGATATGGGCGGGGTGATTTGCAGCCGGTTGGCCTCAAGCCCTGCTTGCCGGGCGGCGTTCAGTGCCTGGTCGAAGGTGATCAGTGAAACAGCAGGCGCCTGCGTCTCCTTGGCCTGGCCATGCCCACGGTGCTCGGCATGTTCATCGTTTGGCATTGCGTCAGCGTTAAGCTCGGTTGACACACTGGGCGTACTCCAACCCCAGGCGTGGCGAAGCTCTGCAATATTGCCCCCCGCCCATTGTGACCAGGTTAGCCCCGTGGCAGAAAACAGCAATAGCCCAGCGGTTAACACAACGCCGAGGGTAGCGTGGCGCTTAGCCAAACGGCGTGGCCCCTGGGTTGCTTGTAATGTCTGCCTGCGGGTGAGCCAAAGGACAATACCGCCTAACGCCATCACCCATAACCAGGAGGCTGCCAGTTCGCTATACAACCGTCCTATATCGCCCATCAAGAGCTGACGATGAAAGAGGTCGATTTGGGTGCGTAACGGTAAAATACCGCTAGTGCCATAAACGGTGGCTTCCCCGGTAACATCGAGCGTGACAGGGTCGACGAACACGGCCTTATGTTGCGATGCGCCGAGCGATGGGTCACTGAACATAATGCGTGTGGTGTCACCAAGCTCAGGTGCAGGTCGCACTGCATCGGGAGATGCTGTGCTGTTCAGGTGATGTTGGGCGGCAGCGATCTGAGTGCTTAGGGCCCGAACGTCTCCCTGTTCGGTGCCTTTTAGCGTGTCCTGATAAACCCAGGTTTCCAGCGCAGGGCTTGCGACATAAGCGATGCCGGACAGAGCTGCAACCAAAATGAACGGGCCAACAAACAAGCCAACATAAAAATGTAGGCGGCTGATCAGCAACACCAGCGGTTTGTTGAATAAGGGGCGACGCGCCATAACAGAACCTGGATCAGAAAAGTCAGCCCTGCATGGTAGGCGAGGGTGTTGGCAGGCACCAGCAAAAGCGAGCGGCATAGCGTCGCATTGAGCAATTCTTATCCCGGTTTGGTGGCCAATAAGGCCCGAAATAAGCCGTTCATTAGTACCGGTTCGTCGTGGCGGAGGCTGAACCCTGCTTGATCGAGCAGGGGGTGTGCCTGGCGGGTAATGTCAGTGGCGATGAGTGTGGTTACGACGTTTAGCGCTCGTCGAAAGGTACTAGCAGGCTGGTCGTCGGGCTGAAATTTATCCATCACGCATAGCTGTCCGCCAGGCGTTAAGACACGATACGCCTCCGCTAGCCCTTGCTGGGGATTGGGCATAACCGCCAACAGTAAATGCATAACCACGACGTCAAAGTGTTCATCTGGGTAGGTCAGCGCTTCGGCATCCATAACGTGGCAGGTTACATCACGCTGGTAACGATGGGCGCGGTCAGCGGCGCGCTTGACCATCGCGGGCGTCAGGTCGGTTAAATGAATTTCCAACTCACGAGGAATAAAAGGAAGGTCTAACCCGGTGCCTGCCCCGACCAACAACACGCGCATACCGGGCTCCCAGTCCACTTGGCCCAGGGCTACTCGCCGAGGTCTACGAAAAGCACGATTGGCAATGGCATCGTAAAGTGGTGCATAGGCGGTGTAACGTATACGGTTCCAAGCGGTGGTGTTGAGCATAAGCCCCCAGTAACACGCAGCTTCAATTGATTACTTATAGCATGGATTAAACAACCCGGCGAATTGGTTTTGATTAAGTGATAATAAGGTATTGTTTTTTAATAATGTTGAGATGTTCTTTGTTGGCTGGTTGTTTGTAAATTTACTGTTTTTGTTTTTTGATTAATGCTGTTTTTTTATCTTTTTTTAATGCGTTTTATTGTTGAGTCGATTGGAGAGGCCCTCGATAATATCAAGTAGTAATTGACGGTCGCTTGGTGCTAAAGGTGCCAGAAGTGTTTTGACCCGGCTTGACTGGTCTTCCAAATGAACGCTAGCTTGCCCTAATAGCTCAGCCGCTTCGCAATTGAATATTTCCGCAAGCTCCAGCAGCCGAACTATGTTGGGGATCACCCTGCCACGTTCAATCCTTGAAACGGCCTCATTACCCACGCCTAAGCGTTCGGCCACTTCTTCTTGGGTCAGTTGGCTTAGAACCCGCTGCTTGGCAATGGCTCTGCCGATGTTGCTAGCTAGCCGTTTCTGTTCAGTTTTATTCACAACGTCCTCCCTATAGACCTGAATGGTTGAGTATCAACCTATTGACATGAAGGACTGTTTGGGTTGAATATCAACTTAATAGGTTGATATTTGTCTCGGTTGGCTAATTTTTTTGCCAACGTTTGATGGAGAGACAAAGGGGTAGCTAATTTAATTTTTTTAATCATTTAAGTAAAAATAAGATAGGTTTTAGAAGGGTTTGGTAGGCGTAGTAAAATAAAAATAATTTTAACGAGTTGTTTTTTTAGTCATTGTAGATAGTTTTTTTACGCCGTTGCTTTGAAAGTATATAAGGCGTTTATGGATTTAAACGCTTTTAAACTGGAAGCGCAGACGCGCGATGAGTAGTGGCCCAGTCGATTGTGTCGACGGGTCGATGTGTTTAGTACATGAAACATGCAGTTGTTTACTCTATTACTAGCGTATGGTTCAGGGATGATCACACAGCAGCTTTATACGGCTTCGGTCGATACCTTTGGCTAGCAGACGTGGCTTACCTGACGAAATCCAAAGGCGTTGATATCATGTCTTCTACTGAGGCACCAGTGGTTTTTAGACAGCTGGCCGATAGTCTGACCTATGTCAGCGAAAACGGTTTTTTTTGCCACCTTGTTAAAGCACTATCGGAAACCCTGCGCGTTGATCATGCGCTGCTGGCTAGTTTTGATAGTCACAGTGGTATGGCAACGCCTTTGGCCTTTTGGAGCCACGGGGCGCTTGGCGAATTAGCACCTTACGAGGTTACAGGTACGCCTTGCGAACACGTCGTCATGTTGTCACGTTGGTCTTCGCTGTCGGGTGTTAGCGAGCGTTTTCCGCGTGACCAGCGTCTTGTTGGTTTTGAGGTAGAGGGGTATTGGGGGGTCGCCATAAGAGCACCCGATGGTTGTTGTTTGGGGGTGCTTGCTCTCATGCACTCATCACCACTGGAGCTGCCTGCCTATAGCGAAGATATTCTGCGTATTACGGCCACCTTGAGTGGCGCTGAGCTTGCCCGCCAGCTAACTCAGGCAAACGTAAAGGCGCGTTTGCGGGGTAAGAAACGCGCACTTCGCATCATGCATAGCGGGCACGATTTATTAATGCATACTGGCGATGAGCAGCAATTGCTTCAAGCAGCGTGCTGTTTGGCGGTTGGTGTGGGCGGATACGCCGCGGCCTGGATCACTGAGCTTGTGCCTGACGTTGCGCCAGAGGACTCGCTGCCAATAGTTGCAATGGCAGATGCAGATGGTGAGGTCGCCTCTTGGTTGAGCCCCTCCCAACTGTTTATTTCACGCTATAGCGCTGAGGTTACCGAGCGAGCGTTACATCTTAAGCGCCCCATCGTTATTGAGAGCCTGGCTAGTGAATGCGTACCTGAAGGCGTTCGCCAGTCCCTTATGGCATTGGGTGTCGAGCAGCTCATTGCGTTGCCATTGCAGTATGCTGGAAAGCAGTTCGGCGTATTAACGCTGTTTAACCGCTACTCCGATACACAAAGTGAGGACGAATTGCAGTTACTGCAAGAACTTGCTAATGAAGTATCGCTGGGCATCGATAATCGGCGGCGCCGAAAAACCGAACAGCGTATTCAGCATGCGGTGACGCACGTTGCCACGGCTGTATCCGCTAAGCACGGCGACGCTTTCTTACACCAGTTGACGGCGCATATGGCCGAGTCACTATCCGCAGAAGTAGGTTTTATTGCGCTGCTGGATAGGCAAAACCCTGATATTGCTCATACCTTGACGCTATATGTAAATGGACAGCGCCAGGATAATTTTGCCTATTATCTCCCTGGGGTACCGTGCCACAAGGTGATCGTTGAGCAGGAGTGCATCGTTCGAGAGGGCGCGGCCATTATGTTGCCTGCGGAAAGCAACGGTGCGTTGGATTGGGTGAACGGCTATGTTGGGCGTCGCCTGGATGACAGCCATGGCCGACCAATGGGTCTTGTCGGTGTGATGTTTAAAAAGCCACTAGGCGATGTGGACATTGTGCGAAGCGTGTTGCAGATATTTGCCGCACGGGCATCCTCGGAGCTTGAGCGCCAACAAGACGAAGACCGTATGCGGCAGTTGGCATTTTGTGACCCAGGCACTCAATTGCCGAATCGTGCTGCCTTTATGCGCCACCTTGAACGAGTGCTTACCGATAATCAAACCTCAGCGCTGGCGCTTTTGCTGCTGGACCTCAATCATTTCAAAGAGATCAATGATACGGCCGGGCATGACACGGGGGACTTAGTCCTTAAAGCAGTGGCTAGACGCTTTGCGGCATCCCTAAAGAAAGGCGAGTACTTGGCCCGGCTAGGTGGCGATGAGTTTGTGGTGGTCTGTCCTGCTAGCGATGAGGTGGCTGCATTGGCAACGGCGCATCGGCTATGTGAAAGTATCGAACAGCCTTTCAATGTTGACCAACAGTCCTTCGAACTGTCTGTCGGGATTGGTATCTCGCTTTATCCGCTGCATGCCGCAACGCCATTGGATCTGTTGAAAGATGCTGACATCGCCATGTATCAAGCCAAACGGCAAAAGCTTCCCGCTTGTGTCTTTGAGCCCTGGATGGGGCGCATTGTCGCTGAGCAGCTGCATATCGCCAAACGCCTTGCGATAGCCATTGCAGAAAAACAGCTGAGTCTGCACTTTCAGCCCCAGGTGGATCTAAACAGCGGTCGGCTGATTGGCGCGGAGGCGCTGTGCCGCTGGCACGATGAGGAGCTTGGCGACGTTTCGCCGAGTAAATTTATTCCTATCGCCGAAGAGCGCGGGATGATTGTTCCACTTGGCAATTGGGTGATTGAAGAGGCCTGCAGGCAGCTTGCCGCCTGGGAAGGGCAGGGGCACGCCATGCAGGGCCAGTTGGCGATTAATATTGCGGCCCAGCAGTTCGAAGAAGACGACTTGGTGGCACACTTACTGACGAGCTGTGACCACTTTGGCGTTGATGCCTCGCAACTCAGCCTGGAAATTACCGAAAGCGGCATCATGGATAACCCTGAAAAAGCCATCGCGATGACCGAAACGCTCAAAGGACATGGGCTTGGGTTAGCCATCGACGACTTTGGTACCGGCTATTCGTCGCTTGCCTATTTAAAGCGCTTCGCCGCCGATAAAATCAAAATCGATATTTCCTTCGTGCGCGATATGCTGGTTAGCGACAATGATCGCGTTATTGTCGCAACGATCATCGCGATGGCTAATACGCTGGGGCTTGAAACGATTGCTGAAGGTATTGAACATGCCTCGCAAGCCGAGGCGTTACTCTCGATGGGGTGTACTCAGGCTCAGGGCTATTATTTTGACCGTCCTTTGACGGCGGAGATGTTTGCCCAGTACTGGCTCATTTCGCATTAAGTGTTTGCGATGGGCTCTCACCAAACTGTTGTTTATAGTCGTGGGCGAACTGTCCCAAATGCCAAAACCCCCAGTAGGTGGCAATCTCGGTCACCGACTGGCTAGGTTCGGCCGCCCGCAGAGCGCGGCGAACCCGATTAAGACGGGTAAGGCGCAAAAACTGAAGCGGGCTGATGCCGAGAATGGTGGTAAAGCTGTACTGCAGCGTGCGTCGGCTAACGTGGGTCAACTGACAAAGCGCTTCCATGGTCACCGGGCCATCTAAATGTTCGTCGACGTAGCGCTTCACGCGGTCAACCACTTCCTTACGATGCGCATAGCTCGGCGGGACGTCCTGGCAGGGTTGTTCGGCTTTTAGGAGCTCGAGCAGAGCCATCAATAAAATATCGTGATGCAGATGCTCAGCAATGGCACCCGGCTGGCTAGATAGTAGCCTTTCGAGCAAAAACATAACGGCCTTTAAGGTGCTCTGCGAGACGTGACGGCGTGGCGCTTGCTGCCATCGTTCATCCAGCGCAATGCCCTGTTGTGCTGCCGCTGCGCTCAGCGTGGGCAATTCAACCACCAAGCCATAAATATCAAACGCGTCTGGGGTGACGAGTTCAAAGTCGTGGCCGCCAGGCCGACACATGACCTCATCGACATTCAGCGCTTGCCCGTTAATACGCGACCCTGCAGTGATGGGCGGTATGCCAATCCACAGTGAATCGGGCCACACGCGGCAATCTTGACGCAGCGCTTGACCGGTGTGCTCTTTAAATACCTGCAGCGACGCCAGCTCGATCTCATCCAGTCGGCCATAGAATCGTCCAGCGCTTAACTGGTCGTATTCTTGCTGCCAGCGCGTCAGGTTATTGGCGTGCTCATCAGCATCAAAGGCTTCCTGAATGCATTTTTTTGGTGCATGCGCATTGCCAAGCAAGGCCATGATCAACTCCTTTGGGGCTTTATGAGGGCTGTTGATACCCTATTTCTTATCTAGCCGTATGTTTTTATTAAAATTATCGAAGGTTTGGCGGGTTTGCCAAAACTTGATACTCCCCTTTAAGTGATAGCGCTAAGGTAGAAACAAGCAAGTTTCGTACCTTAGCGCTTTTTTATAGCGCGCGCTTTCGCCAGAAGGAACGCTTTATGGCACAGACCTATCACTCCACGCTGGGCAGCCGCCGTTACCGCTTTGCGGGCCTAGCTGAACTGATGGCTAAAGCCACGCCCTCGCGCGCTGGCGACCGTTTGGCGGGGGTGATCGCTGAGAGCGCCGAAGAGCGGGTAGTCGCCCAGATGGTGCTGGCGGATATTCCGCTGACTACTTTTTTGAACGACGCCTTGATTCCCTACGAAGAGGATGAGATCACCCGGCTGATCATTGATGACCATGATGCCGACGCTTTCGCCCCTATCAGCCACCTTACCGTAGGCGATTTTCGTAACTGGCTGTTGTCTGATCACGCCACCAGCGAGGTACTGACGCAAGTAAAAGCGGGTATAACCCCCGAAATGGCCGCTGCCGTCAGCAAGCTGATGCGCAATCAGGACCTGATTCTGGTCGCCAAAAAATGCCAGGTGACCACGGCGTTTCGCAACACCATCGGCCTGCCGGGCCGGCTTTCAACCCGGCTACAGCCCAACCACCCCACCGACGATGTGACCGGCATTGCCGCTAGTATTCTTGATGGGCTGTTGTACGGCAGCGGTGATGCGGTGATCGGCATTAATCCGGCCACCGATAACGTTGCCCAAAGCGTCAAACTGATGCGCCTGATGGATGAGGTGATCCAGAAGTATCAAATCCCCACCCAATCCTGCGTGCTGACGCATGTGACGAATACCTTGGAAGCCATAGAGCAGGGCGCGCCGGTGGATTTGGTCTTTCAATCCATTGGCGGCACTGAAGCCACTAACCGCAGTTTTGGCTTTGACTTGAGCACCCTCGCCGAAGCTGAAGCCGCGGCGCAATCGCTCAATCGCGGCACGGTGGGCCGCAACGTGATGTACTTCGAAACCGGCCAGGGCAGCTCGCTCTCTGCGGATGCGCACCACGGACTCGACCAGCAAACCTGCGAGGCCCGCGCCTATGCGGTAGCGCGCAAATTTAATCCGCTGCTGGTGAATACCGTAGTGGGGTTTATCGGCCCCGAGTACTTGTTCGACGGTAAAGAGATCACCCGCGCGGGGCTTGAAGACCATTTCTGCGGCAAGCTATTGGGCGTACCCATGGGCTGCGACGTTTGCTACACCAATCACGCCGAGGCCGATCAGAATGATATGGATAACCTGCTCACGCTACTTGGCGTGGCGGGCTGCAACTTCATTATGGGCATCCCTGGTTCTGACGACATTATGCTCAATTACCAGACCACCTCCTTCCACGATGCGCTCTATGCGCGGCGGGTGCTGGGGCTGAAGGCGGCACCCGAATTTGAGCGCTGGCTCGAAGAGATGCAGATTTTCCAGGATGTCAGCACCCACCGGCTCAACGACCAACTGCCTGCCGCCTTTGCCAACAGCCTGCGCCACCTGCCCAAGGAGCCACGCCATGGCACATGATGAATCAACACCCATCGTGGTAGAGAACCCCTGGGAGCGCTTAAATGCGTTTACCGATGCGCGGATTGGCCTGGGGCGGGCTGGCATTAGTCTGCCGACCAGCAAACTGCTGGAATTTCAGCTAGCCCATGCTCAGGCCCAGGATGCCGTTCACTGCCCGCTAGATGTGCAAACACTCGCCACAGAGTTATCGAAAACGCTTGAGCTGTCCGAGGCGCCGCTGCGTTTACATAGCCATGCCCAGGACCGCGCCACGTATTTGCAGCGTCCTGACTATGGCCGTCGCCTCAACGATGAAACCCGCGAGCAGTTGCAGCAGGCCGCTATGTCTCAGCAGCGCTATGACCTCGCCGTAGTGATTGTTGATGGGCTATCGGCACTGGGCGTGCAGCAGAACAGTGCGCCGTTTCTTGGCGCGCTTTATCAGCTGCTGGACAGCGATGCCGCCGATTGGCAGCTAGCGCCGTTAACCATTGTTGAGCAGGGGCGGGTGGCAATTGGCGATGAGGTTGGCGCGCTGCTCAATGCCGATGCTGTGCTGGTGATGATCGGCGAACGGCCAGGGCTAAGTTCGCCGGACAGCCTGGGGCTGTATCTGACCTGGGCGCCCGAGCCAGGGTTAAAAGATGACCGGCGTAACTGCATTTCTAACGTACGCCCGGCTGGCTTGAAGGCAGAGGAAGCGGCGCGCCGACTTGTGCTGCTGTTAACAGAGGCTCGAAAGCGTAAGTTGTCCGGCGTTCAGCTCAAAGACCGCAGCGAAGACGACGTACTGGAAGGGGAAGCGTCGGGGGCGATTGATTCGACACGTAACTTCCTGGTGGCGGATTAGTGGGCACTTGCTTTTGTGACCCTCTAATAACGACGACCACATAACAATATCCATACAACAATACGGAACCAACACCGCTAGCCAGCACGCCGCTGACAACGATTGCGTTCCTCACTGAAAAGGGCAAAAACGATGACTCAACCAACGGTAGATCAAGCGTATCTGGCAAAACGCCAATTGCGTAAAGGCACGGCTGGCTGGATGCTGCTGGCGGGGCTTGGGGTTTCCTATGTGATTTCAGGCGACTTCGCCGGCTGGAACTTTGGTATTGCCGAAGCGGGCTGGGGCGGCTTTGCGATTGCCGCCTGCCTGATGGCGCTGATGTATCTGGCGCTGGTGCTGTCGCTTGCGGAAATGTCGGCAGCGATCCCGGCGGCGGGCGGCGGCTACAGCTTTGCCCGACAGGCGATGGGCCCGGCGGGCGGTTACTTAACCGGACTTGCGGTACTGATCGAATACGCGCTGGCGCCAGCGGCGATTGTGATCTTTATCGGCGCTGCGGTGGAGTCATTGCTGGGCATCAACGGCCCGCTGGTTTACCTGCTGTTTTATGCCGTATTTATCGGTATTCACCTGGCGGGAGTCGGTGAAGCACTGAAAGTCATGATGGTGATCAGCGGCCTGGCGGTATTCGCCATTCTTGCCACCGCCGTGGCGCTGATCGGTAATTTCGACGCGGCGAACTTGTTTGATATCGCGCCCACCGATGCCGCGGGCGCCAGCACCTTTATGCCCTATGGCTGGTACGGTATCTGGGCAGCGCTGCCGTTTGGCATGTGGCTGTTTTTAGCCGTAGAGGGGGTGCCGCTGGCGGCGGAAGAAGCCAAAGACCCGGCGCGCGACATGCCCAAAGGCATTATTGGGGCCATGCTGTTCTTGCTGTTCACTGCCTTGTTAGTCGTGGTGCTGTTAGCTGGTGCCGCGGGGGCAGAAATGATCGGCCAAAGCGGCGTGCCACTGGTGGATGCGCTGAATACAGCGGGTAACCCCACACTCGCTACCCTGGTTAACGTCTTGGGCCTGGCCGGTTTGATCGCCTCATTTTTCTCGATTATCTATGGTTACAGCCGCTTGGTGTTTGCGCTGTCCCGGGCAGGGTATCTCCCCAAGCCGCTCTCCTTGACCAGCGGGCGCAAGGTGCCGCATCTGGCGCTGATCGTGCCTGGAGTGTTCGGGTTTCTGGTGTCGCTGAGCGGCGAGGGTGACCTTATCCTGGGCATGGCCGTGGTCGGCGCCACGATTTCCTACGCGCTGATGGCGCTGAGCCATATCATGCTGCGCGTCCAACAGCCCGACCTGCCGCGTCCGTATAAGACCCCCGGCGGGGTGGTGACCTCGGGTATCGCACTAGCGCTGTCACTGGTCGCGCTTACCGGGGTATACGCCTTTGATCCCCGCGCCTTCAATTACACCATTGTGCTCTTCATTGCCGGGGCGGCTTATTACTTCCTCTACAGCAAGAATAAGCTGGTTGCCAAAACCGCTGAAGAAGAGTTTGCGCTGGTGGTGACTTCACCTGACGAGATAGACGATAGCGAACCCGTACCGGCTGACGCCGCCAAGCTGTAAGCGAGGCATCGATTAGGCTACCGTGATATGCCCCTGGCGATATATCGCCAGGGGCTTATTCTTATCTATAAGCAGTCGCGAGGTAGTTTAATGACGCTGACCTTTAAGGAACCCAATGAGCAGCAGCGCTGGTACGCCGTTGATGACGGCGTCATGGGCGGCCAATCCCATAGTCAGTTCAGCGTTGTCGGCGGAGAAGGTCGTTTTCATGGCGAGGTGTCGCTGGAGAACGGCGGGGGCTTTGCCTCCGTTCGCCGCGAACCCGACGACTTTGAACCGGCACTGGCAAGCGCCAAAGGCATATCGTTGACCGTCCGCGGTGATGGGCGCACTTACCAACTGCGCCTGAAAAGCACCTCGCTAGGAGATGCATCCGCTTATCGGGTGAAATTTACCCCATCCATAGATACCTGGGAAACCCTGCACTTTCCCTGGGAGGCATTTGAAGCCGTTCGCCGTGGCACGCTGCTGACTGACGTACCACCTATCGAGCCAGCGAATATTACTCAGGTGGGGTTTTTGATTGCTGACCGCACCGCCGGGCCCTTCTGTTTGCAGGTGGCTAGTATAGACGCATTACCTCAGCATCAATAAAGGATGGCATTGACGTCATTCATTCGTATGAGTTGGTTGCCTTACACCATCGATGCTGCTAATTTGAGCTTGGTTTTACAAGTATTGTACACTTTCTGTAAAGCTTTTGGGGTTAACGCCCTACTATGGTGTTTTATTCTGGAGGTGTGGTGATGGCGATGGAAACAGTGCGGTTCGGCGGCGATGATATTGAAAACTCGCTGGCCAAGATGGATGACAAAAAACTGGATGAATTGGCCTTTGGCGCGATCCAACTGGATGCCAACGGCAAAATCATGCAGTACAACGCAGCGGAAGGCGGCATTACGGGGCGAGACCCCAAAAGCGTGATCGGCAAGAACTTTTTTACCGAGGTTGCGCCCTGCACCCAAAGCAAAGAGTTTCAAGGCCGCTTTAAAGAAGGCGTCAAGAACGGCGATTTGAATACCATGTTTGAATACGTCTTCGATTACCAGATGACGCCCACCAAAGTAAAAGTGCACATGAAGAAAGCCATTTCAGGCGATACGTATTGGATTTTCGTCAAGCGTTTATAACACCCTGTGCCGCTTGTCATAACCTGAGCAGGCGGCTCGGTGTTTGAGCCTTACCCTATCCCTGGTGTTATAAAGGATCATCAAATGCCTCAATGGCTGAGCGAAGCCGATTGCAAAGCGGTCCTGCAGTCATTGTTGAGCGCCGAACTAGCGGACTATCGTGGAACGTCTGCGCCGAATTGGCAGGCCCCACCGAGCATTGATTCCCTCGAAAGATTGCACTTGGCTGCCTGTGTTAACGACTTCTTTTGCTTGTACGAGACGGGGGTCGAAGATCGCCTGTTAATGTCGCAAAGCATCGATGATTGGGCCTCGCTCGTCGCGGCTGCCGTGATGGAGACATCCGGGGTGACATTTAGAACATCGGGAAGCATTGGGACCCCTACCGCTCATCATCACTGCTGGGAAGATATAGAAGCCGAGGCGAGTGCCCTGGCGCAGCGTTTTGCGACGCTGGTGCCGGTACAGCGAGTGATCAGTTGGCTGCCGTTGCATCATCTATATGGTTTCATGTTGGGTGTGGCGCTGCCTGGGGTCGCGGGCATCCCCCGACTTAGCATGGAAACCCCGGCCTTATCCTCGTTATTACCCGGGGACTTAGTGGTGACGGTGCCGCCTCGCTGGGACTATTTATCAAAGTCAAAAAAGGACTGGCCTGCAGGTGTAATCGGCGTGTCGTCTACTGCGCCTTTATCTAGTGCTACCTCGGATGCACTGATCGCGTGCGGATTAACTGGGCTGTTGGATATTTACGGCAGTACCGAAACCGGAGGCGTCGCCACTCGGTGGCAGCGCGATGCCCCTTATCAGTTACTTAGCCATTGGCAACGCCACGATGCGCATCATTTAGAGCGCGTTAACGGCGGTATTACCACACCGCTACTGGACAACACACGCTGGCACGATCAAGACACCTTTACGTTGCTGGGCCGTCAGGACGATGTCGTTGTGATCGGGGGCGTTAATGTTAACCCCCAGCACGTGGCGCAACGGTTGAGGGGGCTGGAAAGCGTGGTTGACTGTGCGGTGCGCACCACTGGGCCAACGGATAAATATCGCCTAAAGGCGTTTGTGGTGCCGGTTGGCAGCGAGCAGGACGCCGCCAATGCCATTGCTCAAGCCATATCTCAGTGGCCCGCCGCCGAGCGTCCCGTTCGGATTGACTACGGTGATGCCCTGCCCACCAATGCAATGGGTAAGCTGGCTGACTGGTAAGCTGTCGTTCAAGGAATATCATCCAGTACACCAAAGTCGCCTCGCATGTAGTTTGCCGTTGAGTAACGCTAGGTGAATTCGACTGGAGGCCAGCCTGTGAAACTTTCTCCCGCGTATCGCCTTGCGGCGACTATTCTGCACGGCTTCGACGAGTACCGTGCACGATTTAAACAGATCACCTTTGATGCCAGCCGCCGTTTCCGTGAGGCGGCATGGCGCGATGCTCAGCAGGCGTCGGCGGCACGCATCAACCTCTACGGCGAGAAGGTTGACGACACTCTGGGGCGTCTACAGCGAACCTTTCCTCACGAGGTATTGGCCCACTGTGAAACCTGGGGGGAAGCGCGCACCCATTATGCGGATTTGATCAGCCAGCGGCTTGACTACGAGCTGGCCGAAACCTTTTTCAACTCCCTGTTCTGCTCGATTTTTCAACACCGCCATATCCGCAACGAATGGATGTTTGTGTATAGCTCGCGAGAGGATGCGGCACACCGCTCGGGCATTGAGCTATGCCGCCGGTGCTCGGTGAAGGGCAACTGGCCCAAGGCGTTGGCGTGGGCGCTTCAGGAAGCTCCTTTTGACAATCCGTTTGCCGATCTTGAGCGCGATATCGAGCTTGGAACGGCGCTTCTCGAAGCGCAACTGCCCGCAGCGATCTTGCACGCCGATGATGCCCAGATAGAGCTTTTGAAAAGCGTCTTCTACCGCAATAAAGGCGCCTATCTGGTCGGGCGTATTCTGGGCGGCGGTGAGCAGATGCCGCTGGTATTGCCGGTGTTGCATGGCGAAGGCTTTGGCGAGCAGCAAGGCGGCGATCCCTGTCTGCATCTGGATACGGTGCTCACCGAGACCGACGAAGTGTCGATCATTTTCTCCTTCACGCGGGCCTACTTTCAGGTGGATGTGCCGGTGCCGGGCGAGTTTGTCGACTACCTGAAAGAGCTGATGCCTCACAAGCCTGAAGGTGAGCTGTATGCCGCGATCGGTTTCTTCAAGCACGGCAAAACAGAGTTTTTCCGTGCCTTGAACCAACAGGTCGCGAAGCGCGAGGATCAGTTCATCATTGCGCCTGGGGTGCGCGGCATGGTGATGGCCGTGTTTGTGCTGCCTAGCTTTCGCACCGTATTCAAAATCATCAAGGATAAATTCGACCCGGCCAAAGAGGTCACTCATGCAGTGGTGCGCGAAAAGTACCGCCTGGTGAAGCGCCACGACCGGGTAGGGCGTATGGCGGATACCCAGGAATTCTCAAACTTTATCGTTCGCAAGGACCATTTTGCGCCTGACTGCCTGGCGCACTTGCTGGAGGTGGCACCCTCGACCGTATCGCTCAAAGACGACAAAGTGATCATCAAGCATTGCTACACCGAGCGCATGATGACGCCGCTGAATATCTACCTGGAGCAGTGCAGCGAGGATGAACGAACGACGGTGCTCAAGGATTACGGTAACGCCATCAAGCAGATGGCAGCGGCGAATATTTTCCCCGGCGATATGCTGCTGAAGAATTTTGGCGTGACCCGCCACGGCCGAGTGATCTTTTATGATTACGATGAGGTGTGCTACATCACCGAGTGCCGGTTCCGGCATATGCCTAAAGGTCAGGGCGTTGATGCATCCAGTATGTCGATCGGCCCCAACGATATTTTTCCCGAAGAGTTTGGCCCCTTCATGTTCGCCAACAAAGCGCTACGCGATATGTTTATGGCGCAGCATCCTGAGCTTTTCGACCCTGATTACTGGCTGGAGGTGCAGAAGGCGATTCGCGACGGCCGGGTGATTGACGTCTACCCCTATCGCAACAAGCAGCGTTTCGCGGGAACCGTGGGCCAACTGGTATATTAGGGAATACATAAGGCAATCACGGCGAGGACACCATGACAGCAGCCCCACACCTAGTCGTCTTTACCGGTTCGGGCATTAGCGTCGAAAGCGGAATCAAAACGTTCCGCGCCAGCGACGGCCTCTGGGAAGAGTACCCGGTCGAGGAAGTCGCGACGCCGGAAGGCTGGCGGCACGACCCTGAGCGGGTACTGGGTTTTTATAATCAACGCCGGGAGCAGATCCGCCGCGCCAAACCCAACGCTGCGCATAAAGCGCTGGCGGCCTTGGAGCAAGATGGCTTCAAGGTCAGCGTGGTGACCCAAAACATTGATGACCTGCACGAGCGTGCAGGGTCGCGAAACGTTATGCACCTGCACGGCGAAATCTTGAAGGCGCGGTCCTCGGTGGACCCACGGCTGCGTTACCCGCTGACCAAAGGCGGCATTGCTCTGGGCGATGTCTGCGACAAGGGCAGCCAGTTGCGCCCGGACGTCGTTTGGTTTGGCGAATCGGTGCCGCTGTTTGAAGACGCTTGCGAGATAGCCAGCCAAGCGGATTTTTTCCTGGTGGTAGGCACCTCGTTGGCCGTTATGCCCGCCGCCTCGTTGCTTTCCTATATCGAACTCGACACGCCCTGCGCGCTGGTCGACCCCGATGCGGATGCCTTAACACCGCCGGGTGTGCTGGCGATTAACACCACCGCAGGCGAAGGCGTGCCCGCGCTCGTCAACCAGTGGCGCAAGCAGGGCAACTTAATGTTGCCTTGAATGTTCGAAAAACCATGCCTTCATGACGTCGGTAATCTGTGACATCTCTGTTTCAGACGTTATGTAGGCGGGCATGGTATACAGCCAGCGACCGATGGGGCGCAGCCAAACACCACGCTCGCGGGCGAAGTTGGCCACTCCTTTTAGTGCCTCGGCGGAGTGGGCTTCAATCACGGCGGTGGCGCCGAGTACTCGAACGTCGTCCACGTCGGGGTGGGCGTTGAGCGCTCGGTCCTCCAACAGCTCGCGGCGCAGTAATTGGTTGAGCGTGGCGATCTTATCCAGATAACCCTCTTCCTCGAACACGCGCAGGCTTTCCAGCGCGACGCGGCAGGCCAGCGGATTGCCCATGAACGTCGGGCCGTGCATAAAGGCGTGGTGCTCGCTGTCGCCGATAAAGGCATCGTGAACACGATCCGTGGCAAGCGTCGCCGCATGGCCCAGATAACCGCCGGTCAATCCCTTGGAGAGCACCATGATATCCGGCGTGACGCCCGCGTGGTCGGCGGCAAACAGCTTGCCGGTGCGGCCAAAGCCGGTGGCTACTTCGTCGAAAATCAGCAGCACGCCAAACTCATCGCACAGCTCTCTGGCCCCCCTAATATAGTCCGGCGAGGTCATGTTCAGCCCGCCGGCGGCCTGTAATAGCGGCTCCATCAACAGCGCGGCGATCTCCCCATGATGATGCTCAAGGGCGCTGCGCAGGGCGCCAAGGTCGTGTTCGATCTGTTCTGGCGTTGCGTCATAGGGGGCCGTGGGTGCCGGGGCAAAGTGGTGCTGGGGCAGCAGGCCGGTAAATAAGCCGTGCATGCCTTCTTCCGGGTCGCAGACCGCCATGCAGCCGGTGGTATCCCCATGGTAGGCCTTCATTAGCGAGAGCATCTTTCGCTTGCCAGGGTGGCCGGTGAGCACCTGATACTGAAGGGCCATTTTCATTGCCACTTCCATGCCCACCGAGCCGCTGTCGGAATAGAACACGTGGTTAAGCCCGTCGGGGGTAATGCGCACCAGCTCACGGGCCAAGCGGTCGGCAGGCTCGTGGGTGAGGCCGCCGAGCATCACGTGACAAAGCTCACCGGCCTGTTCACGAATGGCCGCCACCAAGCGCGGATGGCCATAGCCGTGGATCATGCACCACCAGGAGCAGGTGGCATCCAGCAGGCGTTCGCCGCTTTCAAGCACAAAGTGTGCGCCTTCACCGCCGACCACCTTGGGCGCCGGTGTTTGGTGTTTCAGATCGGCATAAGGGTGCCAAACGGGAGAGTTCATAGGCGCTCCAACGAGAGTAACGGTGCCAAGGAAAGGTAACGGTAGGCCGTATCGGCATGGGGCGTCGCGAGATGCGGAATAATGCCCAGACAGGGGGCTTCGAGCCTGGCGTTTAGGTGGGTGATATTGGCCTCAAGGCGTGCGTTGTCGGCAGCAAAGGCCGGGTCCACCGCGCTGCCCACCCAGCCCGCAAACGTCATGCCGTCGGCGGCAATGGCCTCGGCGGTGAGTCTGGCATGGTTAAGACAGCCCAGTTTCAGGCCGACCACCAGAATCACCGGCAAGTGCATGGCGCGGGGAATGTCGCAGAAATCCTCGTGGTCGTTAATCGGCACGCGCCAGCCCCCCGCGCCTTCAATGAGCGTTAAATCCCGTGGGGTTTGGGCAAGGGTGTCGTTGAGCGTGGCGACAACGGTGCTGACGTTAAGTATCTGGCCTGCCTCGCTGGCGGCCAAATGCGGCGCGATAGCGGGTTCAAAAGCCCACGGGTTGATGGTCGCGTAGCTAACGGGCGGCACGCTTTGCGCCTGTAGCGCCAAAGCATCGGTATTGCGCAGCCCGTTGGGCGTGACGCTGCTACCCGAGGCAATCGGCTTGAGGCCTAATGTAGTAAGCCCTTGCACGCTGGCGGCATACAGCAGCGTGCTGGTAACGAGCGTTTTGCCCGCATCGGTATCGGTGCCGGTAACGAAAAATGCGCTCATGACGATTTTTCCAAGTGCAGGGTTAAACACTGGTAGCTGACGGGCAGGCCTTGCGGTTCACGCAGGGTTTCAAAACGCGCGCGGGCAGCTGTCAGCTCGCCTCGGGTCAGTCGGGCGTTGGGTCTGGCGACCTGCGCGCCGACCCCCTTGATGGAGGCCATCACGGCGCTTAGGTCGGGGTAGAAAAACGTGCGCCGCTCGGCACGCTGATGAACCAGCGTTAGGCCGCTGGTATTCACGGCGCATGCCAGTTGATCCTGGCTGGGCGTTTCCAGTAGCGCTTCCGGGCGTTGCCAAGCGGTGGCAACTTCGGCCAGCGTGCCGGGTAGCAGCGTAGCGAGATAGGCTTGACCACCTGGCACAAGTACCCGCTGAAGTTCGTCCATTACCGCGTCAATATCGCGACACCACTGAATCGCCAGATTGGAAAACACCATGTTGAATGTGGCCGTAGCAAAGGGAAGGGCTTCGGCGTTGCCCAACTGCCAACGAATAAGGTTGCCGTAGCGCGACTGGGCGTGGGCGAGCATGCCGGGGGCGATATCCAACCCGGTAACGCGGGCGTTGGGATAGCGCGTGGCGAGCCGCTGAGTCCAGTAGCCGGTACCGCAGCCGATATCCAACATGTTCAGCCCAGCGGTGTCAGGCAAGGTTGCCCAAAGCGTTTCGCCCATCTGGCGCTGAGCGCTGGCCAAGGCATCGTAATGGGGAGCCGCACGTGAGAAGGCGCGAGCGACCTTCGTGTGCCAGCTAGGCGGGCTGGTCGCGGTAGGCGGAGAGGGTAGCGCGGTGGTGTTCATCCGGGCTCCTTAACGGCTAGCAGCGACGCCTGTTCTGCCAACACAGTAGTGAGCTGGGCAGGCTGCGAGAGCATTGGGCAATGGCCAGTGCGGGCAAGCAGCGTCGCTTGGGCGCGGGCGGTGGAACTGATTAACGGGTCATGCTCGCCTACCAAGCGAATTACGGGGCAAGGAGCCTCTTTTAGTCGCTGGGCGTTGTCGATAGTGGCAAGCCAGTTGAGGCCTTGGGCGAGCGTGTTGTGGTCCACGCTGGGTCTATTGCCGAGTAGCTCGCGCACTTGTCGATTGGCGTGACGTGGGTTTGGTTCACCCTGAGCTTGCCAGCGTAAAAAATGCTGCCACGTTGCGATGGGCTCTCGCTGAAAGGCGCGTTGAAATGCCTTTAGCTCGGTCTCAGTGACGCCGTCATTGGCACAAAAAGTATCGCTCGCGCCGAGCAGTATTAGGCCGCGCGGTGCGGGCAGATGATCGAGCAGCGCCGCTGCCAACAGCCCGCCCAGCGACCAGCCAACCCATACGGCATCCTCAGGTAGTTGCGCGGCCATAGCGCCTGCCAACTGCCCTAGGGTGGTGTCGTCGGGAAGTGTTGGCGCACCACCGTAGCCCGGCCAGTTAACAGCGTGGGCTTCAATATGCGCGGGCCAGTGGCAAGAGAGCGGTTGCCAGATCCGCCGGTCCACCCCCCAGCCAGACAGCAAAACTAACCTTTTTGAGGGTGCGCGTCGCATGCGGCCTCCTCGCGCTGGCAAGCTTCTAATCCTTCCAGTAGCCGGTCGATGTCGCTACGGGTATGGCGGGCACTCAGCGTAATGCGCAGGCGTGCCTCGCCGTTGGGCACCGTAGGCGGTCGAATCGCGCCGACCTGTAAACCATGCTTGGCAAGCGTTGCTGCCCAAGCGAGCGTGCGGGCCTCGCTGCCTAGGCGTAACGGTTGTATAGGCGTGCTGGAGTCGCCAAGCGGCAGACCAAGCCGGTAAGCCTGCTGGCGGAAAGTGTCGATATTATGCTGAAGCTGCTGGCGGTGTTGCGGTTCGATTTGCACAATCGTCAGCGCCTCCAGCGTCGCGGCGGCAATGCTGGGCGGCTGGGCGGTGGTATACACATAGCTGCGGGCAAACTGGGTGATATGCTCGATCAACGCGGCATCGCCGGCGACAAACGCGCCCGCCGTGCCGAGCGCTTTCCCCAGGGTGCCAACCAAAATAGGCACATCGGCGCTGCCCCATGTGTTGCCTACGCAACCGCTGCCGTTCTCGCCCAGCACGCCCACGCCATGGGCATCGTCGATCATCAGCCAGGCGTGGTGCTGTTGGCTCACCTGGGCCAGCGTGGCAATATTCGCCACATCGCCATCCATGCTGAACACCCCGTCGCTGACCACCAACTTATGGTCGCTTTGGCTGCGCGTTAGCAGGCGGGCAAGGTCGCCGCTATCGCGATGGTGAAAGCGTCGTGAGCGGGCACCGCTTAACTGTGCTCCATCGATCAGCGAGGCATGGTTGAGGCGATCGTGGAAAATAGCCGTATGCTGATCAGCCAAGGCTTGCAGCACCCCCAGATTGGCCATATAACCGGTGGAAAATAGCAGGGCGCGCTGACGCCCTGTCCAGCGTGCCAGGGCGTCTTCCAGAGCCTCATGAATTTCCAGGTGGCCACTGACCAAGTGCGATGCGCCGGCTCCCGCGCCGAAACGGCGCGCGCCTTCGGCCTGGGCCGCTTGCACACGCGGGTGTAAGGCAAGGCCCAGGTAATCGTTGCCCGCAAAGTCCAGTTGATCCGGGCATTTTACGCGTCGCACGCGCCATCGCTGCTGCTGTTCGCGCGCCTCGCGGGCGCAGGCCAGCCGCTGATGCCAGGCTTCAGACACTGGCGTCGACCGCAAGCTCAGCCACGCGCTCTGCGCGGACACGTTGTTCGGCCTGTTGGGCCAGGCGCTGGGCGTGGGTCGCGTCATCTTCGCAGGTCTCGCGACGTTCCGGGTGAAGGCCGAGTTTTTCAAAGAGCGCGCGGTCGATATCGGCTTGGGGATTGCCAGTGGTCAGCAGCTTGTCACCGTAGAAAATCGAGTTGGCTCCGGCCAAAAATGCTAGCGCCTGAGTCGATTCGCTCATCTGCTCACGACCCGCGGAGAGCCGTACGTGGCTTTGCGGCATCATGATGCGCGCCACGGCGATGGCGCGGATAAACTCGATGGGGTCCAGGTCCTCGACGTCTTCCAGCGGCGTGCCCGGGACCTTGACCAGCATATTGATCGGCACGGATTCCGGGTGTGGCGACAGCTTGGCCAGCTGCTGTAGCAACGCGCTGCGGTCATTTGCATCTTCGCCCATGCCGAGAATACCGCCGGAACAGACTTTCATACCCGCCTCGCGCACCGTTGCTAGCGTGTTCAGCCGGTCGCTAAACGTGCGAGTGGTGATGATTTCGCCGTAGTAGTCGGGTGAGGTATCTAGATTATGGTTGTAGTAGTCGAGTCCCGCCGTCGCCAGACGCTTGGCTTGATCGTCGTCGACCATGCCCAGCGTCATGCAGGTTTCAAGGCCTAGCGCTTTTACCTGGCGAACCATCTCTTCGACCAACACCAGGTCCTTATCCCGTGGGCTGCGCCACGCCGCGCCCATACAGAAACGGCTGGCGCCTGCTTGTTTAGCCGCTTTGGCTTGTTCGACGACTTTTTCGATTTCCAGCAGCTTCTCTTTTTCCAACTGGGTATTGTAGTGGCCTGACTGCGGGCAATATTTGCAATCTTCCGGGCAGGCGCCGGTTTTGATCGATAGCAAGGTGGAAACCTGAACCGCGTTGGCATCAAAATGTGCCCGGTGAACCTGCTGAGCCTGAAAGAGCAAATCGTTGAACGGTAATGCAAACAGCGCGTTAATTTCGTCAAGCGTCCAGTCGTGGCGCGGGGCATCAGTCGGGGTAGTGGCAACGGTGGCGGTCACGGGTAAACCTATTTGCTTTTGAAAGTTGACGAGACTTTATCGGCGATGGGGTTTTAGTGTCAACTTGAAAAGGTTTTAAGGTTGACGGTGGCGGAGGGTTCGTCTTGGGTGGGGGCCCTGCTTTATACTCTGCGTCCTTTGCTAATTGCTGGAGCGTGGATGCCTGCTTCTGATACGTACAATACACTTGCCGATAGAGCAAGCGCCGAGAGCGACCCGATGACGCGCCATCCGCGTCCGCCCAGTCGTGAGTTCAAAGCGCGGGGCAGTTTTGTTACGCGCTGTGCGGGCTGCAACCTACCCGAGCTCAACTGCCTGTGCCCCTATCAGGTCAAAGCCGAAAGCCATGCCCAGGTGTGGTTGTTAACCCACCCGCTTGAGCACTATAAACCGACCAATACCGGTCGCTTGATTGGCGACGTGCTGGCCCAAACTGAGGTGTTTACCTGGTATCGCACCGCGCCCGATAAGCACTTGATGGCGCTGCTAGAAGACCCGCGCTATTCCCCCTTTGTGGTCTTTCCCGATGACCAGCCCGACTATGCTGACCGTGTGGTGACGTTGGGGGCAGTTGTCGATGCCAAGCACAGCGGCAAGATTCCGGTCTATATACTGCTGGATGGCACCTGGCGTCAGGCGCGTCGCATCTTCCGTAAAAGCCCTTACCTTGACGCACTGCCGGTGCTGCCACTGCGCACCGAGCGGGAGACTCGCTATCGGCTGCGCAAGCCTGCCTCAAGCGCGCATTTATGCACCGCAGAAGTGGCTGTTGAATTGCTGCGGCAGGGGGGCGATGTGACGGCTGCCGCTATGCTAGATGATTATTTCGACGTGTTTAACGACAGCTACGCTGCCAGTCGTTCCTACCACAAGATCGAAACGCCGACGCCAGCGATGCAGCGCTTATCAGCGAAAAGAGACGCTGAGTCCAGTGCGAAAGAGTAAGCGTTGCGCGCCTGTCACGCACCGCTGCCAAACAAGGTGCCCGCGATTCTGAAGCCCGCCACCCAAGTGCCCACCGCCGAACCAAGGGTGGCGAGGATAAACACCAGTAGCGTGCGCGATACGCGATTTTTCCACCAGCCTTTCAGCTTCACCACATCGTGGCGCAGTGTGGCAAAGTCACGCACTTTGGGTTTGCGCATATAAAGCTCCACCCCAGCGGCCACAAATCCGGCACCAATGGTGGGGTTAAGCGAGGTAAGTGGTGCGGCAAAAAATGTGGTGATAACGGTCACCGGGTGAGCCAATGCGGCAATGGTGGCACCACCGGCGAGAATGCCATTGATCAGGAACCATTCGATTACCAACTGCCATCCAAGGTCGGTATTGCGCGAAAAGCCGACCACGAAACCGACCAAAACCAGGGCGGTGATCAGCCAGGGAGCCAGCTTCCATAGCTTGGAGGGCGGAGGTGTGGCTTCCAGCGTGGCAATTTCATCTCGCGGCTGGGTGGGTAGCGGGGCTTCCAGGTGTTCACCGGTGCCTTTCAGGTGCCCAGCCCCTAATACCACCAACACATTGCGGTAGCGCCCCGGGGGGGCATCTTCAGCAAGGCGTAGCGCCATGTAGCGGTCGCGTTCGCGAATCAGAGGGGTATACAGCGCTTCTGACTGGGCGGCGAACTCACTGAACGTGGCCTCCAGGATGTCGCCTTCCTTGAGTTTCTCGATATCTTCTTTCGAGACGTTTTCCCTCGACAGCACGCTGCCGATCAAGCCGGTGAATAGGGAAAAGCGCTGCCACCAAGGCACATTGCGGTAAATGCGCTTAAGGGTAATGCCTACATCGCGGTCAACGAGCAGCAGTGGTAACTGCTTTGATTGGCAGGCTTCCACTGCCGCGCGCATTTCAGCCCCTGGCTGAATGCCCGACTGCTCGGCGATACGTTGCTGAAAGGCTCCCAGCGCGAGACTGGCGGCGACCATGCCAGCCTTGCCTTGTTTAAATACTTGAAAGAGATCCTGTTCGCCCATGGCATCCGGGTTGGCCATGCTGTGGTGACGGGCATCACACAGTTCAATGGCAACGGCGTCGAAGCGGCCGCTGTCGATCAGTTGGCGCACGTCGTCGGCGCTTTCTACCGAGACGTGCGCTGTGCCGAGCAGCGTGTAGCACGTATCGCCTACCGTAATCACCTGTATCGGGCCGCTTGTGGTAGGTAGTGCGTCGCTATTGGGCACTGTCGGTGTAACATCTTCCTGGGTCATGACGACGTCTCAATTCAAAAAATAAATAAGCAGCGTTGGCGGGGTTAGCGCCGCCAGAAGGCAGGCGTAAACAGTACCAGCACGGTGAAAATTTCCAAACGACCTAACAACATGGCAAACACTAAAATCCATTTGGCTACGCTGGGCATATCGCCGTAGTGGCTGCTGGCTTCGCCGAGTGCGGGGCCCAGGTTATTTAAGGCAGAACCCACCGTCGACCAGGCGGTTACCTGATCAACCCCGGTGGCCATAACGCCCACCAACATTAAAAAAAACAGCAGCACATACACCGAGAAGAAGCCCCAAACCGCCTGGGCGATACTGTCGGGCACGCTGACTTTACCCACCTTAACTGCGATGACCGCGTTAGGGTGAATCAAGCGCATGACCTCACGCATACCTTGTTTCATGATCAAAATAATGCGGATGACTTTCATGCCGCCACCGGTTGACCCCGAACACCCTCCCACAAAGGCCGCTACAAACAGCAAAAAAGGCAGCGCACCTGGCCAGGAGGAAAAATCCGCGACGCTAAACCCGGCGGTGGTAGCTACCGATACCACCTGAAAAATACCATGACGAAGCCCACGCAACGTGTCGTATGTCTCGGTAAGCCACAGCGATAGCACCGTAATAACAATTAGCCCGAGTAAAAACAGCATCAAGAAGCGGGCTTCTGGGTCGTTGATGTAGTGGGTAAGGCGTTTTTCACGCCAGGCAATAAAGTGCAGGCTAAAACTAAACGCGGAAATCAGCATAAAGCCAACACAAATCAGCTCAATAGTGGCGCTATCGAAATAGCCGATGCTGGCATCGTAGGTGGAAAAACCGCCATTAGCGATGGTTGAAAAGCTGTGACTCAATGCATCGAACCAATCCATTCCAGCCAGCATGTAGGCAATCATGCATGCCACGGTGAGCGTGGCATAGATATACCACAGGGCCTTGGCGGTTTCGGTAATGCGTGGGGTTAGCTTGGAGTCTTTAAGCGGCCCCGGTATTTCGGTGCGGTACAGTGCCATTCCGCCCACGCCGAGCGTCGGCAAAATGGCCACGGCCAATACCACGATCCCCATGCCGCCTAACCATTGGAGCTGCTGGCGATAGTAAAGGATAGACTCGGGCAGAAAATCGATGCCTGTCATCACCGTTGCGCCGGTGGTCGTCAGCCCCGAGAAGGACTCAAACACCGCATCGGTCATGCTGAGCGCTTCGTCGCCAAATAGCATCAGCGGCAGCGAACCAAACAGCGCCAGCACCGTCCAGAACATCGCCGCGATAATAAACCCGTCGCGTACGCGCAGCTCCTTTTGAGCGCGACGGTTGGGTAAGTAGAAGGCCAGACCCGTCGCTACGGTGATCGCCATGGCGATCATAAAGGCCTCCCATACGCCGTCGCGAAACCATGCCGAGATCAGCATGGGCGGCAGCATGGTAAGGCTGAATAGCATCAGCAGCAGCCCCAGGATGCGCAAAATAACCCTCAGGCTCATGGCAGTCGTATGCTCCGCTGGTAAGTAAGTCGCGCGCTGAGTATAAGCATTAGAAGAACGTTAGCCCTACCTGGAACAAGCGCTCTACGTCGCGAATGCGGCGCTTGTCGATGACGAACAGGATGACGTGGTCACCGCTTTCCACCACGATGTGGTCGTGGGCGATCATGACGTCTTTGCCGCGCACAATCGCCCCGATGGTGGTGCCGTCGGGGAGGTCGATCTCGCGGATGGGGCGGCCGACCACCTTGGACGACTGCTTGTCGCCGTGGGCAATGGCTTCAATGGCTTCGGCGGCGCCCCGGCGCAGCGAGTGGACGTTGACGATATCGCCACGCCGCACGTGGGTCAGCAGGCTACCGATGGTCGCCTGCTGGGGCGAAATGGCGATATCAATCTCGCCGCCCTGAACTAAATCGACGTAGGCGGCGTTGTTGATCAGCGTCAGCACCTTCTTCGCGCCTAACCGTTTGGCCAGCAGCGACGACATGATGTTGACCTCGTCGTCGTTGGTCAGCGCGCAGAAAATATCGCAGTCCTCGATATTCTCTTCTTCCAGCAGCCGCTTGCTGGTGGCACTGCCGTGGAGCACAACGGTGCGGTCAAGCCGCTCAGAGAGCGTAGTGCAGCGCTCCAGATTGTGCTCGATTATCTTGACCTGGTGGCTGTGCTCCAGATGCTCAGCCAAGCGCTCGCCGATGTTGCCGCCCCCGGCAATCACCACCCGGCGAAAATCCCGCTCGACTCGGCGTAGCTCGCTCATCACCGCGCGGATATCGCGCCGCGCCGCCAGGAAAAAGACTTCGTCGTCGGCTTCAATCACGGTATCGCCACGCGGGATAATCGGCCGGTTACGGCGGTAAATGGCCGCCACGCGGGTATCCACGTTGGGCATATGGCGACGCAGGAAAGCCAGGTCCTGGCCAACCAGCGGGCCGCCGTAAAATGCTTTGACGGCGACAAGCTGTACAAGTCCGCCAGCAAACTCCAGTACCTGCAGCGCGCCAGGGTGCTCAATCAAGCGGCGCACATGATCAGTGACTACCTGCTCGGGGCTGATCAGGACGTCGATGGGGATCGCTTCGTGGGCGAACAGCCCTTTGCGGGTCAAGTAGGCTGTAGCGCGTACCCGGGCGATTTTGGTCGGAGTGCGAAACAAGGTATGCGCGACCTGGCAAGCGATCATGTTGATTTCATCGCTGCTGGTCACTGCAATCAGCATATCGGCGTCTTCGCAGCCTGCCTGGCGCAACACAATGGGGTAAGAGCCCGCGCCAGTCACCGTGCGGATGTCGAGCTTGGTGTGCAGCTCACGCAGCTTTTTGGCGTCGGTATCGACAACGGTGATATCGTTTTCTTCACGGGCGAGGTGCTCCGCGAGGGTGCCGCCGACCTGGCCGGCGCCGAGAATGATAATTTTCATTGCTGAGCATCGGTTCCATTAAGTGCGCAAGCGACTCCCCGTTGACTTAACGAGGCGGGCTATCGTGCGCTGCAATAAAGACGGCGGCCAGTGTAAACCAGCCGCCGCCGAAAAGCAGGTGGGGATTATTCCAGAGTAAAGCCGACCTTCACCGTGACCTGCCAGTGCGCGACCCGACCGTCTTCAATATGGCCACGGGTGTCGGTTACTTCCAGCCAGCGCATATGCTGGATGGTTTCAGACGCTTTGGCGAGCGCGCTCTGCACGGCGTCTTCAATCCCTTTTTCAGAAGAGCCGGTGAGCTCTATGTGCTTATAGGTGTGATGACTCATGGTGCCTCCTTCCATGTCATGAATTCACTGTCTAAGACTGACCCCTCAGACAGTCAGCTTCTCTAGTCTGGCATAAAAAAAGCCATCGTGACTGCTTGCTTCGGGAAACAGTTGGCGACCTGGTCCGCTGGGCGTGCCCCAGGCCACGTCGCCTGGCGTAGTGACCCGGGCATCGGGCGTGCGGGCCAGAAAGGCCTCGACCTGATCGCTGTTTTCTTCAGGCAGCACCGAGCAGGTGGCGTACAACAGCGTGCCCCCCGGGCGCAGCAATTGCCAAAGGTTATCCAGCAATTGGCGCTGCAATGTCGCTAACTTGCGGATATCGTCGGGGCGGCGCAGCTTTTTAATATCTGGATGGCGGCGAATGACGCCCGTGCCGGAACAGGGGGCGTCCAGCAAAATCGCATCAAATGGCGTGCCGCTCCACCAGTCGCGCTGCGTGGCGTCGGCGTGTTGCAAATCGGCTAACAGGCCTAGCCGATGTAACGCATCCTCGACCCGCGCCAAGCGTAAGTTATCGCTATCAATGGCGGTGAGTGCAATATCAAACTGTTCCAGCAGGTGAGCGGTTTTCCCGCCGGGGGCGCAGCAGGCATCCAGCACGCGGGCGCCCGGGCGCGGAGCAAGCGCGGGGCCCAGCAGTGCTGCGCTTAACTGGGCGGCTTCATCCTGAACGCTAACGTGGCCTCGCTCAAAGCCGGGTAGCGTGCTGACATCGCAGGGCTGCTCAAGCGTAATGCCGTCGGGTGCGTGAACACACAGGTGCCCGCTCAAGCCATTTTCATTAAGCAGCGACAGGTAGGTTTCGCGGTCTTGGTGGCGCTGGTTGACTCGCAGCGTCATGGGCCCCGGCTGATTGTTGGCTTCGGCAATTGCCTGCCACTGCTCGGGCCATGCCTGACGAAGCGCCTTCAACAGCCAGGCGGGATGTTCGAGCGCGACGTTGGCGTCGCGGTCAACGACCGCCTGCAGGTCGGCGGATTCACGCTGCAAACGGCGCAGGCAGCCGTTCAGTACCCGGGTGGCCCAATCTTTGCCGAGTAAGCGCGCCGCCCCTGCGGTTTCCCCTACCGCTGCATGGGCGGGGATGCGCATATAGAGTAATTGATAAATACCCACCAGTAGCAGGGCCTGGATGTCGCTGTCGCGTTTTTTGAGCGGTTGCTTAAGCAGTTGGTTAGCCAGTGCTTCCAGGCGCGGCAGGCGGCGGCAGGTACCGTAGCACAGCTCTTTTAGCAGGCTGCGATCACGGGCAATCACGCTGTGCTCATCCAGCCCGGCCAGCGACCCCCGGTCGGTCAGCACTGGCACCAGTCCTCTTGCGGCGGCGGCGCGCACTTCTTGTCCGCTGCCTTCTTTCGGTGCGCGAGGCTGATTCATGACGGTGCTCCTTCTTGCGTGCTGGGGCCCAGGCGGGTGCCGTGGGTGAGGCGTGTTTGGCGAGCGTTGAGTAGTTCGCGTACCGGCATCGCCTTGCCGCCGGGGAGCTGGGCGCGGCTAACGCAAAGGACTTCATGGCCGTCCTGGCCGCAGGCGATACGCAGGTGGTCCTCGCCATGGGCCAGTAGCGTGCCGGGCGGCGTCGGCTGCTGCTCGCCGGGCTCGACACTTGCCTTAAGCAGGCGCAGGCGGTCGTCGCCCAAAGTGCACCAGGCGACAGGCCAGGGGTTAAAAGCGTGGATGTTGCGTACCAACTGTTCGGCGGGTTGGCTAAAATCCAACTCGGCTTCGGCCTTGGTGAGTTTGGCGGCGTAGGTGACGCCTTCTTCAGGTTGGGGTGTCGCCTTGATGTGCCCCGTCTCCAGTTCGTCCAGCACACTCACCAGCGCGTTGGCGCCTTGAAGGGCCAGTCGGTCGTGCAGGTCGCCGCCGGTGGTCTGGGGGGTGATCGGCGTGCGAACCTCATGCAGCATATCGCCGGTATCCAGGCCGGCGTCCATTTGCATAATGGTCACGCCGGAAACGCTGTCACCGGCTTCAATGGCGCGTTGGATAGGTGCGGCGCCGCGCCAGCGTGGCAGCAGCGAGGCGTGGACGTTAAGGCAGCCCAGGCGGGGTATATCGAGAACGGCCTGGGGCAGTAACAACCCATAAGCCACCACTACCATTACGTCGGCGTTCAACGATGCCAAGGTTGCCTGGGCATCGGCCGCTTTCAAGCTTTCAGGCTGGTAAACCGGTAGCGCATGTTCAAGCGCTAAGCGCTTAACCGGGCTTGGGGTGAGCTTGCGCCCGCGCCCCGAGGGGCGATCGGGCTGGGTATAAACGGCAACCACCTGGTGCTGGCTTTCCAGCAGGGCGGCCAGGCTTGAGGCAGCAAATTCCGGCGTACCTGCGAACACAACACGCAATGATGACATGGACAGAGCGACCTAGCGGCAAAAGTGAACGTGACGATAAACTTGGGCAAAGCGGGCGCGGTTAGGCATCCTGCATTTGCTTATGGCGCTTTTCCATTTTTTTACGAATCCGGTCACGCTTGAGCGGCGAAAGATAATCGACAAACAGCACGCCCTCTAGGTGGTCATACTCGTGCTGAATGCAGTGTGCCAGCAAGCCGTCCGCTTCCAGCGTGTAAGGCTCGCCGTTGCGGTCCAGCGCTTTCAGCTCCACGTTAAGATAACGCGGCACTTCAGCGTAGTATTCCGGGATCGACAGGCAGCCTTCGGAAAGTGGCTCTTGGGTGTCGCCCAGCGGGGTGTACTGGGGGTTGATCATCACCAGCGGTTGCGACTGGTCGTCGCTGACGTCCATAACGACCACGCGGCGGTGGACATCTACCTGGGTCGCGGCCAGGCCGATCCCCTTGGCGTCGTACATGGTTTCAAGCATGTCATCGACGAGCTTGCGCACCTCATCGTCGACGGTCTGAACTGCTTGGGCCTTGGTGCGCAGGCGCTCGTCAGGAAATTCGAGAATGGCGAGTTTGGCCATGGCGTTGCTACCACCGTTATGCTGAGCTGAATAATCGCTTGGGAGCACCGCTAACAGCGCCGCGTGCCCAAGAACTTTATGATCGAGTACTCTATGATCGACGTACTTTGTATCCAACGGCTCCGTGAGCCGCACATTGCAATCAATATACTTTATGATCGACCACTATATCATGCTGTCAATGTTCCGGGCATGCCTGCCCGGCGCCTCAGTGTGTGACGCCAAGTCGGGTAGGGAGGGTTTGGATGGGGGCTAGACAACACAGGCATCGAGCCGTGGTGGGCGGTTGGCTCATTGGCGTAATGTGTCTATTGATCACGCTTGACGCCAGCGCCTGGGAGCGCGTCCGCGATTCGGCCCCTGAGCGTTACACCGTGGTGACAGGTGACACCCTTTGGGACCTTGCCGGCCGGTTCTTGCATGCACCTTGGCACTGGCCCGAGCTATGGCAAACCAATCCTGATATCGACAATCCTCATCTCATTTACCCCGGCGATGTAATCACCCTGAGCGATTGCCAGGGTGCCCCGTGTCTGTCGCTTTCCCGAGAGCAGCAGGTGGTGAAACTGTCGCCCCAGATGCGGACTGTGCCTCGCCGTGAAGCCATTTCACCGATCGACGCAAGTGTTATCCAGCCGTTTTTGCGCGGCCACCGTATCGTTAATGGCGACCCCGCCGACGGCGCGTTGGCCTATGTCGTGGCCGGTAACCAGGGGCGCTTGATCAGCGGAGCGGGGGATTCGCTATATGTGAGAGGGCAGGTGCCAACACAAACTAACCTGGGAATTTATCGGCCCGCCGAGGCCTATGTGGCTGATGATGGCACTGCGCTGGGTACCGAGCTGATCAAGATCGGTGAGGCACGCTACGTGCGCGCCGAAGAGGATATCGCCCAGCTAGAAGTGCTAAGCGCCCATCAGGAAGTCCGCAATAATGACCTTGTCTTACCGCTGGAAACGCCGCGGCTAAGTGACGAAATGGTGCCGAGAGCCCCGCGTAATGAGCTATCCGGGGCGCTGATTGGCGTGCCGGGCGGCGTGCGCTTTATCGGCCGTCTCCAGGTGGTGACCATCGATCTAGGCACGCTGGATGGCGTACAGGCCGGGCATGTTTTCCAGATTGCCCAGCAAGGTGAGGTGGTCAGTGATCCGCGCAGCCAGGCGCCGCTGACACTGCCTAGTGAGGTCGCTGGTACCTTGATGGTCTTCAAGCCTTATGATCGCGTGAGCTATGCGTTGGTGATGGAAGCCTCAACGGTACTAGAGGTTGGTGATCAGGTGCGGACGCCGCCACGTTAAATAGTTAAGGGCGCTAAGACATTGAGCAAGGAGATGTGATGGATACCAGGGAGTGGTTGGTGGTCAATGCATTACCCGGCGTGGGGCCTCAGCGCATTGCTGAGCTGGTGGCGCGACAACCGCAATGGCCGGAAGGCTGGCTGGCAGCCTTGCCTAGCAAAGCGGCCAGCGCGCTTCGATTATGGTATGAACATCCGTCAAAGAGTCCTTTGCAGCGTGCGGTTGAGGCAAGCCTGGCTTGGCAATCAAACGCACCGGGGCGGACTATTTTGCACCGCGACCACCCGGCGTGGTCGCCGCTATTGAATCAAATAGCTGATCCGCCAGCGGTGCTGTGGGCGCAGGGCGATCTCAGCGCGCTTGAGCGTCCAACGCTGGCCATGGTGGGTACGCGTCGGCCCACCGCTGAAGGCGCGCATAATGCCAAAACCTTTGCCCGGGAATTGGCGCGCCGGGGCTGGTGTATTGTCAGCGGGATGGCACTAGGCGTTGATGGCGTGGCCCAGCAGGCCGCGTTGGATGCAGGTGGCAGCAGCGTGGCGGTATTGGGGTGTGGGATTGATGTGATTTACCCTGCCCGCCATCGTGCGCTTTACCAGCAGCTTAGCGATTCGCCGGGTGGCCTGGTGCTGGCCGAACACCCGCCGGGCACTGTTGCCCATCCGGCGTTTTTTCCGCGTCGCAACCGCATCGTGACAGGATTGTCGCTGGGCACGCTGGTGGTCGAGGCGGCCGAGAAAAGCGGCTCACTGGTAAGTGCCCGCCTGGCTATGGAGCAGGGCCGCGATGTGTTTGCCCTGCCTAGCTCGTTGCATAATCAGCAGGCACGCGGTTGTTTGCAGCTGCTGCGCCAGGGTGCTGCGATGGCCTGCGACCCCGAGGACATCGTCAATGAGCTGCAGCATTGGGCGAGCGAGTTTCTACCGCCACCTATGGCTGATCTTTCCGCTGCATCGTCTATGCCAGCAGACGAACCGCTGCCCGATGCCCTGCTCGGCTTGTTGGGTGCCTCGCCCACGCCCATCGACGCACTGGTTCAGCAAAGCGGCAGTTCGGTGAGCGAGTGTCAGCAGCGCCTGCTGATGCTGGAAATCGACGGCTGGGTAGCGTCACGGGCAGGAGGCTGGGTGCGTTTGCCACGCCCATGATAAGATGATGTTTCCTTTACCATTACGGGTGGAGAATCCATGACAACGGCGGCTGAACTGGAGGTTGCGGTTCGCGCTTTGCGCAACGGCGGCGTGATTGCCTGTCCAACGGAAGCAGTGTGGGGATTAAGCTGCGATCCCGACAACGACGAAGCGTTGGCGCGGCTAATGCGTTTAAAAGCCCGCGATCCTGCCAAAGGGGTCATTTTAGTAGCAGCATCGATCCGTCAATTTCAGCCGTGGCTGGCGCAATTACCCTTAGCGCTGCATGCCCCGCTGGTGGCAAGCTGGCCGGGGCCAAATACCTGGCTGGTGCCCGATAACGGCCGCAGCCACGGCATGGTACGCGGTGCCCATCGTAAAGTGGCCCTGCGGGTCACCGACCACCCGCTGATGCAGGCGCTCTGCGAAGCGTTTGGTGGCCCGCTGGTGTCGACGTCAGCCAACGTGGCCGGCGACCCCCCAGCCGCCAGTGCTGATGAAGTAAGAGCCGTCTTTGGCGACCAACTGGCGGCGATCATCGAGGGTGAGCTAGGCGGTAACGCGCGGCCCAGCAAGATCCGTGATCTAGTCAGTGGCAGCGTAATACGCAGTTAATCGATCATCAGGAGACGACGTGGCGCACGAACATCTGGATACCGTCAAAAACTACCTGCTGGATCTGCAGCAGCGTCTGTGCGAGGGATTGGCAAGCGCCGACGGACAGGCAAGCTTCAAGCAAGACGAGTGGGTGCGGGAAGAGGGTGGCGGTGGTCGCTCGCGAGTGATTGAGAATGGCGGCGTGTTTGAAAAAGGCGGCGTGAATTTCTCTCACGTGTTTGGCAATCAGTTGCCACCCTCGGCCACGGCCGCCCGGCCCGAGCTTGCCGGGCGCAGCTTTCACGCGGTAGGGGTGTCCTGGGTGTTACATCCTGAAAACCCTCATGTACCCACCAGCCACGGCAACGTACGGTTTTTTATTGCTGAAAAAGCCGGTGAGCCGCCGGTCTGGTGGTTCGGCGGGGGGTATGATTTGACGCCGTACTACCCGGTATTTGACGACGTCGTCCACTGGCACAAGGTCGCCCGCGCGGCCTGCGCGCCGTTTGGCGATGACGTTTATTCACGCTACAAAGCCTGGTGCGATGAGTATTTCTATCTCAAGCACCGTGAGGAGACTCGCGGCGTGGGCGGCTTATTCTTTGACGATCTTAATAACGGCGGCTTTGACGACTGCTTTGCTTTTCAACGTGCCGTTGGTGACAGCTTCTTGGATGCTTATTTGCCGATTGTCGAGCGCCGAAAAGGCGATGCCTGGAACGATCAGCAGCGTCAATTCCAGCTTTACCGTCGCGGCCGTTATGTGGAGTTCAACTTGGTATGGGACCGGGGCACGCTGTTTGGCCTGCAAAGCGGCGGGCGTACCGAGTCTATTTTGATGTCGATGCCGCCGCTGGCCCGTTGGGAATATGCCTTTACACCCGAGGCGGGCAGCCCTGAAGCGCGGCTGAATGACTATTTAGTGCCGCGTGACTGGCTTAACGAAGCCGCTCAGAAGCGAGGCGAGGAGCAGTATGACTGACCGTTACTGCGTGATTGGCCACCCCGTTGGCCACTCCAAATCACCTATGATTCATGCCGACTTTGCCCGGCAGACTGGGCAGGATATTGATTACTCGGCTATCGAAGCTCCATTGGACGAATTGGCTGCCGTTTGGCAACAGTTTTGTGCGGAAGGCGGGCGAGGCGCCAACGTGACGGTGCCGTTTAAAGCGGATGCGTTTGCGCTATGCGATACGCTAAGCCATCGCGCCCGGCGGGCGGGCGCCGTCAATACGCTGATCGTCGGGGGTAATGGCTTGACCTACGGCGACACCACCGACGGGGTCGGGTTGGTACGCGACTTTGCCTATCATCGCGTGTCACTGGCTCAAAAGCGCGTGCTGGTGGTGGGTGCAGGGGGTGCCGTACGTGGGATTATTGAACCATTGTTGGCTGAACAGCCCGAGGCGCTCGTCGTGGTCAATCGCACGATGGCCAAAGCTGAGCAACTTGCCCATGACTTTGCCGATTTAGGACCCATTCAAGGCGGTGGCTTTGACACGCTGGAAGGTACGTTTGACGTAGTGATCAATGGTACTAGCGCGAGCCTCGCCGGCGATTTACCCCCGCTGCCTGATACGCTGTTTGCGCCCAACGCCTGGGCTTACGACATGATGTACGGCGCCGAGCCAACGGTGTTCCTGCAATGGGCAGGGCCCCGCGGGGCGAAGCTGCTGGATGGCTTGGGCATGCTGGTAGAGCAGGCAGCGGAATCGTTTTACCTATGGCGCAATCAGCGCCCTGATACGGCTCCGGTACGCGCGAGACTGCGCCAGTCGTTGAACTATGGCTGAGTGAACGCGGGTTAAAACGGGCGGGTAAGAGCAGATAGCGTAAGCTATCAGAGATGGCACCACCATTGGCTAACGACAGTGGCGATGCCATACCGATATTAACGGTTCAGTTAAGGGCGTGGACAGTCAGGCGTGCGGCCGTTATTGCGCGCTTGTTCAAAGGTGGCTATGGCGTCGCTCATGCCGGCTTCCAGTCCTTCAATGCGCTGGCCTTTGCTTGGGTGAGTCGACATCCATGCGGGTGGCTCGCCGCCGCCAGAGGCCTGCTGCATGTTCTGCCACAGGGTAATGCTTTCACGCGGGTCAAATCCGGCTTGGGCCATCAGATCCAGGCCAATGGAATCCGCTTCGCTTTCATGGCGGCGCGAGAAGGGCAGCATAATGCCATATTGCGCCCCCATGCCGAGCACCCCCATCAGTTGATCACCGCCCGCGCCTTCAAGGCCAGACGCGCTGGAAAGGACCGAGAGACCCAACTGAGTGGCGCTTTCAGTGGATGCCCGCTCATTGGAATGCTTGGCCAGCACGTGGCCGATTTCATGGGCGACAACCGACGCCACCTGGTCTTGGCTGGTAGCGATATCCAACATGCCGGTATGTAAACCCATATAGCCGCCGGGGAGTGCAAAGGCGTTGGGCTCTTCAGATTCGAAGACGCGGATTTGCCAGTCTAGCTGTTGCTGCTCTTCGGGGAGCTCCGCAACAATGGCGTCAGAGATACATTGAGCGTAGCGCTGACTCGCCTGATCGGCGTTAGGCAAGTCCTGTTGATATTGGTTGAAAGCTTTGCTGCCCATATTATTGAGCTCGTCGTCGGATAACAGCAGCAGTTGCGAGCGGCCGGTAGGTGAGGTCGAGCAGGCCGCGACAGAAGCACATAGAGCGGTAATAGCAAGAGGGCGAAACCAGCGCATGAGTGTCTTTCCTTTTAATAAGTGAATTCCTGGCCCAAAGATAACCCTTGTACGGGGTAAATCAATCCTCACAAGCATAATTTACCAGGCGAGTTTTTATGGGTGCCGAACTGAGCCAGCGCCTAACCCGTTTACTTGACCGGCTAGACCATTGGTTGCCGCCCGCGCCCGTGCTGAAGCGCTGCGCTTTGCGACCCTGCGCGGTGGTCGCAGCGGCCGAACAGCCGGGCAGTTTGCGGCCCACTGGGTAGTAGGCCGAAAAGGCTTATACGCCAACGCTTAGCGGCGGCTTTTGCGCGCCTCTTTGGTACGGTTGAGCTCGCGCTTTTTGGCTTTCTCCTTGTCGCTGGCGCCTGCCATATGGTCAAAGGGGTTGTCGCCGGAGCGAAACTCAAAGCGCATGGGGGTGCCGCGCACTTTCAGCACCTTGCGGAAAGTATTGGTCAAATAGCGGCGGTAGGCGTCGGGCAGTGAATCGGTCTGATTGCCATGCACGACAATAATCGGCGGGTTGCTGCCGCCTTGGTGGGCCATACGCAACTTGATGCGCCGCCCGTGAATCATCGGTGGCGGATGCTGGCTGACGGCGTCCTGAAGCAGGGTGGTCAAGCGGTTGGTCGACCAGTGGGCGTTGGCAGCATTAAAAGCGCGCTCAATCGAAGGATAAAGATCGCCTACCGCCGTACCGTGTAGCGCTGAGATAAAGTGCATCTCAGCGTAGTCAGCAAAGCCTAGACGTCGCTTGATCTCGTTGCGCATCTTATCTTTTGCTTCGCTTTCCAGACCATCCCACTTATTGACGGCCAGCACCAGCGCGCGGCCTGAGGTGAGGACGTAATCCAGTAGGTGCAGGTCTTGCTCGACCAGCCCGCTACGGGCATCGAGTACCATCACCGCCACATGGCATTCTTTAATGGCATCGAGGGTCTTGATAATCGAGAATTTCTCGGCGATTTCGCTCACGTTTTTACGCCGCCGTACCCCGGCCGTATCGATCAGAACGTAAGGTTTGCCGCGGCGTTCGAAGGGGATTTCGATCGCGTCCCGCGTGGTGCCGGCTTCGTCAAACACCACAACGCGCTCTTCGCCCAGTAGGCGGTTGACCAGCGTCGATTTACCTACGTTCGGGCGACCGATAACGCCAATACGAATGCCCTTGGTGCCAGTGTCGGCGGGTATATCGGCATCGCGCTCGGGGAAGGGCTCAAGCACGGTATCCATTAAGGTCGATACATTACGCCCGTGAGCCGCTGCAATCGGCCAGGGGTCGCCCAGGCCAATTGACCAGAAATCGCCCATGGCAGAGTGTTCTTCCAACCCATCGGTCTTATTCACCACCAGCCAGGTTTTCTTCTGGTTGACCCGTAGGTGGTTGGCAATGGCTTGGTCAGCCACGTTTAACCCTGCCCGCGCATCGACAAGAAATAGCACGATATCGGCTTCGTCGATGGCGGCCAGCGACTGCTCCGCCATCGCCGCATCAATGCCTTCTTCGTCGCCGCTGATGCCGCCGGTGTCGATCACGGTATAGGCTTTATTACCCAGCATGCCGTTGCCGTACTTGCGATCACGGGTCAGGCCAGGAAAGTCGGCCACCAGGGCGTCCCGTGAACGGGTAAGACGGTTAAACAGCGTCGACTTACCCACATTGGGGCGGCCAACTAATGCAATCACGGGTGTCATGGAGAGATTTCCAGCGTTTCTAAGTGCCCGTCATTAGCCAGTACATGAATCACATTGCCGTCGGTGATCGCTGGGACGCTAATCCCCGAGCCGTCGACTTCAGAGCGACCCACAAGCTCGCCTTCACGGGCATCGATCAGGTGCACATAGCCTTCAAAGTCGCCAAACACCAAGCGGCCATCGGCAAATGATGGGGCTGTCAGCCAGCGGTCTTCCAACTCATCGTTACGCCATACTTCCTGGCCGTTACTAGTGTCAATGGCGACCACATGGCTTTCATCGGTGACCACAAATAGTAAATTACCTACCAGCAAGGGGGTGTGGCGGCTGGAGAGTTCGCGTTCCCAAAGGACATTACCGCGCGTCGCTTCCAGTGCTACCAGCTGCCCGTTATAACTCGTTACAAACAGGCGTCCTTCCGGGCTGAGTACGGGTTGCCCGGCAATATCAACCAGGCGTTCGACTTCGCTTTGACCCTGAGGTGTAGCAATTTGCATATCCCAAAGCGGCTGGCCGTTGCGGTTATCAATAGTGGCCAGACGGCCATTAGCTTGACCGACAAAGCTTACCGGTTCGATGACCATCGGTGTGCCGGTGCCGCGCAGAGTGAGTGACGGCTGAGAGCTGGTATATACCCAGCGTTCTTCACCACTATTGCGATCAAGCGCGGTCACCTGACCGTCGATGCTTTGCACGACCAGCAACTCCGGGTTGGCTTGGGGAGCTGCCAACACTTCGCTGGACACCCGTGAGCGCCAGTTAACGCTACCGTCGCTCTGATCCAGCGCAATCATTTCACCGTCGCGGGTGCCGAGATACACCTGCCCGGCAATGGCGGTTAAAGCGCTGGAAATGGGGGTATCCAGGTCGACTTCCCAGCGCTCCTCGCCATCATCGGCGGCAAATGACATGACCACGCCATTAGCATCGGCGGCGAACAGGTTATCGCCTTCGCGTGCCGGGGTGATGGGGTAACGCGCACGGCCAAGGCCGTCGCCTACGTCCTCTTGCCAAAGGCTCTCAAGGGACGCGCTCTCCTCGAAGCTTTTAAGTTCTTTGGGCGTGTAGGCGGGTTCGTTTTTGCTTGCACAGCCAGCCAATAGGGCGAGCGCCGCGGCGCCTAGGGTGGCGCGCATCATGGGGGTTGAAAACACAGATTTCGAAAACATGGATTTCGAAAGCGTAGATGTTGAAAACAAGGGTTTCATTGAGCTGTCTCCTCAGCGCCGAGATCGTCAAGCTTGAATTGCACGCCATAAAGCGGCTGATCTTGTTCCTGTGCCAGTTCCAGAGCGCGTTGCCAGGCGTCACGCGCCTGATCGTTCTGGCCCATTGCTAGATAGGCATCGCCCTGCACGTCGGCTTGCTGTGCCGCCAGGGTCTCAGTAATGGGTTCGTCGAGTAATTCGAGTGCGTCTTCTGGCTGTTCATTAGCGATGGCGATACGCGCTAAACGCAGCCATGCAAGGCTTTGCACGTAACGCCGCTCGGAGGATTCCGCCACCTGGCTGAGCGATTCAGCAGCACTGTCCAAATCGTCTTGCTGGACGGCCAGGCGTGCGTCAAGCAATAAGGCCAACTCGGCGTATAGGGTATCGTCGTGCTCGCTGACAATCTCATCGACCATCTCGCGGGCTTCGCTGAGCTGGTCGCCTTCGAGTTCGTTTCCAGCTGCGAGACTTACCAGATCCTGGTAGCGCACCGACGCCGCCTCGGATTTTCCGGTTTGGTAATCTTGCCAAGCGTTCCAGCCAAACACGCCGGCTGCCGCTAGCGCAGCGCCAGCTATCAGTGACGTGCCGTTTTCTTTCCACCAGCGCTTGATCACATCCAGCTGTTCGTCTTCGCTTCTATCCGCCACGGGCGGCCTCCTATTCAGCAATGACCGCCGCTCTGGGCAAGGTCATAATGGGTCGAGCGGCAGGGTATGCCTGCCGTCCATTTAAGGGGTATGGGTTAGCTGTTCGCTAAGCGCATGGGCCAGCGACACCTGGGGGACGCGTTGCTGTGGTTGGTCGTCGCGCAACGCTTTAAGCGTGACGACTTGCTCGGCTAATTCGTCCTCACCTAGCAGCAGGGCGAACGCTGCACCGCTTTTGTCGGCTTTTTTCATGCGGCTTTTAAAGCTGCCGCCGCCGCAATGCAATTGCAGGCGTAGCCAGGGCAGCTCACTGCGTAGCTGTTCGGCCAGGGTGATAGCGGAAATAGTCGCCGCCTCATCCATCGGTAGCAGGTACACATCGCTGCCGGCTTCTTCGGGCACTAAGTCAAGGGTCTCAAGCAGCAGAATCAAGCGCTCAATGCCCATGGCAAAGCCGACCGCCGGAGTGGGTTTGCCACCTAGCTGCTCGACGAGGCCATCGTAACGGCCCCCTGCGCATACGGTGCCCTGGCTGCCAAGTGCCGATGTGGTCCACTCAAACACGGTGCGCGAATAATAGTCGAGTCCACGTACCAGCCGAGGGTTGGTTACATAGCCGATGCCCGCCGCGTCGAGCATGGCCTTTAGCTGTTCAAAATGCTCACGTGACGGCTCATCTAAGTGATCCATCAAACGCGGTGCGCCATCGAGCATCTCGGCCATGGCCGGGTTTTTGGAATCCAGAATACGCAGCGGGTTGCTGGTTAGGCGTCGCTTTGAGTCTTCGTCGAGCACCTCGCGGTGCTGTTCGAAGTAGGCTACCAGTTTGTCGCGGTAAGCGGCGCGGGCCTCGCTTGAACCTAATGAATTAAGCTCTAACGTGACGTGTTCCATCAACCCAAGCTCTTGCCATAGACGGGCTGAGAGCAGAATGACCTCGGCATCAATGTCCGGGCCTTCGAAGCCGTAGGCCTCAATGCCGACTTGGTGAAATTGCCGATAGCGGCCTTTTTGCGGCCGCTCATGGCGAAACATCGGCCCCTGGTACCACAACCGCTGGGTCTGATTGTGCAAAAGGCCGTGCTCCATGGCAGCGCGCACGCAGCTGGCGGTGCCTTCAGGGCGTAAGGTGAGGCTATCCCCGTTGCGGTCGTCGAAGGTGTACATTTCTTTTTCGACGATGTCGGTCACTTCGCCGATGGAGCGTGCGAACAGTGCAGTTTGCTCAACAATTGGCATGCGAATTTCCGCAAAGCCGTAGCGCTGCATTAACTGGCGTACTTTCCCTTCAAAAAATTGCCAGCGAGGGCTTTCGCTGGGCAATAGGTCGTTCATACCACGAATGGCTTGAATTTTTTTGGCTACAGACTTGCTCAAGGCAAACTCCCTGGGTCGGCTGTCCCGTGGCGTCATTAAACGCTACGGGCGATCGTGTTTTCCTGCTGCTGCTGTTTTTCGCGTACTTTGTCGCGGATCAGCCGCTCCAAGTCATCGACGAGGTGGTCATTGCGTAATTTGCTGGCCGGTTTGCCGTCGATATACACCAGGTTGGCGGGGCTACCGCCGGTGAGGCCAATATCGGTTTCTTTAGCTTCGCCTGGGCCGTTAACGACACAGCCAATGACCGAGACATCAAGGGGGGTCATGACGTCTTCCAGGCGCTCTTCAAGCTGGTTCATGGTGCTGATGACATCAAAATTCTGCCGTGAGCAGCTCGGGCAGGCGATAAAATTGATGCCTTTGGCACGCAGCCTGAGGCTTTTTAGCATGTCGTAGCCGACTTTGATTTCTTCCACTGGGTCGGCCGCAAGCGAGACGCGAATAGTGTCGCCGATACCATCCATCAGCAGCATACCAAGGCCAATGGACGATTTTACCGTGCCGGAGCGAAGTCCGCCTGCTTCGGTAATACCCAGGTGTAGCGGCTGTTCAATACGCGTTGCCAAATCGCGGTAAGCGGCCACTGCCATAAACACATCCGACGCTTTAACACTGACCTTGAAGTCGGGGAAATCCAGCCGGTCCAGGTAGTCGATATGACGCATGGCCGATTCGACCAGTGCCGCGGGCGTCGGTTCGCCGTATTTTTTTTGCAGATCTTTTTCTAACGACCCTGCATTGACGCCAATACGGATGGGGATGCCATGTTCGCGGGCTGCACTAACCACTGCGTGGACGCGATCTTCACGGCCAATATTGCCCGGGTTGATACGTAGGCAGTCGACGCCAAGCTCGGCCACACGCAGGGCAATCTTATAGTCAAAATGGATGTCGGCCACCAGCGGCACGTTGGCCAGGCGTTTGATTTTGCCAAAGGCCTCGGCGGCGTCCATGTCGGGCACTGACACGCGTACGATATCAGCCCCAGCTTTCTCTAGCTGTGCAATTTGCGCCACGGTCGCGGCCACGTCCAGCGTGTCCGTATTGGTCATGCTCTGAACGGCAATGGGCGCATCTCCACCCACGGCGACGTTACCTACATGGATTTGGCGCGAAGCTCGGCGCTGGATAGGCGAATGAGCGTGCATAAGTCGGGTTACTCTCCCAAGGTGAATCGAGCCACGTTGTTGGCACCTGCGCGTGACGATAAGTCGACGTCTTCGCCTTGATAGCGCAGTTCAACGCCAGTGACGTTGCCCACGGTGAGCCTGAAGGGTGGCTGACCTTCGACCTCAGTGGAGGTGCCAGGTTCTTGCAGACCTACCAGCACACGCTGGTTATCGGCGTCGATAATTTCTGTCCACGACTGTTCATTAAATGTCAGCGCTAAACGATTAGTGTTGCTATCGTTACCCGTGGTTTCGTCGCCTTCATTGGCATCATCGCCTGTGGCATCGTCGTTACTTTCGTCACCGTCGGACTGGCTATCCGTCTCTGCTAGGTTGGTCGACTCGGTGGCCTCATCTGCACCTTCTTCATCAATCAGCGGCGCCGAATCAGCAGAGTCTGAGGGTGTTTCGTTGCCTGTCTCGCTGGTATCTTCGGCGGTGTTTTCAGCGGCAAAATTACTTTCCGCTGCGCTGCTGTCCTCAGTAGCCGAGTCATTCAGCGCTGTGTCTTCGTCGGTGACGTCGTCGGATTCGCTTGATGAAAGCTCTGGGTCAGACTGTGAAGACTCATTGAGCTCACCTGTGTCTTCTTGCTCGGCAGGTGCGTCCTCCATTGTAGACGACGAGTCCATCTCAGGGAGTTCGTTGCCCCCTCGGCTCTGCCACCACATCACCGTGACGGCAATCAGCCCCACAATAATGAACAGCGTGACCAGCTTGAATAACCAGGCACCCAGGCGAGAAGGCGGCTTGGTCACCGCGACGGGGGTGACTTTGCGCTCCAGGTCGGCTTCGCCAAAGCGTGTACGATAAGCATCCAGTATCAAGTGTTCATCAATAGCTAAATATTTGGCATAGGCGCGCAGGTAACCGCGGCGATAGGTAACCACTGGAATTTCACTGTAATCATCGCGTTCCAGGCCTTCTACCACAGCAGGGCGTAGGTTCAGCGCCCGGGCGGCATCGTTAAGGGCAATGCCAAGTTGTTCACGGCGGCGGGCCAACAGCTCGCCGGGGGAGTCATTTACGATTGGGGTGTCGCTAGCTTGTGACGGTGTCTCGCTCATGGCTGAGCATCCTTCATTAAATAATCGGTGATCAGGGCATCCATCGCTTAATTGGCACTCAGCTGACGTTGATAGTCAGCAGCGGCGTCGTGATCGCCTCTTGCCTCGGCAATGTCAACGGCCAGTGATAGTGCGTTCCGGCTCGGCCCGGCAAGCTGCAGGTGCTTTTGCAGCGGTGACCATGCCTCGGCGTAATTACCCTGTGAGTATTCGAGTTCAGCTAACATAAAATATCCGCGGGGATTGCGCGGATCGATCCGTTGCGCGCGCTTAAAGCGCTCGCGTGCTAGTTCGGTCTCGCCCAGGGCCATATAACACTGCCCTAGATTGGCAAAAAGCTGGGTACGGTTCTCGTACTGGGCGTCTTTGGAAGCGCTTTCGAGCTGATTGCAGGCAGCTTCCAAACGGTCTTCTTGGTAAAGAAACGCGGCGTAGTTGTTGCGCGCGCGGGTAAAATCCGGCGCCGTCTTAATGGCGCGCTGAAAGTGCTGGTCGGCCAAATCGCTTTCGCCTTGCTGCTGGTAAACTAGTGCAATGGCCTGGAGCGCCTCGGCGTTGTCGGGTTCGATCTCGAGCGCTCGATCTAATGCGTTTAGTGCCCGCGGGAGATTATCGCGCTCCAAATAGGCAACTCCAAGCTGGGTATAGGCTGAGGCGGCCTCGGGCGTTGACGAAGAGGAAGAAACATTAGAGGAAGATGCACAGCCGGCTAGCCACATGCTGCCGACCAGCGCGGCGAGCAAGGGCACCCGATATGGGTGGTAAAGCCTGCGGTGACACATCATGTAAATCCTCGCAAGGTGACGATAAAAAGATGAATCGCTAAATTAAACCGTGTCCATCAAAGCGCCGTGTTCGCCGGAAGTCAAGATGATGACTAATCAGTCTGCATCCAATTGAATCGACTGGATATAGCGAGCGCTTCGTTTGGTGCGGTCTTTTACCCGGCCCACAAGCTGTCCACAAGCAGCGTCAATGTCATCGCCGCGGGTCGACCGAATGGGAGCAGTGTAGCCTAAGTCGTGCAACCACTGTTGAAAACGCATTGTCTGATTGCGCGACGGTGTTTCATACCCTGAATTTGGAAATGGGTTAAATGGGATCAGGTTAATTTTACAAGGTAGCTCTTTGAGCAGCGCCGCTAGCTGTTCGGCGTGCTCTTGCTGATCATTCACATCTTTAATCAGGGTATATTCGATCGTTACCAGACGGTTTTCCGGGCACTTGGCCAAATAGCGGTGACAGGCGTCCATCAGCGCACGGATATTGTACTTGCGATTGAGCGGCACGAGTTCGTTGCGCAACTCGTCGTTGGCGGCGTGCAGCGACACCGCCAGACTGACATCGAGTTCGTCGCCGAGTTTATCCAGCATGGGCACCACGCCCGAGGTGGACAGCGTAACCCGGCGCTTGGAAAGGCCATAGCCGTCGTCGTCGAGCATCAATTTCATGGCCGGTACGACGTTGTCGTAGTTGAGCAGCGGCTCGCCCATGCCCATCATGACCACGTTGGTCACCGGCCGGTTGGCGGTATCCCGACGCGGCCCGACGCTGCGTTGGGCCACCCATACCTGACCGATGATTTCAGCAGCGGTCAGGTTGCGCTGAAAGCCTTGCTTGCCGGTTGAGCAGAAGCTGCAGTCCAGCGAGCAGCCCACCTGGGATGACACGCACAGTGTGCGCCGCTTGCCGTTTTCGGCCGGGATCAGCACGGTTTCGACGTAGCTGCCGTCTTCCACTTCCAGCACCCACTTGCGCGTACCATCGCTTGACGTGCCTTCGTAGATAACGCCTGGGCCTCGAATTTCCGCTACCTGAGCGAGCTTTTCCCGCAGCGGTTTTGACAGGTTCGTCATCGCGGAGAAATCGTCGCACCCTTCGATGTGAATCCACTTCATCACCTGGGCGGCACGGAATTTCTTTTCGCCAATGGAGACGAAGAAAGCCGCCATTTGCTCCCGCGACATACCCAGCAGGTTTTGACGCTCGGGCGTTGCTTGTGCGCTGGGCGAGTGTTGGGGGGCAGAGCTAGGCGTATGTTGGACTACGGTGGTGGTCATGGCGGTCAGCGTTTAGGGAAGTGGCGGGGGCGAGGCCCCCGCGTAAATGGCCGGCAACAGAGGTTGTAACGGCGGCGCTACCTGGCTAGACAATATTAGCGCGGGCAGATTTCGTCGTTGCCGAAGAAGTAGTTGATTTCGCGCTCGGCGCTTTCCGCAGAGTCAGAACCATGGACAGCATTGGCGTCGATTGTTTCCGCAAAATCGGCGCGAATCGTGCCCGGTGCGGCTTCTTTCGGGTTAGTGGCGCCCATTAAATCACGATTTTTGGCAATCGCGCCTTCGCCTTCTAGCACTTGCACGACAACCGGACCCGAGGTCATGAAGCCAACGAGGTCCTTGAAGAACGGGCGCTCTTTGTGTTCAGCGTAGAAGCCGCCGGCTTTTTCTTCAGACAAGTGCAGCATTTTGGCGGCCACAACGCGTAGCCCAGCATTCTCAAAACGCGCAATGATTTCGCCAATGGCGTTTTTGGCGACGGCGTCGGGCTTGATGATAGATAGCGTGCGTTCAGTTGCCATGTCACAGTCTCCTGAAAGGATAAAAAAACATTGCCGCCCCGGTGGGCCGGGGCGGTAAAAATAAAGGTGTCGGTAGCCGTATCAGCTACCGAGTGGCGCGATTATAGCGCTTAAGCCGGGGGATGAATACCGCCGCGCTGTGTGCTGGCAACCTGCGTTAGACGGTAAAGCTTTCACCGCAGCCGCATTCGTCTTTAACGTTGGGGTTGTTGAAGCGGAAAAAACGATTCAGCCCTTCGTTAACGTAATCGACTTCGCTGCCGTCGAGCATTTCCACGGCGTCGGGGGCGACGTAAACGCTGGCACCGTTGGCTTCAAAACGCACGTCTTCGTCATTCACCTGGTCGGCGAAGTCCAGTACATAGCTATAGCCTGAGCAGCCGCTGGGTTTGACGGAAACACGCAGGCCTAAGCCTTGACCGCGTTCGTCCAACACGTGGCGAATCTGCTGGGCGGCAGCTGGAGTAATATTGAGTGTGGCCATTGAGGCGTCCTCCTGTAAGTGGTCAGCCGCTTAGCGCTGCTAGGCGCGCAGCCCGCTCACCGCGTGGCGGATAAGCGTTATGGCGTGGTCGATATCGGCCTCGGTCGTAAATCGGCCAAAGCTAAAACGAATCGACGAAAGGGCAAGGCGCCTTGGGACGCCAATGCCGAGTAATACATAGGACGGGTCTACGCTTGCCGAGTTGCAGGCCGACCCGGTGGAGACAGCGACATCGCGCAGCCCCATGAGTAGCGATTCACCGTCCACGCCTTCAAAGGCGAGGTTAAGAATGTTGGGTACCGCGTGGGCGAGAGGCGTATTGGCATAGACGCCTTCCAACCCCTCTAGCCCTTTGAGAAAGCGTTGCTGTAGTTGGGCGATGCGCGCCTGCTCTTCGACGTGCTGCCCTTGCATTAGCAAAAAGGCTTCGCCCATGCCAGCAATCTGATGCGTGGGCAGGGTGCCGGAGCGCATACCGCGTTCGTGGCCACCGCCGTGAATCAGCGCTTCAATGCGAATATCAGGGTGGCGCTTTACGTAAAGCGCACCCACGCCTTTTGGCCCATAGGCCTTGTGGCCCGACAGCGACATTAAATCAACTTGCTGAGCGGCCACAGATAGGTCGATTCGGCCAACGGCCTGTGCGGCATCGCAGTGAAAGGCCGCACCGAATTCATGAGCCACGGCGGCCAGGGCTGCGATATCATTGATGCTGCCCAGTTCGTTGTTGACCGCCATTAGCGATACCAGCGCGGTGTCATCGCGCATTGCCTCGCGAAGCTGCTCAGGCTGGATGCAGCCATCCGCACCGGGAGAGAGCCATGTGACCTCAAAGCCTTCGTGTTCAAGCGCGCGAGCGGTATCAATAATCGCTTTGTGTTCAATGGTTGAGGTAACCAGGTGCATGCCACGTTCGCGGTTGGCGCGCATGAAACCGATCAACGCCAGGTTATCGGCCTCGGTGGCGCCGCTGGTCCAAACAATTTCGCGCGGATCAGCATCGATAGTGTCGGCCACCTGACGGCGCGCCTGCTCAACGGCCTGTTCCGCCTGCCAACCGAGCATATGGCTGCGCGAGGCGGGGTTGGCAAACAGTTGATCCACCGTCAAGTAGCGCTGCATAACCTCGGCCACGCGCTGGTCCACCGGCGTGGTAGCGGCGTAATCCAGATAGATGGGTAGCGAGGCGGCAGTCATCGTGGTCATGTTACCTATGGTGGAAAAAGCAAAGTGTTCAGGGAGACGAGGCTAGGATGCCCGCCGCCAAGCGCTGTTGTTGGCGCTCGGCAACTTGTATTACATCGGGGCGCTGCATCAATTGGGCAAGGGTCACGTCATCTAAAAAATGCCGAATTTGCGCCGATAAATCGCACCATAAGTGGTGCGTCAGGCAGGTATCTCCCTGTTGGCAATCGGAGAGCCCCTGACAGCGCGTGGCATCCACGGTTTCGTTTACCGCGTCAATGACCTGGGAGATGCTAATACGATTAGGTGCATGGGCAAGCAAATAGCCGCCACCCGGACCGCGCACACTGTTAACCAGTCCGTAACGGCGCAGCCGAGCAAATAGTTGCTCAAGATACGACAGCGATATTTCCTGGCGCTGAGAAATATCGCTAAGGCTGGTCGGGCCATGTTGGGCGTGCAGTGCTAAATCCAGCATGGCGGTAACAGCGTAACGCCCTTTGGTGGTCAAACGCATGGCAGGTACCTCGACGCCGACGGCTCAGCGCTAACGGCAAATGTGCTGCCATTATGGGAAAACCTGAGTGCTTTGGTCAACCATTACCCGATTGCGTGTCCTGCTCTGCCGACGTCGTCGACGAGGTGTTTTTGGCTACGCCTGAGCAGGCGCCGTCCGCTTCGTCGAGAATGTCGGCAAAATCTTCATCGCGCAGCGCCGGTAGCTGGCCATCACGATAGCTGGCATCCAGTTTGCGCAGGGTTGAGCACATGCGCTCGATGCGCTCATCCACGGCGTGCATGTGATCCAACATCGCCTGCATGGAGCGGGCCACAGGGTCGGGCATATCTTCGCTCACGCCATAGGCGTCAAAGCCAAACTTTTGGCAGATCGCCTCGCGGCGGGCGGGATCCACATCCAGGGCTTCTTCGACATCAGGATCGGCGCGTTTAACCACTTTGCCAGGAATGCCGACCACTGTCGCCCCGGCAGGAACTTCTTTGGTGACCACCGCATTGGAACCGATTTTAGCGCCCGCGCCGACGGTAAAAGGGCCTAAGATTTTGGCCCCCGCTCCCACGATGACGCTATCGCCCAGCGTTGGGTGACGCTTGCCCTTGTGCCAACTGGTGCCGCCTAGGGTGACGCCCTGGTAGAGCGTCACGTCGTTGCCCACCCGGGCGGTTTCGCCAATCACCACGCCCATGCCATGGTCGATGAAAAAGCGTCGGCCAATGGTGGCCCCCGGGTGAATTTCAATGCCGGTCAGCCAGCGGCCAAACGTCGATAGCGAGCGCGACAGCCACTTAAGGTTTTTTTGCCATAGCCAGTGGCTGCAGCGATGTAATAGTAGCGCGTGCAGGCCAGGGTAATTAGTCAGCACCTCGAGAAAGTTGCGGGCGGCGGGGTCTCGGTCAAAGACGCTGTTAATATCTTCACGCAGGCGTTGAAACATGGGGATCCCTTGGGCGGTAGCAGTGCGATTCATCACCGGGCGGTTTTGACCAGCATCGCAGGGTTATTGTACGCAGTTGAGAAATGGTGGGGGCGCGCGACGCTCTCTTCAAGTCTAGCGGCTCACTCATGCGGTTGCTTGTGCTGTGCGGCCTTTTCGGTGGCGGATAAAATGCCGCGCAGAATATTCATTTCCATCTGCTCTGGGCGGGCGCGAAGATAAAGGCGCCTAAGTCGGGCCATTAGCTGGCGCGGCTTGTCGGGGTCATGGAACTCAATGGCTACCAGTGCGCGTTCTAAGTGCTCAAAGTAGCGTTCCAGGTCGGCATGGGAGGCAAGTGCATCGTCGGCATCCGGCCTCGGGGCTGCTTGAGCGGCTGGCTCGTTTGCGTGTTGCCCCATCCATGCCATGCGACACTCGTAGGCAAGTACCTGAACCGCAGCGGCTAGATTGAGCGAGCTGAAGTCGGCGTTGGTGGGAATATTGACGTGGGCGTGGCAGCGCTGTAGCTCCTCGTTAGTCAAGCCGCTATCCTCGCGGCCAAACACCAGCGCGACGCGGGCATTGGGAGACTGACATTCGCCGGGTAAGCGGTCGGCCAGCTCACGTGGGGTTAACATCGGCCAGGGCAGCGTGCGTGAGCGCGCACTGGCCCCCACCGCCAGAGTGCAGTCCCCCACCGCGTCTTCAATGGTCGCAAACACCTGGGCGTTATGCAGTAGGTGATCGGCCCCCGAGGCGCGGGAGATGCTGTCCTGGGTGATGGCTTCGCAGCGTGGCGCCACGAGTGCCAGGTCGGTGAGTCCCATATTATGCATGGCGCGGGCAACGCCCCCGATATTGCCAGGATGACTGGTGCCGATAAGTACGATACGAATGCGCTCAAGCATGATAAAACCCGGTCACAGGAAGCGGAAAAGCGGCAGTCTACCATGAGTCGATAGCATGCCCGATAGCGGTCTGCTAGAATTGCGCGCCAAAGGCGAAGCGTCCGCCTACCGTTCTTTAACATCACTGTGACAAGGCCCAACCATGAATCCGATGGTCCAATTTACGCTGCGTGCTGCGCGCGGCGCTGTTGAACATTTCCTGAAGGTGCGCGAGCGCATTGAAAATGCGCACGATGAATTTAACCTCGACAAATTGCTTGAAGACACGGCGCGTAAAGCCGAAGCGACGATTGTTCAGCAGTTAGAGCGTGGCTATCCTCAACATGGCGTTATCGGTCGCTTCACGACCTTTAAGCCAGGACAGGACGAAAGCGCGGATACCGTTTGGAAGATTGAGCCCATGCACGGTTATTCCAATCTGGCCGTGGCGGGGAAGGGCTTTGCGCTATCAGTGGTGTGTTTGATCAAAGGTCGTCCTGAGCATGCGGTGATAATCGCGCCCTTCGCTGACGACGAGTACATTGCCAGCCGTGGCCGAGGCGCCCAGCACAACGACAAGCGTATGCGTGTCAGCCAGGCCAAGGCGATCAGCGCCACCCGCCTGGCGATGAGTCTTCCTGAGCCTTGGCTGCGTCCCCGTCATTTGCCTGCCTACTTAACCATTACCCAGCAGTTGGCCCCCCAGGTAGATACGCTGGTGGCGACGGGCAGTGGTCTATTGGATATCTGTGAGTTGGCTACCGGGCGTGTCGATAGCGCCTTCGTGTTGGGCCTTGAAGAGCAGGATCTGCAGGTAGGAACGCTGCTGTTGAAAGAGTCCGGAGCATTGATGGGGTCGCCGGATGGGCAGCCTAACGTGAAGGCGGAAGGCCAGCTGTTAGCGGCAGGGCCGCGCTTGTATAAAGCGTTAATCAAGCAGTTGGCACCGCACGTTTAACCCTCTGCTCAGTCAAACGAAAAAGCCCCTGTCGGCATCACCGACAGGGGCTTTTTGCTGGCAGCAAGTTCAGCCCGGTTAGGGCAACTCTTCCTCTTCTTCGTCGACCTCTTTCTTGGTAGGAATCAGGTCTTCACGCGATAGTTTGAGCGGAAGCAGCAGCGCACCCGAAACGTAAATGGATGAAAACGTGCCCACCACAATGCCCACAATGAGAGCGATGGCGAAGTTTTCGATCATCTCGCCGCCGAGTAGCAGCAGGGCCAGCAATACGAGCAGGGTGGTGCCGGAGGTTGCCAGTGTACGCGAGAGCGTGGCGTTGATCGCCTCGTTAAAGATTTGCGGCATGTCGTCTATTTGCGTCGTGCGAATCTCCTCGCGCATACGGTCGTAGACCACGATCGTGTCGTTCAGCGAGTAACCGATTACTGCCAAAATGGCGGCCAGTACGGTCAGGTTGAAGTCGAGCTGAAATAGCGCGAAAAAACCCACGACGATGATCACGTCATGTATCAGGGCCAGCAAAGCGCCAATCGCAAACTTGTACTGAAAGCGAAACGCTACATAGAGCATCACCACGCCCAGGGCGACCAGTAACCCCATGCCGCTCTGATCACGCAGTTGGTCGCCCACCTGGGCGCCCACGAACTCCGCGCGGATCAGCTCAACCTCGGTTCCATCCTCGCTGAGGATATTGACAATGTTGGTGCCAATATCGGAGTCAAACGCCTGACGCAGGCGAATTAGCACCTCGTTCGAGCTACCGAAGGTTTGCACCGAGACATCTTCAAAGTCGTTGTCTTGCAGAAACTGGCGCACGGTATCCAAGGACGGTGCCTCGTTATAGTGCACTTCCACCAAGGTGCCACCAGTGAAATCCAGGCCTAAATTAAGCTGTTGGAAAACAATCGCGCCAATCGACACGATCAGCATGACGGCAGCGACGATGAACGCCAAATTGCGGCGCCCCATAAAGTCGATTTGCCGGTGTGTTAAAGGTTTCATTACCACCTCGTTAAATCTGGGCTGAGCGTTGGCGTTAGATCCACAGCTTTTTGACCGGCTTGCTACCGTAAGTCAGGTTGACCATGGCGCGCGTTACCATTAGGGCGGTAAACATCGATGTCAAAATACCGATAGACAGGGTCACGGCGAAGCCTTTGACCGGCCCAGTACCAATCGAGAACAGAATTACCGCGACCAGCAGCGTGGTAATATTGGCATCGATAATCGACGTAAAGGCGCGTTCGTAGCCGGCGTAGATGGCCTGCTGGATCGACAATCCATTGCGCAACTCTTCGCGTATTCGCTCGAATATCAGCACATTGGCGTCCACCGCCATGCCCAGCGTCAGCACGATACCGGCAATCCCCGGAAGCGTCAGCGTGGCGCCAAGTAGCGACATGGCAGCGGTTAGTAGGGCTAGGTTTAACGCCAGGGCAATATTGGCGAAGATGCCGAATACCTTGTAGCGGATCAGCATGAACAGCGCGACCAGCAACAAGCCGACTTGCACTGAAAGCAGGCCGCGTTCGATATTGTCGGCACCCAGGCTTGGCCCGATGGTGCGTTCCTGAACGAAGTAGATTGGCGCTGCGAGTGAGCCCGAACGCAGCAACAGCGCAAGTTCTTCGGCTTCGGTAGGCGACTCAAGACCGGTAATGCGGAAGCTGTTACCCAGCGCACTCTGGATCGTCGCCAAACTGATCAGGCCACGCTCCACGTAGGGTTCGCGCTCGGTGACTTCCTCGCCATCCTCAATGACCGTGCGTTCCTTGGTTTTGTGCTCAATAAACAGCACCGCCATATTGCGACCAATGTTGCTGCGCGTGGCGCGGTTCATCAACGTACCGCCGGTGCCGTCCAGGTCGATGTTGACCTGTGGTCGACCGTTTTCATCGAAGTTGCGGCTGGCATCCGAAACGCTATCGCCGGTAACGATGACGTCGCGCATCAGGTCGGCGGAGCGCGATTCGTCGTTACGGAAGCTGAAGCTTTCCGTCTCATTGTCGGGTGCGTCGGAACGCGCCTCCAGGCGGAATTCCAGGTTCGCCGTCGCGCCTACCACGCGCTTGGCCTCCACGGTATCCTGAACGCCGGGAAGCTCCACGACAATGCGGTCGGGGCCCTGGCGCTGGACCATGGGCTCGGCAACGCCTAGTTCGTTAACCCGGTTACGCAGTGTGGTCAGGTTTTGGTTAATCGCGTAGTCCTGAATCTCATTCACCGATTCATCGGTCAGCGTCATCACCAAACGTGCCGCACGGCCTTCTTCTTCGCTGCTGTATTCGAACTCGGGGAATTCGCGGCTGATCAGTCCGCGCGCTTCATTGCGGTCCTCTTCGCCAGCGAAATCAATTGACAGGCTGCGCTCTTCTACCTCGGTGTTGCGATAGCGAATGCCCTCTTCGCGCAGCAATTCACGCATCGCGCTGCCGTTAACTTCAAGCCGCTGGGTCAGCGCAGCCTCCATATCAACTTCCAGCAGGAAGTGAACGCCGCCGCGCAGGTCGAGACCGAGCGTCATGGGAGAGGCAGAAAAGGCCTGCAGCCAGTCAGGAGTGGCCTCGGCAAGGTTCAGGGCAACCGTGGCATCGTCTCCCAGCAGGTCGCTGGCGATTTCCTGGGCGCGCAGCTGATCATCGGAATCAGATAGGCGAATCAGCCACTGCTGCCCGTTTTGTTCGATGGCTTTAATCGCTACGTCTTCATCATTGAGGGCGTCTTCAACGCGCTCAATTTCGCTTTCATCCAGCGTTTCGCCGGTCTCGGCGCTGCTGATTTGGACGGCGGGATCTTCAGGGAATAAGTTGGGAAGTGCGTAGATAAGGCCGGCCACTAAAACGACCAGTATCAACAGATACTTCCACAGGGGGTAACGGTTGAGCATGCAAGCCCTGCCTTCAATTACAAACGGAATGCTGCGCATAGACTCACTATGCGCAGCAAGGTTCACCATCGCTGATACCATGTCACCCCTGCCGGGATGGCTGGCATTAAGGCAGGGGTGCTACATCATTACATTAGATGGACTTGATGGTGCCCTTAGGCAGCACGGCGGCAACGGCATTTTTCTGCACGTTGACTTCGGTGCCTTCGGCGACTTCCATGGTCAGGAATTCATCGCTCACCTTGGTGATGCGACCCACCATACCGCCGCCAATGACGATTTCATCGCCTTTGTCCAGATTGCTGATCAATTGCTTGTGCTGCTTCGCGCGCTTGGCCTGCGGGCGCCAGAGCAGGAAGTAGAAAATCAGCACAAAACCGACCAGCATCACGATTTGCGCAATACCACCACCAGCACCGCCTGCTTGGGCGTGGGCGGGAGAAATGAAGAAATCCAGCATTGCAGAGAACTCCTGGGTTATAAACTCAATGATTGAGCAAGTTAAAACGCTCGCTAAGACGAGCGCTGATTAATTTGCAAGGGGAGGCACCGACAGTCCGCGTTGCGCATAGAAGCCTTCCACAAAGGTCGTCAATGTACCCGCTTCGATTGCTGCGCGCAAATCAGCCATCACCCTTTGATAGTAACGCAGATTATGGATGGTATTGAGCATTGAGCCCAGCATCTCGTTGCAGCGATCAAGATGATGCAAGTAGCCGCGCGAGAAGTGCTGGCAGGTATGGCAATCGCAGCCTTCTTCAAGTGGCCGGGTATCAAAGCGATGCACAGCATTACGAATTTTGACGGTACCTTGGGCGGTAAACAAGTGGCCGTTACGTGCGTTGCGCGTAGGCATCACGCAGTCGAACATATCCACGCCGCGGCGCACGCCTTCGACCAAATCCTCGGGTTTGCCAACGCCCATTAGGTAGCGGGGCGTATCGTCAGGCATCCAGGTCGGCAAATAGTCGAGCACCTTGATCATTTCTTCCTTGGGCTCGCCCACCGATAAGCCGCCAATCGCCAGTCCATCGAAGCCGATGTCCATTAGCCCCTTTAGCGAGCGTTCGCGAAGCTCGGGGTGCATACCGCCCTGGATGATGCCGAACAGCGCCGAAGGGGAGTCGCCATGGGCGTCACGCGAGCGCTTGGCCCAGCGCAGTGATAGCTCCATGGATTTTTCGGCTTCTTCAAACGTCGCTGGATAGGGCGTGCACTCGTCAAAGATCATTACCACATCGGAACCCAGCGAACGCTGAACTGCCATCGACTCTTCAGGGCCCATAAATACTTTGCTACCGTCTACCGGCGAGCGGAAATGCACACCCTGCTCGGTGATTTTGCGCATCTCACCCAGCGAAAACACCTGGAAACCGCCGGAGTCAGTCAGAATCGGCTTGTCCCATTGGGCGAAGTCATGCAGATCGCCGTGGGCTTCGATGACCTTCGTGCCGGGGCGCAGCCAAAGGTGAAAGGTATTGCCCAGGATAATTTCGGCGCCAATCTCTTTCACCGAGTCGGGCGTCATGCCCTTGACCGTGCCATAGGTGCCCACCGGCATAAACGCTGGGGTTTCCACCGTGCCACGCGGAAAGTGAAGACGGCCACGGCGCGCGCGGCCGTCCTCGGCGAGGCGCTCAAAGCGCATAAAGCATTCGTTTCGCATCGTTGTTACTCGTTCAGAAAGCGGTTAAAGCAAGGCTTGGTTAGCGGGTCAGCAGCATGGCATCGCCATAGCTGAAAAACGCATAGCGCTCGTCAACCGCCGCTTGATAGGCGTGCATGATGTTATCGTAACCTGCGAATGCCGAGACCAGCATTAACAGTGTTGATTCGGGTAGGTGGAAATTGGTGATCAGTGCATCCACGCAGCGCCATTCATAGCCGGGGAAGATGAAGATGTCAGTATCGCCGCTGAAGGGGGCAATACGGCCGTCCGGGCTTTTCATGCAGGCGCTTTCCAGACAGCGCACGCTGGTGGTGCCCACGGCGATCACCCGTTTGCCCGCCGCTTGCGTGGCGCGAACCTGCTCACAGGTCGCCTCAGTTACCTCGATCCATTCGCTGTGCATATGGTGTTCAAGGATGTTGTCGACGCGCACCGGCTGGAAGGTCCCAGCGCCGACGTGCAGCGTAACAAAGGCGCTATTGATGCCTTTTTCTGCCAGCGTATCGAGCAGCGGCTGGTCAAAGTGTAGGCCGGCGGTGGGGGCGGCCACTGCACCATCGCGCCGGGCATAAACGGTTTGATAGCGCTCGCGGTCGCTTAGCTCATCTTCACGGGTAATGTAGGGCGGCAGCGGCATATGGCCGTGCTTTTCCAGCAGCGCGATCATTGGCGTGTCGCCCAGAAAACGCAGTTCAAACAGTGCATCACGGCGGCCTTCCACCACGGCGTGAATATCGCCTTCAAAGATCAGCTCGGTGCCGGGCTTGGGTGACTTGCTGGAGCGTATGTGGGCCAAGCCGCGGTGCGCATCCAGCGGCCGCTCAAGCAGCATTTCAACCTTACCGCCGCTGGCTTTTTTGCCGTGCAAACGCGCCGGAATCACCCGAGTGTCGTTAAATACCAGTAGATCACCGGGTTCCAGAACTGACATCAAGTCGGGAAACCGCCGATGTTCAAGCGCGCCGGTCTGACCATCCACGCACAGTAAGCGACAGTCGCTACGCTGCTCAGACGGGTAACGAGCAATTAACTCGTCGGGTAGCTCAAAGTGAAAATCCGCGCGCTGCATGAAAAAGCTCTATATCGGTGACCAAACAGGCGGCATAGGATAGCGCTTTGTGTGGATAAAGTCAGTCAATGTGATTGACCTAGAAGGTGATCTACGTATAATGCGCAGCCATTGCCGGTGTGGCGGAATTGGTAGACGCAGCGGATTCAAAATCCGCCGCTGTAACAGGCGTGCCAGTTCGAGTCTGGCCACCGGCACCATCTTTTAGGGCCTAGCGTTTATCGCTAGGCCCTTTTGTTTGTGCGTTTGCAAACGTCCTGATCCGGCTTGCGTAGCTTACGGGCCTCATAGGCAACTAAATGCCGGGCAAGTTCGCCCGTGTTTGGGCAAGCATTTACCCTGCTAATCGCTTAGTCTCTAGGAATAACTCTTTTCCTGGAGAGATACCTTGAGCGCTACCTACCAAGACAGCAACGCCTTTATAAGCGTTTTCGCTGCGTTACCGGAGGCATGAGATGCGTGTTATTTCAGCTAATGAGATCGCACGTGATCTTACCTGGGATGGTTTGATCAAGCGTCTTCGAACCACCTTCGTCACTGGCGTTGAGTCTCCGCCGCGCCACCACCACACCATGCATCGGCCAGATGGTGAGGCGACGATGCTGTTGATGCCTGCCTGGGAAGCCGCGGGCTACATTGGCGTCAAAATGGTCAACGTGTTTCCACAAAATGCCGACCACGGTATCCCAGCGATCTCCGGGCTCTACCTGCTCAGCGAGGGCAAGCACGGCCAGCCGCTGGCATGCATGGACGGCAGCGAATTAACGCGACGTCGCACAGCGGCGGCTTCAGCGCTGGCCGCCCAGGCGTTGGCCAATGATATGTCAGAAACCTTGCTGGTCGTTGGTACCGGCAAACTGGCGCCAATGGTGATTGAAGCCCATGCCCGTGTACGGCCGATTAAGCGCGTATTGGTGTGGGGACGAAATTCCAGTAAAGCGGCGGCGATTGCCAAGGACTACGCCGAGCGCTTTGAAACCCATGTGGTCGATAACCTGCAAACGGCCGTTGCTCGGGCAGATATTATTAGCTGTGTCACGCTATCCACCGAGCCGCTTATTAAAGGTGAATGGCTCACGCCAGGTACGCATTTGGATTTGATTGGTGCTTTTCGCCCGCAAATGCGAGAAACCGATGCGCAATGCCTGCGCCGCGCCGAAGTGTTTGTCGATACCTACGCGGGTGCCAAAGGCGAAGCCGGCGATATTCTGCAAGCTATTGATGAAGGAGCTTTCCGCTTTGACGATATTCAGGCGGAGCTTGCCGAAGTGCTAGCCGGAAGCAAATCAGGGCGCTCTAATAAGCAAGCCATTACCCTGTTTAAGTCGGTAGGCGCATCGCTTGAAGATTTAGCCGCCGCCATTGAAGTGTGGGAGGCATCGTCGCCGTGAGTGCACTCACAGACACAACAGGCTTCTACTGGCACGAACGCTGCTTTTGGCACGAGCAGGGCGCCATTGGCGTATTTTCGGCACCCGGTGAATTTTTGCAGCCCCAAGCCGCGTCGGAAAGCCCTGAGAGCAAGCGACGGCTGAAAAATATTCTCGAAGTCAGCGGACTGATTGACGAGCTTCGCGTAGTGAAACCGCCTGCCGCGACGCTCGATGATCTACTGCGCTTTCACACTCCGCGCTATTTAGAGCAACTGCAGGCGGGGGATAAAGCGCGCGGCGGCAATGGCGGCGACTGCGCGCCCTTTATGCCCGGGAGTTGGGCAGCGGCCACCCAGTCTGTGGGTCTAGCGCTGGCAGCCGTTGAAGCTGTGGCGCTGGGCGAGGTCAACAACGCCTACGCCCTGTGTCGCCCGCCCGGCCATCACGCGGAGGCCGACCAGGGTCGCGGGTTTTGCCTATTGGGTAATATTCCCGTGGCGGTGATGCGCGCTCGCGCCTTGGGGCAGGTGAATCGCGTGGCGATACTTGATTGGGATGTTCACCACGGTAACGGCCAGCAGGCGGCGTTTTATGATGAGCCAGAAGTATTCACTGTTTCCCTTCATCAAGCCGCTAACTACCCGCTGGAAACCGGCGGCTTTGACGAGCAGGGCGAAGGTGCAGGCGCGGGCGCCAACCTAAACCTGCCGCTGCCGCCGGGCTGTGGGCTGGGCGCCTACGCGTACGCCATGGAACAACTGGTGCTGCCCGCCTTGGAGGCCTTTAATCCTGAGCTGATTGTGGTGGCCTGCGGTTACGACGCCTGTGCCAAAGACCCATTAGGCAAAATGCTGCTCAACAGCCAGGCGTTTGCCTCCATGACCGCCCAGTTGAAAGCCCTGGCCGAGCGTTGTTGCAATGGCAAACTGGTGTTTATTCACGAAGGCGGCTACTCCGAAGGCTATGTACCGCTATGCGGCCACGCGGTGATCCAAACCCTGGCGGGCAGCACAATAGCCGTGCCCGACCCGCAAAACGACGAAATTGCCGCTTGGGGCTATCAGGCCCTGCAACCGCACCAGCAAACGTTAATCGATAGCTGGCGCCAACAGTGGGAGCAAACGACCCGATGACACCGCTTTATGATCGCGATGGCTGGATTTGGCAGGATGGTGAATGGTTGGCTTGGCGAGATGCCAAGGTGCATCTGTTCACCCATACGCTGCACTACGGCATGGGCTGCTTTGAGGGCGTGCGCGCCTACGCTGGCCCCAGCGGCACGCATCTTTTTCGTGCTGCCGAGCACACACGCCGCTTGGCGGAAAGCGCTCATTCGCTGGATATGCCGCTGCCGTTTAGCGAAGCTGATTTGATCGAGGTCCAACGTCAGTGCCTGGCTAAAAATAAGCTAACTAACGCCTATCTAAAACCGACGGTGTTTTTCGGCGCGGAAGGCTTGGGGTTGCGTGCTCAAGGGCTAACTACCCATGTAATGGTCGCCGCCTGGGATTTAGGCCCTTACATTTCGCCCCAGGCTGCGACCCATGGCTTGCGTGCGTTGACCTCATCCTGGGCGCGCCACCACGTCAATATCAGCCTCTGCCGGGCGAAAACCAACGGCCACTATGTTAACTCGATACTGGCGCTGAATACCGCGATCAAAGCCGGGTTTGATGAAACCATCATGCTCGACCCGGAGGGCTATGTGGCCGAGGCCTCGGCGGCGAACATCTTTTTGCTGCGCGATGGCGTGCTGCACACGCCGGAAGTGACCTCATGCCTGCAAGGCATCACCCGGGACAGCGTGATTCAGTTAGCGCAAACAGTGCTGGGCATTGATGTGCGCGAGCGGCGCATCACCCGCGACGAGCTCTACACCGCCGATGAAGCCTTCTTAACCGGCACCGCCGCCGAAATACTGCCGCTGCGCGAGCTGGATGGTCGCCGCATCGGCGGACGCGCGGGCGCGCCGCCTGTTAACGAACCCATCAGCCCTGATAGCGTGACCGCTCAACTGCAGGGCCTATATCGTCAGGCTGTGCGGGGTGAACTGAATGATTTCGGGCACTGGCTAACGCCAGCTTAAGCCTTAATAGCCTGTTCGAGAGCCGCCAATCTCCCCGGCTCCAACGCTGCCTGTACCGCGGTAATCCGGATAATGTTGGCCAGTTCAGGGTGTACCAGTCTAGTGACTAATACACCGTTGGCGAGCAACTGCTGGTGCACCTGTGTGGCAAGTTCAGCGCTGGGCAAGCGAATGCCGATAAAGTTGGTAGCGCTGGGCAGCACATCGGCGCCGAGGGCGCGAAAGTGTTCTGCCAACTGCTCACGGCGCGCTTTCACATCAGCGACGTGTTGATGTACCTCGTCAGGGTGGTCGAGCACCACTTCAGCGGCGGCTAACGTTAACGATGATACCGCATAGTGAATACGCACCTTCATCATCATCGCCAGCACGTCAGAGTCGGCAATGGCGTAGCCAATCCGCAAGCCGGCCAGGCCGTGGGCTTTAGAGAGCGTACGCAGGCGAATCACCCCAGGGAGCGCCTTGGCGGCGAACTCGCTGCCCGCGTCGTCGCGGAAATCCCCATAGGCTTCGTCTAATAGTAACCAGCAGCTGTCGGGTAGTGCCTCGCGCAGCTTGAGGATGGCGCTGTCGCTGTGTAAGTGGCCGCTGGGGTTATCCGGGTTGGCCAGATATACCAATCTCGCGTTTGCTTCATGCGCCGCATTCGCCAGAGCGTCGAGGTCGGGGGCCAGCACCCCCGGTGCTTCATGGTAGCTGGGCTCGATCAAGAGGCAGCCCTGGCCCTTGGCGAAGTAGCCAAAGGTGGGGTAGGTCCCGGCGGTGTTTACCACGGTATCGCCGGGTTCGCAGGTGGTGCGCAGGGCCAGCGCCATTAGGCTATCGGCACCGGCATCCACCAGCAGTGTTTCCAGCAAGATACCCTGCTGTTCACTAACACGCTTACGAACGCCCAGCGCCTCGGCGTCGCCGTAGCAGTAAACATGTTCGGCCAGGGCATCGCCAAAGTGCTCGCGTAGGGCACGGTGAGGCATATCCAGGCCTTCGTTAGAGCCCAGCCGATGGGGGATCGCCTTTCCAAGTCGGCGCTCCAGCACCTTGATGCCCGGAAACGGATTGGCGGGGCCTTCGCCGGTTAAGTGCTCGGGGTAGCGGGGCATAGCAGTATCCTAGGAATAAACTAATTAGCTCAAAATTTTATAGCGGTTAAGTAGGTTAAGCGGGTCGAGGGTCTGCTTGAGGGTGCGCATCAAGTCGATCTCGGCGCTGGAGCGGCATGTGCTAAGCCACGGGCGCTTCTCAAGACCAATGCCGTGTTCGGCGGAGACGGAGCCGCCAAGCGCTGCTAGTGGTTGATAAACCATGGCTTCCACTTCGCGGCGCACCTCGACTTCGGCACTTCCCGCGCTGACAGAAATATGCAGGTTACCATCGCCTAAATGACCAAACACCGCTAATCGCGCCGTGGGCCAGCGTTTCGTCAACTGTGCTTCCAGGGCATCGGTGTAGCGCTGCATATCAGCAATCGGCAGGCTGACATCAAAGGTAAGTAACGGCGCCAATCCTTTGATCAACCCTTCAATATCCTCACGAATGGCCCATAGCCCATCGCGCTGGGTGCTGGATTGCGCAATCACCGCATCAACCATCAAACCGCTCTCTAAAGCACTTTCTAGCGCTTCGCGGAACTGGGTGGCATTGCGCTCGGAATCGCTGCCCAGCGACTCAATAATCACATAAAACGGATGCTCCGTCGCAATCGGTGGCGTGTGGCGCCCCAGTGTGTCTGTCAGCAAACGGTAGTGGTTTTGCCACATGACCTCGAAGGCTCCGAGACTTCCTCCCAATGCTCTGCCCATCTGGCTGAGTAGCCCGGTTAATGCCTCAAACGAGGGGCAAGCGACGAGCGCTGTTTGTTCGCTGGGGGTGGGTGGCTGCAACCGGAGTACCGCGCGGGTCACAATGCCCAGGGTGCCTTCGCTGCCGATAAACAGCTGCTTTAGATCAAACCCGGCATTGTTTTTGAGCATACGGTTCATGGAGCTGACCACTCGGCCATCTGCCATGACCACTTCAAGCCCCAAGACTTGCTGGCGCATCATGCCGTAACGAATCACTCGAACGCCGCCGGCATTGGTGGCGATATTGCCGCCAATCGTACAACTGCCACGGGCGCCCAGATCCAACGGGAATTGCAGGTCCACCTCGTTGGCAGCCTCTTGCACACGTTGCAGCGGTGCGCCCGCCTGCACGGTGAGGGTGCCACCCACTTGGTCTATCTCTTCAATGGCGGTCAGCCGCTCAAGAGAGATCACTAATTCGTCAGGGCTCGCCTCAGCGCCGTGAACTAACCCAGTTAACCCGCCATGGGTAACCACTGCCTGCTGTACCTGATGGCAGGCGCGCATCACCGCGGCGACTTGCTCGGTATCCGCCGGGCGAACAATCGCCCCAGCCTGGCAGGCGCCGCCGGTCATCCAGTCCACGCTACGGCTGTGTACATCGTCGCCGGTCAATACGTGGGCTGGACCTACAATGGCACGCAATGCCTCAAGGGTTATCTGCATTGAGGTTCCTTAATTTGTCTTTTCCATATTGAACCAGCTTATGAAAAGCTACACCGCTGCCGCCACGGGTGCTTCACGACCGGGGATCGCCTTGAGCAGCGCTTGAGTATATGCCTCGCGGGGAGCGAGAAAAATCTGCTCGGCGCTGCCTTGCTCAACGATGCGACCATGTTGCATCACCACAATGCGGTCGCAAATCTGTGCGGCGACGCGTAAGTCATGGGTAATAAACAGAAGCGAAAGAGACAGGCGCTGCTTTAGTTCCTGCAACAGCGCCAACACCTGCGCTTGGATCGATACATCCAGCGCCGACACCGCCTCGTCCGCCACTATAAGCTCGGGGTTCAGCGCTAGCGCCCTGGCGATGCCGATACGCTGGCGTTGGCCACCGGAAAATTCGTGTGGAAAGCGTTCCACGGCACTGGCGCCCAAGCCCACCATGTCCAACAGCTCGCCTGCCTGTTTGAGCGCTGCGGCTTTTGGCGTGCCGTTGGCGATGGGCCCTTGGGCAATCGCCATGCCTACCTTGGTGCGTGGGTTGAGCGAGGCGTAGGGGTCTTGAAAAATCATCTGCATGCGGTGGCGTTCACGGCGCAGCGCATCACCTTTAAGCTGGGAAATATTCACGCCATCCAACAGCAGTTCGCCGCTGTCAGGGTGCTCAAGCCGCACCACGCAGCGGCCTAGGGTAGATTTGCCCGAGCCTGATTCGCCTACGATACCTAGCGTTTCGCCTCGCGCTAAGGTGAGCGAGACGTTTTCTAGGGCGCGTACTTCCCGGGCAGGTTTAAACAATCCCCCTCGGGAGCGAAATACTTTATTAAGCTGTTTGATCTCCAGCAGCGGGGCCACCTGGCTGGTCTCTCGGTGGTGCGGTACCGCATTGCTGGGAATTGCCTCAATCAGGGCTTGGGTGTAGGTATCTTGCGGGTTTTCAAGCACTGCTTTAGCGTCGCCTAACTCAACAACCTTACCGTGACGCATCACGCAGACACGATTGGCGATTTCAGCGACGACGCCAAAGTCGTGGGTGATAAACATCACCGACATGCCGCGTCGGCTTTGCAGGTCGCGAATCAGCTCCAAAATCTGCGCTTGGGTGGTGACATCCAGTGCGGTGGTGGGCTCATCGGCAATCAGTAGCACGGGTTCAAGCGCGAGCGCCATGGCAATCATTACCCGCTGACGCTGGCCACCGGAAAGCTCGAACGGATAGGCGCGAATGGCTTTCTCCGGCTGTGGAATGCCCACCTCAATCAACAACGCCAGGGCGCGGGCCTGGCGCTCTTTAGGGGTGAGCTGGCCGTGCGCCTCAAACACTTCGGCAATTTGCTCGCCTACCCGCATTAATGGGTTAAGGGCGGTCATCGGCTCTTGAAAGATCATGCCAATCTTTAGGCCGCGTAGGGCGCGGTGCTGCTTTTCGCTGAGGGCGAGTAGGTTTTGGCCTTCAAACAGTATCTCGCCTTGGGTGGCGCGTACGCCTTTGGGTAGCAGCCCCATCACGGCGTTAGCGGCCATCGACTTGCCAGAGCCGGATTCGCCCACCACGCACATTATTTCCCCGCGCATTACATCGTAGCTAACGTCCTCCACCGCCAGGGCGCGATCAGCCCCTTTGGGGAGCGCAATGTTCAGGTCGCGAATGCTGAGGACGATTTCAGCCGATTGATTCTCTGTAATAGGCATATAAAGTCCTTAGCGTTCGCGGGAAAGTTTCGGATTCAAGGCATCATCTAAACCTTCACCGACCAGATTTAACGCCAGCACGGTGAGCAAAATCGCCACCCCAGGGAAGAAGCTTAGCCACCAGGCCTGGCGAATCACTGTCCGCGCAGCACCAATCATATAACCCCAGGACATCACGTTAGGATCGCCCAAACCGAGAAACGACAGCGCCGATTCCAGCAAAATCGCGGTTGCTACCATTAACGAGGCCAGCACGATAATCGGCGACAGCGTATTGGGTAGAATTTGGCGAATGATAATCGTGGTGTTGGATTGCCCCACCAAACGCGCGGCTTCGACATACTCACGATTGCGCAGCGACATGAACTCAGCGCGCACCAAACGAGCCACCGGTGGCCAACTGACAACCGCAATCGCCAATACAATCGAGGTGACGCTGGGTTGCATAATCGCCACCAGCACAATCGCCAAGGCAAAGTTGGGAATAGTCTGAAAAAACTCGGTAAAGCGCATCAATACATCGTCAATCCAGCCGCCGTAGTAACCGGCAACGGCCCCAAGCGGCACGCCAATCAACAGCGCGACACAGGTTGAGACCAGCCCAATGAGCAGCGAAACCCAGGCACCATGCATTAGGCCTGCCGCTACGTTGCGGCCCATGGTGTCGGTGCCCATGGGAAAGCCCTCTTGGGAGAGTGGCGGCAGAAAAGGCCGCTGCGCCATACGCCAGGGAGACTCGGGAAACAGCAGCGGCGCAAGAATGGCCATGGCAATAATCATCAACAGAATAATCAACCCCACCAGCGCGCCACGGTTTTGCGCAAAGCGTGCAAAAAAGCTCATGCGGCCCCCTTCTTGATGCGCGGATCAGCCAGGCTGTAGACCAAATCGGTGATGATATTGAAGACGATGACCAAGGCCGCCGAGAAGAAGAAAATACCCAATAGCAGGCTGTAGTCGCGCTGCTGCAATGCTTCATACATCAGTCTGCCGATGCCCGGCCAAGCGAAAACGGTTTCGGTGAGTATCGCGCCCCCGACCATTTGCCCCGCCTGTAGCCCCGCTAGCGTAATAATCGGCAGTAGCGCGTTACGCAGCACATGACGGCGCTGAATAATGCTCGGCTTTAACCCTTTCGCCCGTGCGGTTTTAACGTAATCCTGCTGAGAGGCCTCCAGCATTGAGGTGCGCGTCATGCGGGTGTAAATCGCCATAAAGAACAGCGCTAAGGTGGTGGCGGGAAGCACCAGGTGTTTGGCGATATCGATTACCAGTGCAAGCCCCGTGTGGCCAGCACCCACGGTGTAAAGCCCATAGGCGGGCAGCCAGCCGAGATAGACGGAAAACAGCACCACCGACATCAGCGCTATCCAGAAAAGCGGTGTGGCATAGAACACCAGTGCCAGGGCCATAATCAGCGAGCCGGACGGTTTTTTTACCCGCGCCGCCGCCATGGAGCCCGCGACAATGCCCAACACCAGCGAAAGCACAAAAGCGGTACCGGTGAGCAGCAGGGTGGCAGGCATACGCGCCATGATCAGGTCGAAAACCGGCGCTTCCTGGCGGTAGGAGTAGCCAAAATCCAGCGTGGCGATTCCGGAAATATAGCGCCATAGCTGTACATAAATCGGTTGATCAAGCCCAAACCGTTCGCGCAGCTGGTCGAGAAACTCTTGATCGGTGGCCCCTGCTTCCCCCGCCATAATGGCGGCAGGGTCGCCTGGGGCGAGGTGGATCAGGCAAAAATTAAAAATGACGATTAGAAACAGCACCGTCACCGCTTTAAAAAGCCGCGTGGTAATCAAGCGTGCGTAAAGCATGGTCAAGTGTCCTAACAACGGTGGAACGCTCAGGCAGCTTTCGCCACCTGAGCGTGGCTTGGGCTTAGCGGTCTAGCCAGGCATCTTTAAAGCCGTCGTTAACACCCACGCCCGACGTCACCAGGTTTTTCACATCGCAGCGGTAAAGCGTGGGAAAGCCGAGCTCCATCAGCCAGCCAACGGGCACGTCTTCATGCAGGATTTCCTGTACTTCGCGGTATAGTTTTTCGCGCTCTTCGTCAGGAAAGGCCGTGGCGGCCTCGTTGAAAAGCTCATCCACGCGTTCGTTTTCGTAACCTTCAACGTTATTCCAGGGTGAGCCCTTTTCAATATTATCGGAAAGGTAGGTGCGTGAAATACCCAAGGCCGGGTCGCCGTACTGGAACAGGTAGGTGAAGGCCAAATCGTAGTCCCAATCCCCAAGACGTTGGTTCCAACCGCCCACATCGGTGGATTCGGTTTTTACGTTAATGCCCACTTCACGAAGGTTTTGCTGCACGGCTTCCGCCCAGCGAGTCCAGGTTTCACCGTAGGGCAGCGGTAAGATAGTGATTTCTTCGTCGTCGTACCCCATCTCGTCGAGCAGTTCGCGGGCACGTTCCGGGTCGTGGTCGTAGGGTTCCAGTTCATCGTTCTGGAAATGCGCATTTGAGCCAAAAGCAGAAAGCGGTACGTTGCCCAAGCCATTCCACAGCACGTCCCGAGCAAATTCTCTGTCCATGGCATACATCACCGCCTGGCGGAAACGTTTATCGGCGGTAGGGCCTTCGCGGTTATTCATCCACAGCATGGCGAACGGGCTAAAGTATTCGTGGCCCTGTTCGGTCATGCAGACATTATCCATCTCGGAAAGACGTGGTATGTCGAAGTTTTCCACAGTGCCGCTGGGCAGCACGTCGACCGTTTCGTTTTCGAAGGCCACGGCGCGGGAGGCACCATCAGGAATAACGTGCCAGTTCACACCGTCCAGGTAGGGCAGGTCCTCTTCGTAGTACTCCTCATTTTTGACCAGCTCAATGACCGTACCGCGCTCCCAGTTGGAGAACTTGAACGGGCCGGTGCCAATGGGGTGGTCATTATGTTCGTTGTCGCGAAACTCGGTATCCGCGTAGAGGTGCTCAGGCACCATGGTGAAAGTGCCCGCCTCGAAAGAGAGTAAAAAGGGGCCGAAAGGGTCACTTAAGGTGAAGACAACGGTATGGTCATCGGTAGCTTCAATGTTTTCTACATGCTTTAACACTGCCCGCGCGCTGGGGTTAAGCTCGCGGTGGAAGACATCGGCGGAAAACACCACGTCCTCGGCAGTAAAATCTTCACCGTCATGCCAGGTAACGTCATCGCGTAAATGAAAAGTGTAGGTGCGGCCATCGTCACTGACTTCCCAGGATTCTGCCAGTTGGGGCTCGGGTTCAAGGTCAGTGGTGTAGCGTAAAAGCCCTTCGTAAATATTGCCGGATACCGTTCGAGTGGGGGCATTTTGGGTCATGCCGAGCACCAAGCCCGATGGCTCTGGCTGAATAATCGTATCGACGGTGCCACCGTGTTTTGGGTCATCGGCCAGGGTAGTTGAGGTAAAAGCGAGTGCTGAAGCGGAGATTGCCAAAGCCAAAGGTGTCTTCATGTTTCCTGCTCCTCAGTTATTAGCACACAGGGATTGCGCAGTCGTTAGGCGAGCAAGGCGTGTGGTAACAGCCCAGTTGTTATGTTTGTTTAGGGGTCTTATTGAACATAGCAGCGCTTTGAAAAACTGTCGACAGTCGGCAATCGTCCGTCGACAAGGCGAGTTTTTTCTTCATACTGGAGAGAATGCGTCACACCCTATGAGTAATTGATATGACCACATCAGCAGTGGCTCCCAGGGCTTTTATCCAGCAGCAAAATCTTGTCGAGCAAGTTGCCGATTACCTGACCCAAGCGATTATCCAGCAACACTTTTTACCAGGTGAACGGCTATCTGAAGTGCAGCTCTCTCGTGAATTGGGCGTCAGCCGAGCGCCGGTTCGCGAGGCCGCTCGCCTGCTGGAAAGCCGCGGTTTGTTGATCTCAAAACCTCGCCGGGGCTTCTTTGTAAGAGCGTTGAAAGCCGTTGAACTCGAAGATGTGTTTGATCTGCGGCTGTGCCTTGAGCGTCATGCAATTCAGCGTTTAGCAGAGCGCTATACGCCTGAGGCCAAACACGCGCTGGAACAGCAAGTAGAGCTGCTCTGTGAGGCAGCGGAAGGAAACGATGGCACCCGTCGGATCGAAGAGGATTTACAGTTTCACCGCTTAATGCTGCACCACGCAGGCAATGAGCGACTGCTGCGCGCGTTTGACGATCTGAGCCATGAACTGCGCTTATGTATTACCTTGATTACCAAGACCCATGAGTCCCCAGACACCATCGCCACCAGCCACTTTAAACTGTTGGAGGCATTGGACAGTGGCCGTCCTGAAGCTTGCCGTGAGGCGATTGATTACCACATCGGCGTTGCCCGCGATTTCGTGGTGAAGGGAGTCGGTGAAACGGGGGATAATGCATGAAAACGTACTTCCACGATGACCAGTCGCTTCACCGGCCGCAAGTCTATTTCTCGCGGGGGAAGATGCGAACGCCCCAGGAAGTGCCTGAACGCACCACCCACCTGCTGGCCGCTGCCCAGAAGCTTGGCTTCGATGTTAAAACGCCTGCCGACTATGGGGTGGCGCCGCTGAGGGCGGTGCATTCGCTGGCCTATCTGCGCTTTCTGCAAAATGCTCATCAGCGTTGGCATGCCCTTGGCGAAGATTGGGGTGAAGAAGTGATCTCCAACATCTTCGTCCGTTCATCTAACGCCCTGCGCGGCATATTGGCGGAAGCCGCGCGCTACCTGGCCGACGGCAGCGCGCCGGTGGGCAAGCATACGTGGCAAGCGGCCTACTGGTCAGCGCAAAGTGCGGTCGCCGGAGCCGAGACGTTGCTTGACGGTGAGCGATTTGCCTATGCGTTATCGCGCCCGCCGGGCCACCACGCAGGCATCGATTCCGCAGGTGGCTTTTGTTTCCTTAATAATGCGGCCATTGCGGCGCAGCACCTTACTTCGCGCTACCCACGGGTCGTCGTGCTGGACCCGGACATGCACCACGGGCAGGGTATTCAGGAAATCTTCTACCTGCGCGACGATGTCATGTATATCTCGATCCACGGTGACACCACCAATTTCTATCCCGCGGTGACGGGCTTCGAAGACGAGCGCGGGCAGGGCGCCGGGCTGGGTTATAACCTCAACCTGCCGATGCCCCACGGATCCAAGGAACCGGTGTTTTTTGACCGTCTCGAACAAGCTTGCCAGGCCATTCGTCTGTATGAGCCGGATGCGATTGTGCTGGCGCTGGGGTTTGATATCTATGAGCGCGACCCCCAGGCCAAGGTGGCGGTCTCTACAGCAGGCTTTGGTCAACTTGGCCGCACAGTAGCGAGTCTGAATTTACCCACACTGGTGGTGCAGGAAGGTGGTTACTACCTGGAAGGGCTGGAAGCCAACGCGGTGAGTTTCTTTGAAGGGCTGCTGGGTGGAGTAGAAAGCCCTAACGATTAAGCCAGTATTTCCAAGCCTTTTTCTGCCACCAGATTCAGCAGCTTCAACGACGGGCCATTAGGTTTCTTCTGCCCTTGTTCCCATTTCTGAACGGTGGAGACGCTGGTATTCAGGTACGCTGCGAACACGCCCTGGCTGGCGTTATTCTTGGTGCGAATCCGCTTGATTTGTATTGCTGTGTACTCTTTTACAGGCGGCAGGCAGAGGGCATCGAACTCACGCAGTGTTGCATCTTTCATCACACCAGCTGTGTGCAGGTCTTGAGCCGTTTCATGCACTACGTCTAAGATTGATTTATCCATCGTTTTCTACCTCAATTAGCGCGCCATGCATGATGGCCTCGTCTATTGCTGTGTCACTATAACCGATCAGTTCTTTCGCTAGGTATTTCAATGCTTTCAGTTCATCAGCGCTGATATTAGCGCGAGCGTTTTTGGAAAAACCATAAACAAAGAACGCTCTATTATTGATCTTGTAAGCTAACAACGTTCTGCCCCCGCCACTCTTGCCTCGGCCACCCATTGCCACGCGCTTTTTCACCACATGACCGCCCAGGTCGGCATCAATCAGGCCACGCTCCATTTCATCAACTGCGGCCAGCAAGTCAGCATCGTCTAACCCTTCCTTTGCTGCCCATTTGCTGAACGCCTTATTTTTAAATATTCGCATCTTATTCCCTTGTGCGTATCCCTTTTTATAGCACTGGGTGCTATATTTTGCCATCCTTTACTCAGCCATTCTAACTGTCGCGCTTCGTCAACCCGATAGCCGCTCTGATCAGTGTCTGGCAAGATAGTCCCTTTCAGCGATCAGTAAACGATCCGGTTAGTCATCGAAAGGACACGGCATGGCCCACCTGCTACGCATCGTGATGATTCACGGCCACCTGGAAGGGGTGGTCGAACTGAGTGTGGATGGCCACACTAATATTTGCGGCACCAACGCCTCGGGTAAAACCACGCTGCAGCGCCTGGTACCGGTGTTTTATGGCGAGCTACCCAATAAAGTCGTCCCCAAAACGCGCATGAAGTTCGATGCCTTTTACCTGCCCCACCGCAACAGTTATCTGGTCTACGAATACCGCCGCGAAGCGGGCAATATCTGCCAGGTGGTGCTGACCCGCAAATCCGAAGGCGGGGTAGAGTATCGCTTTGTCGCCGCGCCTTACCGGCCAGAAGATTATCTGGTGGAGGGGGAAGACGGCGCCGTGGCGCTGGAATACGCCCAGTGGGCCAACGGCCTGCGGCGGGAGAACATCAGCGTATCGTCCAAGCTCACGGCCACCTCCGAATACCGCGCGGTGATCCAGAACGACTTTACCCCCACGCCCGGCATCATGCCCCACGGCAATCGTAAGGATGCCCTCAAGCTGCGCCAGATGGCCGCGCAGTTTAGCCTGGTCAAGCCCGAGCATCGCATTCGCCACATCGAAAAGCTGGTCTCAGCGGTGCATGCCAAAGAGGGCAAGATGGATACCCTCAAGACCATGCTAGCGGCGATTTTCGAAGAGGACGGCGTCGAGCTGCCGGTGACGCGCATTCGCAGTGCCAAGGCGCGGGAGTGGATTGACCAGATGCGCCAATCCATGCGCCTGGAGCCGCTGCAGCGCTCGCTTGCCAAGCTGCACGACGTTGACCGCGAGCTGGCGGATGTGGAGGCCGCACTGTGGCAGCTGAAACCGCAGTTGGAAGCCGACCGCCACCACGTCGAGCGCACCCTGGCCGATGCCGAAGCCGATATGAATACGCGCCAAGAGGCATTCGACGCCGAGAAAAACGCCTACGAGGCGGCCCGGGATGAGCTGAACGAGCAGCTCAGCGAGCTGGAAAGCGGTCTCAAGCAAACCCAGCGCGACCTGAGCGACCTGCAGGACCAGTATGAAGCTTATGAGGCGGCAGACATGCCCGCCCTTGAGCGCGACCTCAACGCGTTGCCCCAAAAACGCGAGCAGTTCGAGCAACTGAAAAGCCACCTGACTGCCCTGCAAGAGGCCGTGCAGGCAAGCCAGGCCCGCAAGGAAGAGCGGCTGCGCGAGCTGGGCGAAGCGCTGGCCCGCCAAAGCGAAGAGATTCAGGGGCTGGTCGACGCCCTGGCTGAAGAAAAAGCCGCGCACCAGGAAGCCCACTGGGAGGCCCAGCGCCATCTCGATGCCCGCTACCAGACCCAGCGTGAAGAGACAGAAGCCGGTTTTCAGGCACGCCTCAACCAGGGGGTTGAACGGCTGGCAGCGCTGAAAGCCGCGCTTAGCCACAGCGGCCCCACGGCGGAGGAAAGCGAAGAGGCCGCGCTAGTGCAGGCGCGGATCGACCAGGCGCAAAGCGACCACAACGCCGCCAGTAGCCAGCGGGAAAGCCAGCGCCGCGAGCTAGATAGCCTGAAGCGCGAACGCGATAGCGCCGAACAGGCCCACGCGGATGCACGCCGGACGCTGACCCGCGCCCAGCAAACCAGCCAGGCGCTGCACCGCCAGCGCGACCCCGCCCAAGGCTCGCTGCGCCATTTCCTGCGCTACCACCTGCCCGAATGGGAGCAGCGGCTGGGCAAGGTGATCGCCCCCGAGCTGCTGGAGCGCCGTGACCTTTCGCCCGCCTTGACCGAGCAACCCAGCGACGACCTTTATGGCCTGGTGCTGGATACCCACCTGATCGAGCCGCCGGACTACGCCCAGGATGAAGCCAGCCTGCTGGCCGCCATTGAAGCGGCGGACGACGCCGTGGTGCGCGCCGAGGCCGAGCTTGCCAACAGCGAAAAGCAGCTCAAACGGCATAACGAGCGCGTCCAGGCCGCCGATGAAGCGCTAAGCCAGGCCCAGTTGGCGGTGAAGCGCGCCGATGAAGAAGTCGAGTACGCCCAGGAGGCCCGTCGCCAGTGCCAGGCGCGCCATGCCGAGGCGCAGCGTCAGCGCAAGGCCGACCACGAAGCCGCCCTAGAGGAACAACAAGCGCAGCAGCAAGCCCTGCGCGACGAACGCCAGACTGCGCTGGACAAGCTAAACGCCGCCCAACAGGCCGAACTGCTGGAGCTAAAAGCCGATGCGCAAAGCCAGCTGGAGTCCATCGACCGGCAGATTCAGCAGTACAAGACCCAGCTCACCGAGCAGAAAGCCGAGCACAAGCGCCAGTGCGAAGAGCTGGAAGAGGCGTTCGACCAGGAATTGAAAGCCCAGGGCGTCGATCCGGAAAAACTGCGGGATACCCGCGCCCGGCTGCAGCAATTGGACGAGCACATCCGTCACACCGCCGCCCGTCAGGACGAGCTGGACGCCTACAAGCGCTTTATGCGCGTAAGCTGGGGGCAGCGCAAACCGGAGCTGGTCGAGCAGGAGGGGCGTTTAAGCCGTGAGATAGACGCCGCCCAGCGACAGCGCGAAGAACACCAGCAGGCCTTCAAAGCCACCAAGGCCGCCCACCAGCAGCACGTCGCCGCGTTTGAAACCAAGCGCCGCGAAAGCCACGAGGTGCTCAACGACCTCAAGCCGCTGCTCAAGCAGCTTGATGAACTCACCCTGACCTCGGACGCCACGCCCCAGCAGGAGGCTCCCGGCGATGTCGCCGAACGGCTGGCGCGCACCCGTCAGGCACTCTCGCGCCGGGCCCAGGAGCGCGATACGCTGCGCAAAGGCTGCCAGGAAGCGGAGAGCCAACTGATCAAAGGGGCCAGCACCAGCTTTGTCGATGCGCTGGAAAGCGAGCGCGCCCGGCTGGCCGACCCCGACGACCCGCGAGCGCTGCTGCCGCTGCTCGGCGGCATGGTCAAACTGCTGGAAGACCAGCAGCAACAGCTGATTCAGCAGGGGCGCAATCTCAGCGACGATCTGGACAAGTTCTTCACCGTGTTTCGCGACCTCAATCGCCGCATCAGCGCCCAGAGCAAGCGCCTCTCCGATGAAGTGGCCGACGACCTGCGCCTGGATGGCATCAGCAAGGCCGAGGTGCGCATCCAGTCGACCATTGACGAACTCGGTTTCTGGGAGCCGCTCAAGCTGTTTGCCCAGCGCTACAAGGCCTGGCGCGACTCCGAGCAGACCCTGCCCAGCGACGACTACTTGAACGCCCTGGCGGACGTGGTCGATTTGCTGCGCAGCGACCAGCAATACAGCTTTGAAAGCCTGCTGCGCCTGGAGCTGCACCTCAACGAAGGCGGCACCGACCTGATCATCAAGAACGACCGCCAACTGCTCGAATCGTCCAGCCACGGCATGGCGTATCTGATTCTGTGCAAGTTCCTGCTCGCCTTTACCCGCCTGCTGCGCGGCCGGGCGGCAATCGCCATTCACTGGCCCATTGATGAGATCGGCACGCTGGCCTACCACAACGTCGAAAAGCTGTTTGACGCCTGCGACAGCAACCAGATTCATATTGTCGGCGCCTTCCCCAACCCGGAATCCGACGTGCTGCTGCTGTTCCACAACCGCTACCTGATCGACCGCGACGCCGACGACCCCGCCAAACGACGGCTAAAACGCATCGAGCCCCGCCAAAGCCGCCTGGCCGAGCGGCTCAAAGCCCGCCATGAGGAGGTGCCGGTATGAGCGATATGAGTCTTCTACCCCATGGCCCGCTGCTGGAACGGCTGCTGGCGGGCGAGTTTATCTGCGCGGTGAGCGACGAAAGCGCCTTCAAGCGCCTGCAGGATGACGCCACGCGCGAGGCCATCGACAGCTACCTGCGCCCGCTCAACCGCCGCGTGGCCAGCAGCCAGGAGGAAGGCGTGTATTTTCTCGCCTGGCGTCAGCTGGATGACAGCGCGCGGGACCAGCTCGCCCGCCAACTGGGCGACACCGTCAACAGTCTGCTGCCGCTGCTGGAATGGCTACAGCTGGTGCAGGAAGCCCTGGGCCGCGACAGCGTGCTGTCCCCCGGTGATGTGCTCAAACCCGGCGAGCTGCAGGCCAAAAGCGAAGACAACCCCAGCCTGCGGGAACGCATTGAGCGCCTGGCCACCGACAGCTTCTTCGGCTCCCAAAGCGACCAGCTGGACGCCCAGGTCAAGCAGGTGTTCAAGCGGTTAAGAGAGCACGGCTACCTGCTGCAACCCCACGCCGACCGTCAGGTGTTTCTGGTCACCGGCAAGGTCGACTACCTGCTCGAACTGGTGCGCTTTATTCGCGACGAAGAGCACCTGCCGGTGGACGACGAGGGCGAGGATACTCAGGAGGCGCTGCTGTGAACGACGCGGAAACGCCAGGGCTGGAAAGTCGCCTGATCACCACCGGGGTGGAGCGCCTGGCCCTGCTGGGCCGCCACGCCGAGGCGTTGATGCAGGGCTACGCCAACGATCAAGTGCCCCTGGAAGGGCTGAGCCACACCGCGCTGCGCAAGCTTTTAAGCGCGCGTATTGTCTGGCGGCCCGACGAGCAGGGCGGTCTCAAGCTGACCCCCAAGGTCCGCGAACTGATCGCCGAAATGGTGTCCGATGAAGCCCGGCGCCACGTCAACGCCGATGTGGCTGAGGCGCTGGAGCTGATCCGCAGCCTGATCCAGAGCTATCGCGATTCCAGCAGCCGCGGCGACTACTGGCAGCAGGAGCAGCAACTGTTGCGCCTGCGCCAGGCGGTGGATGACATGAACGGCCGCTTTGCCGACGCTATCGACAGCCTGTGGCAGCGGCTCAACAGCGATTTCGGCTTTGTCAGCCAGCTCAACGACAAGGTGCGCGAAAACGACCGCGCGCAAAAGCAGGTGGTCCGCCTGCTCGACGGGCTGGCGCTGATCGACTTTGACGAGTTGATCGAACTGGTGGGCAGCGACGGTACGCTGCGCAAGGTGTTGATCAGTCAGCTGCAACAGCAACTCAGCCAGCACTACACCAGCCTGCGTGAGGTGCAGCACCGCCTGATCGAGTTGATGGCGCGTTTTCGCCGCATGCAGGCACGCAGCCGCCTGGTTTCAGGCATGGCCGCCTTCCTGCGCGAACACCCAGGCTTCACCCCCGGCAACTACGCCCGCCGCAGCGAGGTGCCCGCGCTGTTCAACCACGCCGCCCCCCTCACCGCCGCCGGGGCCGTCGCGCTGGACCGCGCCCAGGACATGCCCACCCTCAGCGCGCTGCTGGAAAATGTGCCCACGCCGTTACGTGCCGCCCAGTCGGTCACCGCGGCACGCCCGGCGGAACACGTCGAAGACATGCTCATCGCCGCCCGCCAGCAGGCGCTCAAGGATGACGTCGAAACCTTCTACCTCAACGTGGTGGACCGCGCCGAGCAAGCCTCCATCAGCGCCCTGGACTACCTCAACCAAAGCGAGCTGCAATGGCCTCCAGAAATCTGGCTGTTTCAGGTCATCGCCGAGCACCAGGGCCTGCCGCATAGCGAGCAGCGCGCGTTTCATCTTCATCAGCAGGAAGAGCGGGCGAGCGCCTACAACGATGTGAAGCTGATCCGCGACGTTTCGTTAGGCCTGGCGGTGTAACGATGGATGACCAGATGCTCACTGCCCAGGCTTACAAAAAATTGAGCGAAATCGAGCGTCAGCTGCGCAAGCAGTCGTGGATCGACAAGAAGCGCTGCCAGCAATGGATCGCAACCTTCATCCACTGGTGCGATGCGCAGCATATTGAGCTTGGCCCCAGAATTAGCCACCAATCCCTGCGCTTTGACCGTGCCCTTATTCAGCAGGTAAACGAAGCACTTGAAAGCCAACGACTGGTCACCATTGAGCAATGGCAAAGCGGCTTGACCAGTGCTGAGCAAGCGGAGCAGGGCGTCAATGAAGATAAAACCAACCGCCAAGGCCCACGCGCCCAGCGGGTGCTGGTTAACATTCCCGCCAGTCCCCCCGCCTGGCTCTCGGCCCAGCCGCGCTCAATGCACGATGTCGACTGGCGAGAGATAAACCTTGAGCAGTGCGACGTGCTTATCCAGGTTGAAAACCTGGACAGCTTTTATGCCTTTTCACCGCCAATCCCCGCGCTAAGCGACTACGCAAACCCTCTGGTCGTCTACCGCGGCGATAGCCACTACGGCGGCGGCTTCAAGCAAATCGCCAGCGCCTGGAAGGCCACCCAAAAGCCGCACCTCTACGCCGGTGACTTCGATATAAGAGGCATTGGTATCGCGCTTTCCAGCGGCGCCTCGCACCTATTACTCCCGCCGCTCGCATGGCTCACCGAGCAGGCCACCCCCTTCCACGACCCCGCAAAACAACTCGAACACCGCCCACGCCTGCAACACCACCGCGACCAACTACCTGCCACACATCCGCTACAGCCGTATCTAACGCTGCTACTCGATCAGCAGAGCGGGCTAAGGCAGCAGTGGTTGGGTGAACGGTTGGAGCGTGTGGCGCTGGTGTGAAGGAGCCCCGTCGACCTAATACGCAGGGCCGGATGATGTGGTTGCGGTCCAGTATGATTGAAACGAGCAAAACGAGAAGGCACGCGAATTTTGGCTATGTTGCCAAAATTGGCTTTGCTTTCAGAAGAATCAGTGAGGTAGAGTCAACATAGTGGGCTGCAAAATCCCAATGAATGTGCTGTCGCGTTTATTGAGGTTTTGCTGCCTTCCGTATAATCACTGTTAGAAGGGCAGAAAGCATCATGCCAACCACCGAACATCAACGAGTTCTTGAGGCAGCCGCCAACCAGACTCTTCCTGATGAAATCAATGAATCCAGTGATTATCCGGTTTCAGTCGTGAAGGAGTTGGTCGAGTCCGGGTATTTAGATGCGGCGGATGCGTGCTCGGATGATGGCGATGCCTACCTTGAGCCTCGTATTACTCTGCCCGGTCGTGAGTACTTGGAATCATTCAAGGTTAAGAATGAATCCGGCGTGGATAGAAGTACCTCTCTGTGGAGGGTCGCAAAGCCTATTCTTGCTTGGATGTTTGGTATCGTGGGCGCCGTGATTGGTGGTCTCACCCTATATTACCTAGTGGGCAGGTGATCATGCCTTCTAACCAGTCATTCAAGTTCGTTCCCGGCCTGGCGGCCGTCCACCGGACGCCCTTTCCGTTGCACTCCAAGGGCGCCGCTTAATATTGGCGTTAAGTGTCTAATATGATCGAAGCATTCAGCGGGCTTTTGAGCTCGATAAAACAAACAAGTCCAGTGATTTTTACTGGCTTGGCTATAGCTTCCGGCATCGTGCTATTTGGCAGTGGGGAGCTAATTGAAACTATCGGGTTGAATGAATTTCGAGATGCCAATACGCCATATATCGGAGGTTGCTTCGTTCTGTCGCTCTCTATTGTTTTTGCTCAATCAATTACCGGGTTGTTGAGTTTCTCCAAAGCACAGGTTGTGAAGTGGCAAAAGTCGAGGAAGTCCAGAAAACTAATGGAGCTTAGAAAAGCCGATTTGGTAAACCTAACACCAAACGAAAAGGCTTATCTTGCTCCTTATATTTTCGGCGAGGAAACTACTCAATATTTTCTGATGGAGGATGGTATTAAAGGCAGCTTAGAAGCAAGAAATATATTGTACCGAGCTAGCAATATGGGTGATATGGTTAATGGCTGGGCTTACAACATTCAGCCATGGGCGCGAGACCATTTGCGGAATAACCCTCATCTTCTAGAGGGTTTTACTCCCAACATGCAGAGGTACAATCGGTGGTGATTACACTTAACAATCGGCTGCAAGCGAAAATTTCTCCGCTGCTTTACAGCTCCAAAATTGCACTTGAGCACGGGCGTTATGTGTAAAATTCGGGAGAACTATGGATATTCGAGAATCTACCAAAACTGCGACAGCCTTGGCTAAAAGCGGAGACTATGATGGCGCTATATCGCTATTGCAATCTATTATCCCGAAAATGGCAAAAACTGGCGGGTTTTCTGGTGGCCTATATACAAAGATAATCCCCTATTTTCAGAAAGCAGGGCGTTATAAGGAGGGGGTTGAGTACGCAGAGAGGACACTAATCCCGGCCTTTAGAGATGACTGCAAAAAGACATTTGGCCACAAGTGTAAAGAAATTCAGGAAGCATTTCAGAACCTAGGTGTTTCGTCTGTCTATGAAAAGTTAAAGCTTTGTGCTAAACGAGAAAAGTCGCCCGATGATGAGTCTCTTTTTGAAAGATATGCTAAAGACTTTCATTCGCAGTATGAAAAGCTCCTTGAAGCAGGCGAGCTCATTGAGCTGCAAAAAGAATATGAGCAAGCTATAGATCTTTTCGGCAAGAATCCTAAATCTTGGCCCGACTCCGTAAGGAATCGCCTTGCTCGTTTTATCAACACATAACCAGTCGCATCACTACGCCGCCGTAAGCGGCGGCGGGACGCTCGTAAACTCGCGCCCGTGTGCTTTGCGTTAGTAGCTACGAGGTATAGATGAACTCATCCGCTAGAGACAAAAGTCACAGAGGTAATTCGAGTCAGTTCTTTGTGGCAGGTGAGCTGTGTCGCCGAGGTTATGCGGCAGTAGTAACTCTTGGAAACACTCCGAATACTGATGTGCTCTGTAGCAACAGGGACGGTACAAAGTTCGTTCATATTCAAGTGAAAACATTCGTACCTAGTAACAAGACATGCAGCGTGGGAAAGAAAGCCGAACGAGTGTATGGCTCGCGGTTCTTCTGGATAATTGCTGGAATACCTACGCCCGGTTCCTCAGATCCATTTCGGTATTACATAGTTCCCTGTAATGAAATGGCCCTTAACGTAGCCGAACGGCACCGAACGTGGCTGTCTACTCCTGGGAAGAAGGGGCAGCAAAGAAAAGATAGCTTAGTTCGTGCAGTAGCAGTCCAACAGGGTGCAGCACCCTATTTCTGGAACATTTCTCAATACGAGGGACGATGGGATCTAATAGACGATGTGCTACGCGACTAACAGTACGTTTCAGTCCGTGCGGCCGGAGGACCGCACCGGATGTAGCAGAGCTGCATCGCTGAACATAGGGCGTTAAATTTTTGCCGCACCCTCAGTGACTATGCTGTAATACGTTGTAGTCGCCAAATTTGGGGGTATAGCCATGAGTGTCACCACAGTTCGCCTTCAAGCAGACGTTGAACAGCATCTGGAAGCCATCGCCAGCAGGCTGCACAGGAGCAAAGGCTGGGTGATTAACCAGGCGCTTGCGGAATACATAGAAAAGCAGCAGCTCGAGCAAGAGCGGTGGAGGCAAACGTTAGAGGCAATGGAGTCTGCCGCCCAGGGCAAGGTTGTTGATGCTAGCGAGGTTCACAACTGGCTTAAGAGCTGGGGAACCGAAAACGAGCAGGATGCCCCGGGGTCAGGTAAGTGAAACTGGTTTACACGGACGAAGCCATTGGTGATTTGATACGTCTTCGGGAGTTTATTGCAGTGCATAATCCGACGGCGGCAGCCAGGATAGCTTCAGAGCTGGTTGGCAAAATCGAATTACTTCCAGACTCCTTCAACATGGGCACACCCGTTGAAATGGCACCGGTGCCTGACTCTGTTCGAAATATGGTTTTCGGAAAATACGTCATTCGATATTCAATTCATGCCAGTGCCATCATTATTCTCCGGATTTGGCCTGGCCTTGAGGGTGAGCGATAGCAATTTAACCAAATGCGGCACTTGGACGCCCTTGTCTACGCTTCGTTGCATCAAGGCCACCGATGCGCTCTGCGTTACCACCTCAGGTCGCCGGCTGTCGTTTACATCATCCGCAAGCCAAGCCTTGATCAGCGATTGATAGGGCACGCTACAAACCATAAATAATGACTTGTGTCGTTTGCATTTTGATCAAACGGCCTGTACGGCTATTACCCTCATCGAGCTAATAAAAGTTAAATGGAATCAGAAATGGACGTTTTCAAAGAAATTGAATCTTTAGAAATGGAGTTGGTTGATCCTGGCACCCGAAAGGATGCTGCTCGTCTGCAGGAGTTACTCTCTGATGAGTTTCTTGAGTTCGGTAGCTCTGGAGTGGTTATCCATAAGAGGGACGTACTAGACAACGCCAATACTCCGAGCACAACCACCTATCAGCTCAGTGGTTTCAAGTTCAAATCATTGGGAAATGAGCACATTTTGGTTACGTATCGGTCGATAAAATCAGCTCGGGAAATAGCCTATCGAAGCTCTGTGTGGGTAAAGCAAGATGGTCGCTGGCAAATGCTGCATCACCAATCTACCGTAGTGACTTGAGCCGTTTAACAAGCGCCATCATGCGGAGCAACTGTTCGCTAGCGCTCCAAATTGCCCGGTGCTGCGGGCGTTTAAAAAGGGGAATTAGCTGTGTCGCTAATGACTATCTTATTATTCATACCAGCGTGCTTTGCTCTGAACATGGCGCCTGGGCCCAATAATCTGCTGTCAATGGCTAACGCGAAGCGGTACGGCGTCAGAACTGCTTGCTATGCTGGTATCGGTCGGCTGGTTGCCTTCGTGGGCATGATTACGCTTGCGGCGACGGGGCTTGCCACCGTGCTGTACACATCTGAAAAGTTATTTCTCATCATAAAGGTTGTCGGAGGCCTTTATCTGCTTTGGATTGCTTTTCAATTGTGGACTGCAGACCCTTCTGACAATGAAAATGAAGCCCTTGGAGGTAGAAGCTTGCTCCAATTGGGGAGGCAAGAGTTTCTTCTGGCGGCCGGTAACCCTAAGGCTATTTTGATTTTTACCGCTTTCCTGCCTCAGTTTGTCGACCCTGCCGGTTCTGTCGGATTTCAGTTCCTGGTGCTAGGTATCCTGTTTTTGGTGCTTGAATGGATAGCGATAGCCGGGTATGCATTTGTTGGGCAAGTATTGCGTCATTGGTTCTCTCGACCTTCGATGCGTCGTGTGTTCAACCGGGTTTGCGCGGGCCTGCTGGGTAGCGCTGGTATTGGGCTTTTGCTAGCGCGTCGTGAATGAGCTAGCAAAGCAATTATTTGTTCTCTGCGGTCGCCGGACGCTCGTTCCTAACGCCGTTATTGCGGGCGTTAAATGCCAGTGATGGCCATGTCCAAGGCGCCAACAATCTGGTCTCTGAAATGCGATAAAGAACCCACCGGGTTTTTGAGATGCTTTTCAGAAACAGAGGAAATTTGTGGGGTCAACAATAGAAGCTCCTGGTCTGCAAAGCTGATTTCTGGCGTGAGCCCTTGCATGGCGTTGCCACCCAATGCGGAGCGTTTCCCCAAAGGGATGACGATGCGAGTTGTCAGTTCGCTCAGTAGGCTGCTCTGAATATCGACAAGGTAAGGGTAGTACGCTCTGCTGGTCTTGCTGGGGTTAGGGTAAACATCGAACTGTGCCATCAAAACTCCCTGAATTCGTCACCGAAGCAGCCATGCTGCTCTACAAATTCGTTGTAGCTTGTGATCGCAGCTCGATTTTCTTCAACCCACTGGGAAGCCTCGCATTTTGCCAACTCTTCTCTCAATGCTCGTTCTAGTGTGGCAGAGAGGTTAATGTTCAAAGCGCGAGATTTTTGAAGCAAGTCGCTGTTAACTGACAAATTAGCGGCTTTTTTCGGTGCTGCGGTGTTATATAGCGCGGCCATTGCAGCCCCCTGTGACTGTCATAAGCGTATAAATAGCATATGCGCATGGCAGTGCGCATTCAAGCAACTAAAACGTTAAATATTGTCAGCTGTAATTGCGCCGCGTTTACCGATTCGGTGCAGCTTCCCAGTCTGGTGCTGACGCACTTCAGCCCCCGTTACCAGCCGTACCCCCTTGCCTTCCATTGAGGAGATCCGCCAAGAGGCCCAGAGTGTCTATTCGTGCTCGCTTTACTTGGCGCAGGATTTTGGCGGATACACCCTGGATAAAACGGGCCGCTTTTCTAAGGTGGTGGGCGAATAGGTTGGTTGTGTTTCGACCATCCTTGCGAAAACGCGGCTACTGAAAATGGGTTGACGTTAGTCTCGTAAATAGCTCTTAGAAGGGAGAGCCAGTGCTTATTGGAGTAACTTCTCGCCTATTGTTGCTAAACTCTGCTCGTGTTCGGCCAAGTGCAGTACAACAGCGTCATACAGTTGGCTGCATATGTGGTCACTACTTTTTTTGGGGCTTGCTAAATTTACGTTTAAAGAGGGCAGCCGCGGGAGAGAATGCTGGCTATCAAGGCGCCTGAGGGTGGGCGGTATCGTTGATTTGGGCAGCGTCGAAACGACAGCGCCGCTTTCCACTGCTGCCACAAGCCCTCCATAGCTGTAGGTTTCGAACTCAACTCTATACTCACGGCCTGCGCCTTTGAGTGCATTTAGGATGAATTCTCTGTCAGGGCAGCCGTACTCGAATAAAGCGACAGGTAGCGTACTCTGTTTCCATACGAGCGAACTTCTGGCGCATACCCACTCCAATGGTTCAACTCGAATAGGCTCTGCATCGATGTCAGAAGGACAATGCTGAGCCAGAGCAATATCGAATTCCCCGTTTTTATAACGCTTCCAGATATCAGTGCTGAAGCTACAATCCAATGTTACTTGAACATTGGGGAACTGACATTTCCAAAGCTCAAGTAGGCTTGGCAACAGACAAGTCGCGTAGCAGTCTGTGGTAGCGAATCGAATGATCTGACGATCAGCAAAACTCTGCGCCAACCATCGCTCAGCCTCATCGTTTGCGGTAATGACTTTTTGTGCCCTTAGGTAGAAGGCATGGCCTTTTTCGGTAAGGGTAACGCCCTTTGGGGTGCGGTAGAGCAGTGGAACGCCAATCTGGCGTTCAAGCTGCTGAACTTGCCAACTGACAGTAGATTGGGCCAGAAAGAGTCGCTCTCCTGCCCGTGAAAAACCGCCCAAATCTGCAACATAGATAAATGTGCGCAGCTGGTCCAAGCTCCATTTCATTGTGGTACCTCCTACCGTCGGATCGTCTTATTCGCCATGCATGTTGATGAAGTGGCGATCGAGTGATGTAAAAAGGGCTCTGATCCAGTATCGAATTAATTGATACCCCTCAGCAAATATTTCCGTTTCCAATTATCCCATATCGCTTTGTACGCTCAGACCACTTGTTGTGAAAACAAACACGTGGATACAAATATGACAGAGACGAATAGTTCCTTACACACTAGCGTTGAGGGTGGATGCGATAAAGCAGACCTCTCAAAAATGCTCCGCCCTGAATGCTATATCGATGACCACTGGTTTGAACGAGAACTACAAACCATCCATTTTCCAGCCTGGCATTTTGCCTGCCTGTCGACTTCCCTCCCTAACGTTGGAAGTTTTGTAAGCCGTCGGTTTTTGGAACGCAGTGTCATCGTTGTTCGTAGTGAAGACGGTATTATCAGAGCCTTTCTAAACACATGTAGACATCGTGGGGCTCCTTTAACGAGCGAAAGTTGCGGAAAGAATGCGCACTTTAGATGCCCTTTTCACAAGTGGTCTTACGACACATTCGGAAATTTGATGAGCGCTCCTGGCTTAGGTGGGAGTGTGAAAAGAAGTGATCTTAAAAAGTTAAATCTAAATCTGGTTCCAGTTCAATGTGAAGCTGTAGCTGGTTTTGTATTCATCAATCTTAATGAAGAAAACGAGATTCCGCTTGAGGTCTACCTAGGCAACTACATCGATAAGGTAGCTCTACCACACCAAACTCAGAGAATGCATTGTGTTCAAGAAAAGTCCTATGCATTAACGACCAATTGGAAGCTATATATTGAAGTAGATATGGAGACTCTTCATACCAACTTCATTCACAGTCGCTCGATTGGTAGCCAAACAGTTAGGCCGGTAGAACATGATCGCAACTGGTTTGGTGTTTATCATCAGAACTCTCTTTCTCCAGCATTATTTCCTGAAAAACGTAACCTCGCCTTTCCAACTCCCCGTGGCGTTATCGGTGAAGCGGCAGAAGGCACCCACTTCTGCGTCATACTGCCAGGTTTTTTCATTGTAACTGCACCCGAAGTTATGTGGTGGATTCAGAAGACCCCGATCTCAGCTACTCGCACAAGCGTCAATGTTGGTTACGCGTTTCATGATGAAACCCTGGCGAGGCATGACTTTAACGAGATCGCACCACACTATTTCGAAAGACTCGATCAAGTAATTCTTGAGGATGACCAGATTTGTGAATACCAACTAGAAGGATTGAGCAATCGTGTGCGAGGGCATTTCACACCAGTTGAGCCGGTGGCCGCCTACTTTTCGGAGCTACTCGAAACAAGGCTCCTGGAGGCGGGGTATGAATAGCACAAGTACCGTTATGGGGAGGCGCCTTCGGATTCCAATAACCTGGCTTAAATGGGGAGGCTGGTGCTTGCTCATTAGTATTTTCATGAGTGGATTTTTTTTCCGCTTTGCCCCTTCGACCCTTTCAGGGAGTATGCAGCAAGAGCTCAGTTTAACGGCCACTACGCTCGGCATTGTGGCATCAATGCATTTCTGGATTTATACGCTGATGCAGGTGCCCGCTGGCATTTTTACTGACTCGGTGGGGGTACGGAAGGGTGGCATTATCGGCGGTACAGTAACGGCGATAGGTGCTTTTTCCTTTGGTTTTGCGCCCAATCTTGTCGTTTTGCTTGTGGGGTCAGCGTTATTGGGGCTGGGCCTGTCAGCTGTATTTGTCGCCCTGATGAGTTACAACGCTACTTGGTTTTCCCCAGAGCGCCATTCCCTGGTTATGGGTACAACCATGCTCCTGGCTGCGCTAGGAAGCGTAATAGCGCAGACCCCAACAGCGCATTTGTTGCATTGGTTCAACTGGAGAGAGGTCGTCCTTTTCTTCGCAGCCTTAACCTTATTGGCCACTGCATGTCTGCTTATTTTCTGTAAAGACGACGCAGCACCAAAGCGGATACGCGACTCGAAAGCCAAGACGACTGTGCATCCAATACTGCGCGGAAATCGATATGTCTTTAGAGAGCGCCAGGTATGGTTACTATTTGTTTGTGTCGCGGCTACCAACGGAACCTTGTATGCGTTTTTAGGACTATGGGCTGTACCGCTATTGGCCGATGGGTTCAGCATCCAATCAACGCAAGCAGCACAATATGCCACCGTTGCTTTAATGGTGTATGGTTTGAGTTCTTTATTTTGGGGGTGGATCGCTGACCGGATTGGGGCGAAGAAACCCATCATTATTGTGACGGCTATGCTGTCCGTCGCGGTATGGGCGCTTATGGCGTTTGCAGAGTGGGAGCCTGGTTGGGCGGCAATGGCACTGTTTGTACTTTTAGGACTCTCTGGCGGGCCGGTCGGTGTTATCTTTGCAGCTACCAAGGAGACAGTCGCCTTGGCGAATGTTGGTTTTGCGACTGCTCTAGTTAACATGGGGGCCTTCCTGACAGCAGCTTTGGTGCAATCAGGTTTTGGGATCATTCTTGATAGCGTCTCTGCTGCTGAACCAGAAACCGTTCCAAGCCTTCAGAGCTATCAACTCGCGTTAATTCTACCCTTAGCTATAAGCGGCTTGGGTGTAGTGGCATCCTTGCTTTTGAAAGAATGAGGCCTAGTGAGTGAGAGGCTAAAAGAGTGACGAGATACTGTGTCTGAATGTAGTAGTCATGTCAGGAAGTAATATAGCCACTCGTATGATTACTTTTAGAAGCAAGATAAGTTGGGAGTCGGATTTGTCTTTTTTATTTCCTTATATCGCATTTCTCTACGGTGCAGCATATAGCGTTCAACAGATTTTAGAGGGAATTGGCCTAGCATCTTCGAACTTTTTAGAACTAAATGATGATGGAGTTATAGTTGGAAGTTACTGGTCCCCTGCAGAGGCAGTAACTCCGATTCTCGGCCTCCTTTTGATGTGCTCGATTATCCTTATTGGTGCGCTTTTAGCTGCAGGATTTGTGATTGCTCGGTGGCGGGGCGTTGCCGCTATCTCTGCGGTATTAGCTCTTCCTGGATTATTGAACCTTGCTGGGCAGTGGCCTCAAATAAACTACCTTCCTGATTCTTTTTACATTGGTGGAGGTGGTGCTCTAGGGAGCCCGTTGGGACTTGTTCCTCTCTTGATTATTAGCCTGTTAACGGGATGGTGCATAACCGTAATTGCCTACGACACCCTCCATTTAAATGATAAATTTCGCGGTTACTATGATCATCTCTGGTATGCAACGGCGCTTTTTGCTGGGATATTTTTTGTGGCAGACTCTGTTGGAAATCGCCATGCGTCAAACCTTGCCGAAGAAAATCGACTAAGCCGACAAGCGAGCTTGTATTTATTGAATCAAGTGCGGAGCTACGATCAGGTTTGTAAGGCAGAAGGCCTGACAGAAACGCCTTCGTGTATATGGGCTTCTGATGTGCAACAAACATTGAATGAATACGCGGCCTATGGTCCGGGCACTTTTCACCTCTTTGGCCCCACTGAGAGTGCTGACATCTATGCTGGTAATAGCAGGTCGATGTCAGAAAAAGAAATCATCGAAATCCGTAATGAGATCGAACAATATAACCGCACTGTTTGTCCTATCGAAGAACTTGGCGAAGGTATTCGGCGATACGCTAGACCGTCTGGAGTCTGTCAACAAGTGCCATCTGCATTCTGCACCTCTTTCCCTGATCCACCGGAAGGGTTAGTAGATAAATATATGATCACACATTCGGTTGCTCTCGCTAGTGAATGCATCATTCCAACACTGGTTGTTTCTAGGGCTCGTCAGGAAAATTCGAGCGCGGCAATCGCAAGCAATCAGCAGGACCGATACCAACGGTGGTGGTTGTATATCGCTCTAGCTGCCGTAGTGGGTGGGAAAATAGCTAATTCGACGACAAAAGTTGCCAATCTAGATCAACGTAGTGCCTATGATAGGCGGCGGTTAGTCCGGCCAACCCTTCGGGGGCTTTCCGGCGGAACTAGGAAAATAGCTGAGTTTTTAAAGCGGTTGGTCGATGGCTAACGTGATCACTATCTCGTATGTAATTCTGGGGAGGGCGCGTAGCAGATCGGTATTACAACACGCCAAAATTGGGTGAGGAAAATAAGCATCTAACCATTGGCGGCAGTCGAGCTTGCCGAATGCAGGTAGGCCCTAACTGCATGAATATATGCCTAATGAGCATCGTAAAAGCACTACTGTTTAAATTTAGCTGGCTGGCAATCCGATGCCTTAGCTCTAAAGGAAGTACATAAGAGAGAGCACTGACGCGATATGAATTTACTATTCCTCGGCACCTCCGCTGGCGTACCCACCAAAAGTAGAAACGTCTTCGGGGTCGCGTTGCGAGAGAGCAAGGGGAAGGGCTGGTACCTGATCGATTGCGGTGAGGGGACCCAGCATCAGGTATTGAACACCAAGCTGTCGCTGAATGCATTGAAAGCCATATTGATTACCCATGTGCACGGCGACCACTGCTATGGGCTGCCGGGCCTACTGGCGAGTGCGGCCATGAGCGGCCGGGAAGCGCCGCTGACCATTGTGGCGCCCACAGGTATAAAAGCATGGCTGGATGCCACCTTTGAGGCCACCCAGCTATCGTTACCCTTCGATGTGAAATTTGTCGTCTCCGATGAGCTGCCAAACGTCGAGTTTGAGCGCATCACGGTTACCACCTACAGGCTTTCACACCGGGCGTCGTCCTATGCCTATGGGTTTACGGAGAGAAAGGTCGAGTCTGCTCTGGATGTGGATAAGCTAGCGCAAAAGGGGATTCCGAGAGGGCCTTTATGGGGGCAGTTGAAGCAAGGGACGGATATTGAATTTGCGGGCGAGCGGTTAAAAAGTAGTGACTTCCTGATTTCTAAACACAAGCCCAGAAAAGTCGTGATCGCCGGGGACAATGACCAGCCCGACTTGTTGTCTGAGGCGTGCGCGGGGGCGCAGGTATTGGTGCATGAAGCCACCTACACTGAAACCATGGACGAAAAGGCGCGTGACTTCGGGCATAGCTACGCCAAGCAGGTCGCCGCGTTTGCCGAATCGGTACAGCTCCCCAACCTGGTGCTGACGCACTTTAGCCCCCGTTACCAGCCCAACCCCCATGCGTCGCCTTCCATTGAGGATATCCGAAAGGAGGCCCAAAGCGTCTATTCGGGGACGCTTTACTTAGCGCGGGATTTTCTCGAACTCACCCTAAGCAAGTTAGGCGATGTCACTGAAGTGGAATAACGCCAGGGCACGTAAACGCCTGCGAGTGGTTAACAGCCGCAGGCTTTGGGTAAATCTTTATAAAAACTATATGTTTGCGACGTGCTAGCGCAAACCAAGAAACGAAAGAATCGCTACGACAATAACGATTGCCCCGATGATATAGACGATGTTGTTCATTTTTAATACTCCTTTTCATAAGCCCGAATCGCAGTTGCGCTACCTTCCGTGTTGCGCACGATATGGCTTCCTTTTGAGGTTGGTCCATTACCTCATTATCGTCAGCGTAGGTGGCTGGCGTCGGATGGTCTGTTGGCTAGCGCACAGAGCGATTAAATAAACCGACTGCCGTTGCCAACACTCCCAACCGACGTGCTTCAGCGCCTCTTGAACGAATTCACACTGGATAAAGCGGGCCACTTTTCTGAAGTGGCAGGCGAATAGCTGATTACATCGCGCCGCTCATTGAAAGACCATCGGGCAGATCAGTCTCGGCAATAGCCTTCACCTGTTCTGACTATCAGGCAATCTTCCTTTTCCATTAGCCACTTCATGCCGGTGGCTTCGCCGTCACCCGCGCGGAGCAACTGTGGGCCGTCCCCACGGTTGAAGCGAATGCCTTCGGCTGTTGCTTGCCCTTCGAAGGTGCCGATTTGGTCAGCATCCAGGCCGTAGCGCATGTGAAGTCGATAATGACCTGCGCCTGCCGACTCGTCCTTGCTGATTTCCAGGAATAACCCTTCTACGCCAGTCCATCGGCCGACCCATTGATCGGTCATCTGATGGTGGGACGCGCTTTGTTCGGTTGCTGTGCCTGACTCGGTCACGTCGGAGGTTTCGGTATTGCTATCGTGAGCACAACCGCTGATCAGTATCAGGGTGCTCAGAGCTAACGCTATTTTGATCATGTCGAGTGTCACCTAATGGATATCACCTAAAGCTTACTACCCCGTTTTTTTCCTGGCACGGTGTGCGGCCGCTTTCATCCTGTTGCCGCAAGCGGCCATGCTGCACCAACGGCGACGGTGAGATTTTGTTTGATCGTGAAACAGTAGAACGCAGTCCGAGGCTTCACACTGTTTGACGAGTTGCAGGTCTTCCTCGGTAAGCAACTGCACCAACGACGCTGCGACAGGCTGTAACAGGCTCTCGCTTTCCATGTTGCGCTTTTCGATTTTTTTCTGAAACACCGCCTCTGTTGGCTGCCATTCAATTTTCTCTAAGTGGCAACCCCGTTCCAGTACGCGATTCATCAATGTGGGGTCTGCGGCCCGTCCCTGTTGGGCCGAGATGAGGAGATCGCGCATGTTGTCGCGCAATTCCCGAGCCAGTTGGGCTAACCCCGCCGGTGGCGTTTCACAACCGTTCGTTAGTGCTCCCGCCTGTTGAAGCCATGCAACGACGCTGCTGTCTTCATCCAGGCATTCCTGGCGTTCTTCCCCCATGCCAAATTGTGTGTTGATGAAATCGAGAGCGAGATTGCTTGCGATAAACGGAGGCGAAATTTTAGATGACATGTTGGGTAACCTTTAAAAATATACTTGACAGGTTACTACAGTTATTCGTAACCTTCAAAAGTGTTTATTAATGGTTACTAAGGAGATTGTCGATGACATCTGAAAATACAGCTCTGGCTTCTGGATCAACCACGCGGCAGGTTCGCTATCGTTTCGAGAAAGTGGGCGATGTGGACGTTTTCTATCGTGAAGCGGGTGATCCGAACGCACCGACGGTGCTGCTGCTGCACGGCTTTGCTGCCTCGTCATATATGTGGCGCGATGTGATTGAGGCGCTTGCCGATGGCTATCACGTCGTGGCACCGGATTTGCCGGCGTTTGGCTTTACCCAATCACCGGCGCGTGGTGAGTATGACTACACCTTTGCCAACCTGACGAAGACGACCGATCAATTTACTGAGCAATTGGGGCTTGATCGCTACGCCATTGCCGTTCACGACTATGGTGCACCTGTTGGCTGGCGTTTGGCGCTGGCTCACCCGTCAAAAATCACCGCGATCATTTCGCAAAACGGCAATACGTATGAGGAGGGGCTTTCGCAAGGCTGGGCGCCTATTCAGACGTATTGGAACGACCCTTCAAAGACGAATCGTGATGCGCTTAGCGACTTTCCGACGCCGGCGTCCATCAAATGGCAGTACGTGGAGGGAGTAAGCGACACAAGTGCTGTAGCACCGGATGCCTATACGTTGGAAGGGGCGAAGATCTCTCAGCCTGGGATGGCGGATATTCAGCTCGATTTATTATTGGACTACGCCACCAACGTGGCCAAGTATCCCGAATTTCAGGCCTATTTTCGGGCGCATCAGCCTCCGTTGCTCGCCGTGTGGGGCAAGCATGATCCGTTCTTTCTGCCGCCGGGTGCTGAAGCCTGGAAGCGGGATATTCCTCAGGCGGATATTCGCTTTTACGACACGGGGCACTTTGCCCTGGAGACCCATGGCGATGTGATTATCCCGGTGATTCGTGAGTTTCTGGATAACCACCTGAAAGCATAAAGGCATGCAACGGGGCAGGCGCTTTTTCAGTCTGGGCTACTTCATGTGATGAGGCCAAGCTGAACCGCTGGGCTTGGTCATCAGCGAAACATCGTTGCTCATATCACATCTAGCGCCGTTTAAACGGGTTCAGCCCATTCGCCTGCTGCATCATCATGCGTTTGGCGAACGGAATGCGTTCGGCGATATGCAGGCTGAGATCGCCCAACTGGCGTAGCGGTTTGGCGCCGGTAAACAGGTGGTGGAAGCTGTCGGTGGCGGCGATCATCGCTTGGTTAGCTGCGCGGCGCTGGCACTCAAAGCGCAGCAGGTTGAGGTAGTCGCCGGGGTCGCGGCCTTGGATGATAATCTCGGCCAGAGTGTCGGCGTCGTGCAGGCCGATGTTCAGCCCCTGCCCCGCCAGCGGGTGCACCACGTGGGCGGCGTCGCCAATCAGCGCCAGACGTTTACCGATATAGCGTTTGGCGTGCTGGCGCTTGATGGGGAAGCTGGCGCGTGCCACGACGCGGGTAAGCTTGCCCAGTCGTTCGGGGAAGGCGTCTTCAATGGCTGTTTTGAGCGCCTCATCGTCCAGCAGCTCCCGCGCTTTGGTGGCCTCGTCGTTGTCGTACCACACAAGCGACGCCCGCTGCCCGGGCAACGGTAGCATGGCCAGCGGGCCGGTGGGGGTAAACACCTGCCAGCTTACGTCCTGCTGGGGCAGTTCGGTTTCCACGTTAATGATCATCGCCCGCTGATGGTAGTCGTAATGAGTCACGCCAATGCTGGCTAGCTCGCGTAACGTGGAGCTTGCGCCGTCGGCGCCGACGATCAGCGCGGCGGTTAGCGTCTGGCCGTTATCCAGCTCAAGCATGCGCGCATTGCCCGTGGCCAGGGTGCTCAGCGGTGCGCACTGGGTATAGCAGGTGACGCCGGGGAGCTCGGCCAAGCGCTGCCAAAGCGCGTACTGCAGCGTGCGGTTTTCAACGAAAATACCGAAGTCGTCCATGCCACTGTCGGCCGCGGAAAACAGCGAATGGCCGGTGCCATCCTGATTGGCCACATCGATATGCCGGAAGGGGCAACTGCGCTCTTCGGGCAGTTGCGTGCCGCTGGCGTTGATAAACGCCAATGATCGCGCATTGAGCGATGAGATGCGCAGGTCGTAGTCGCCTTCGGGCTTTGCTGGTGCATCGCCTTGCTCAACGAGCCCGACCGATTTGCCTGCATTGCCCAGGCGGGCCGCCAACGCGGCCCCGACCATGCCGCCGCCGACAATAATCACATCATGATGATGCTGCATCGTCCCTTGATTAGACTCTTGCATACGTTGCTCCTCGGATAAAATGCCTGGCACATAGTAGGCGCCGTCGTTGTCATACAGTATCGTCTAGCGAGAGCGAAATTGCCTAGAGGTGAACATTTGACGCAGGCAGTGGAAATTACCAATAGCGTAGCCCAGGCAGGCGAGGAACTGGCCGCTTTCATTACGCGCTACCCAAAGCTTTGGATACTCACCGGCGCGGGCGTCAGCACCGACAGCGGTATCCCCGACTATCGCGATGCACAAGGCCAGTGGAAACGCTCGCCCCCTGTGCAGCACGGCGACTTCATGGCGTCTCATGCGGTGCGCAAGCGCTACTGGGCGCGGGCGCTGGTGGGCTTTAAGGCGCTGCGCGAGGCGCAGATCAGCGGTGCCCATCGGGCGCTAGCGGCGCTTGAGAGCATGGGCTACGTACAGCTATTGGTTACCCAAAACGTGGACCGCCTGCATCAGCGGGCGGGGTCTAAACGAGTGATCGACCTGCACGGCCGGGCCGATACGGTCAGCTGTATGGACTGCGGATATCACATGATGCGCCACGCCATGCACAGCGAAATGGCGCAGCTGAACCCACGTTTTGCCGCCCTGGATGCGGGCCATGCCCCGGATGGTGACGCCGACCTGGAAGCCGATTTTTCATCTTTCAAGATATTCGACTGCCCGCGGTGCGACGGCATCCTCAAGCCGGACGTGGTGTATTACGGCGACGTTGTTCCCCCAGCAAGACGGCTCGCCGCTCAGGCAGGCTTGCAAAGCGCCGAGGCGGTGCTGGCCGTGGGAACCTCGTTGATGGTCTATTCGGGTTATCGATTTTGCCGCGAGGCCCATGCCATGGGCTTGCCGGTGGCGTCGCTGTCGTTAGGCGTCACCCGCGCCGACGCGCTGCTCACCCACCAGTGGCGTGCGCCGTTAACGCCGGTGCTGGAGGAGGCGGTACGCTGTCTGCGTGAGCGCTAGTGTGCCTCTTATATCAACACCCTCAAGCCCAGCAAGGGCGCGCAGATTATTATCCCCGGTAAGCAATGGACACGCTTCCTGGATCAAGTGCAACACCTGGTTTGCTTGGGAAGCTTTGTCTCGGCGTTTACTTGAGTAAAATGCTAGGGTATTAGCAGTCCACAGCCAATAGACGCGGAGTTAGTCGTGCTGTCATTTGAACATCGCTACGCCACCTTACCAGAACCTCTCTGGGTCGCCAGCCAGGCAACGCCGGTTGAGCGCCCTGAGCTGGTTGCCTTTAACGCGCCGCTCGCCCACGAGCTGGGCGCCCAGGACATCCCAGAGGCCACCACGCTTGCCGAATGGTTCAGCGGTAACCAATTACTGCCCGGTGCCAAGCCGGGAGCCCTGGGGTACGCGGGCCACCAGTTCGGCAACTTTGTGCCCCAACTGGGTGATGGCCGGGCGCTGCTGCTTGGTGAAGTCGTCGACCAGCACGGCAAACGCCGCGATGTGCAGCTAAAAGGCAGCGGACGTACGCCGTTTTCCCGCGGCGGCGATGGACGCTCGCCCTTGGGGCCAGTGCTGCGTGAATACCTGGTTAGCGAATACATGGCCGCCGTGGGTATCCCCACCACCCGTGCGTTGGCGGCGGTCACCACCGGCGAGCGTGTAGTGCGCCAGTTGCCCGAGCCCGGCGCGGTGTTCACCCGGGTCGCCAGCAGCCATATCCGGGTGGGGACGTTTCAATTTATCGCCGCCCGCCAGGATGAAGCGGCGCTAAAGGCCCTCGCTGATCATGTGATTGAACGCCACTACCCGGATGCTGCCTCGGCGGAGGATCCTTACCTCGCGCTGCTGGAAGCCGTGGTCGCTCGCCAGGCGGAATTGATTGCCCGCTGGCTGAGCGTCGGCTTTATTCATGGGGTGATGAATACCGATAACTGCAGCATTGCCGGGGAAACCATCGACTATGGCCCCTGCGCCTTTATGGAGCAGTTCGATCCGCAAAAGGTGTATAGCTCCATCGACCAAGGCCGCCGCTATGCATTTGCCAATCAACCGGCAATTGCCCAGTGGAACCTGGCGCGCTTTGCCGAAACGCTGCTGCCGTTGATCCAGGGGGAGGGTGACGCGCTGGTCGAAAAAGCCACCGATGCCATCCGCTATTTCGATACGTTGTTCAGTGCGCAACAGCGCCAGCTGCATGCGGACAAGCTCGGCCTTGATGCTGGAAGCGATCAAGCCGAGACCTTGATGGAAGGGCTGGAAAGCCAGATGCACCAGGGCCGGATGGACATGACCGCCACCTTTGACGCGCTGACCCAATATGCGGCGTCCTCGGGTGACAATCACCATGAGGCGCTTTTGGCGCTAACGGAAAACCCCGATGGGCTAGGCGAGTGGTTAAGCCAGTGGCAAGCGGCGCAGGTGGCCAGCCAAAACGCCGACCGCCTGACCGCTATGCAGCGCACCAACCCGATCGTGATACCCCGCAACCACCGCGTTCAAGAAGCCATCAATGCCGCTTACGAGGGCGACTTTGCGCCATTCCATACGCTGCTGGCGGTCGTAACCCGACCGTTTGATGATTCTGTTGAAGCGCGCCGTTTAGCGGCACCGGCAACAGAAAACGAGCAGGTGCTGCGAACGTTCTGCGGTACATGATGCTGTGATAAGCTGTGGTTTTTTACAGTGTATAAAGGTGGCCAGTGCGCAAGATCATTCACTGCGACTGTGACTGTTTTTACGCTGCGGTGGAGATGCGCGATAACCCGGCGTTACGCGATATTCCTATTGCGATAGGCGGCAGTGTCGAGCAGCGTGGGGTGGTCGCCACCTGCAACTATCCCGCTCGTGAGTTCGGCATTCACTCGGCGATGCCCATGGCTCAGGCGCTCAAACGCTGCCCGCATTTGACGTTGATTCGTGGCGATATGGCCAAATACAAAGCGGTGGCCCGGCAGGTATTTGCCATCTACCGCGAGGTGACAGAGCTTATCGAGCCGCTCTCCCTGGATGAGGCGTTTCTGGATGTCTCAGAGGTGACGCTGCATCACGGCAGCGCGACGCTAATGGCCGAAGCGATCCGTGAGCGGGTCAGCCGCGAGATAGGTATTACCGTCTCGGCGGGGGTCGCGCCTAATAAGTTTCTGGCCAAAATCGCCAGCGACTGGAACAAGCCCGACGGTCTGTGTGTCATCACGCCGGATGAGGTGGATACTTTCGTGCAACAGTTGCCGGTGAAAAAGATTCACGGCGTTGGCCCGCGTACGGCGGAGAAAATGGCAGGGCTTAATATTCATACCTGCACCGATTTGCGTGCCCGCTCGCTCACGGAGCTAGTCGAGCACTTTGGCCGTTTCGGGCGGCGGCTGCATGAACTTAGCTGGGGGCGCGATGAGCGCCCGGTGAAAACCCACCGCGAGCGTAAATCAGTTAGCACCGAGCAAACCTACGCCCAGGATTTGCCTAGCCTTGAGGCCTGTCGCCGTGAGTTGCCAGCCTTGATTGAAGATCTTGAGCGCCGCTACGCAAGGCTTGATCCGCCCCTGGCAGTGCGTGGGCTCATCGTCAAAGTGAAGTTTAACGACTTCACCCAGACCACCGTGGAACACGCCGACCCCGCCCCGAATCTTGCCCAGTTCGAAACGCTGCTGAACGTCGGCTGGGCGCGGGGTGAGCGACCCGTGCGCCTGTTGGGCGTGGGTTACCGGCTGGCGGAAAACAGCCAGGAACAGCAACTGTCGCTATTTTAATTAGCCGGTTAAGACGGATGTTGATTGACGCTTTTTCAGGCGTGCATTAAAACAGATGTATGATAGATGGCTTCGTCATCGCTGAATTATCGACTTAACCACGAGCCCCGCTATGTCTGCTGATACCGCATCACGCCCACGTTTAGTGTTTGCCCATGCCAATGGTTTTCCAGGGTTAAGCTATCGCAGCTTGCTGGCGCCACTGGCCGAGTCCTTTGATCTGCATCCGCTGGATCGTCTGGGCCACCATCCGGATTACCCCGTTAACCACAACTGGGGCAACCTGGTGGATGAGCTGCTGAGCTATTTGCCCGAGAGCGACACGCCGCTATTGGGCGTTGGGCATTCACTGGGTGGGACCTTGATGGCCATGGCCGCCGATAAACAGCCCGAGCGCTTCTGTGGCGTGATTATGCTCGACCCGCCGCTGATGCTGGGGCGTGATGCCTGGGCGATGAAGGCCGCTAAGCGTTTTGGTTTTGTCGACCGAGTGACGCCTGCCGGTAAAACCCTTGGGCGGCGGACCATTTGGCCGAGCCGAGAGGCAATGGCCAACACGCTGCAACGCCGCGGGTTGTTTCGTCGCTTTACCCCTGAGGCGCTCAACGACTACATTGAAGCAGGAACAAAGGTCTTGTCAGACGGTAGCGCTGAGCTTACGTTTGACCCGCGGATCGAGGTGGAGATTTTCCGTCATTTGCCCGATCACTTAACCCGTTTGCCGCGTCGGTTAGGCGTGCCGTTAGAGGTCGTGGCGGGGGAGGAGTCACATTTGTTGACGGCGTCGCGCATTCAGCGCTTGAAGCGCCACGGCGTTGAGGTGAGCAGCGTTCCCGGCACGCACATGTTCCCCATGGAGCACCCCGACGAAACCCGGGGCGCGATTCTGGCTGCCTGGCAGCGAATGGCGCCACGCAGCACAACCTCACAGACAGCGTAAGGAGGCGTTATGTACCTTTCCGTACAGCTTAGTTATTACCCGCTGGCCGATGATTTCAAACCAGCGGTGAAAGAGGTGGTAAAACGTTTGGAAGCCACAGGCCTGGAAGTACACCCTAACCGCATGAGCACGCAGGTATTTGGCGAATTCGATGAGGTAATGGCAGCGCTGAGCGATGTCATGAAGTGGTCGTTTGAGACCCACGGCAAAGCGGTGTTTTCGGTGAATTACCTGGAAGGCGACCGCCGGCCACGTTAATGAAAGCACAAAAAACGCCGCCTCATTTGGGCGGCGTTTTGGTTCGTGGCTGGCTAACGATTTATTACACCAGCGAATCCAGGCAGGACTCGATAATGTCCAGTCCTTCATTGAGCACGTCGTCTTCGATGGTGACCGGCATCAGGAAGCGAATCGTGTTGCCGTACATGCCGCAGGAAAGCAGAATTAGCCCTTCTTCGCGTGCTTTGCCGCAAAGCTTGGCAGCAAGTTCCGGGTTGGGCGTATGGTTGGCTTTGTCGGATACCAGTTCAAACGCGGCCATTGCCCCCATGTTGCGGATGTTATCGATGCAATCAAACTTGCCTTGCCAGTTCTTGAAGCGGGTGGCCAATTTGTCGCCTAGCGCCTGACTTTTCTCGAGAATGTTCTCTTCCTCGAATACCTCCATCACCGCAAGGGCGGCTGCACAGGCGGTCGGACTGCCGGTGTAGGTGCCGCCCAATGAGTTGGGGCCAGACGCGTCCATGATCTTGTCGGTACCCACGATGGCAGAAATTGGCATGCCATCGGCCATGCTCTTGGCCATGGTCATCATGTCCGGCTCAACGCCGCTGTGCTCTATGGCAAACATCTTGCCAGTGCGGCCAAAGCCCGACTGCACTTCGTCGACGATCATCAGAATGCCGTGCTCATCGCAGATGGCGCGGATTTTCTCGAGGAAGCTTTTGGGGGCTGGGTAGAAACCGCCTTCACCAAGGACCGGCTCTAGAATAATCGCCGCGGTATCGTTGGGGTTGGCGTCGGTTTTCAGCGCCATTTTCAAACCGCGGATGGCTTCGTCTTCGCTCACACCGTGATACGGCACTGGGTAGGGCGCGCGGAATACCGTGCCCGGCATCGGGCCAAAGTCGTTTTGGTAAGGTGCGACCTTGCCGTTCATGGCCATGGTATAGAAGGTGCGGCCATGATAGCCACCGTCAAAGCAGATGACGTTTGAACGCCCAGTGGCGGCGCGGGCAATCTTGACAGCGTTTTCAAGCGCCTCGGCGCCCGAGTTGGCCAGCATCACCTTGGCGTGGCCGCGCACCGGCACAATGTGGCTCAGTTTCTCGGCGACTTTTACATAGCCTTCATAGGGCATCACCGTTTGGCAGGTGTGCATCACTTTGTCGAGCTGGGCTTTAACCGCGGCGACCACTTTGGGGTGGCGGTGGCCGACGTTAAGTACACCAATGCCGCCGGCAAAATCGATAAAGCGATTGCCGTCGGCGTCCCACACCTCGGCATTTTCAGCGCGTGCGGCAAAGGCGGTGGCGGGGCTCGCGGCACCGGCGGCGACGTATTTCTTTTTTAACTCGTTTAGCTCGGCATTGCTCATAGCTCAACTCCTGGGTTGATGGGGGTAGGCTTCAGCATAGTGCTCAACAGGCAGGATTACATGGATGAAGCGACCACTACGCGATTGCGACCCGACTGCTTAGCTTGATACATAGCTTTATCGGCATGATCAAGTAACCGGGTCGTAGAGGCTTCAACGTAACCTGCCACTCCTGCGGAGAGCGTAACCGCCAAGGCCAGTTGGGTAAACGATGTCTGGGCAACAGCACTTCGCACACGCTCCATGGCCTGCTGTGCATTATCGGCATCCACTTCAGGCATGATGACCAAAAATTCCTCGCCGCCCAAGCGTATCAGAACGTCGGTCTCACGCAGTATTTCGTTCACTTTAGCCGTCACTGCTTGAAGTATATCGTCGCCCACACTGTGGCCGTAGCTATCGTTAATCGCCTTGAAATTATCCAGATCAAACATCGCTACGCTCAGTGGGTTGCGGTAGCGCGAACTTCGGCTTAGCTCCTGCTCTAGGCGCTGTAAGCCAGCCCGGCGGTTCAACAGCCCGGTGAGTTCGTCGTGGTGGGCGAGGTAGTGCAGGCGCTGATTAGCATGCTGCAGGCGTTCCTCCAGCCGTTTTCGCTGGGTGATATCGACAATAAAGGTGGCTTTTCGCATTTGCCCATCAGCGCCTTCAAGGCGTGCAGCTTCGGTAATGATATTGCGAACCTCGCCATTTTTGCGACGCACTTCCAGTTCCTGGCGAAGTTCATGGGGCTGGTTGCCCGCAAGAAAGGCGTCGTGCAACGCGCGCATTTTGTCGCGGTGGACTTCTGGAAACACCATAGTGAAAGGCTGACCCAATAATTCTTCTTCGGTGTAACCGTAAAAATCGCAGTAGGCAGGGTTGACCATCTCGAAATAGCCATTTGGATCGGTGATGCAAATACCTAGCGGTGCCGCCTTGATGACGTTTTCAGTATTGCGCTTTGTGCGGTCAAGGAGCTGATGAATCGATGGATCGGCGTTACTAATCATCAGGGACTTCTCCACTGGCCTGCTGTGACTCATCACGGAGGGCCTTCAGGCGCTGGGTTAAACCATTGCTCTGAGCAAGAGCGTTAATGGCCGGTCGCGCGAAGTAGAACCCCTGTTGGCAAGAAATGCCTTCACGCGCGAGCCATAGTGCTTCTGCGTGGGTCTCAACGCCTTCGGCGATCAGCTTGATGTCCAGTTCTGTCGCCAGTTGAATGACCGAGCGCAGCAGCGCCTGACGACGAGGATGATGGTCGCAGTCTATCACCAGCTCGCGGTCAATCTTGATTTTATCGGGGGCGAGCTCTGTTAGCAGATCCAGATTGGCGTAGCCATTGCCAAAGTCATCCAACGCGGTGGTGAACCCCATTGAGCGGTAGGCATCGATAATATTGCATAAGTGCTGGCGGTCACGAACGCGCTCGGTTTCGGTAATTTCAAAAATCAGCTGATTGATTGGCCAACCGACCCGACGTGAGACGTCAAGAGTCGCCTGGATGCACGCTTCGGGCTCGTAGACCGCATTGGGTAGGAAATTGATCGACAGGGGCGTATGCATGTCCAGTGCGCTGGCCATTTCAATCGCTTTTACCCGGCAGGCTTGGTCGAAGCGATACATCAGTTCATCGGTCACCTGGGAAATCACGCTCCAGGCAGACTCACCTTGTGGGCCACGCACGAGGGCTTCATAGGCGTAAATTTTGGCAAGCGAGATATCCACAATGGGCTGGAATGCCATCGTGAATTCGAAGGGAAGCTCGCCTTCGCAGCGTTTGCAGGTTCCATTTACGCGTGCGCACTGACTCATTGTATCTCCAAGTATCCTGCGCTCGACAATACCGATACAAGCGCTACTTTACGGACCTAAACACATAGTAGCAGGTTGGTTGTATAAATATATTAAATGATTGTCAGAGTTCTGTATATTCATTGTATAGCTTTTGGGTGTGTAATGATATCAAGACCAAAAGCGCCCGATTGGGCGCTTGATGCAGTACAACAGGCATTTGGTGGAAGCAGCTCGGATTCAGATAATGCCCGCATCGCGTAGGGCATGACGTTGTTCAGGCGTAATGCCAATACCGGTCAACACATCGTCAGTGTGCTCACCGAGATAGGGCGGTGCTGTGCTGGCGCTGATGGATTCGCCGTTCATGCGAATCGGGTTAGCGACCAGGTCGACCTGGCCCGCCTGAATGTGCGGCAATGTCTGCTTTAGTCCGCGCGCTTTGACGTGTGCATCATCGAATACACGGTCCAGCGTGTTGATGGGGCCGCTGGGAACGCCTACCGCTTCAAACGCTGCTAGCCAGTCATCGGTAGCGCGTTGGGCAAGCGCCGCTTCGAGTACCGGCACCAGTTGATCGCGGTGTTGCACCCGCGCGCCGTTGGTGGCAAAGCGTGCGTCGTCGGCTAAAGCGCTTAGCGAGAGCACCTGGCAGAAGCGCTTGAACTGGTCGTCGTTACCCACGGCGACAATCATGTGGCCGTCCTGGGTAGCAAACGCCTGGTAAGGCACGATGTTGGGGTGCGCGTTGCCCAGCCGCTGCGGGACATTGCCGGAGGTTAAATAGTTGAGTGCCTGATTGGCGAGCACGCCCACCTGAACGTCCATCAGCGCCATATCAATATGGCAGCCAATACCCGTATCGCGGCGCTGATAAAGTGCCGCCAGCACGGCGTTGGCGGCATAAAGGCCTGTGAAAATATCGGTAAAGGCCACGCCGCTTTTGACCGGACCGCCACCCGGCTCGTCGTCGGGCTTGCCGGTAATGCTCATAATCCCGCCCATGGCTTGGATCATAAAGTCGTAACCGGCGCGATGGGCGTAGGGGCTTTCCTGGCCAAAGCCAGTAATGGAGCAATAGACAAGGCCGGGATTTAGGGCTTTGAGGCTTGAGTAATCCAAGCCGTACTTTTTGAGGCCGCCGACCTTGAAGTTCTCGATTACCACGTCGGTGTCTGCCGCCATCTGTTTGATGAGGGCCTGGCCTTCGGCTTTGGCCATGTCTACCGTGACCGAGCGCTTGCCGCGGTTGGCGCACAAGTAGTAGGCAGACTCTTTACTGCCCGACAGCCACGGCGGTCCCCAGTGGCGGGTGTCGTCGCCGCAGCCGGGGCGTTCCACCTTGATGACATCCGCGCCCATATCGGCGAGCATTTGCCCGCACCACGGGCCTGCCAGCACCCGGGAAATATCGAGTACTTTAATGCCTGCCAGCGGTTTGGGAGTTGTGCTCATAAAGAGTCCTTCTTGCCGCTTAGAAAAACGCTTGAATGCCGGTCTGGGCGCGCCCCAGGATCAGCGCATGCACGTCGTGGGTGCCTTCGTAGGTGTTGACCGACTCTAGGTTCACCATGTGACGGATAACGCCGTACTCGTCGGAAACGCCGTTGCCGCCGTGCATATCGCGGGATTGGCGGGCGATATCCAATGCCTTGCCGCAGTTGTTGCGCTTGATCAGAGAGACCATTTCCGGCGACCAGTTGCCGCTATCCATCAGGCGGCCCACCTGTAGCGCGGCTTGCAGGCCAAGCGTGATCTCGGTTTGCATGTCGGCGAGTTTTTTCTGGATGAGCTGATTGGCGGCCAGCGGACGGCCGAATTGCTTGCGGTCCAGGGTGTATTGGCGGGCGGCGTGCCAGCAGAATTCCGCGGTGCCCATCACGCCCCAGGCAATCCCGTAGCGGGCCTTGTTCAGGCAGCCAAACGGGCCTTTCAAACCGCTGACGTTGGGAAGCAGGTTGTCTTCTGGAACAAAGGCATTCTCAAGCACGATCTCGCCGGTAATCGACGCTCGCAGCGAGACTTTGCCTTCGATCTTCGGGGTGGTGAAGCCTTCGGTGCCGCGCTCCACAATGAAGCCTTTAATCTGGTTATCGTGCGCCGCCGACTTGGCCCAGACCACGGCGATGTCGGCAATTGGACTGTTGGTGATCCACATCTTGGCGCCGGTCAGGCGGTAGCCGCCGTCGACTTTTTCCGCGCGGGTGATCATGCCGCCGGGGTCAGAACCGTGATCTGGCTCGGTCAAACCAAAGCAGCCGACCATCTCACCGCTGGCCAGCTTGGGCAGGTATTTGTGCTTTTGTGCTTCGGAGCCGTAAGCCTCAATGGGATACATCACCAGTGACGACTGCACGCTCATGGCGGAACGGTAGCCAGAATCGACCCGCTCCACTTCACGGGCAATCAGACCGTAGGCGACGTGATTGACGCCGGCGCCGCCGTAGTCGGGGGAAACGGTGGCGCCGAGTAGGCCAAGCTCGCCCATTTCGCTCATGATCTCGCGATCAAAGCGCTCTTCGCGAAAGGCGCTAAGCACCCGTGGTTGAAGATTTTCCTGGCAGTAGTCGTGGGCGGCGTCGCGAATTTGGCGTTCTTCGTCGCTTAACTGGTGTTCCAGCAGCAGCGGGTCATCCCAATTGAAGTGGGTCATGGCTGAACTCCTTGGTGCAGTCCCGCAGACGCCCGCAAGCGACCACGGCAATAACGTGGCAGTCGATGTATACGCTGCAAACAATGTATCGCCGTTCGTTAAAAATATCTACATTTTTTTGAAACGCAGAATTTATTTAATGCCTCGAGACTGTAAGACCCTTGTAATGATGGGGACGGGGGTCATTAAATGGTCGCGCATTAAGGTGGCGGCTCGATCTGTGTCCCGCGCTAAGATAACGTCGACCAGCGCTGCATGCTCTTGGCGCTTTTGCTCAAGGGCTGAGGGAGACATCACGGTTTCTTGAAGCCACAAATGGCGGTAACGCTCTACCTGATTGAATAAGGTATCGCGCATTTGCAGCAAGTGCGGCGAATTACAGCCGCTGGCGATGGCAGTATGAAACGCCTTATGGCGCAGGTCCCAGCCGTCAAGCAACTCATCCGGTGAGCTAATATCGGTGACTTTGGCTAGCCGGTGTGCGGTTGCCACTACCGAGGCTTCCCAATCATCGTCGCCGCGCTCGATGGCCAGCCGCAGAATGAGCCCTTCAAGCTGGGCTCGGGCATCGTAAATGTCGTTGAGTTCGGCAAGCGACATGGGCGCAACACGGTAGCCCCGCTGGCTGATGGCGACCACTAAACGGTCAGCCACCAGCTGGGATAGTGCTTCGCGTAGCGGCCCCGTGCTTACGCCATAGTAGTCTTTAAGGCGGCTCATCAGCAGCTTCTGTTCCGGCGCGAAGCGGCCACGGATAATATCGTGCTTAAGCTCCCGGTAGGCGCGAATGGCGAGATTCTGACGCGGCGCGTCTGGCTCCATGGCGTAGTAGCTCCCTGGTGACGGCTGGATTATATCGGTATCCAAAGAATAACGGCTATTATCAACAAATGTTATTAATTTGGCCTAGAGGAAGAGATTGATGTGGGATTTTATCATTATCGGCGGTGGCATCCTGGGTATGTCCACGGCGATGCAACTTCAGCAGCGCTACCCGGATAAACGTCTGTTGGTGCTCGAGAAAGAAAAGACCCTCGCGCAACACCAAACGGGTCATAACAGCGGCGTTATTCACGCTGGGGTGTATTACACGCCGGGGAGCTTGAAGGCTAAATTTTGTCTCGAGGGTAACCGCGCTACCCGTGAGTTTTGTGACGAGCACGGCATTGCCTACAATATCTGCGGCAAGCTGCTGGTGGCGACGAACGATGTCGAAAAGCAGCGCATGGAGGCGCTATGGGAGCGTACGGCGGCTAACGGTCTGCAGCGTGAGTGGTTGGACGCCGATGCACTGCGCGAAAGAGAGCCTAATATTACAGGGGTGGCGGGTATCCATGTGCCCTCCAGCGGCATTGTTGATTACGCCGAAGTGACTCGTGCCATGGCCGCAACCTTCGAGCGTCTGGGTGGAGAAATCCGCTATGAGGCGGAGGTGACAGCGCTGGAGGAGCGCCGCCAAGAGGTGGTGGTGACCACCACCCGCGATACCCTGACCAGCCGCTACCTGGTGTCGTGCTCAGGGTTAATGGCGGACAAGGTGATCCGCATGTTGGGGCAAAAACCCGACTTTACGATTTGTCCGTTCCGTGGCGAGTATTATCAACTGCCCAAGCACCATAACCAGATTGTGAACCACCTGATCTACCCCATACCCGATCCGGCAATGCCATTTTTGGGCGTGCATTTGACCCGCATGATCGACGGCAGCGTGACCGTGGGGCCCAACGCAGTACTGGCATTAAAGCGTGAAGGCTATCGTAAGCGGGATGTGTCGCTGATCGATATGGGTCAGATGTTGACCCATCCGGGCATTTTAAAAGTCTTGGGTAGACATCTACGGCCGGGGCTTATTGAAATGAAAAATTCGCTTTATAAACGCGGCTATCTGGCACTGGTACGCAAGTACTGCCCGAGCCTCACTGCCGAGGATCTACTGCCTTATCCGGCAGGTGTGCGGGCCCAGGCGGTATCCCGTGACGGTAAACTGGTGGACGACTTTCTATTCGTTAACACCCGGCGCACGCTCAACGTGGGTAACGCGCCATCACCCGCGGCTACGTCAGCGTTGCCGATCGGGGCGCATATTGTGAAGCAGGTACAGGCACTGCTGATGGACTAATGACGCCGTGGCCGCCTAGCCGATTAGCAGGCGCAGCAAGATCGCGACGATCATTGCCAGCGTGAGGTATTTGATCCACATAGCGCCGCGGGGGCTCATGTTGACCTTAACCGCCAGCCAGGCGCCAATCATGCTGCCCAGTGCCAGCAGCAGCCCATAACTCCAGCGTACTTGATCGAACCACATAAACATTGCCAGCGCCGGAAGGCTGTAAACGAGAATGATCAGAACTTTGAAAACATTGACCTGGGCGAGGTCGATTTTCAGCATACGGTACAGCACGATGATAAACAGCACGCCCACACCGACTTGAATAAAACCGCCGTACACGCCGATCACGAACATGGCGAGGTAGATCATCGGTGTTAGCCGTTCGGCAGTAAGTGGCCGAGTATCCAGCGCGGGCTGCGGCAGCACCATGACCAGCGCGGAGCCCGCCATGACAGCGATCAATATAGCTTCAAACAAGGCATCGCTGACTTGTAGCGCCAGCCAGGCACCTACCAGCGAGCCAACCACAGCGGGCACCGAGAGGCGCAGGCTCAGCGCGAGATGCGAGGCGCCGGCGCGCATGAAGCTACCAATTGCGGAAACGCTTTGCAGTACGATGGCGACGCGATTTGTGCCGTTTGCCACCTGGGTGGGTAAACCGAGGAACATCAAAAGCGGCAGCGCCAGCATCGAGCCGCCCGCTGAGAGCACATTAATAAACCCGGCAATAATACCAATGCCTACCAGCGCGGCGGCCTCCCAAAGCATCATGCGCGTTCCTCATTAGCGGGGCGTTGAAAATATGACATGGGGCAGACTCCTCGCCAGAAATGTTAGCCCAGGATCATATAAGCATTGCGGAATAAACGCATCTCGGCGCACTGTTAAGCTTGGCAAAATGGCCAGGGTTTAGTGAGCGTTAACGTCAAGTTATTGGCATCTAACGGCGAATGCGTGCTAATTTCTTTGTCACTGCTTCCATTGGAACGGAAGTTGGATGAATCACCTCCTAATCGTCAACCATACCTATAAGTCCAAACAGGACGGAGGAAACGCATATGCGAACTCTATCTACAGCTGCTGCTGCTTCCCTACTGGCGGTGGCATTGCCTGCTAGCGCCCAACAGCTTGCTATCGCCACGGGTGGAACCGGTGGTGTGTATTACCCCATCGGCGGCGGTTTTGCCGAAATGATTAACGAGCACATCGAAGGCGCTCAGGCGACGGCAGAAGTCACCGGTGCCTCAGTGGAAAATATGGGTCTGATCATGCGCGGCGAAGCCGATTTAGCGCTGGTGCTGGCCGATACCGCTTACCAAGCCTATGAAGGTTCGGGCGATTTCGAAGGTCGTCAGGTCGAAAATACTCGTGCGCTTGCCTCGGTTTACCCCAACGCCGTGCAACTGGTCACCCTGGCCGACTCGGACATTGAGTCGCTGTCGGACCTGGAAGGCAAACGCGTCTCGGTAGGCGCTCCGGGTAGCGGCACCGAGCTGAACGCTCGCGCGCTATTAGAAGCCAACGGCATGAGTTACGACGACTTCACGCCCCAGCGCCTTAACTTCAACGAAACCGCTGACGCCATTCGCGATGGCGACATCGACGCCGGCTTCTGGAGCGTTGGCCCGCCCACCAGTTCCATCATGAACCTGGCCACCACGCGGGATATCCGTCTGATTGGTTTGAGCGACGAAGAAATTGAGAACGCTCAGGAAGAAGAGGAAGTCTTTGCTCCTTACGAGCTGGAAGAAGGCCTCTACGAAGGCATGGACGAAGCGGTGCAAACCATCGGCATTCCGAACGTTCTGGTCGTTAATTCAGATATGGACGAGGATCTGGCCTACCAGCTGACCGAGCTGCTGTTCGAAAACACCGATGAGCTGATCGCGGTGCATCCGGCGGCCAACGACACCACCGTTGATTTCACCATGGAGTCCACACCGGTGCCGCTGCATCCAGGTGCCATTCGTTATTTCGAAGAAGTTGACGCCGACATTCCGGATCGTCTACGTCCCTAATCCACGCGCGGGCGATCATCATGCATCTGCAACGACGACGCCTGCCTTGGATCACCATCGGGAGGTTAGCCCCAGCGCTTGTGCTGGGGCTAACCTGCTCACCATTAGCCGGAGCGGAGTCTTCCTCAGCTCCGGCTAATGCGTCTGCGTACCTGCTGGTGACCGACGAGCAGGGCGAACCACTGTTCCAAACGGCGATGCCTGAAGGGGCGCGCTGGTGCCTGCAATGGCACCACTCGGTAAAGAAGTTTGCGGTATTGGATTGTTACCGTAATCACGCGGGTGTGATGGAATTAGAGCGCAGTCACCAACCCGATTTTGCTGCTGGCCTGGGGCATACCCAAGGCCGAGGTGAACAGCTTTCCGATGGAGAGGGGGGGTATTGGATTGAAGGCATTGATGAACCCGTTCCGGGGAATCGGTACGCTTTGCGCGTGGGGGCGCTCGCGGTTGACCATCGCCTGGTATGGCAGCGTGATGGGGAGGCGAAAAGCTTCAGCTTGAGCCGTCGCGCTGCAGGTGAGCGGGTTACCCTGCAGTTGACTGAAACCGCGCTATCCGGCGTGGACAACAAGTAAGCAAGACATCGTCTGATGAGGACTTCATGAACGAATCCAAACAACCACCGGTTGTCATGCCCGGCGGCAATGTGATTCAGCCCCGTGCGATACTTTGGTGCATCACCATTGTGGCGGTGGGGCTTTCCCTGTTCCAACTTTTCTCAGCGGGCATACAACCGTTGGGGCTTTTCTATCAGCGTAGCATTCACCTTGCATTGATCATGATGCTGGCCTTTTTAATGTTTCCGGTCTTCGGGGGCACTCGTCCGCGCGGCATTCTAAGCTGGGCGATCGATGCAGTGTTTTTTGCCGGTGCGGTGATCACTGGCGGCTATCTGGTGCTGTATCTCGACGAGATTATCAACCGAGCGGGTTTTTGGTCGGAGACCGATATCCTGGTGGCCTGCATCGCCACGGTCACGGTACTTGAAGCTAGCCGTCGAGCGGTTGGTTTCAGCATGACCGTGATCGGGTTGATCGCCATCCTCTATGCCATGGCTGGGCCGCGCGGTGAGTTGCCTTGGCTTGGGGAGTGGATGCCGGGCATTTTAGATCACCGTGGCTATAGTCTTGATCGAATCGCCGGGCAGCTTTATCTCGGCCAGGAAGGTATTTTTGGGCTACCGCTTGGGGTTGCGGCGACCTATATCTTTATTTTCGTACTGTTTGGTGCCTTTTTGGAAAGCACCGGCGCGGGCAGGTTTTTTATCGACATGGCCTACGCCGCCACCGGCCGCCAGCGCGGCGGCCCGGCCAAAGCCGCTGTACTTGCCTCGGCGGGCATGGGCTCGATTTCAGGTAGCGCGATTGCCAACGTGGTGACCACGGGGGCGTTTACCATTCCGTTGATGAAAAAGCTTGGCTACAAACCCAAGGAAGCGGGGGGGATTGAAGCTGCTGCTTCCACCGGTGGGCAAATCATGCCGCCGTTAATGGGCGCCGGGGCGTTCTTGATTGCCGAATACACCAATACGCCGTATTTGGAAATCGTCAAAATCAGCATTTTGCCAGCGATCATGTATTTCGCCACGGTGTACTTGTTTGTGCATATCATCGCGCTTAAGCAGGGCATGCAGGGCATGGCGAAAAGCGAGCTGCCGCAGATGCGCCAGGTAATGCGCGATGGCTGGCATTTCTTGCTGCCGCTGGCGGTGCTGGTGTGGCTGTTGGCGATGAGCATGTCGCCGATGCGCGTAGGTTTTTATGCGGTGGTCACCATGGTGGCGGTTGCCGTGCTGCGTTATGCGGTGTGGTTTATGTTCATCGCCCCCAAACAGGGCGAGGCAGTGACCGCGCACCGTATCAAGGAGGTTTCGGCTGCCGGGCTTAGAAAGCTTGTCGAAGGGCTCGAGTTAGGCGCACGTAATGCGGTGGCAGTCTCCATGGCCTGCGCGGTGGCGGGGATCATCGTCGGCGTCGTCGGGCTTACCGGCCTGGGGCTTAAATTCTCCTCGATGATGATGGCATTTTCCGGCGGCAACATCCTGCTGGCGCTGCTCATGGTGCTACTGGCGAGCTTGGTGTTGGGCATGGGACTGCCAGTTACCGCTAGCTATATCGTACTCATCGTACTGGTTGGCCCCGCGCTGACCGAAGAGTTTGGCATTCCGCTGTTGATCGCTCATCTGGTGGTGTTCTGGTATTCCCAGGATTCCAACGTGACGCCCCCCGTCGCCCTCGCCGGGTTTGCGGGGGCAGCAATTGCCGGCAGTAAACCGATGGAAACCAGCTTCCAGGCCTGGAAGTTTGCCAAGGGCCTGTATCTGATTCCGCTGTTTATGGTATTCAATCCGGAGATTATTGTTGGTGGGCCAGTACCGCTGGTGATTTGGAACGGGGTGATTGCCCTGCTGGCGCTTGGAGCGTTTGCCGCTGCCTTGGAGGGTTACCTATTCACTCGAATGGGCTGGCTGTCGCGAATCGCCATTAGCATCGCGATTATCGGCGTGTTCTACCCCAACCTGATGGCCGAAGCGGCCGGGGTGGTGGTCATGAGCGTGGCGATTATCGCCAACTGGCTAGCGAGCAGGCGAGAATCTGCCGTTGCCTAGTTGAGGGATTAGCGTAAGCACAAAAAAGGCCTGGCATATTGCCAGGCCTTTTACTTTGGGGCTTGTACGTTAGAAAATGGATTCCGCCGTACCCGAGCCTTGAGAGCCGCTTTCTTCTTCCAGCTCACGGCTAATCTGGCTGTTTTGGTAGTCGGGTAGATAATCCTCGTGGAATAACTCGGAAATGCCGCCGGATTGTTCGTCGCGCAAGCGGCGGCCACTATCAGGATCAATCCTCGCGCTAACCACCGTATCCGGCTGCTCGGGCATCGCCGAAGGCGTTCCTTCTAATGCCTCACCCATAAAGTCAATCCAAATGGGTAGCGCCGCATTGGCACCGTATTCGGCCATGGTTTCGTTGCTGTCTTTACCGACCCAAATAGTCGTGACCAGGTTGTCGTTAAAGCCAGCAAACCAGGTATCACGCTGGCTATTGGTGGTGCCGGTTTTGCCGACGATGTCGTCGCGCTCCAAGCTTAATGCCGCACGCCCGGTGCCGCTTTCAATAACGTCACGCATCATATCGCGCAGAATGTACAAGGCAGCAGGGTCGGCAACGCGGGGCGCGACGGGGTATTCGCGGCCATCAATTTCTACCGTCTCCTGGTCATCGTCGCATTCACGGCAAGCCACTTGTGGGGTGGCTTCGTCGAGAATTTCTTCCTCGTCACCGCCTTCCCGGGCAACCCGCTCGATAAACCACGGAGATACTTGGAAGCCGCCGTTGGCGAGCACAGAGTACGCATTGGTCATTTCCAACGGCGTGAGACTGGCACTGCCAAGCGCTAGGGCTAAGCCACGTGGCAGACGGCCTTCAGCGAAACCAAAGCCTTGTAAGTATTCCAGGGTGTAGTCAATCCCCATGCTTTGTAGTACCCGGATGGTGACTAGGTTGCGCGAGCGTGCCAGCGCCGGGCGCAGCCGCGTGGGGCCTTGGAAATCGAGGCTAGAATTAACCGGGCGCCACATGGTATCGCTACCATCATCCATCACTACCGGCGCATCGTTAACCACGCTGGCGGCGTTCATGTCGCCTTCTTCAAGTGCGGCGAGATAGATAAACGGTTTGAAAATAGAGCCGGCTTGGCGCTGAGCCTGAACGGCGCGGTTAAACTTACTAGCGTTAAAGTCAAAGCCACCTTGCAGCGCCAGAATAGCGCCAGTGCGTGGGTCCTGGGCGACTAATGAACCTTCGGCATCTGGGCGTTGAGATAAGCGCAGTTCGCCTTCTTCATTTTCCACTACACGGATTAAATCGCCGCGTGTGGCAATTTCTTCTGCGGAACTAGGTTCGGCACCTTGGCTGCGCGGCGATTGAAAGGGGCGCGCCCAGTTTAAGCCTTCCCAAGGGATGCTGCGCAGTTCCCCATCGACCAGCACGTCCATCTCTTGTCCACTGCTTTCGACGACAATCGCTGGTTGGAGTAAGCCATAGCGCGGCGTGCGATCAAGCACCTGAATCCAGTTGCTGACATCGCCTTCGATACCGTCGACTTCGGTTTGGCTGCGTTCGGCCGCCTGACGAGCGGTTTGGCGAATCTCCGGCGACTCGGCAAGTTCTTCTTCAAGCCCCTGGGTCTCGGTTTGCTCCTGAGCTTCCACTAGGCTTGAGGCAATGTCGCGCTCCTCTGGTCCACGCCAGCCGTGGCGCCGGTCGTAAGCAATTAGTCCATCCGCCAAGGCGCGGCGAGCCGAAGGTTGTAGCTCGCTGTCGATGGTGGTGTAAATGCGGTAGCCACCGGTATAGGCATCGTCGCCGAAGCGGTCGACAGCATATTGGCGGGCCATTTCGGCAACGTAAGATGCATCCACTTCCGTTTCGGTTGAGTGACGGCGCGCTGTGACCGGCGCTTGAACTGCCTCGCGATAGGTATCTTCGTCAATATGCCCCAGTTCGCGCATGCGGAATAAAATCCAGTTGCGACGAATCAGCGAGCGCTCTGAATTGGCCAAGGGATTAAACGCCGAAGGGGCTTTGGGCAGGCCGGCAATCATGGCGGTTTCTGCCAGCGTCAATTCCTCCAGGGGTTTGTCGTAATAGGTGTCGGCCGCGGCGGCGATCCCATACGCACGGTTACCTAGAAATATTTTGTTTACATAGAGTTCGAAAATTTCTTCTTTATTTAACAATTGCTCCATCTGCAAAGCGAGCAGGATTTCGCGAATTTTGCGGGTAAAGGTTTGATCCAGCGTCAGCAGATAGTTACGCGCCACCTGCATGGTAATGGTGGAACCACCGGACTGGATTGCCCCGCCACTTTGCATCAATTCCAGCGAGGCACGGGCCAGGCCGCGCGGGTCTACGCCTTGGTGGTCGAAATAATTGGCATCTTCGGCGGCGGTCAGGGCGTTAATCATCTCGTCGGGAATTGCGTCGAAGTCAATTTCGATCCGCCGCTCTTCGCCAAACTCGCCGATCAATAGCCCGTCGCGGGTCAGAATGCGTAATGGGGTGTGCAGCTCAAAGTTTTGCAGCTGACGAACGTCTGGAAGACCGGGGGCGAAATAGATAGCGGCGCCGACCACGGCGAGGATAACGGCACCGGCAAGCGATACCACGATGCCTAACAGCGACACAATAAGGGTGCGGAGAAACGTCATGAATGGAAAGTACCCATGGGATGAATAAAAAAGAGACGGTATCTAAACGACCGTATCACGCAACTGGCTGCCATTATAGGAAGCCGAGGCGGCCGCCACCAGTGTTGATGTGCCATGATGCTGTTTGAGTGTGACTTGGCTTAAAATCATGTAACCTCGACCAACGCGATAGGCAGGCGATACCGGACCCATAATGCGTTTACTCAAACCCCGTAACGGGTTGATCGGTGTCGATATTACGTCGGCGACCGTCAAGCTGCTTGAACTCAAATATGCTCATCAAAACTATCAGGTGGAAAGCTATGCGGTGCGCCCGCTGCGTGAAGGGGCTGTCGTGGAGCGGCGCATTCGGGACATTGACGACGTTGCCAATGTACTCAGCCGCGCGGTAGAGCATGCCAACCCCTCAACGCGTAAAGCGGCGGTAGCGGTGCCAGCAAGCGCGGCGATTACCAAAACGCTTAGCTTTCCGCTTTCGCTTAGCGAAGACGACATAGAAGCCCAGATTATCGCCGAATCAGACCGACATATTCCATTCCCGTTCAATGAAGTGGCGTTTGATTTTGAGTGCCTGGGCCCATCCCCGTTTGATGGCGACCGCCAGCAAGTGGTATTGGTCGCCTGCCGTCAGCAAGATGTCAGCCAGTTAACCGAGACCCTTGAGCGTGCCGGGTTGGAGCCTGCGGCGGTAGAAGTCGAGACCTTCGCCGTAGAGCGCTCGTTTGAGGAGTTGCGACGCCAGCTACACGTTCAAGACGACCCTGAGGCCTGCGTCGGCTTGGTGGATATCGGCGCCAACATGAACGCTTTTCACGTCGTGCGCGGTGGGCACATTGTTTACAGCCGCGATACCGTGTTTGGTGGCCGTCAGCTGACCGATGCCATTCGTGACCGTTACCAGTTAAGTATGGAAGAAGCTGGCTTCGCCAAAAAACGTGGCGGTTTGCCCGATGATTATCACGCAAGTGTGCTCAACCCGTTTTTAGAAACGGTCGTCCAGCAGGTTGGACGCTCACTACAGCTCTATTACACGGCGGGCCGTCAGCACGAGGTCAAGCATATTGTGTTGGCGGGTGGGTCAAGCGTGATTCCCGGTTTGGCGGAACGTATCGCCGAAGATAGCGGCATGACGGTAACCATCGCCAATCCTTTCCAAGCAATGGGCGTCAATAAGCGATTGGATGTCGAGGCGTTAACCAATGATGCCCCGGCAATGCTTACCGCAGGCGGTCTGGCCATGAGGATAGGCCGATGAGTATCACCATCAACTTACTCCCATGGCGGGATCAGCAGCGTGAGCGGCGTACGCGGCGTTTTTATTACTTCCTCCTGATAATGTTGCTGGTCGGCGCGGCGCTGGGCTGGGGGATCGCTAAATTTTATGCCGCCCACGTGGCCACCCAGCAGCAGCGCAATGCGTTCATCGAATCGCAGGCGCGCGAACTGGGCGAGGATATTGGCGACTTGTCGCGCTATAAAACCGATGCCCTTCGGGTCGGTGAGCAACTGGTTCTCTTTCAAACGCTGCAAACGCAGCGGGCCAGCACCGTAGAATTGTTTAATGCGCTAGCCGGTAGTGTGGCCAGCGGTGTGGTCTACCAGCAGGTCTCGCGCAGCGGCGCCCAGGTAAGCGTAGAGGGGTTGGCGGCCAGCGAGCGACAGGTGTCTGACCAGTTACGCCGAGTCGCCGATAGTAAGGCGCTTGGCGTGCCTTCGCTATCGGAAGTCGAGAGCGATGCTGAAGGCAGCGGCCGTCAGTTTCGCTTTGACGTACAACAGCCGTCGTTGGCGGCGTCTGCACCCGCCGAGGAGCAGCCGTGATGTGGAAGCGAACGCGCTGGGCGCATGAATGGCAAGAGCTACGCGCTGTCGACTGGCGCGATCTGGATGTTAAAGAAGCCGGTGGCTGGCCGGTGCTGCTTAAAGCATTGTGCGGCGTGCTTGCGTTACTGGTGGCGCTGTTGGTGATGGAATGGTGGGTGATTGGCGAGCGACGGGCGGCGCTTGTGAGTGCGCAGCAACAGGAGACGCGCTTGCTTAGCGAGTATCGTCGTCAAGCGGGTGAAGCCGTTCAACTGCCCAAAATGCGCGAGCAGCTTGCCACGCTGGAAGATCAGATGTCGCGTCTGCGTGCCATCCTACCCACCGACGCGGAAATCCCTTCGTTGATTGACAGCATCAGTGATGCCGCCGTGGATAACCGGCTGACCATTGAAACGATTCGATTGCGCCCTACGGTGACCCAACCGCATTATGTTGAGCAACCGCTGGATATCCAGGTGCGCGGCGACTTTCATCAAATTGCCCGGTTTGCCGCTGATATCGCTTCTTTATCGCGGCTAGTCACCCAGCACGATTTTACACTGGCACCCGCAGAGGGCAGTGGCGACACCCTAAGGCTTTCTTTGTTGGCACGTACCTACCGTGACCGGGAGGAAGCCCCATGACGTTGCCACGCCGATGGCTAACCGGAGGATGGATGGCGGGGCTCGCCTTGCTGACGGGCTGCGCCGATCCATCGCTTGAGCAATTGGAGTCAACCCTCAGCGATATCCGGCAAATGCCCAGCCGTGAGGCGACCATGGTGATTCCTTATGTGCCGCTTTACCCTACGCAACGCTATCAACACAGCGATTCGCGCAGTCCTTTTTTGCCGCCTGAGTCGATACAAGACGGCGTGCCTAACGTACTAGCGGAGGGAGGTGACGCGCCTGACCAACAGCGGCCTTCCGAGCCGCTTGAGCGTTTTTCCTTGAGCGAGCTTCAACTGGTGGGTACGTTGCGTATGACCGGGCGGCAGGTGGCGATGATTGCCACGCCGGAGGGAGAAGTGGTAACGGTCGGAGAGGGTAATTATATAGGCACCGACTATGGCCGCATTGTCGGCATCTCGTCCCAGGAAGTTGATATTCGCGAACGCATTTACACCCAGCAAAACGGCTGGCAGGCACGCCCGGCGTCGCTCACCATCGACGATGAGCGCTAAAAAAATCGTGGGCGCTGATCACTCAGCCCCCTAAGCAAGTGGAAGGAGACCCATGGCAGTCACGTTGGTAAGCCGTTTTCGGCAAAGCATGCTGTTGGCAATGTTGTTACTTCCCAGTTGGGCAGTAGCCTCGGTGCTCACCGACCTGGATGTGCGTGAGACAGAACGCGGCGACGTGGCACTGGATTTGCGCTTTAGCGGCGATGTACCCGAACTCAACGGCTATCCGTTAACTGATCCCCCGCGTTTGGCTCTGGACTTGGCCGGGGCGGAAAACGGGCTGCCTGAGCGACGAATGCGTGTTGATCAAGGTGGCATTGAAGGAATTACGGCGTTGGAGGGCAGCGGTCGCACACGCTTGGTGCTGGATCTGGACGCCCCCCGCGAGTTTCGCTCTTCGGTGTCGGGGGATCGATTGACGGTAACGCTCGCGGCCGCCAACGAGCCAAATGAAGCCCCAGCCGAAGGTCTTGAAACGGCCGGGGGGCCACAAGTAGAAGATATCGATTTCCAGCGCGGTGAAGATGGTGCAGGACGCTTAATCGTGACGTTTGACCGCGATAGTGTGACCCCCCGTGTTCGCGAAGGCGGAAACGATGAAGTGGTCGTTGATCTGGGCGAGGTCAATGTGCCTGACGCGCTTAATCAGGTCTACGATGTGACTGACTTTGCCACACCTATCTCGCGCATTACGCCACGCCGTGGGCAGGGGGGTAGCGAGCTGGTGCTGGCAACGGATGGTCCCTATGCCATGGTGTCGTCGCAGTCAGAAGATCAGCTGACTGTAGAAGTTCAGCCCGTTAGCCAGGATTCCCAGCAAGCCCGCGAGGAGCAAGATGAAGATTACACGGGCGAGCGGCTGAGCCTGAACTTCCAGGACATTGAAGTGCGCGCTGTATTGGCGACACTTGCCGACTTTACCGGCTTGAATCTGGTGGCTAGCGATAGCGTCAGTGGGCGCGTGACCCTAAACTTAAACGACGTTCCCTGGGATCAGGCGCTGGATTTGATCCTACAGAGCCAGGGGCTTTCCAGTCGTGAAAAAGGCAACGTGATTGTGGTGGCGCCAGCCGGTGAGCTCGCTGAACTGGAACGCCAGGAACTGGAAGCTCGCGACCAGCAGGAAACATTGGAGCCGCTGATTACTGAGTATGTTGAAGTGAAATACGCTCGTGCGGAAGACCTGGCTGAACTACTGCGCGGCGGCGACGGCTTCGGTTTGCTCACCGAGCGGGGGCGGGTAAGTGTTGATCAGCGCACCAACACGCTGCTGATTCAGGACACACCTGCTCAGGTGCGCGAAATCATGGGTACCCTGGACCGTTTGGATGTTGCCGTTCGCCAGGTGCAGATCGAAGCGCGTATTGTGATTGCCCGGGATACCGCCTCCCGGGAGTTAGGTATTAACTGGGGCGCGTCCAGCACACGCGGCTTTCAGGAGGGTAGTGACGGCAATTTCGAAGGCCGCGATATCAACCCCGAGGGGCTGAACCGGGCGCGGGGCGGGCTCTCGGTGGACTTGGGTGATACGTCCGATGCCGGCACCGGGTTCAGTTTCGGTTATCTGGCCGGCGACGTGCTGCTCGACCTCGAGCTTCGCGCGTTGGAAAGCGAGGGCAAAAGCCAGACGATTTCACAGCCCAAAATCATTACCGCTAATCAACGCACCGCGACCATCAGCCAGGGCGAGGAACGGGCCTTCCAAAGCGTAGACGGCAACGACAATCCGGATACCGAGTTCAAGGAAGCCGAGCTATCGCTTGAGGTAACCCCGCAGATTACGCCGGATAACCGTATTATCATGGACCTGTTGATTCGTAACGACAGTTTCCGGGAATCTGAATTTGGTGGTGAGCCACCCATCGATACCAACGAAATCGAGACCCAGGTGCTGGTCGATAACGGTCAAACCGTGGTGTTGGGCGGTATTTTAACCACCGAAGAACTGCGTCAAATCGCCAAAACACCGCTGTTAGGCGATATTCCTTTGCTAGGTCGACTGTTTCGCTATACCGAAGAGAGCAATGAAAAGGTAGAGTTACTAGTCTTTATTACACCCCGACTTCTTGATGATGGCTTAACGGTTCGCTGATGCAGGATTTACCCAACCTTTTTCTAATTGGCCCCATGGGGGCTGGCAAAAGCACGATTGGTCGGCTATTGGCGGCCGAACTTTCGCGCGAATTTTTTGATAGCGACCACGCCATCCAGGCGCGTTGCGGGGCAGATATCCCGTGGATTTTTGATGTAGAAGGTGAGCAGGGTTTTCGTCAGCGCGAAGTTCAGATGATCGACGAACTGACCCAGCGCCACTCGGTGGTGGTGGCAACGGGCGGAGGTGCAGTGCTGCGTGAGGAAAACCGCCGCGCGCTGCGTGAGCGCGGCACGGTAGTGTATTTGCTGACCACCGTGGATCAGCAGCTCAGGCGCACCGCCAAAGACCGCAACCGCCCGCTGTTGCAGTGCGCCAATCGAGAGCAGGTGTTGAACGATATGTTCGCTGCCCGCGACCCGCTATATCGCGCCACCTCCGATATCACCGTGCGCACCGACCGACGTAGCCCGCGCGCGGTGGTCAACGAGATATTGCGCCGCGTTAAGCGCCTGGTCGACCCACTTGAAACCGAAAATTCGTCTAACAAGGTATCCCCATGACCAACGTTGACGGCGTACAGCGTACGCTTAAGGTAGCGCTCGGCGAGCGCAGCTATCCGATCCACATTGGTACGGGGCTTCTGGGCAAGCCCGAACTGTTGACGCCGTACCTGGCAGGCCAGCAAGTCATGGTGGTCACCAACGAGTCTATTGCCCCGCTGTATCTAGATAAATTCTGTGCTGGTTTATCAGCGTCTTTAGACGTGCGCACGGTGGTATTGCCCGATGGCGAGCAGTACAAAACCATTGAGCATGTCAGCCGTATTTGGGATGCGCTGTTGGAAGCCGGGTTTAATCGTCGCTGTACGTTGGTCGCGCTGGGTGGCGGCGTAATTGGCGATATGGTCGGCTATGCGGCGGCTGCCTATCAGCGTGGTGTGGCGTTTATTCAGGTACCGACCACGCTGCTCTCCCAGGTGGACTCCTCTGTCGGGGGGAAAACCGGCGTCAACCATCCGCTGGGCAAAAACATGATTGGCGCATTTTGGCAGCCGAAAGTCGTGCTGGTGGATATTGATTCACTTAAGAGCCTACCCCGCCGAGAGCTGTCGGCGGGTATGGCCGAGGTGATTAAGTACGGCTTGATTCGCGACGAAGCGTTTTTAAGCTGGTTGGAAGCCACTATGCCAGCACTGCTTGATGTTGAGCCCGAGGTGGTAGCCGAAGCCATCGCCCGCAGTTGCCAAATCAAAGCCGAGATTGTCGCTGAGGATGAAACCGAACAGGGCGTGCGTGCGCTGTTAAACCTGGGTCACACCTTTGGCCACGCCATTGAGGCCCACCAGGGCTACGGCAACTGGCTGCACGGCGAAGCTGTGGGCGCTGGCATGGCCATGGCGGCCACGCTTTCTAACCGCTTAGGCTGGATCGACGACGCGGCCCTGGCGCGCAGCCTGGCAGTGATTGAGAGCGCCGAGCTGCCGTTGGCGGCACCGGCGAATATGTCCAGCGATGACTTTTTAGCCCGCATGCGGCTGGATAAGAAAAATATCGATACCCGCCTTCGCCTGGTACTGCTTAACGCCTTGGGCGATGCCTGTGTGAGCGATGCGGTGCCCGTAGACGTTCTACGTACGCTGTTGGATGATTATCCGCGTCGGTAGTGATTGTATATACCCACTGCACGCGACACCTCGCTCTGTTTGAGCGGGGTGTTTTTGGTTTTGGCCAAGAGAAGTGTTTTTGATTTAGCTAATCCGCATGCCTTATGCAGCATCGGCATGGATAAAAACCGCCTTATTAGACTAAAGTCTATAAATAATCTGCTTTCGTTAAAATAGCGTTTTCACTCGTTGCAAGTGGTTGAAGGATATCAATTTTTTAATTGATTGATTATGCAACTACAGGATTTGGAAAGGGTTTTAAGCACTTTAAGGGCGAGGAAAGATTGCGCAAAGCAGCTGCAAATCGCTATGCTGACCGGCCATTTTTCTAACGGTAGCGTAAGGCAAGTGACGCCCTTAACGGGCCGGCCACCACCACTAAAAAAACAATAACCTGCCTTTTTATCACAACCCCGCTACCAAAAAAACACGCTGACTAGAGGCACGCCCATGAACAAAGGTCTTCACCAGCCCGGCGAGTTCCGCGACAACTGCGGCTTCGGCCTGATTGCCCATATGGAAGGGCAGGCCAGCCACGATTTGTTGAAAACCGCGATTGAGTCACTTACCTGCATGACTCACCGGGGCGGTATTGCCGCTGACGGTAAAACCGGCGATGGCTGCGGGCTGTTGCTTAAAATGCCTACTCACTTCATGCAGGCCGTGGCTAAAGACGCGTTGGGCGTTGAGCTTGGCGAGCGTTTTGCCGTTGGGGTTGTGTTCCTGCCCGATGACGACGCGCGTGCGGCGCGTGGACGCGATACCCTGGAAGATGCGCTCAAGGCGCGGGGGTTAAACGTGTTGGGCTGGCGCGATGTGCCCACCGATTCCAGCGTGTGTGGCCCCATGGCACTTGATTGCCTGCCGCGGATTAAACAGGTGTTTGTGCAGCCGGGCAGCGGTGAGCACTTCGACGTTGACCTGTTCATGGCACGCCGCTATACCGAGCAGACCATGCGCGATGATGAAGACTTTTACGTCGCGTCGCTGTCGTCCGAGGTAGTGTCCTATAAAGGGCTGGTGATGCCCGAAGACCTGCCAGCTTTCTATAAAGACCTTAACGATCCTCGTCTGGAAACCGCTATTTGTGTTTTCCACCAGCGTTTCTCGACCAATACGGCACCGCGCTGGCCGCTTGCCCAGCCGTTCCGCCTGCTGGCACATAACGGCGAGATCAACACCATTGAAGCCAACCGTGGTTGGGCGAACTCGCGTAAAGCCAACTTCGTTAACGAACGCCTGCCGGATATCGCCGAGCTGGATGAAATCGTCAATACCACCGGTTCTGACTCCTCGAGCATGGACAACATGCTGGAAGTGCTGCTCACCGGTGGCATGGAGCTGCACCGCGCGGTGCGCATGATGGTACCGCCGGCCTGGCAGAACGTCGAAACCATGGACGCCGAGCTGCGCGCTTTCTTCGAATACAACTCCATGCACATGGAGCCTTGGGATGGACCGGCGGGCGTGGTCATGACCGACGGCCGCCAGGCAGTGTGTATGCTTGACCGTAACGGCCTGCGCCCGGCGCGCTGGGTGATCACCAAAAACGGCTATATCACTCTGGCCTCCGAGATCGGCACCTACGGCTATAAGCCGGAAGACGTGGTAGCCAAAGGCCGCGTAGGGCCCGGTCAAATGCTGGCGGTGGACACCCATACCGGTGAAGTGCTGCATACCGAGGATATCGACAGCCGTCTGAAGTCAGCGTATCCCTACAAGCGCTGGCTGAAGCAGGAAGCCAACTACCTGGAGTCGGCGCTCACTGAGCTTGCACGTTTCCAAAACATGGACGGTAACGCGCTGAACGTGCAGCAGAAAATGTTCCAGGTCAGCTTTGAAGAGCGCGACCAGGTGCTGCGCCCACTGGCGGAAAGCGGCCAGGAGGCGGTGGGTTCGATGGGCGACGACACGCCTATGGCGGTGCTGTCCAGCCGTCCGCGGCTACTCACCGATTACTTCCGCCAGAAGTTTGCCCAGGTGACCAACCCGGCCATTGATCCGCTGCGCGAAGCGATCGTCATGTCGCTGGAAACCTGCTGTGGTGCTGAGCTTAATGTTTTCAAGGCCACCCCGGAACATGCCCACCGGCTGATTCTAACCACCCCGGTGCTGTCGCCGCGCAAGTTTACCGCCCTGGTCAGCCAGGACGACCCGGCATTTGCCAGCCATACGCTGTCGCTCGGCTACGACCCCGAACAGCAGTCGCTTAAGCAGGCGCTTACGGCGCTGTGCCAGGATGCAGAAGCACAGGTGCGTGCCGGCAAAGTCTTATTGATTCTTACTGATGCCGACTTGCCCAAAGGCGAGCTGCCGATTCAAGCCGCCCTGGCGGTAGGTGCAGTGCACTCGCATTTAGGCCGTTTGGCGCTGCGCCCCAACGCAAATATCGTGGTGGAAACCGGCTACGCCCGTGATGCGCATCAGATGGCAGTGCTGTTCGGTGTGGGCGCCACAGCGGTGTACCCTTGGCTTGCATATCAGGTCATGGCGGATATGCACCGAACCGGCGAGCTGACCGGCAACCCGGCAGACGCGCGGGAAAACTACCGCAAAGGCTTGCAGAAAGGCTTGTTCAAGATTCTCTCCAAAATGGGTATCTCGACGCTGGCCTCCTACCGTGGCTCAATGCTGTTTGAAGCCGTGGGCCTTGCCGACGAAGTAATGGATACTTGTTTTGTAGGCATGGCATCACGCATCCAGGGCACAGGTTTTGCCGAGCTCCAGCTTCAGCAGGAGTTGCTGGCCAAAGACGCCTGGATTCCGCGTAAGGGTATTCTACAAGGCGGCATGTTCAAGTATGTGCATGGCCACGAATACCACGCCTACAACCCGGACGTGGTGATGACGCTGCAGGCCGCCGTGCAGGAAGGCAGCTACGCCAAGTGGAAGAAATTCGCCCAGCTGGTCAATGAGCGGCCGGTGGCGACGATCCGCGATCTGCTCAAGCTCAAGCCGTCGGAAACGCCGATTCCCCTGGATGACGTCGAGCCCGTTGAAGACCTGCTGCCGCGTTTCGACAGCGCTGGCATGTCGCTGGGTGCGCTCTCACCGGAAGCCCACGAGGCGCTGGCCCAGGCGATGAACGAGGCCGGTGGACGCTCCAACTCGGGCGAAGGCGGCGAAGACCCGGCGCGCTACGGCACCATCCGTAGCTCAAAGATCAAGCAGATTGCCTCGGGCCGTTTTGGCGTGACGCCGCATTATCTGGTCAACGCGGAAGTTTTGCAGATCAAGGTGGCACAGGGCGCCAAGCCCGGCGAAGGCGGTCAGTTGCCCGGCGGCAAGGTCAACCAGCTGATTGCCCGGCTGCGCTACTCGGTGCCCGGCGTGACGCTGATTTCACCGCCGCCGCACCACGATATTTATTCCATCGAGGATTTGGCGCAGCTGATCTTTGACCTCAAGCAGGTCAACCCGGACGCCCAGGTCTCGGTCAAGCTGGTATCCGAGCCGGGTATCGGCACTATCGCGACGGGTGTTGCCAAAGCCTACGCGGACCTGATTACTGTTTCCGGCTACGACGGCGGCACCGCAGCGAGCCCGCTGACTTCGATCAAGCATGCGGGGTCGCCATGGGAGTTGGGTCTTCCCGAAGTCCATCAGGCGCTGCGCATCAACGGCCTGCGCGACAAGATCCGTCTGCAGACGGACGGCGGCTTAAAAACCGGGCTCGACGTGGTCAAGGCGGCAATTCTGGGCGCCGAGAGCTTCGGTTTCGGGACCGCGCCGATGGTCGCGCTGGGCTGCAAGTACCTGCGTATTTGTCATTTGAACAACTGCGCCACCGGTGTCGCCACCCAGGATGACTTCCTGCGCGGCGAACACTTCCGCGGAACCGTGGATATGGTCAAAAGCTACTTCCGCTTTATTGCTGAAGAAGTCCGCGAGCTGATGGCTATGTTGGGGGTGAGCAAGCTCACCGACCTAATTGGCCGCACTGACTTGCTGGAAGTGCTGGAAGGCAACACCGCGTCGCAGCGCAAGCTGGATCTGACGCCGCTGCTGGCCAACGATTTTGTACCGAAAGACGCGCCGCAGTTCTGTAACGTCAGTCGTAACGTGCCTCACGACCCGGGCGCTAAGAACCAGGAAGTACTGGCGGCGTTGAAAGACGCCATCGAAAATCAGTCTGGCGGCGAGTTCGACTTTACCATTACCAACTGCGACCGTAGCGTGGCTGCGCTGACGTCCGGCGCGATTGCCAAGCGCTACGGTGAACAAGGCCTGGAAGCCGCGCCGATCACCGCCCGCTTTACCGGCGTTGCAGGGCAGAGCTTCGGGGTGTGGAATGCCTGTGGCCTGAACCTTTATCTCGAAGGCGACGCCAACGATTACGTGGGTAAAGGCATGAACGGCGGCAGCATCGTGATTGTGCCGCCGAAAGCCAGTGAGTTTGAAAGCCATAAAACCGCGATTATCGGCAATACCTGCCTGTATGGCGCAACCGGCGGTACGTTATTTGCGGCGGGCACCGCGGGTGAACGCTTCGGGGTGCGTAATTCAGGCGCCTCGGCGGTGATTGAAGGCGCAGGCGATCATTGCTGCGAATACATGACCGGCGGTTTGGTCTGTGTGCTGGGCGAAACCGGGGTTAACTTCGGCGCGGGCATGACCGGCGGTTTTGCCTACGTGCTGGACGAAGAGCGCACCTTCGTGGACAAGTACAACCACGAGCTGGTCGAGATTCATCGTGTTAACACCGAAGCGATGGAGGCGTATCGTCGCCACCTACGCGAAATGATTGAGGCCTACGTAGCAGCGACAGGGTCGGCGCGTGGGGCGGCTATTCTGGAAGACTTTAGCGACTACGCGCGCCACTTCTGGCTGGTGAAGCCTAAAGCGGCAAGCTTGGGTAGCCTGCTGGACCAGTCTCGGCGTCAGCCGGAATAACCGTTTTTGCCCCCTATCGCTGACAGGAGAGAGATCATGGCCAACCGTTTGAATAACGATTTCCAGTTTGTCGATGTGGGTCGTCAAGACCCACAGAAAAAAGATGCGCGTAAGCGTGCCAAAGAATTTGCCGAAATTTACGAGCCGTACAAGCCGAATGAAGCGGCTAGCCAAGCGCACCGCTGCCTGCACTGCGGCAACCCGTATTGCGAGTGGAAATGCCCGGTGCACAACTACATCCCCAACTGGCTGCAGTTGGTGGTGGAAGGCAATATTATTGAAGCCGCCGAGCTTTCGCATAAGACCAACTCGCTGCCCGAAGTGTGCGGCCGGGTTTGCCCACAGGACCGTCTGTGTGAAGGCGACTGTACGCTTAACGACGGCTTCGGTGCGGTCACCATTGGTTCGGTCGAGAAATACATCACCGACACGGCCTTCGCCATGGGCTGGCGACCGGATATGTCCCAGGTCACATGGACCGATAAAAAAGTAGCGATTGTCGGTGCTGGCCCTGCGGGCCTTGGTTGCGCCGACATTCTGGCGCGCAATGGCGTCAAGCCGGTGGTGTTCGACAAGTACCCTGAAATCGGTGGACTGCTGACGTTCGGTATTCCCGAATTCAAGCTGGAAAAGAACGTCATGGAGCGTCGCCGTGCGGTCTTCGAAGAGATGGGTGTGGAATTCCGTCTTAATACCGAGATTGGTACCGATATCGAGTTTGAAACCCTGCTTCAGGATTACGACGCCGTCTTCCTGGGCATGGGCACCTATAAGTACATGGAAGGTGGCTTCCCGGGTGAAGACCTGCCAGGGGTTTATAAAGCACTCGACTTCCTGATTGCCAACGTCAATCGCTGCCTGGGCTTTGAAAAAGACCCCAACGATTATATTTCGATGGAAGGCAAGCGCGTCGTTGTGCTGGGCGGTGGTGATACGGCGATGGACTGTAATCGCACCTCGATTCGTCAGGGCGCGACCAGCGTGACATGCGCCTACCGCCGCGACGAACAAAACATGCCCGGTTCGCGTAAAGAAGTCGCCAATGCCCGTGAAGAGGGCGTCGAGTTCCTGTTCAATCGACAGCCGGTGGCCGTGGTCGGTGACGACAAGGTTGAGGGCGTTAAGGTAGTGCGTACTCGCCTGGGCGAACCGGACGAAAACGGTCGCCAACGTCCCGAGGTGGTACCGGGCTCAGAAGAGATTATCGCCGCTGATGCCGTTGTGGTCGCCTTTGGCTTCCAGGCAAGCCCCGCGCCGTGGTTCGACCCAGCCAATATTCAGGTTGACGAGCGCGACCGGGTCAAAGCGCCGGAGCATGGCCAATACGCCTTCCAGACCAGCAACGAGAAAATCTTTGCCGGTGGCGATATGGTGCGCGGCTCAGACCTGGTGGTCACCGCCATCTACGAAGGCCGCCAGGCAGCGGAAGGCATGCTGGACTACCTGGGCGTTTAATCCGGATTCCAGCACAGGGCTTGTAGGCGCCCGACTTGTCGGGCGATCGGGCCGTCTACAAGCGATAACTTGCGGCGGCTTGATGATTGCTGATCGCTCAATGAATTGGGCTCCTACGAACCCCGGTGCACGCACCCAGCCCTGGGCTATCGATCGGTCATCACCATCGGCGCCTCGAGACGTGCTTCTGCCGTAATTGAGCCTTTAGGCGTAGTCTGCTATTCTGTCGTCCCATCCTGGTGTGGCTTTCTGCCGTGCCTTTTGATCACGTTTCGACAGGTTTTTCATGACACGATATATCTTCGTGACCGGCGGCGTTGTGTCCTCCCTTGGCAAGGGCATCGCGTCGGCCTCGCTGGCGGCGATTCTCGAGGCGCGCGGCCTTAAGGTCACCATGCTCAAGCTCGACCCGTACATCAACGTGGACCCGGGTACCATGAGTCCTTTCCAGCATGGCGAGGTGTTTGTCACCGAGGATGGTGCCGAAACCGACCTGGACCTGGGCCATTACGAACGCTTCATTCGTACTAAAATGACCCAAGGTAATAACTTCACCACTGGGCGTGTATACGAACACGTACTGCGCAAAGAGCGCCGGGGCGATTACCTGGGCGGTACCGTGCAGGTAATCCCGCATATCACCGACGAAATCAAACAGCGCGTTTACGCTGGTGGCGAAGGCTTTGACGTCGCGCTGGTGGAAATCGGCGGCACGGTGGGCGATATCGAGTCGCTGCCGTTTTTAGAGTCGATTCGCCAGATTCGTAGTGAGCAGGGCGCCAATCGCGCGCTGTTTATGCACCTGACCCTGGTGCCCTACATCAAAACGGCAGGCGAAACCAAAACCAAGCCGACCCAGCACAGCGTTAAAGAGCTGCGCTCGATTGGTATTCAGCCGGATATCCTGATCTGCCGCAGCGAAGTCGAGCTTGAAGAAAGCGAGCGTCGCAAGATTGCCCTGTTCACCAACGTGGAAGAGCGTGCGGTCGTGCCGCTGCAGGATGCTGACACCATTTATCGTATCCCGCTGATGCTTCACGAGCATGGGCTGGACGATATCGTTTGCGATAAGTTCCGCCTGGAAGCCGGCCCGGCTGACCTCTCCGAATGGGTGAAAGTACTCGACTCGAAGCTCAATCCGCTGAAGTCGGTGAGCATCGCCATGGTCGGCAAGTACATGGAATTACTCGATGCCTATAAATCGCTTAACGAAGCATTGATTCACGCCGGTATTCAAGGACGTATCAAGGTCAACGTTGACTACATTGATTCCGAAGACATCGAGCGCCACGGCACCGAGCGGTTGGCCGGTAAAGACGCTATTCTGGTACCTGGCGGTTTCGGTGAGCGCGGCGTTGAAGGCAAAATCATGACCGCCCAGTTTGCCCGCGAAAACAACGTGCCGTATCTGGGGATTTGCCTGGGTATGCAGGTCGCGGTGATCGAGTTTGCGCGTAACGTGGCCGGTTGGGCAGACGCCAACTCTACCGAGTTTACCCACAACACCCAGCATCCAGTTGTTGGTTTGATTACCGAGTGGCTCAACCCTGAAGGTAAAATTGAGCTGCGTGATGCGGCTTCTGATTTAGGCGGCACCATGCGCTTGGGCGGCCAGGTGTGCCATCTTGCATCGGGTAGCAAAGCGCGTGATGCTTATGGTGCCGATGAAATTGTCGAGCGCCATCGCCACCGTTTCGAGGTCAACAATCAGTTTATCGATGAGTTGGAAAAGGCCGGGTTAGTAGTTTCGGGTAAGAGCGTCGACCAGTCCCTGGTGGAAGTGGTCGAGTTGGCGGATCATCCGTGGTACGTCGCCTGTCAATTCCATCCGGAATTCACCTCGACGCCGCGCGATGGTCATCCGTTGTTTTCGGGCTTTATTAACGCCGCGGTGGAGCATAAAGCCGCGCGCACTCGTGCCCATGCGGCGCCTCAAGAATAAGGGGGAGCCAACATGTCTTCTCAAGAGACATCCCAAGAACGCCATATTAACGTTGCCGGCCTAACCGCCGGCAATTCTTTGCCGCTCATGCTGCTCGGCGGTATGAACGTATTGGAATCGGCTGACATGGCCGATGAAGTGGCCAGTGCCTACGTCAATGTGACGCAAAAGCTGGGCATGCCCTACGTCTATAAAGCGAGTTTCGATAAGGCCAACCGCAGTTCGATTAATTCCTATCGTGGGCCTGGCCTCGAGAAAGGCCTGCAGATTTTGGCTGATATCAAGGCCCGCCACGGCGTACCGGTGATCACCGACGTTCATGAGCCCTGGCAGGCAGCGGCGGCGGCTGAAGTGGCCGACATTATCCAACTGCCTGCCTTTTTAGCGCGCCAGACCGACCTGGTGGTGGCGATGGCCAAAACCGGTGCGGCGATTAATATCAAGAAACCGCAGTTTTTGGCACCCCATGAAATGCGCCATATTATTGCCAAGTTTCAGGAAGCCGGTAATGACCGCCTGATGCTCTGCGAGCGCGGCACCAGCTTTGGCTATAACAACCTGATTGTGGATATGCTGGGCGTTGGCGATATGAAGCAAACCGGCTATCCGGTGTTTTTCGACGTGACTCATGCGCTACAGCGCCCCGGAGGCCGTGCCGACAGCGCCGACGGTCGCCGTGCGCAAGTAGCCGAGCTTGCCCGCGCAGGCGTCGCGGTTGGCTTGGCCGGGCTGTTTCTGGAAGCGCATCCCGACCCGGACAACGCCAAGTGCGATGGCCCCTGCGCCTTGCCGCTGGATCAGTTGGAGCTGTTTCTGACCCAGGTCGCGCAGTTGGATGCGCTGATCAAAGGCTTTACGCCATTGACCATTCGCTGACTGCGGTAGCAAACGTGATACGTTAAACCTCCATTAGACCGACAACTAAGGACACTGTCATGACCAAAATTGTTGATATCCGTGCGTTGGAAGTGCTCGATTCCCGGGGTAACCCCACGGTGCAAGCGAGCGTTCGTTTAGCCAGCGGCGCGGTAGGCGAAGCCTGCGCCCCCAGCGGTGCCTCTACTGGCTCACGGGAAGCGCTTGAGCTGCGTGATGGCGACAAAACGCGCTATCTCGGCAAAGGCGTGCTCAAGGCAGTGGATGCGGTCAATGGCAAAATCCGGGAAACATTGTTGGGCATGGACGCGCGTGACCAGCGCGGGCTAGATAGCGCTATGCTTTCGCTAGATGGCACGGACAACAAAGCTAACCTGGGCGCTAATGCCATTCTTGCCGTGTCGCTTGCGGCCGCCAAAGCCGCGGCCAATGCTAAAGGCGTGCCGCTTTATGCCCATATCGCCGAGCTTTACGGCCAGCCGGGTGAATACCTGATGCCGGTGCCCATGATGAACATCCTAAACGGCGGTGAACACGCGGATAACAACGTCGATATTCAGGAATTTATGGTCCAGCCGGTGGGCGCGGCCAACTTCCGCGAAGGCTTGCGCATGGGCGCTGAGATTTTCCATGCGCTGAAAAAAGTACTGTCGGCGAAGGGGTTGTCTACGTCCGTTGGCGACGAAGGTGGTTTTGCGCCCAACCTGGCGTCCAACGCCGATGCACTGGCGATTATTAAGCAAGCCGTGGCCGATGCCGGTTACCAACTGGGTAGCGACGTCACCCTGGCGCTCGACTGTGCCTCGTCTGAATTCTATAAAGACGGTCAGTACAACCTGGCCGGCGAAGGCAAGCGCTACGATGCCCAAGGCTTTGCCGACTATCTGGCAGGCCTGTGCGACGACTACCCGATCGTGTCTATCGAAGACGGCATGGACGAGTCGGACTGGGACGGCTGGAAAGCGCTGACCGATAAATTGGGCGATAAGGTCCAACTGGTCGGCGATGATCTGTTCGTCACCAATACCAAGATCCTCAAGCGCGGTATTGATGAGCAGATCGGTAACTCGATCCTGATCAAGTTCAACCAGATTGGTTCGCTGTCGGAAACCCTGGATGCGATCAAAATGGCCCAGGATGCGGGCTTCACCGCGGTGATTTCCCACCGCAGCGGTGAAACCGAAGACACCACGATCGCTGATCTGGCGGTGGGTACCTGCGCTGGTCAAATAAAGACAGGATCGCTGTGCCGCTCCGACCGTGTCGCCAAATATAACCGTCTGCTAGTGATCGAAGACGAATTGGGCGATGTTAGCTATCCAGGGATCAAGGCCATTAAAGGGCAATAAAGCAAAAAATGGCGGTTGCTTTGTAAGAGATCTCTCAAAGTTTTGTAAGATATCTCTTACAAATGCCGTCGAAAATCGCTCGAACTGCGTAAGAAAAACAGAAATTTTTCACTAATTAAAATTTAAGCTTCTGTTTTTAATGATTTTTTATAAAAAGGGCGGACCAGCGTGGTCTGCCCTTCGTCGTTTTGGACCGCCTTGTGATGCGACAGCGTTCTGCCACAATGCCTATCAAGGATAAGGGGAGGCAAGGATGCTCTCATGCAGGATGCAACGGGATGCAGGTGGTGCGCCGGATGACACAGTGATGTGAGCCCTGGCAAGGACGGCACCGAAGGACGTTGACACAGGGAGTGGTCAGGAGGAAGTGCTTGGAGCGGGCGGCCTACGGGCCGCCTTTTTTTTGCGCCCGCTTGTGTCCATATAAAAAAACCAGCGCAATCGCTGGTTTTAATCGCAGCGTTGTCTCGATTAACGCTCGAGCTTTTCCAGCTTACCGCTTTTGCCATCCCATTCTTCGGCATCGGGCAGCGGGTCTTTTCTCTCGGCAATGTTTGGCCACACCTCAGACAGCTCGGCGTTGATCTCAATAAACTGCTCTTGCCCGTCGGGCAGTTCATCTTCAGAGAAAATCGCCTCCGCAGGGCACTCGGGCTCACACAGCGCGCAGTCGATACACTCGTCCGGGTGAATCACCAGAAAATTCGGGCCTTCGTAAAAACAGTCGACTGGGCAGACCTCGACACAGTCAGTGTATTTGCATTGGATGCAGTTCTCGGTAACGACAAACGTCATCTTGCTATCCCTCTTGCGGGACCAAGGGGACGCCCTTGGTCGTGGTCAATCGTGAATGGTTATAAATCAGCCGTTTTTTATAAGCTAAAAAGTATGGGCGACATTCTAGAGGTGCCCTAACGCGGCGGCAAGCACCGCGGTGCTGTTCTGATGCGTCAAATTAGAGCAGTTCGCGCCATTGATATAACAGCGCCAATGCCTCACGTGGCGATAAGCCGTCTACATCGGCCTGCTCCAGCGCCTCGACCACGGGATGAGGAGCGCTGGCAAATAAATCATTCTGCTGAGGCGCAGGCTGGTGAGACAGCGGCATTTGGCGTTGTTCTTCCACATCGCGTTGTTCAAGCGCGACGAGTTTTTCGCGTGCCCGCTGGATCACATGGCTTGGAACACCCGCCAACTGGGCGACCTGCAAACCGTAACTCTGGCTGGCGGGGCCTGCCTCGATGCGGTGCATGAAAACGATATTATCGCCGTGCTCGGTAGCGGTTAAGTGAATATTAGCCACGCCGTCGGCTTGGTCGGGTAGCCCGGTCATCTCAAAGTAATGGGTCGCGAACAGCGTCAGCGCGCGGGCATTGGCCAAGTGCTCGGCGCTTGCCCAGGCCAGTGACAGGCCATCAAAGGTGCTGGTGCCACGGCCGATTTCATCCATCAGTACCAGGCTGTGCTCGGTGGCGTTATGCAGAATATTGGCGGTTTCGGTCATTTCGACCATGAACGTCGAGCGCCCGCCAGCCAGATCATCCGACGAGCCGATACGGGTGAATATTCGGTCAACAGGGCCTATCTCGGCGGCATCGGCTGGCACAAAGCTGCCACTATGGGCCAGCAGCGCAATCAGCGCGGTTTGACGCATATAGGTCGATTTACCGCCCATGTTGGGGCCGGTAATGATCAGCATGTGCTGCTCGGGGGTCAGCGTGACATCGTTGGGCACGAAGGGATGATCGCTGACTTGCTCGACCACCGGGTGACGCCCGGCGTGGATGGTCAGCCCTGTGGACGCCGCCAGGGTGGGGCGCACCCAGTTAAGTGCCTCAGCGCGTTCAGCAAAGGCACACAGCACATCCAGCTCGGCGAGCGCCTGGGAGGTTCGCTGTAGCGCGTTAAGCTCCTCGTTAAGCTCGTTAAGCAGCTGGTCGTAAAGCCATTTTTCCCGGGAAAGAGCGCGTGATTTGGCCGAAAGCGCTTTATCCTCGAACTCTTTAAGTTCAGGAATGATAAACCGTTCGGCATTTTTCAGCGTTTGGCGGCGAATATAGTCTGCAGGGGCCTGCTGGGCTTGAGCGCGGGGCAGTTCGATAAAGTAGCCATGCACGCGGTTATAGCCGACCTTTAAATTGGCCAGGCCGGTGCGTTCTCGCTCACGCAGTTCGAGCTGCACCAGATAATCGCCAGCATTTTCAGCCAGGCCGCGATGTTCATCCAACTCTGCGTCGTACCCCTGAGCGATGACGCCACCGTCGCGGATCACCACCGGTGGGTTGTCGACCAGCGCCCGCTGTAAGGTGTCGGCTACTTCAGGGTAAGGCCGAATATGCGGGCGAAGGCTATCCAGCAGGCTGCCTTCTTCGACCTCACTCAGCTGTTGTTCAAGAGCGGGCAGCGTGGTCAGAGCATCACGCAGACGTGCCAGGTCGCGGGGCCTGGCGCTGTAAAGCGCCACGCGGGCCAGAATGCGCTCGACGTCGCCCACGTCACTTAAGGTATCGCGTATCGCCAGGTAGCGGGCGTCAAGGCCTAATAGCGCGACGCCTGCCTGACGCCCCTGGATGACCTCGCGTTGCCGCAGCGGACGGTTCAGCCAGCGTTTGAGCAGGCGCGAGCCCATGGCCGTTGTGCAGGTGTCCAGCACGCTGGCCAGAGTGTTGTCGGTGGTGCCGCCGAGGTTGATGTCAATTTCCAGGTTGCGTCGGCTGGCGGCATCAATGACCACCGCATCGTCGCGGTTCTCAACGCTGATAGCGGTGACATGGGGCAAACGTGAGCGCTGGGTGTCACGCGCATAGTCGATCAGCACCCCGGCGGCGACCAGCGCGGTGGTTAAGTGCGCACAGCCAAAGCCACGCAGGTCCTGCACCTCGAACTGGTCACACAGGCTACGGGTTGCGCTCTGCAAATCGAACAGCCATTCACCCTGGCGGCGCAGGCTGCGGGTTTGCGACCAAGTGTCGGGTAGTGTGAGGCTCTCGGGGACGAGTAACTCTGCCGGAGAGAGGCGCGTTAGCTCGGCGAGCATCTCGGCTTCGCTATCGACTTCCAGCACGCTAAAGCGGCCACTGGAAAGCTCCAGCCAGGCAAGCCCCCAGCGCTCGCTGGTGGGAGCCACGGCCACGAGTACGTTGTCGCGCCGGGCATCCAGCAATGCTTCGTCGTGCAACGTGCCGGGGGTGACGATACGCACGACTTGGCGATCGACGGGGCCTTTACTGGTGGCGGGGTCGCCAATTTGCTCGCAGATGGCGACGGATTCACCGGCGCCGACCAAGCGTGCCAAATAACCTTCGGCGCTATGGTAGGGGACGCCCGCCATGGGGATAGGTTTGCCGCCGGACTGCCCGCGCTGGGTCAGGGTAATGTCCAGTAGGGTGGCGGCGCGTTTTGCGTCGTCAAAAAAGAGCTCGTAAAAGTCCCCCATTCGGTAAAACAGCAGTACCTCAGGGTGCTCGCGTTTGATCTTTAAGTATTGCGCGATCATTGGCGTGTGCGCGGGGCTGGCCTGTGACATGGGTGTCCTAATTGAGCGTTGTGCAAGCGCGCGGGCTTGCCGTCTGTTTTGAGCAACTGAAACGCAGTATTCTACGCTGAATTGATGACGCACATGAAGGAGCGACCATGTCACCCAGTGTCTCAAGCTTAATAAATTTGGATTTATCCATCTTGGCCCAGCGGTTGGGGCGTCTTTGCCAGCAAGCGCAGCTCGAAGTTACCGCGGCAGAGTCATGTACCGGTGGGGGTATTGCCAGTGCCATTACCTCGGTGGCGGGTAGCTCTGCCTACTTCACTACCGGGTATGTCACTTACGCCAACGCAGCCAAAACACGCTTATTGGGCGTGCCGGAAGCCACACTGAACGCCCATGGCGCGGTCAGCGAAACCGTGGTTAAGCAGATGGTCGCCGGCGCCTGCCGTGAAAGCGGTGCTGGGCTTGCCGTGGCCGTCAGCGGTGTAGCGGGCCCCGAGGGCGGTAGCGACGATAAGCCCGTGGGCACCGTCTGGCTGGCTTGGGGGAACGAGGACCACCAACAGGCTGAGCGCTATCATTTTCCTGGCGACCGGCAGGCGGTGCGCGAGCAAGCCGTACGTCAGGCGCTGGCAGGCCTGGTGGCGCGCTTGGCAGAAAAGGTAGGCGATGCCCGCGCGAAATAATCGCGCGAAACACTGGCTGAGGATTTGTTTAGCGGCTAATCTTTGGCATACTACTGGCTAATTATACAGCTTCTGATGAGGATTGACTGAATGGCACAGGATGATAATCGCACCAAAGCGCTCAACGCTGCGCTCACCCAAATTGATCGCCAGTTTGGTAAAGGCACGGTCATGCGTTTGGGCGATACCCCCCGCGTTGTAATGCCATCGGTGTCCACGGGGTCGTTGGGTTTGGATATTGCCCTGGGTATCGGAGGGCTACCGTTTGGCCGTGTGTGCGAAATCTTTGGCCCGGAGTCGTCGGGTAAAACCACCCTGACGCTGTCGGTGATTGCCCAAGCGCAAAAGCAAGGCAAAGTATGTGCCTTCGTGGATGCCGAGCACGCCCTTGATCCCAGCTATGCAGAAAAATTGGGTGTTAATCTGGACGACCTGCTGGTATCCCAGCCGGATACTGGCGAGCAAGCCCTGGAAATCACCGACATGTTAGTGCGCTCAGGTGGTGTGGACGTCATCGTCATCGACTCGGTTGCCGCCCTAACGCCGCGTGCTGAGATTGAAGGCGAAATGGGTGATTCCCACGTGGGTCTGCAGGCGCGTTTGATGTCCCAGGCGCTGCGTAAAATTACCGGCAATATTAAAAACGCCAACTGCCTAGTCGTATTCATCAACCAGATCCGCATGAAGATTGGTGTGATGTTCGGCAGCCCCGAAACCACCACGGGGGGGAACGCGCTGAAGTTTTACGCCAGTGTACGCTTGGATATCCGCCGCACCGGCTCGGTGAAAGTAGGGGATGAAGTCACCGGTAATGAAACCCGCGTAAAAGTGGTCAAAAACAAGGTGGCACCACCGTTCCGCCAGGCCGAGTTCCAAATTCTCTACGGCAAGGGTATTTACCACGCCGGCGAAGTCATCGACTTGGGTGTGCAGCAGAACCTGGTGGATAAAGCGGGCGCCTGGTACAGCTACAAGGGCAAGAAGATCGGCCAGGGTAAGGCAAACGCTGCTCAGTACCTGGAAGAACATCCGGAGACCATGGAAGAGATCGAAAGCCAGATCCGCGCTCAGTTGCTTGCCCAGCCCGACCCTAAAAAAGAAGAAGCCGCCATGGCGGATGTGGCAGCCGACGCCGATACCGAAGACGATCTGCTCTAAGCCGCTGGCGTCAGTATGTTTTCATCGTCCCAAGACGCCACCCCTCGGGAGGTGGCCATTCAACTGCTGGCTCGGCGGGAATACTCCCGCGCCGAGCTGGCGCGCAAGCTTGAGCAGAAGGCATTTGCCGCTGAAGAGATTGATGCCTGCCTCGAGACATTGGCCGAGCAGGGATTACAGTCGGACGCGCGCTTTGCCGAAAGCTTTATCCGCTCGCGTATCAATCGTGGGCAAGGCGTCATTCGCATTAAGGGCGAGCTAAGCCAGCGTGGGGTCGACCGCGAAATAGCCACGGAAGCCTTTGCCGCGGTTGAAGAGCGCGAGGCAGTCGATTGGTTTGAGCTCGCCCGTGACACCCTGGCACGACGCTTTTCATCTCCCGGCGCTACCCCCAAAGAACGCGCTAAGCGGGAACGCTTTCTTGCCACGCGCGGGTTTGATTTTGACCAAATCCGCTACGCGTTAGACAGTCTATAGTCCGCTTCAATGGGCGATAAAGCCCCCTTTCAAATAACTCTGCCACTAACTGCGGCTTTAGTCGTTTGACAACTGCGCTATAATGGCCCCTTTGCGACCCCAGCGGGTAGCGGCGACAGCGCCCTGGGGCATCACGCTTTCTTGTTACGGATACCCTATGAAGAGCGCAGAGATCAGACAGGCTTTTTTATCTTTCTTTGAAGATCAAGGGCATACCATCGTGCCCACTAGCTCGTTGGTGCCGGGCAATGACCCCACGCTACTGTTTACCAACGCAGGAATGGTGCCTTTCAAAGATGTCTTCCTCGGTCGCGACCCGCGCCCCTATGTGCGGGCAGCCTCGGCGCAGCGCTGCGTCAGGGCGGGCGGTAAGCATAATGACCTGGATAACGTCGGCTATACTGCGCGTCACCATACCTTCTTCGAGATGCTGGGCAACTTCAGCTTCGGCGACTATTTCAAGCGTGATGCCATTCGCTTCGCCTGGACCTTTCTTACTGAAACGCTAGGGCTGCCGAAAGACAAGCTATGGGTGACGGTACATATCAGCGACGACGAAGCCGAGCGTATCTGGAAAGACGACATTGGCATCGACCCTGAGCGTTTCTCCAAGCTCGATGAAGATAACTTCTGGCAGATGGGCGATACTGGCCCTTGCGGCCCCAGCTCCGAGATTTTCTTTGACCACGGCCCCGAGGTGTGGGGCGGGCCTCCCGGCAGCCCCGAAGAGGATGGCGACCGCTACATCGAAATTTGGAACCTGGTGTTCATGCAGTTCGATCGCGACGCTGAGGGGACGCTGAATCCGCTGCCCAAGCCTTCGATCGACACCGGTATGGGGCTGGAGCGGGTGGCCGCCGTGATGCAGGGCGTGCATTCCAACTATGAGATAGACCTGTTCCAGAACCTGCTTCAGGCCGCCGCCAGCGCCACCGGGCACAGCGATACCCAAACACCGTCGCTGCGCGTAATTGCTGACCATATCCGCTCCTGTGCCTTCTTGATTGTCGATGGCGTGCTGCCGTCCAACGAAGGCCGTGGCTATGTGCTGCGCCGGATCATTCGCCGGGCGATTCGCCATGGCCATAAGCTGGGAGCCACAGAGCCGTTCTTCCATAAGCTGGTCAATGCGCTAGACGATGAGATGGGCGATGCCTATCCCGAACTGCGCGAAGCCAACAGCCAGATCGCTCGGGTACTGTTGAAAGAGGAAGAACAGTTCGCGCGTACGCTGGATCACGGTATGGGTCTGCTCAATGCGGCGCTTGACGAACTGCAGGGCGACGTATTGCCGGGCGAAACCGTGTTCAAGCTCTACGACACCTACGGGTTCCCCTATGATTTAACCGCCGATGTCTGTCGCGAGCGCGAAGTCAGCCTCGATGAAGCAGGCTTTCACCGCGAACTCGAAGCCCAGCGTGAGCGCGCCCGGGCGGCCAGCCAGTTTGGCGCCGATTACAGCACCTCCATTGAGCTCGACGGCGAAACCACCTTTACCGGCTACGACCGCCTGGAAGATCAGGCAAGCGTTACCGCGCTGGTCGATACGGAAGGCAACGAGCTTGCCGCGCTGGAAGCGGGGCAGAAAGGCATTGTGGTGCTGGACCGTACCCCGTTCTACGGTGAGTCCGGCGGCCAGGTGGGTGACACCGGCTATTTATACGTCGACGGCGGTCGCTTCCAGGTCACTGACACTCAAAAGCAGAGCGGCCACCACCTCCACCAGGGCATTATGGTAGAAGGCACGTTAAACGTGGGGGCCCACGTGCGCGGCGAGGTGGATGCCAGCCTGCGTACGGCCACGATTCGTAATCACTCGGCGACGCACCTGCTACACAAAGCGCTGCGCATGGTATTGGGCGATCACGTTCAACAGAAAGGCTCGCTGGTTAATGCCGAACGGCTACGCTTCGACTTCAGCCACTTTGAACCCATGACCGATGAGCAACTGTCGGAAGTTGAGCGGCTGGTCAACGAGCAGATCCTCGCCAACGCCCCGACCAAGGTCGAGCAGATGAGTCTCGATCAAGCCAAGGCCAAGGGTGCAGCAGCGCTGTTTGAGGCCAAATACGCCGATAACGTGCGCGTGCTGACTATCGGTCAGGACGAATTCTCAATCGAGCTATGCGGCGGCACTCACGTGGCACGCAGCGGCGATATCGGCTGTTGTCACCTGGTTAGCGAAGTGGGCATTGCCTCGGGCGTACGCCGTATCGAGGCGATTACCGGCGAGAATGCCCTGGCGTATTTCCGTGAGCAGGAAGCCCGCATTCAGCGGCTGGGTGAGCGACTGAAGACCAAGCCTGAGCAGGTCGAAGCGCGGGTGGAGGCGTTGGCAGAGCGCAATCGCAGCCTGGAAAAAGAGCTTGAGCAGCTTAAAGCGAAGCTTGCCAGTGCCGCCGGCAGCGACATGCTGAGTCAGGTGCAGGATATTAACGGGGTGAAATTGCTGGCAACGCAGCTTGAGGGCGTTTCTGGTAAAGACCTGCGCGGTGTGCTGGATCAGCTTAAGAACAAGCTAAGCTCCGGTGTGATTATCCTAGGCGTTGCCGACCAGGCGGCGGGTAAAGTCAGTCTGATCGCCGGTGTGACAAAAGACCTCACCGGCCGGGTGAAAGCAGGTGAGCTGGTCAATCACGTGGCCTCCCAGGTGGGAGGCAAAGGCGGTGGCCGCCCAGATATGGCCCAAGCGGGTGGCAGTCAACCCGATGCCTTGCCCGGTGCGTTGAACAGCGTACCGGCATGGTTGGAAAACACGCTTAACTAAACAGGAAGGCCGGTGGCATTATTTGTCATCGGCCTTTCACTTATTAGCAATAACAACATTCATCCTCCATTCCCGAACGATAGGAAAAACGGCATATGGCACTATACGTACAGAAGTTCGGCGGCACTTCGGTGGGCTCTGTCGACCGTATCAAGGCCGTAGCGGAAAAAGTCAAAGGCTTCCGCGATCAAGGCCACCAAGTCGTGGTGGTGGTCTCCGCGATGAGCGGTGAGACCAATCGCCTGACCGACATGGCGCACGCGTTGAATGATGACCCTGCTCCGCGCGAAATGGACATGCTGCTCTCCACCGGCGAACAGGTGACCATTTCGCTGTTAGCCATGGCGCTTCAGCAGGCCGGCGTTGCCGCCACGTCGCATACCGGTGCGCAAGTCGGCATTCACACCGACAGTGCCTACACCAAGGCACGTATTCAGCGCATTGAGACCGACGATCTAAAAGCCGATCTGGACGCGGGCCAAGTTGTTGTGGTCGCGGGTTTCCAGGGCGTGGATGAAGACGGCAACATTACCACGCTGGGGCGCGGCGGTTCGGATACCACCGGGGTAGCCCTGGCGGCGGCGTTAGGTGCTGATGAGTGCCAGATATATACCGATGTCGATGGCGTTTATACCACCGATCCCCGCGTCTGCACCAAGGCGCAGCGGCTTGAAAGTATCACCGTTGAAGAAATGCTCGAGCTGGCAAGTCTGGGCTCAAAAGTGCTGCAAATTCGCGCGGTCGAGTTTGCCGGTAAATACAATGTTCCCCTGCGGGTGCTGTCGAGCTTTGAAGACGGCCCCGGTACCCTAATTGTTGCTGAAGCAGACCAAGACGAGGACTCCATGGAAGAACCGCTGATTTCCGGTATCGCGTTCACTAAAAACGAAGCCAAGCTGACCCTGCTGAATACTCCTGATGTGCCGGGTGTTGCCTCGCGTATTCTGGGCCCGATCGCCGACGCCAATATTGAAGTCGACATGATCGTGCAGAACGTGGCACCGGCGGGTGATTACACCGACTTTACCTTTACTGTCGCCAAGGGCGACTATAAAGCCACCAAAAAGCTGCTTGAAGAAACCGTCATTCCTAGCCTGGGCGGGGGTGAATTGCGTGGCGACGATAATATTGCCAAAGTATCGTTGGTGGGTGTTGGTATGCGCTCCCACGCTGGCGTGGCGTCTAAAATGTTTCGTGTGCTTGCCGATGAAAATGTCAATATCCGGATGGTCTCCACCTCGGAAATCAAAATTTCGGTGGTGATTGATGAAAAACACATGGAACTCGCCGTTAATGCCTTACACAAAGCATTTGGTCTAGATAAATCAGATATCGAATCTGAATAACATTGTCGCCTTAAACCTTCTACGCTGAAGGGTACTTGCTGCCGTGTGGTGGTGAGCTTTCTTTCAACGGGAGGTTGAGGTGTCATGGAGCCGGTGCCATTGGTGGTAGAAGGTGCCATGCCGCATAATGGCATGGTGCCGCTTCCGGCGGACACATCCCGTTGTATAAAAACGTCTGAGAAGGAGATCAGCCATGCTCATCCTAACCCGCCGTGTCGGCGAAACCCTGATGATAGGGGATGAAATCACCGTCACCGTACTAGGTGTGAAAGGTAACCAAGTTCGTATTGGCGTTAATGCGCCAAAAGACGTGGCGGTTCACCGCGAAGAGATCTATCAGCGCATTCAGCGCGAACGAAGCGGTGAAAGTGAAGCGGAATGAGCGCTGGTTGGCGACGAAATAAAGTCGCGTCATGCGCGTAAGGTAAGGTCGGCGCGAAAAAAAACCGAGCAGGGCTGGACAACTTTCCGCCAAATCGGTAATATTCGCGCCGTGCCGTTAAGGAGAGGTGGCCGAGTGGCTGAAGGCGCTCCCCTGCTAAGGGAGTATAGGGTTTATAGCCCTATCGAGGGTTCGAATCCCTCTCTCTCCGCCAGCCGCACACTAAGGTAAGCGCCCGTAGCTCAGCTGGATAGAGTATCTGACTACGAATCAGAGGGTCGGAGGTTCGAATCCTCCCGGGCGCGCCACCTTTTTAGATGTTGTTTTGACGTCTTAATGACATAGCAAACGTGGAATAGCATCCACGCGCCCGTAGCTCAGCTGGATAGAGTATCTGACTACGAATCAGAGGGTCGGAGGTTCGAATCCTCCCGGGCGCGCCAGAATTTCAAACCCGTCCTTTTACAAGGGCGGGTTTTCTGTTTCTTGTCGGACTCAAGTGGCTCGCGCTTGGGTCTGACGATTGTGTTTAGCGCCCCGCTTAACGGTAGGGCGCTTTTTTTATGCGGTTTCGGCAATCTTGGCTGGCACCACAAGGTTTTCAAGCAGGGTATCCAGCTCGGTAATCCGCTTGACGCGCTGAAATTGACGGTTGGCCTCCGCATTGCCCTGTCGCATTTGCGCGAGCCACTGCTTGACCAGCGAAACCACAACGCGTTGCGGCAGGTGCTGGCGTTGGCGGTGTGCATATTGCTTGAGAACGCTGGCGCGCATTGACCAGGTGGTGTCGGCCAGGCGCTCACCGGTGTTCTGCCAGTGTCGTATCCTAGGCGCCAGCCAGGGATCGGCCAGCGCGCTGCGTCCCAGCATTACATCACGGCAGCCTGAGAGCGTGCGTGCTTTCCAGTAATCTTCCAGGGTCCAGATATCGCCGTTTGCCACCACTGGCAGCGATACGCGGTGGCGAATTTTGGCGATCCATTCCCAGTGGGCGGGAGGACGATAGCCTTCGTCGCGGGTGCGGCCGTGAACCACCAGTCGCGCCGCGCCACCTGCCTCGGTGGCCTGGGCACAGGCGACGGCCAGGCGCCGGTCGGAAAACCCAAGGCGAATTTTGGCGGTTACGGGAATTTCGCCGGCAAGCGCGTCGGCGACCGCTTTAACGGCCTGGTAGACGCGCTCGGGTTGCCTTAGAAGGGATGCGCCACCGTCGTGGCGGTTGACGAGTTTGGCAGGGCAGCCAAAATTAAGATCAATACTGCGCGCGCCGAGCGACAGTGCTTGCTGAGCATTGGTAGCAAGTGCCACAGGGTCTGCCCCCAGCAGTTGCAAGTGCACGGGGACACCGCTCGGTGTGGCAACGTGAGTGTGGGCGAGTTCAGGGCAATGTTTATAAAACACGCGCGGGGGTAGGCGAGCGTCGACAACGCGTACAAACTCGGTCACTGTCCAATCAAACCCAGGCGTGACGGTTAGCAGTTCGCGTGTGACGGCATCGATCACGCCCTCCATGGGGGCTAGTCCGATTTCGCCTTTATGTAGTAAATTAACAACCATGACTTAAACCATCGCGACATTGCAATATTCAGAGGGTGTGGCAGGTTAGTGTATTCCCAGCACTGCGCCAAGCGTCAATAAGCAGTGGCGTTGATGGTGTTATTGGCTACCAGACAGGAGATGCCATATGCAGGACCTGGAACTATTACAGGAAGGCCTTGGCCTGATGGCACTGGGCATGGGGTTTGTATTTGTTTTTCTTGGTATTTTAGTGTTTTCGCTGACGCTTATGTCGGGCGTCATCAGGCGTTTCCAGCCTGCCCCTGCGCCGGTTATATCTAATGGTAATACTAAGCCGCCGTCGCAATCGACTGCCAAAGACGATGAAACCCTCGCCGTGATCAGTGCTGCAGTGCACCGTTATCGTACCAAAATACGTCGTTAACTTCCCTGTTTGCCGGGGGTGATTCGCGCAAACTGGACATTTTTTTGTTATTTTTACTACAAATAAACATTCCTTGACTACGAGCCAAGCCATGAAAGAAACCAAGCGCCCACTAGGCATTACCGATGTTGTCCTGCGTGATGCCCATCAATCGTTGTTCGCTACCCGGCTGCGGCTGGCGGACATGCTGCCGATTGCCGAAAAGCTGGATCAAGTCGGCTACTGGTCTTTGGAAACCTGGGGCGGTGCGACGTATGACGCCTGCATTCGCTATCTGGGCGAAGATCCCTGGGAGCGTATCCGCGCCCTCAAAGAAGCTATGCCCAATACCCCTCAGGCGATGCTGCTGCGCGGCCAGAACCTGCTGGGTTACCGGCATTATGCTGACGACGTGGTCGACAAGTTCGTCGAGCGTGCCAAAACCAACGGTGTCGATGTATTTCGTGTGTTTGATGCGATGAACGACCCGCGCAACCTGGAGCGCGCCATCAAGGCGGTGCGCCAAGTGGGCGGCCATGCGCAAGGCACCATTTCTTACACAGTGAGTCCGGTACATACCCTGGATAGCTGGATCGATCTCGCCAAGACCATTGCGTCCATGGGCGCGGATTCGCTGGCTATCAAGGATATGGCGGGGCTGCTGACGCCTTACACTGCGTTTGAACTGGTCTCGCGTCTCAAGAAAGAACTGTCGATTCCCGTGCATCTGCATTGCCATGCCACCACCGGGCTTTCCACCTCTACGATTCTTAAAGCGGTCGAAGCGGGCATCGACAATGTCGACACCGCGATTTCGTCGATGTCGATGACCTACGGCCACAGCCCTACTGAATCGGTGGTGGCGATGCTCAAGGACACCGACCGCGATACCGGGTTGGACCTTGAACTGCTGGAAGACATTGCCAGCTACTTCCGCGGCGTGCGCAAGAAATACGCGGCGTTTGAAGGCTCGCTGCGCGGTATCGACTCGCGCATTCTGATCGCCCAGGTGCCCGGTGGCATGCTGACCAACATGGAAGGCCAGCTCAAGGAGCAGGGCGCCGGCGATAAGCTGGACGACGTCTTGACCGAGATCCCCCGCGTGCGCGAAGACCTCGGCTTTATCCCGCTGGTGACGCCAACCTCGCAGATTGTCGGTACCCAAGCCGTCATGAACGTCATGATGGGCGAGCGCTACAAGTCGATTTCCAAGGAAGTCCAAGCGCTGCTCAAAGGCGAATACGGCGCCGCGCCGGCACCGTTTAACCGCGAGTTGCAGCAGCGCGTGCTGGAAGGTGGCGAACCGATCACCTGCCGCCCGGCGGACAACCTATCGCCGGAAATGGACAGGCTCGCCGGTGAGCTGAAAGACCATGCCAAAGCCGATGGCATCCGCCTGGCTGACGGCGAGCAGCAAGTGGACGACGTGCTGACCTACGCGCTGTTCCCGCAGATTGGTCTTAAATTCCTTAAGAACCGTGACAATCCTGACGCCTTTGAGCCCGAGCCCCAGGCGGCCGAGGCGGAAAGCGCCAAGGTGCCTGCCAAAGCGGAAAGCAAAGCGCCCGTGGCAAGCAGTGGCCCGGAAACCTATACCGTCAAGCTCAAAGGTAAAGCATTTGTCGTCGAAGTGTCCGAAGGCGGCGACATCAGCGACGTGCAGGAGCAAACCGCCGCGGGTGCAGCGCCCAAAGAAGAAGCGCCGGCACCGAGCGGTGAGGCGATTACCGCGCCCTTGGCCGGCAATATCTTCAAGGTCAATGTACGCCCGGGTGATAGCGTGGCCGAGGGCGACGTGGTGATTATCCTTGAAGCGATGAAAATGGAAACCGAAGTGCGCGCCAGCAGTGCCGGGACCGTTTCGGCCGTGAGCGTCAGTGAGGGCGACAGCGTTGCCGTCGGCGATACGCTGATCGAACTCTAAGGACTCCCGCATGGATAAACTAATTACCTTATGGGAAGGCTCCGGGCTTTATAACCTTGAGCTTGGCCAAGTCGTGATGGTTGCAGTGGGACTATTGCTGCTCTACCTCGCCATCTACAAGAAGTTTGAGCCACTGTTGTTGGTGCCAATCGGCTTTGGCGGCATTCTCGCCAACATTCCTGAGGCGGGGTTGGCGCTATCGGCGCTTGATCAGGCGATCGAGGTCGGCCGGCCCGCACTGTTGGAGCAGTTGGCCTCGGCGCTTGGCGGCAGCCTGGATAGCCAGGCGAGCGTCGACAGCTGGCGCACGTCGATTCAGCAGATGATAGCTGACGAGGCCTCGGTGGAGCAGATTGCCACAGCGGAAACCGTGGCCAAAGGCTCGGGTTATGGCGACGGTCTGCTGTACGTGTTCTACACCGTGGCTATTACCTCCGGCATTGCCCCGCTGATCATCTTCATGGGCGTCGGCGCGATGACCGACTTTGGCCCGCTGCTGGCCAACCCGCGCACGCTGTTCCTGGGCGCCGCCGCGCAGTTCGGCATTTTTGCCACGCTGTTCGGCGCCGTGCTGCTGTCGTCGATGGGGTGGATGGACTTCTCGCTCAACCAGGCCGCTGCCATCGGTATTATCGGCGGCGCGGATGGCCCGACCTCGATCTACGTTGCGAGCATGCTGGCGCCTGAACTGCTGGGTGCGATTGCCGTGGCCGCTTACGCCTACATGGCGCTGGTGCCGTTGATCCAGCCGCCGATCATGCGCCTTCTGACATCCAGGAAAGAGCGCGAAATCACCATGACGCAGCTGCGCCCGGTGTCGAAGCTCGAGAAGATCGTCTTTCCGCTGCTGCTGTTGATCCTGGTGGCGCTGTTTCTGCCCGATGCGGCGCCGCTGTTGGGGATGTTCTGCTTTGGTAACCTGATGCGCGAATGTGGCGTGGTCGAGCGGCTAAGCGACACGGCGCAAAACGCGCTGATAAATACCGTGACGATCGTGCTGGGCCTTGCCGTGGGCTCCAAGCTCATGGCTGAAAGCTTCCTGTCGCTTGAAACGCTCGGCATCATGGCGCTGGGGATCGTGGCCTTCGGGATCGGCACCTCGGCCGGGGTGTTGATGGCCAAGCTAATGAACCTGGTGAGTAAAATGCCGATCAACCCGCTGATTGGTGCGGCGGGGGTCTCGGCGGTGCCGATGGCGGCACGCGTGGCCAACAAGGTGGGGCTCGAGTCCAACCCGCATAACTTCCTGCTGATGCACGCCATGGGTCCCAATGTGGCCGGGGTGATCGGCTCGGCGGTGGCTGCGGGTGTGATGATCAAGTACTTAGGTTAACCAGTGCTGGGGCTGACCAACAATTGGGCTAAAACGCCTCGATAGCCACGCAATCGGCCGCCCCTGAAGAGGGGCGGCCGTTTTTTTGCTTATAGTGAGATCGTCTGCGCGCTAAGGGACTGCTTGAGGCGGCTTTCCAGCGGGCTAAGATCAAGTGCGTGGTCACTGGGCCAGCCGATCGTCAGCGCGACACCATTCCCATCATAGTCGGCATTAACCACTGGGATGGCCTGTTCGTCACACCACGCGCGGGCTAACGACTCGTCGGCAAAGGCAAAACGGACCAGGTAGTGATTTCGCTCGACGATTTCCTGTGTGGGAAGCGAGGCCAGGGCATGATTCACTGCCTGGGAGTAGGCGCGCGCCAGTCCACCCGTGCCTAGTTTGGTACCGCCAAAGTAGCGAATGACGACACTACCGATTTCACCCAGTTGACTACCTTGAAGCGCTTGGTACATGGGGCGGCCCGCGGTACCGCCGGGCTCACCGTCATCGGAGAAGCCAATGCGTTGCTGCTCGCCCGGGGCGGCCGCGATATAAGCCAGGCAGTGGTGACTAGCGCTGGGGTGGGCCTGTTTGGCCGCCGTTGTCAGAGCATTGACGGCGTCAAGGTCAGGGGTGTGGGCGACCCAGGCGATAAAGCGGCTTTTTTCAATCTCAATCTCGTTAATGTGCCAAGTGCCTGGAGGTAGTTGGGGGACGCGATAGCGCATGTATATCCCGGCGTTTAGTGTGTCACGGGATGATGCTCAATTCCCATGAACATGCCAAGTACCTGAATATCACGATTATGCAAAAACACTTCGGGGTGCTGCGCGTCGTCGAGCAACAGGCGCACACCCGCTCGGCTGATGGATAGCTGTTTGAGGGCAAGCGTTTGCTGATTGATTTCAGCAATAACGGTTTCGTCCTGGCTGTCATGCTGATAGCGACGAATGACGATAACATCGCCATCAAACAGGTTGCAGTCTGACATGCGGTTGCCTCGCACCTTTAATGTGTAGGTGTTGCGGCGTGTCATCCGCGCGGTCGATGGCGGAATGGTATAAGGGCGGGGCGTTGGGCGAATCGTCGGCAATGAGGCGTTCATCGACATGTTCATGGCTTTCTCCAAATCAGCGCCCTATCCCTAGGCAAGCTATCGGTAGACACAATACGTTTATAGGTTATACATGTTTTTTCATACAGTGTTTGGTCAGTATAAACCTGTTTTTGCATACAGTGCCAGAAATAATTGTCGAGATGTTTGACGACCTTGGTCGCATGCGTAATGCAGCCGCGGTCGACTAGCGATGGAATGGCTTTAGGTGTAGAGTTCGAGCCAAAATAAACTTACGTGGGGTGACGCTTGACGCTGTGTTTGCAAGGCCGTCAGCTAGGCTGTGAGCGCGATGATCGCTGGCTTTTTCAAGGGCTGGATATTGACGTCAAACACGGTGACATATGGCATGTGGCTGGCCCCAATGGCAGTGGCAAAACCACGCTATTAAAAATGCTGTCCGGGCAGTTCAATGAGTTTTCCGGGTCACTCCACTGGCAGGGTCAGCCGCTTAAACAAGTACGCGAGCACTTTGCCGCCAACTTGCTTTACCTTGGTCACTCGCTTGGTGTAAGCATGGCGCTAACGCCGCTGGAAAACTTAGCCTGGTACCAGGCGTTGCATGGTGAGCGCGGCAGCGAGGCGCAGCGTGAAGCGGCCTTGTCGGCGATGGGGCTGGATGGCATGGAAGATGTCCCCGCCGGGCATTTATCAGCAGGCCAGCAGCGTCGTGTGGCCCTGGCACGGTTAAGCCTCACGCCGCGAGCCCTGTGGGTACTGGATGAGCCGTTTACGGCCATTGACCATGATGGTGTCGAGACCCTGGAAGCGCAGTTGGTAGCGCACGCTAAGGCTGGGGGAGCCGTGGTGATAACGACCCACCACGTACTTAAAATTGCCCACCCGCTATGTCATATTTCGTTGGGGTAAAGGAGCCTGTATTGCCGCCTTTAGAAACCACGCAGCGTGTTGCGGTACTGACCGAGCCAGTCGCTAAGCATCACCTCCGCATAGCGCTTAGCGCCACTTTGATGCGTGACCTTAACCGCATGTGGCGACGCCGGGGGGATGTTCTGAACCCGTTGGTATTCTATGCCTTGGCCGTTAGCTTATTTCCAATAGGTATTTCCCCCGAGGCGGAGCTGCTGGCCGTCATGGCGCCTGGGCTTTTATGGGTCACGGCGCTGCTCGCCACATTGCTGTCGTTGGATAGCCTTTTCCGTAGCGACTTCGACGACGGCAGCCTGGAGCAAATGATGCTTGCTCCTCAGCCGTTGGCGGCGTTAAGCGTTGCCAAAGTTGCTGCCCATTGGCTATTGAGTGGTTTGCCTTTGGCCCTCGTGTCGCCCCTACTGGGCATCATGCTAGCGCTGCCATTGCATGGCATTGGGGTGTTGATGGTGTCGTTAGCGTTGGGGAGTGCCAGCTTGAGCCTTATTGGGGGCATTGGCGCGGCGTTAACCGTCGGTTTGCCCCGAGGTAGCGTGCTACTCTCGCTACTGGTATTGCCGCTGTATATTCCGGTGCTGATTTTTGGGACGGGGGCGGTTCAAGCCGCCATTTTGGGCGACGCCGTGTTGCCCCACTTGGCGATGCTTGGCGCGTTACTGGCCGCGGCGCTGATGTTTGCTCCCTGGGCCATCGCCGCGTCGTTGCGTATCAGTATAAACGGGTAGGGATGGGCACTATATGTGGGGCTTGATACATAAGTTGGGTTCGCCAAAATGGTTTTACTACCGTAGTGCAGCGCTGCAGCCATGGTGCTGGGGTGTGGCAGCGTTACTGTTGCTGACGGGCACCCTATGGGGGCTTGTTTTCGCCCCCGCTGACTACCAACAGGGCAACAGCTTCCGCATCATTTATGTCCATGTGCCGGCCGCTTTTTTAGCCCAGTCGGTCTTTGTTGCCATGGCGGTGGCAGGGCTTATCTACATGGTCTGGAAAATTAAGATCGCCGATATGGCGGCGGCTGCCATGGCGCCATTAGGCGCCGTGATGACCTTTGTGGCGTTATTCTCCGGTGCCGTCTGGGGTGTGCCGACCTGGGGAACATGGTGGATGTGGGACGCCCGATTAACCTCCATGTTGATCCTGCTGTTTCTGTATATTGGGGTGATCGGCCTGCGCGGCGCCTTTACCCGTCGGGATAGCGCGGCCCAGGCGGCATCGGTGCTGACGATGGTCGGCGTGATTAATATTCCTATCATCAAATATTCCGTGGATTGGTGGTACACCCTGCACCAGCCCGCTTCGTTTACGCTGACTTCCAAGCCTTCAATGCCGCTTGAAATGTGGCTACCGTTGCTGATCATGGTGCTAGGCTTTTACTGCTTCTTTATTGCTCTTACGCTTACCCGGACACGCAGTGAAATATTGCGCCGCGAAGCCAACACCCGATGGGTTCAGACGCTTTTTGAGGGGGCTAACTGATGGTATTTGCCTCGCTGGCTGACTGGGCATCCATGGGCGGGCATGGCCTTTACGTGTGGTCTGCCTGGGGAGTGACGGCCGTGTTTATGCTGGGGTTGATGCTCTACGCTCGCGTTGAGCGCCAACGATTGCTGAAACACCTTAAGCGGCAGGCGCGCCGACGCTCAACGACCACGCAGCAAAGAGGCTATTGCGATGACCCCAAGGCGTAAGCGCAAGCTTTATGTAATTCTCACCTTGGTCAGCCTGGCCGCACTGGTCATCGGGTTGACGCTATATGCCCTGCGCGCCAACATTAATTTGTTTTTTAGCCCCGTGCAGATTGCCCAGGGCGAGGCCCCAATGGGGCGCTCAATACGCGCGGGGGGCATGGTGAAAGTTGACTCGGTGTCCCGCGATGACGATAGCTTGAGCGTCGCGTTCACTGTCACCGACTATGTGGACGACTTGCACGTTGATTACCAGGGCATCCTGCCCGACCTGTTTCGCGAGGGGCAGGGCGTCGTGGTAGTGGGCGAGTTGCAAGACGATGGTCGTTTTCGTGCCGAGGACGTACTCGCCCGTCACGACGAGAATTATATGCCGCCCGAGGTTGCCAAAGCGCTGGAAGATGCTGGCTACTCGCCCGCCGATTTTCAGGCCAAAGCCGCGGAGATGGATCAGCAGCGCGAGGACGATTCGTGAAACCACCTCAGCCCGTCGCCGCTGGGTTTAGCATTCAGCCGGAGTATCTATGCTGACCCGGATACTGCCCGAAATTGGTCATTTTGCCTTGATTATCGCACTGCTAATGGCGGTCGTGCAGGCGCTGCTGCCATTGGCGGGGGCGGCGACGCGTCGCCCTCTGTGGATGGCGTACGGTCAGCCGATGGCCACTGGCCAGTTTTTGTTTGTTTTGCTCGCCTACGGCTGCTTAACGGCCAGTTATCTGATGGATGACTTCAGCGTGGCGAATGTCGCCAACAACGCTAATTCGCTGCTGCCCTGGTACTACAAGTTCAGTGCCGTATGGGGTAACCATGAAGGTTCGGTGCTGCTGTGGAGCCTGATGCTTGCGGGGTGGGGATGCGTCGCCGGTCTGTGGTCGCGGCGCTTGCCCCGCGACATGTTGGCGCGCGTTCTCGGAATATTGGGCTTGATCAGCGCCGGCTTCCTGTTGTTCATACTGTTGACCTCCAACCCCTTCGAGCGGAATCTGCCCGATATCCCCGCGGACGGCGCGGACCTTAACCCCTTGTTGCAGGACATCGGCCTGATCATCCACCCACCCATGCTGTATATGGGCTATGTGGGGTTTTCCGTGGTGTTCGCTTTTGCTATCGCCGCTTTGCTCGGTGGGCGATTGGATGCCGCCTGGACCCGCTGGGCACGGCCTTGGACGAATGCCGCCTGGGCGTTTTTGACGGTTGGGGTGGCGCTGGGTAGCTGGTGGGCCTATTACGAGTTGGGCTGGGGCGGTTGGTGGTTTTGGGACCCGGTGGAAAACGCCTCGCTGTTGCCATGGCTGACCGGTACCGCCCTGATACATTCCCTGGCGGTCACCGAAAAACGCGGCTCTTTCAAAAGCTGGACGGTACTACTGGCCATTGCCACCTTTTCGCTTTCACTGATGGGCACCTTTTTAGTCCGCTCCGGGGTACTGACGTCCGTGCATGCCTTTGCCAACGACCCGTCGCGGGGGCTGTTTATCCTGGTGCTGCTGGCGATCACCGTGACGCTCTCGCTAGTGGTGTTTGCCCTGCGCGCACCCCGCGTTAGCCATGCCGTGGGCTTTAATTGGCTGTCACGCGACGCCTTACTGCTGATCAATAACGGCCTGCTGGTAACCGCAACGATGACCGTGCTGCTTGGTACGCTGTATCCGTTGATTCTGGATTCGCTGGGGCTGGGCAAAATCAGCGTGGGGCCGCCTTATTTCAATGCTCTGTTCGTGCCGCTTACGGTGATCCTCTGCCTGTTTATGGGCCTGGGGCCGATGGCGCGCTGGAAGTCTACCTCGCCTGGTGAACTGGTGCGCAAACTGTGGTTAGCCGGGCTCGCGGCACTTGTGCTTGGGGCATTGATACCGCTGCTGTATCGCGGTGAATGGAACCTATGGGTCACGCTGGGCTTGTCCACCTCGCTGTGGATTATGCTGTCACTAGGCCGTGACTTGCTCGATAAATTGCGCAAGCAGCGTTCGTCACTGTGGAAAGGCCTGCAAAGCCTATCGCTAGCCTACTGGGGTATGGTGCTCGGCCATTTGGGCGTGGCGGTCACCATCGTCGGCGCGACTGTCGTGTCCCATTATGCGGTGGAGAAAAGCGTGCGCATGTCACCGGATACAAGCGTCGAGGTGGCAGGTTATCACTTTACTATGACCGATCTTACCGATCGGCGCGGCCCCAATTACTTGGCCGATACCGCGGTGATCGAGGTTCAGCGCGGTGAGAGCAGCCGGCGTTTCGAGATGCGGCCTGAAAAGCGGCTGTATCTGGCCACCGGCATGCCCATGACCCAGGTGGCGTTGCG